>ENA-OQCF01000246-OQCF01000246.1-human-gut-metagenome-genome-assembly--contig:-NODE-246-length-20637-cov-4.140468_pt1 | contig 20637 bp, 26 predicted proteins | sample MGYA00242756_ERZ504573 | MGnify/ENA primary metagenome ERZ504573 (study PRJEB26092, sample SAMD00036240) | human gut metagenome | host: Homo sapiens | study: EMG produced TPA metagenomics assembly of... | reverse complement strand
TTATGCCTAAAGATACAAAATCTTTAGGTAATAACAAAGCCCCAGCTTGTGAAAAGTCCGGGCTTTGTGCGTAAAAGAAAAGAAGGGGTTGCATTTTGACACACCTTCTTGCACCAGCCACACAGGGCTGTTTTGTGGCTTGCACCGAAAACCTTTTAAGTTGTTGTAAATGAATAGGTTTTGAATTTTGATGTTTGTTTCAGGGGAAAGGTGGGATGAACGGGGCGTTCCGATAGGGCTTGACTGCTTTGTGCTTGCCCTGCGAGGGTTTCAGGTGGGGGCTGGAATACCGGGCTTAGGGCAGTCTTGGGGCTTTTATTCAATCCTTTGCCCCTTCCGGTCGATGTAATACCAATCATCGCTTTCCCAATAGTGGTATTCCCCATCCGAACCGGGAATTTCTTTCTGTTCTCCCGTGTCGGTTACTTTCGCCTTCCCGTTCTCGAAAGGAAAGCCAAAAGCGAAGCGTGGCTCTATGAGGGTATTGCCATGCTCGTCCGCATATCCGATACGCCCTTTTTCATCGACGATGCGGTAAACTCCTTCCTGTACGGGGTCGTTGCCGTTGTCATACCTGTACGGGACATAGAGGCTTGCGGGATGGCTGTTGCCGGAGGATATGGCCGTGCAGCGGTCATGATAAAGGGTGAACAGCCATATTTCAAGCAGGATGGCAAGGACTGCAAGCACCGTGCAGACAAGGAAACGGAGGCGATAGCGTTGCCGCACCGATACATGGAACGCCCCGTAAAAGTCGTGCATCATGCGGTAACGCTCCTCAGTATAGATGCGCATATTCCTCCAAAGCAGTACGGGGAACGGCAGTATTAGCGGGAAAAGAGTAAGGCGGTTGTCTGTCTCGTAAAGAAAGCGGACAGCCGGAGTGTCCAAGAACTGTAAAACAACGGCGACCGGAAACAGAAGGCAGGCGAACTGAACCACGCTGATGACCGCAAAACTACGGTCAGGGAAGCCGTGCCGACAACTGTACCACGTCCAATAAAAGAAGTGGTCGAAGAATCCGGGGAGCTTCGGCCGACCGGTTCTTTTATGTGGGGAGACTTTCTTCATACGCTTGCGGCTATATAGGTGCAAATAAAACGTATTTCTTCCAAACGGAAAAGAATTTTGCGGTGAAACTTTTTGAGTGATTGGACTTTTCACTATTTTTGCTTTGATGTATAACGGTTCATCCGTAAGGTATGAATTTGGCTTTTTCTGTTATTGCTATGGAATGGTTCGATAAGATAAGCGAGTTTATGGAGGGTCTGCCGGAGTGGTTGCAGGCGCATCCGAGGTACGGCTACCTGATCGTGGCGGGAATCCTGCTGCTGTGGCTTGTGGGGATTGTCTGCGGATGGCGGTGGACGTACTCCCGTCCGGGAAGTTGGGAAGGGAATTTCTGGCTGGGTACGCTGGGTGAAAGGAGTTACCGTTTCTGGCTGGGGCTGATCGTTGCCGCCGCAACGGGATGCGCTCTGCTGCTGTTCTTCGTAACGGGATAAGCAAGCGGAAAACAAGGAAAGGAGGAAGCTATGTTCAAGGAACCGGCATACTGGATGTATTACTTCTGGAGCAAGAACAAACGTGCAAGGAAAGACAAGGCGGTTATTTCCAATGCCACGTGGACGATGGCAATCCTGTGGTTTCTTAACCTGACGGCTCTCCATCTTTTGTTCGAGGCATGGGGATGGGATATGCTGACGGGCTGGTTCTCTTCCCTGACGGACAAGGTGGAATGGAGCAGGTTCAACCCGGTTGCCTACCTGTTCGCCGCAGCGATGCTCGCCCCTTTTATCTGGATTGCCAGAAAGCTGTATTACCGTCCTGCGAAGCTGAAAGCGATGCAGGCGAAGTACGAGACAATGGGCGAATACCGGAAACTGCTCGGTCAATGCCTGTTCTGGCTGTATATTACCGGCAGCTTCGCATCCTTCTTCATCATAGCCGAACAAAAGAACCATTCCAAGGAGCAACCACTGATCGAAAGGTTGCAGGAGATACGGGACGGCAAATATCCCGTTGAAAAGACATACTCACCAACCGGCGAATGACCTTCTTCCGGCTCCCCTCTGCTTACTGTCTCATGCCGTTCTGCGGGTGGAACCGGCACAGCCTTTCTGTTTTTCACGACTGAATATCCGAACCTATGGAGCAAAATCCGAATCCGCAGCGCAAGGACATACCGTAACCGATGCAAAGCACCGGAAGGGTGCTTGTTGCAGACAATTTGTAATTTCGTGTAAGATTTATGTAATTAACATTAAAATTGAAACAGAATGAAAGAGAATCTTACACAAATTCTAATGAATGAACCATCCGGGAGGGATGGCGGGAGTGGATGGCTAAGGTGTGGACGGTATTGCCGCAAACGGATGCGGAGCGCCCGGTAACATGGATTGCGGCGGAACGGCTCGCACGGGATCACGGGCGGATGGTCCGGCTGGTGGAGCTGCTCAGGGAACACCGCCCCGTCCTTTCCTGCCGTGTGCAGGAAGAAGCCGGATTGCTGATACTGGTCGCCTACCACCGGCACGGCAGCTCGGCGGACTTCCTGCTGGATACGGCGGAGGCGTATTTCCGGGAGAAGGACTGCGGAGGATTCCTGTTCCTCTGCCGGATGCAGGCAAGCATCAACGCCTACGACGAATACCCGCACCTGAACGTGCTCTGCAACCGTCTGGCGGGACTGCTGTTCCGCTTCCGCCGTGAACGGGAGTCCGAGTACCGCAAGGGCATACCGCCGATGTTCGGCAAGGCGGACTTGCAGGAGGTGGAAAAGTACCTGCCGCACCTGCGGGGCTGCTCTTTCCGGGAAGAGGTCGCACTGGCTCTGCCCAAGGTAAAAAACGTGGAGGAGCTGGCACGGGAATGTGCCATGTCGGTCAATACGCTGGGACGGCGGTTCAGGGAGGAACTGAACACGACTCCGCATCGCTGGCTGACGGAACAGCGGAAGGCGCACGTGGTCTCCCTGCTGGCGGACACGGACATGCCCTTCCAAGAGATTGCCGACGTGTGCGGCTTCGCCACTCCGAGCTACCTGTGGGACTTCTGCAAGAAGCACCTGAAGGCTACCCCTGCCGAAATCCGTGAAATCGTCCGGTGCGCCCGTCCCGTCCGGCATCCTTTTCCGGTTCAGAAGTGAGTGGCTGACCGTCCGCAGCCGATTGGCGGACAATCCGAACACGGCGGTGAAAATTCAGAACGCCCGTTTCCCGGCACCCCGCTAACTTTGCTTCCTTATAAACAACCCGAGACAGAATCATGATGGAAGAATATTTCAATACATTGTTGCAGGAGACGGAGCGGCGCATGGCTGCCGCTGCCGCCGGCATGGAGGGAAAGGAAACAGTCGCCACCTGCCGGGAGATGGTTTCGTACCTGAAAGCCAAGAACCGTGAGCTGAAAGCGTATGCGCTCGCCCGTCCGTTCAGCGGGGACGAGGAGGAAATCCGTTACTTCAAATACTACAAGCCCGCCCTGACGGGCAGGCTGCTGTACTATTACCGGGTATATCAGATAGAGAGCGGCTGTCCCGGCTGCCTGCGGGTAGCCGAAACGTACTACCGCAGGGCGATGGAACGAGCCGAGCGGATGATGGAACGCTACCTGCCCTTCTACCAGTATTACCACAGTGGGGCGACATACCGGGACGATTACTATTTCCTGCGGGCGAAGGGCGAACTCAGCCCCGAAAGCGGCAGTTTCGTGCTGGACGAGGAAGCGGAGTTCTCCACGGGCTACGACATACTGGCGGCACGCCTGATCTCGGTGGAGATGCTGCTGGTCTATCTGAGCCGCCGGATAGAGCGTGCGGCACGAGGGGACGGTACGGAAGCCGTGCCGGGGAAGGAACACCGCTGGACGGACACGAAAATCGCCGCCATACAGCTTGTTTACGGCATCCATGCCGCCGGGAGCGTGGACAACGGCAACGCCGAGATCGGCGAGCTGGCTGCGCTGTTCGAGAAGACCTTCCATGTGGATCTGGGCAACGTGTACCATGCTTTCGGCAGGCTGCGGGGACAGCAGAACCCGACGGCGTTCTTGGACGAGATGAAGGAGAAACTGCTGAAGAAGATGCGGGACATGGACAGCAGGTGATCGGCAAGTCGGCAGCAAGTTGGCAGCAAGTTGGCAACGGAACGGCAGAGGCGGCAGGAGATGAAAAGAGAGCGTCCTGAGGGCAGAAAAGAGCCTTTCGGACGCTCTTTTTTTTGCTCTTTTTGCTTCGATGTCAGTTCCTTTCCGCCTTGTTTTTACGTTGTTCCTACTTTTTCCTTGCCTTTTTCAGTCTTTTCAGCCTTTTTGTTGCCCGGAAAGGCGGACGGAAGGGCGGTGAGGGTGAAAAAAGAGGATGGAAAAATGCGCATCAGAAAAAAATCTTTGCCAAGGTGCCGGTATAGTGGCAGGAAAAACCGGCGAATCGGGCGACATTTGCGGCAGAAACCTAAAAAAGAGTACGACAATGGAAATAATGACCATCGAGAGCAACGCCTACCGCCTGCTCGTGGAGAAGATCGAGAAGATAACCGCCTATGTGGAGGAATCCCGGAACCGGGAGGAAACGGAGCGCAAACGGAAAGAGGAAGCGGAAAGCCCTGCTGCCAAGGGACGGAAAGCCGACCCGAAGTGGATGACGCACAAGGAGGTGTGCGAGATGCTGGACATCAGCCACCGCACCCTGCAACGCTACCGGCAGAAGCATATCATTCCCTATTCCATGATCGGGCGGCAGATACGCTATCCCCGGCAGGCGGTCGAGAGCCTGCGTGAGCGGTGGATGGTGGAGACACCCGCCGCCAAGATCGACCGGATGATAGCGGAACATCCCCTGCATAACCGAAAAAACGGCAGCTATGGTAAAAAAGGAAGAGATACTGGCAAGAACCAGTAACGGGCTGGACGTGTTCCGCCACTACCTGCCCGTGAAGTGGCGGGTGGGCAGGAACTTCCTGAACCCGCTGTACGCCGACAGCAAGGCTTCGTGCAACGTGTATTACGACCGCCGGAGCGGTACGTACCGGATGAAGGACTTCGGCAACGGGGACTATTCGGGCGACTGTTTTTTCCTCGTGGCGAAGCTGAAGGGGCTGGACTGCCGGAACGCCGCCGACTTCGTGGAGGTGCTGCACACCATCGACCGGGAGCTGTGCCTCGGTCTGGAGAATGACAGCCCGGAAGATACTGCCGTTTCGGACGGCGGCTGCCGTACCCTGCGGCTCGTGCCGGGCGCAAGGGAGCATGGGACAAGGGATGACCGGAGCGGTGAAGGAATATCCGTCAGGACAAACGGGAACGGCACGGGAAAGCCGGACGGGTACACGGAAGAGGCGGCTGCGCCCTTTGACCGTCCCGAACCGAAGCCTACCGGACGACGGAAAAGCCGTTTACGGATGCGGAACTTGCCTACTGGGGCGCATCGGGCATCACGGAGGAGCTGTTGCACCGTTACGGGGCGGTGTCGCTCGCCGAGTACCGGGGCGAGACGAGGGAGGGCAAGTCGTTCGGCTTCAGTTCCACCCCGGCGGAACCGATGTTCGGCTACAAGGGGAAATGGGGCGTGAAGGTCTATCGCCCGATGTCGGAGGTGCGATTCGTCTATGGCGGACATACGGGCGACAACTACTGTTTCGGACTGGAACAACTGCCTCGAAGGGAGACCTGCTCTTCCTCACGGGCGGCGAGAAGGACGTGCTGACGCTGGCGGCGCACGGCTTCCATGCATCTGCTTCAACTCGGAAACCTCGGTCATCCCGGCGAAGACCGTGCGCAAGCTGGTCTATCGCTTCAAGCACATCGTGCTGCTGTACGACACGGACAAGACGGGGCTGGAGTGCTCGGAGAAGCACCGTGCGCAACTGTCGGAGTACGGGGTGAAACGGCTGGTGCTGCCGTTGCCGGGGACGAAGGCGGAGAAGGACGTGACGGACTACTTCAAAGCCGGGCACACGAGGGAGGAGCTGATGGGGCTGTTCCTGAAACTGCTCGACACGCTGTACGGGGACACGATGGCGGTGCTGAAATCGTGCGAGATCGACTACGACCACCCGCCCGAACAGGCTGTCGCCATCGTTACCGCCGGGGAGGTGCCGTTAGGCTCGGAGGAGAACATCCTCTGCATCACGGGCGGCGAAGGGACGGGCAAGAGCAACTACACCGCCGCACTGGTCGCCGGGGCGATCATGGAGAGGGAGACGGACGCCGACCTCTTGGGGGTGCGGGTGGAGCCGAACCGCAAGGGGCGTGCGGTACTGCTGTACGACACGGAACAGAGCGAGCAACAGCTCTACAAGAACACGGGGCGGCTGCTGCGCCGTGCCGGGCGTGAGCGGATGCCGGAGTACCTGCACGTATATTGCCTGACGGGAATGTCGAGAAGCGAGCGGCTGACCGCCATCGTGCAGAGCATGGACAAGTACCACTACCTGCACGGGGGGCATCCATTTAGTCGTCATCGACGGGGTGGCAGACCTGATCCGCTGCGCCAACGACGAGGCGGAGAGCGTGGCGCTGATTGACGAGATCTACCGGCTGGCGGGAATCTACCGCACGTGCATCGCCGCCGTGGTGCATTTCGTACCGAACGGTCTGAAACTGAGGGGGCACCTCGGCAGCGAGCTGCAACGCAAGTCCGCCGCCATCCTCTCCATCGAGAAGGACGAGAACCCGGAGGTGTCGGTGGTGAAGGCGTTGAAGGTCAGGGACGGCAGCCCGCTGGACATCCCCCTGATGCAGTTCAGATGGGACAAGCAAGCCGGGATGCCCGTCTATGTGGCGAGAAGCCGAGGGCGGAGAAAGAGAAGCGCAAGGAGAAGGAGCTGGCGGAGATGGCACGGGAGGCGTTCGCCAGGCAGGAGAAGTACGGCTACATCGAACTGTGCGAGCTGATACAGGAGATGCTGGAAGTGAAGGAACGGACGGCGAAAGGCTATATCCGCTATATGCGGGAAAAGGAAATCATCGAAAAGGAGGGCGACTGCTATGTACACGGACAGGGAAGAGTTTGAGGGCTGGATGGAGCGCATCATGGAACGCTTCGACCGGACGGAGAAATTGCTGGAAAGGGTGCTGAAGAAGAACAACACGCTCGACGGCGAGGAGGTGCTGGACAACCAAGATCTGTGCCTGCTGCTGAAGGTGGGCATCCGCACGCTGCAACGTTACCGTGCCATCGGGGTGCTGCCGTACTTCACCATCAGCGGCAAGGTGTTCTACCGCACGAAGGACGTGCACGAGTTCATCCGCACCCGTTTTGCCGAAGTGGAGGAACGGGCTGCGAAACGCAAGGAGAAGGAAGCCCGGAAAGCGGAAAGGCGAAGGAAAAGGGGGCTGTTCCCGTGAGAATGACATTTTTCTGACGGTGCTTTAGGTGGATGAAGCCCTGCCGGATCGTGAGATTAGGCGGGGCTATTGTTTTGTTATTCGGGAAGTTTCGCTATCTTTGCGATGCAAAGGCAGTGGACGGTGCTTTCGGGCACGGTAGCTGTCGTGACATAGAAGATTCATACCCGGCTTGGAAGCAGGCGGGGTTGATATACATATTGTACGTTCGCTGAACGTCTTATACGAAAAACTGGCACTTTTTTGACAAACAAGACGGATGGCGCAATGCGCATGCTGTATGCTTATACGGCGTGGGCTTGCCTATTCTTGTTTGTCGGGTATGCCAGTACCTTCGTATTAGGAATAGCGTGAGTTCACGCTGTTCTTTTGGGTGCAAGGCGGACATAATCCTTAAAAACTCATTGACATGAAACAGATTACCTTGCACGTGTACCAGTCCCTTGACGGTTGTCCGGTCGGAGCGGACAAGCATTTCGATGCGGCGGCGGATGCTCCTGCTGCGTGCTGATCGACGAAGAAACCTACCTGCGCATTTATCTGAACCATCTGGGCTGGCCGCTCACGGCAAAAGAGACTTTGGTCGTGACGGGCGGCTGTATCGACCTGACGGAGAAGGAACGGGTGCGGTTTGTTACAGGGGATGCGGCAGCGGAACTGCGGAGAATAAAAGCGGACGGCGAAGGTACGGTAACGGCTTACGGAGCGGGAACCGGGGCTTTGCTCTTGGATAACGGGCTGGCGGACGAAATCGTGGTGATAACCGTGCCGGTGCTGGTCGGCGGCGGTGAGAAGGCACTGGAGTGCGGGCTGAACGACGGCAGGACATGGGTCGTGCGATCGAGCAAGGTATTGGAGGACGGGAAAATCCGGACGGTGTACGGAAGGGTGTGCCCATGAAATGTAAAAAGCCGCTGAAAAGCGGCTCAGGTCATTCAGGAAGGATGACGGGTTATAAAAAACGACCCGCCGATTTGAGCATTATTCACTGTTGTTCAACAACTCGTGTCAAGAGGCTTGGCAGGTTCTGTTGGTGCAAAGATAAGGTAAATTCTTTGAAAGACAACAGGAATATATAACAAAAGTGCGACAATCGGTTGCCGCACTCTTATAAAAGACTTACCCAAAGTACGCTGAACAAGCGGGAAGCGGGGTAAGTATGTTAATCGTTCTAAGCCGGAATGAGTTGATACGGGTTCGCTATCGTCTTACGACCGTAGTTTTTAAGCAGAGAAACCAAATCCTGCCTTTCTGTACCTTTGGGAGCTTGGAGTTGTGCCCGGCTCGGTATGCGGGAAACAAAGAAGGGCCACAACTCGCTGGATGAGTATTCTTTATCTACGTCGGGAAATTTACCAACGGCAGGATGTCTCTCTGCCTCTTGAACTCTTCCGAGTAAGAGAAAAACCAAACATTATCGGCATACGACAACGTACCGACCTCCAGTTTGTTCAATGTCAAGATGAAGTCAGCCTGCCCTTTGCCCGAAGAGAAAAACATTTCCGTCTTTTCTTCATACCAAAATCCAGCCATAAGTTTTTTCATTGCCGTCATATCAATAATTTGTTAATTTCATTATAGCGGTATTCCAGACAATCCTTTATCAACCTTATCCGCCGTTCACTGAACAAATGCGAGAAATTGCGGTCTATGGTTACAAACATCTTATCCAAAACCGAGTGCAAAAATAGCTCTTTTATCTCGGATTTAGAAATATAGAACTCGTTATTATATATTTTTTCAACCAATTTGAAATGATTGAGGTCTTTTTCTCCTTCCCAACCGAGTTTAGGGCGGGAAAGTTTGCAATATTTCCGGATATACCGCTCCTTTTCCTGTGCATTGTCCGTTCGACGGGCAATCTTGTCCTCGTCATCATTCCAGAACAATCCCCGTGCCGTATCGTAAACTGGTGAGAAATAGGGAGTGAAACTCTGCCTGATTGACCGGACTATACCCCAATTATAAAAATGCCTGTCATTATTTCCGACCCAAGCGTCGTACAGCAACAGACGGACAAGGCTGTTCATTATTTCATCCTTCTGAAAGGGAAACAGATATTCAACGGCATTTTCCACGAATTGCAAGGTAAACAAATCACGGGACAAGGCTTGTTCTTCAATCTGCTCCACCAATTCCCTGTCTCCCAAGAACCCTGCGAAGATGTCCGCCCCATGCACCAGCTCCTCCCATTGTGAAGAAAGAAAATATTTGCTCAAGAAGCGGAGCTGCCCACCAATCATGGCAACGGAAGATTCCGCCATATTCAAGCCGAAATCCTTTCCCAATAAATTCAGCAAATATTCGGTCAATGACTCCACCGGATACCATTTATGTCCAGTCTTGGCGATATATATGCTCCACCGGTGTTTGTTCCGTTTGAAATAATGCCTTCCTTCTTTCCGGTCATGTATGCGAACAATCACTTTGGGGGCATCGCCAGTTACGGAAACCCCTTGTACGATCACATAGTTGCATCGTTTGACAACAGGTACTCCCTTAACCAGTATTGCCCTTTTACCGGAAAATTTTTCTATTTTATGATATGGAATTTTAGCCATAATTAAAAGGTTAATGTCCGGTCACGGTAAAAAACGAACTTTGCCGTGAGCTGTTGGCAAATATACTAATTATTATCGGGATTACGGGTACAAGACCTTGAAATCCGTGGGCTGCCGCCGTCTGTCAAGCCGTCCTGCCGGAGCCGCCGGAGGGTCTCGGCTGCCGATCCGCTGCCGAAGTTGCGGACACAGTACAGGCGGGAGAAGCGGAAGCGGCGGAGGTGGACGAGCAGGTGCTCCACGGTGAAGACGCCCAGTTCCCGGCACGCCCGGACAATGCGCTGCGACAAGCCGAAGGCGTCGAGCGGGGTGTCGAGCAGGCGGCGGAGCCTGCCCGGTCTGCCGGGCTTGCCCCGCTGCTGTGCCACGTCCTCGTAGATGGTGGCGACCCGGTTGCGGCTGAACAGGGCGGCAATGGATGCGCCGTCGATCATCAGGATGCCGTCGAAACGGGCATAGGCGATGTGGTTGCCGTTCATCCAGAGGGTGATGCGCAGCTCGTCCGTGCCACAGAGCCGGGCGGCTTCCGCCACGGTGATCCAACCGATGCCGTTCATCGCCTGCGCTCCTTTCCTTTGGGCTTGTCCGTGCGGGGCGGGAACCCGTACACGGTGCGGAAGTCCTTGTCGAAGGTGAGGTACGCATCGAAGGGCTTGCCCTCCCTGCTCCTGAAGCCTTTGATAAGGGATGTTTTGCCTTTGGTTACAAGGTCGGCAATCTGGCTGTCGGTGAGTTGCTTCTCCCCCTTGCCACGGAAGACGGTAAGCCCACAATCGACGTTGCTGCACTTGGCGACCTTCGGGTAAAGGAGGATGCGACCGGAACGGCACTTGGGGCACGGGATATGTCCGCCGTCCGCCACCGATACCTGCACTTGCAGAAGTTCTTCGGTAATCTGGGCGGCATAGACCTCGATGCCCTTGCGGAAGGTGTCGGGACTCATCTCCCCGCTCTCGATCTTGGCGAGGGCGGTCTCCCACTGCCCGGTCATCTCGACATCGGCGATGCGCTTGTCCTTCACTATCTGATACACGGCAAGCCCCTTGTCGGTCGGCACGAGGCTCTTCTTCTCCCGGCGCACGTAGTCACGGGCAAAGAGGGTCTCATGATGGAGGCACGGGTGGCGGGCGTGCCGATGCCGTTCCCTTTCAGGCTGTCCCGCAGCTCGTCGTCCCGCAACTCCCTGCCGCAATGCTCCATCGCCGAAAGCAGGCTGCTCTCGGTGTGCAGGGGACGGGGCTTGGTCTGTTTCTCCACGCACTCCGCCGATTGCAGGGGGAAAGACTCGCCGGGCTGCAAGGGCGGCAAAGCGGCTGTTCCCTCGTCGTCCTCGTCCCGCTCGCCACGCACGGCACGCCATCCGGCAGACCTGACGACCGTTCCCTTGGCGGTGAACACGCTGTTCCCCGCCGTGAAGGAGACGGTGGTAACGTCCTTGAGACAACGGGCGGAGAAGGCTTCGAGCAGGCGGGCGGCTACCATGTCGTACACCGTGCGCTCGTCGGCGGACAGCTCGCCGGGCAGACACTCGGTGATGATGAGCGCATGGTGGTCGGTAACTTTCCCCGCATCCACGCTGCGGCAGTTGAGCGAAGCCCCTTTCAGGGCGGCGGCATGGGCGGCGAAAGCCGGGTACCGCTCCAGCAGGGCGATGCGGTCGGGTATCTCGTCGAACACATCGTCCGAGAGATAACGGGAGCCGGTACGGGGGTAGCTCAGCACCTTCTTCTCGTAAAGCGACTGGGCGACGGAGAGGGTCTTGTCCGCCGAGAAGCCGTACCTGCCGTTCGCCTCTTTCTGCAAGGCGGTCAGGTCGTAGAGCAAGGGAGGCTCTTGGCTCACCTCCCTGCGCTGCACGTCGGCAACCTCCACCATTCCCGTTGCGGTAACAGCAGCGAGGGCGGCGTTTGCCGCCGAAAGGGTTTCGTAACGCAATTCGGAGATGGCGGCGAAGGGCGTGCCGTCCTTTTCCGCCGTAACCTTCAGCCGGTAATAGGTCTGCGGGGTGAAATCCCTGTTCTCCAGATAACGGGAGCAGATCATCATCAAGGTGGGCGTCTGCACCCTTCCGAGGGAGTAGATGCCCTGCCCGGCGGCGATGGAAAGTGCTTGAGTCGCATTCAATCCAATCTCCCAGTCGGCGATGGCACGGGCTTCGGCGGCACGGTAGAGGTTGTCGTAGTCGCTGCCGGGTCTGAGGTTGTCCAGCCCTTCCCGGATGGCACGGTCGGTCAGCGAGGAGATCCAGAGGCGCAGGCAGGGCTTGCGGCAGCCAAGGTAATTGTAGATGTACCGATGAATGGCTTCGCCCTCACGCCCGGCATCGGTCGCCACGACGATACGGTCGGAACGGTCGAAAACCTCCCTGATGACCTTCAACTGTTTGAGCACGCCGGGGTCGGGCTTGTACTCCTTGCCCTCCCGTATCTGGCGGGGGATGTACTTGAACTCCTGCGGCAGAATGGGCAGATTCTCACGCCGGAAGCCCGTGTAGCCGTATGCTTCGGGCATGGCGAGCTGGACGAGATGGCCGAACGCCCAGGTAACGAGGTAGCCGTTACCTGAGAGGTAGCCATCGTGCCGCTCCCGGACATTCAACACGTTTGCTATATCCTTCGCTACGGAAGGCTTTTCAGCGATGACTGCTGTAATCATATTTCTTTAAAATTTAACGGTTTGACAAAAGTTATCCCGCCGCTCGGACGGGATAACCGGTAATTCATTTACAGAATGGCGGGGAAATCAGCGGCGGACACCCCGGCTGCGCTTGGGCTTGTCGGGCTGTTCCTGCTTCTGTGCCTGTTTCCGGTCCTCTTTCTGCTCCTGCCTGCGCTCCTGCTGCTGTTTCTGCTCCCCGGTGGGTCGCTGCTGTGCGGATTGCAGGGCTTCTTTCAGGTTGCGGGTCGTCTCGACGGTCTTGCCCTCGGAATTGACCGCCACCTGCACCTCGTTCTCCACGGCGGGCTTGACACGCCCCTCTTCGAGCGCCGCCTTGTAGTCCTTGGGGAACATGAAGGCGGCTTCTCGCCGGGCTTCCATGTGATGTAGCCTTGGTAGGCTTTTCCTTTCTTGTCCACCAGACCGGAGACCTTGACCGTTCCCCCGGCTTCGAGTTCGAGGCGGGACTTCTCGGTAAGCTCCTGCTTGCGGAAAGTCTTCGGCACCTCCTGATTGGCGGTCTGTTTCAGGTTCGCCTTGTACGCATCCATCGCCAGCCTGCCCCGGTCGCCGAAGAGAAATTCGAGCTGCATCTTGGCTGCGCTGAACTGCACGGGAGCCGGATAGATCTTGGGCTGCTCCCCTCCTTGGCTCTGGAAAGGAACCGGCAGACCACCGCCTCGCCCTGTTTGAGCCGGGCTATCTCGTCCGGGGTGAAGGTATGCCCGTTCTTCTCCGCCGGGATATTGACCTTGGAGAGCGGAAAGGCGACCAGCTCGTTGGTCTTGAGGTTGCGGCTGACAAGGGCTTCGACCTGCTCGCCCGCCCGGTTGGTGACGGTCGCCGGATGCCCATGTTGCCCGTCTGCCGGAGCACCTGCTTGTCGGAGTCGGTGATGTCGTAGCCGAAGAACTGCTTCTGCATCTTCTCCGGGTCGAGGATGCCGTGGCTGCACACGGTCAGCCTGCCGTCCGTGCCGGGTTTGAGCGAAAGCTGGCTGTCGTTGCTGTGCGAGATACCGTCGAAGTGGAAATGCACCCGGACGGTCTTGTCGGTCTGGAAGCCCCGGAGCATCTGGTCGAGCATCCCGTTGCCCTCGATCTGCTCCCGCTGCACGCCGAGTGCGGCGAGGCTGTTCCAGTCGATGTCCTCCGGGCGATACTTGTACTGCGGGTTCTGTTCGGTCTGCCCGGCGGACTGCTGCGGCGTACCTTCGGGCTGTTGCTGCTGTCCGGCTTGGGTCTGCTGCTGTGCCTGCACGGGTGGCTGCACCTCGTACTGTGCGAGGAGCGGTTCGCCCGTCTTGACGGACCGGCTCTCCCTCTGCCGGAAATCGGCGGCTACCCGCTGCACCTCCTCTTCCGGCACACGGAAGAAATGGAAGCGGGTCGGGTCTTTCAACTGGTTCCAGAGGTTGGAAAAGAAATTCGAAAACATATCGCCGTGGCGATCCACCCGCAGGAGGTCGTTGTTGTCCTCCAAGGGATTCTTGGTCTGTAACTCGCCGTCCTTTACTCCGCTGACGGCTTGGAGCGTGCCTTTCTCGTCCATGACGAGCAGGATGTCCATTAACTGCTGGCTGCTGTCCGGTCGTTCGTCCATAATCTAATGTTTTTAAATGGTGAATACTATTGGTTCTCAAACGAAACCGGGCGTAAATATAGAGGGAGAAACACGGGGAACGTGCAAGTCCGGGGCGGGCTGTCCGCACTTGTCGTCCGGCTCGCAGGTTTGTCGCACAAGAATTTTTCACTATCTTTGCGTATTGATAATTAAACAAATAATATAATGGAGTGCAGCCACAAAACCTATAACATATATTGCGACGAGAGTACGCATCTGGAAAATGACGGACAGCCTTACATGATATACGGTTATGTAAGCATACCGTACAACGAAATGGCTCTCGCCAAAAAGCAGATACGGGAAATCAAGCAAAAGCACGGATATGAGGGGGAATTGAAATGGACGAACATTTCGGACAAGACCTTTGCCCTTTATAACGAAATAGTGGATTATTTCTTTATGACCAACATGAAATTCAGGGCGGTCATCGTGGATAAGTCGGAGATAGACAACACACGGCAGAATACAGCTACAATGATTTTTATTTTCGGATGTATTACCAGCTATTGCATCATCAAATGGACATGGACAGCACCTATAATGTCTATTTCGACATCAAGGACACGTGCAGCCAACGGAAACTGCATAAGCTGGCGGAGATATTGAAATACAATTCGGCTATACGGGACTTCAATTTTGTCAAGTCGCATCAGGTACATTTTATCCAGTTGGCAGACATTCTTATGGGAGCGATAAACTATCACCTGCGCATCCAACGGGGAACCATTGAGGGAAAGGTACGGGCAAAACGCCTGATTGTCGAGAAGATAAAGAAACAGACAAATCTTTCGTTATTATGTACCACTCCTCTGAAAAACAAGAAGTTCAACCTTTTCTTTATCAATCTGCAAAAGTAAACCTATGCCATTCAATTTGTTAAAGAAATATCCGGAGCTGCTGGAAATCCTGCATTTGGGAGACAAGGAGCGCAAGGCTTCATTATATAGGGTGTATCGCCGGGACATCGAAGACAACGAAGCGTTCAAGTTTCGGGAAAAGCGTGTCTATCCCATCAAATCGGATGGAGAGATAGATATGCAGCGGGAGTTCATGCACCTAACGACAACTGATGACAAGGAAGCGGAAGGCGCTGCGACGAAGAAAAGAGTCTTCGAGCCAGACCGTTCCCGCCGTCTGCATTGGATTCGCCACCATATCGAGGAAAGGACTTCCCATGTACTGGAGATATTCAGTTGTGAGGAAAGGGATATGAAACACCGTAAGAACATCTACCGGACATACGTGTATGACACAGCGGAAAAATATGTGATCGTCCTTGAACCACAGCGAAGCCCTTACGGGTATTATCTGTTGACCGCCTATTACCTGAATATGCCGGGTGGCGAAAAGAAGATGAAAAAAATGCTGAAAAAGAAGTTGGAGGAAGTGCTATAAAAAACGCAAGGCTCCGAATTGGATCTTGCCAAAACGAGCCTCGAAACCCCTTCTAATTGTAGATGGGCACTGCAAAGGTAGGAATAAAAAACGAAAAATGCAAAAAAATCATGTCCGGCACGTATTTTTTCCTCCGGGAAGCGGTGATAATTCGTTGTTTTCGTTATATTTGGAACCTAAATACAGGTGCGGTCATGCCGTGCCTGATTGAAAATCCGGTAACGGGAAACACGCTTTGTCGTTGCCACCCATGAGATGCGTATGAAAGTCTATCAGAGCAAACCGAGAATAACGCTTTCACCTGCCATCCGTGACGGGCAGAAATACGTGGAAGTGGAGTTCGACGAGGACGATGCCATCCGGCTGTCGCTGTCGAAAGAGAAGGGCGTGTGGTTCGAGGGGGACAGAGCCTACCTGCCGGAAGAAGGCTTCGACCTGTCCGGCTTTTTCGACCGCCATGTGGAAACGGCGTATATCAATTACTCCGCCCTGAAAAACACCCTGCCCAAGAAAAACGGGAAAACCAGCCCCGCCATCCCGCCCGGCTATGCCGAGACGCTGCGGCAACTGCGGTACAGCGAGCATACCGTCCGTGCGTACACTGCCTATTTCAGGGAGTTCCAGCAATACTTTGCGGGAAGAAACCTTCGCTACATCCGACCGGAAGAAATCAACGCCTACATCGTACACCTGATTGACACACGGGGGATCTCGTCGTGCCAACAGAACTTGCGTATCAACTCGATCAAGTTTTATTTCGAGAAGGTGCTGGGATTGGAACGGAAATGTTACGAGGTAAAGCGAGCCAAACGGGAACGGACGCTGCCCGACGTGCTGAGCAAGGAGGAGATAAAATCCATCCTTGACGCAACCGGTCCGGACATCCGGCTGTTCTGCATGTTCTCGCTGCTCTACTCCGCCGGGTTGAGAATCAGCGAGCTGCTGGACTTGAAGCCCCACGACATCAACGTGAGCCGTTCGCTGATACGGGTACGGCAGGGCAAAGGAGGAAAGACCGCTACACGCTGCTGTCGAAGCCCCTTGTCAGGAAGCTGACCGAGTACACCAAGCTGTACAAGCCGCAGGAATGGCTGTTCGAGCGGTACAAGGGCGAGCCGTTCACGGAGAGCATCGTGTCGAAGAAGCTGAAAGAGGCGGCGAAGGAAGCCGGAATCACCAAGCGGGTGTACCCCCACCTGTTGCGACACTCGTTCGCCACGCATCTGATCGAGCAAGGCACGGATTGAAAATCGTGAAAGAGCTGTTGGGGCACAACCAACTGAAAACGACGGAAATGTACGTGCATATAGCCGACACTTTCAAGAGCAGCATCCGCACTCCATTGGATGATATTCTTGAAGGTGATAATGAGATAGTTAAATAAGAAAATAACAGCGAAAACCGCTGATAATTACATGTTATCGACCTGAAAAGAACAAGAAATGAAACCAAGAGATATATTTATTAAAGCCTGCAATGAGATAGCTATTCCTTTTATCGCAATGGGATTTAAGCCGTCTAAAAATGGACAATGTTTGAAAAAGATTTCAAAAGACAAAAATTTGACTTTTGAAATATGGTTTCGTTCAAGTGTATATAATTCATCTTGTAGTGTGGCTATATATCCACTGATTACGATTACCTGTAAAAACTTGAAAAAGTGGGTGCAAGAAGAGAATCTCAATGTCAATGATGATGCTTAGTATATCATAATCATATTGGATACCTATCGCCAATAAATCAATATCAATCTTGGGATCTTGCCGGACTAAGCTATGCTCCATCAATAAAAACAATAATTGATTTACTTGAAAAATATGCTTGTCCGATATTTGATTTATTTGAGAATAGACAAATGGCTATTGACTTCATTACGCAACATGGCTGTTGTTTCAATCAATACACGAAAGACTCTCTCCTTGCCCTGCCATATATGTTGAGATATGGTGAAAAGGAACAAGCCGAGAACTACTTCAATCATTACATACATTCAAGTAAATGTCGAAATAGATTTGTAAAAGCCTATTCTCAATTAGAAAAGAATGATGTAATTGATTGTGGATTAGATAATCGTTTTGTAATACTTGCATATAGTCAAAAACTAAAAATAAAATAGGTCGATAACAAACAGATGAAACTTTTAAGGTGGTTTATCCGCCGAACATTATCGTTGTCAACATTAGAATAAAAAAAATGAAAACAATAGAAGATATGAAACTTGAATTATTGAGTGATAACTCAAATAAGTTCATGCAGACTCTAATAGATTATGACATAAAAAGTAAAGACAAATATGGCAGTATCTACTTCATTATTATATAATGAACTATGATAGTATTGTACATCCAGCAGGTGTGATTATATCCGAATTTATAAAAAAAAGGATTGGATATAAATGATAAAAGAAAAGACGGACGGACTGCATTATATCTTTCTGTTCAGTGTCAGCTACAAGATATTTTTGAAATACTCCTGAATAGCAATGCAGATTTGGATATACAAAATGTAAATGGGAATACTCCTTTATGGGAAGCTGTTATGCGATACCGTGGAGATGGCTTCTTTATCGAACAACTTTTGAAAAATGGGGCTAATCCCGATATAAAAAATAACTATGGAGTATCTCCTAAATCATTGGCAAGAACTATCGCAAATTATGATGTAAGAAGATTCTTTAACAACGATAACAAACAGCAAACCGACTGAACAAGCGGCACGCTGCCAAACATTATCTGCTCATAAAAAAAATGAATATGGAAATAGAATTGGATGATACACAAAAAGCTCTTGTTCTCAACGATTTTGAAGAAGTTGAGAGCAAGTTGGGACATGCTGTGCCAGAAAGACTAAAAGAGTTCTACTTGAAATGGAACGGAGGAAAGCCAAAGCAGCAAACAATCTGTATAAACAGATATTATGAGGTGGAAATTATGAGTTTTATGGCTCTCTATACCACAGAAGAAACAAACTTGGCACAGCGAAGCACTGATTCTAATTATAAAAATATCCTTATTTTTGCTATATCATGGATGGGAGAAAGAATCGCTGTAAATATAAAAAATGGAGCTGTTTATGGATATCCAGTTGTCGGTTTTACAAAAATTGATTGTGCATTTTTATTCGGTGAACCAAGATTGATTGCAGACACAACAAATGATTTTTTTGATAATCTCGTTGTTAAGCCAGAAACGGAAGATATACAAACTGAAGCTGATGGTGTAATGCCTGAACTTTCGGACTGTTCGGCTTTGCTAACAAAAGAAGATATAAAGAATTTTGAGGTTGAGTTGAATGTAAAGATTCCGGCAGGCATGAAGAACTTTTACCTCAAGTTCAACGGTGGTATGCCATCACCATATTGTTTTCAACCGCAGGACGAGGATTTGGATTGGGTGGAGATAAATGCGTTCTTTCCGATAAAGGACGCACCAATGCTTTTGAAACAATTGAAGTCATAGCCAAAGGTATATGGAGTAGGAATTTAATGCCATGCAACCTGTTGCCTTTTGCTATGGATTCGGGTGGAAACTATTATGCGTTGAACTTGAAGAATAAAAAGATTTACTATTACTTGACTGACGAGTGGGACGAAAACGCTTCAAGAGAATACAACTTTGAAACAAATACTCGTTACATCGCCCAGTCATTCAATTACTTTATAAATCATTTCATCGAAGAAGAGGAATAAAGCGGGCAGATAACAAGCGGATCAATCTCCTTTAATGAGGATTATCCACCGAACATTAGTGTCATATAAAATTATAATGAAACAGATAATAGAAAAAATCAATAAAAGTTGGCACTCCAATCCTCCATGTGATCAACAAATAATGTTGAGTGTGGGAAAGTTGTTTCCATTACCCGATGATTATAAGGAATTTATGTTATGGAGTAATGGTGGAGAAGGTAATATTGGTAGTCAATATTTATCATTATGGAAGATTGAAGATTTGATGCAACTGAACAAAGAATACCAAATACAAAAGTATTTGTCGAAAAAATCTTTGGTTATTGGCACTGATGGAGGCGATAATTGTATCGGTTTTTATTTTGGAGAACCTACTTTTATTTTTTACAACCTATTAGGAGATTTAGACTTATCTGAGAATAGATTTTTATCCCAATCATTTACAGATATGTTCATTAATTGGTTGAGAATAAGATAAAAAAATGACACTAACAAAGCGGCTCAAACCTCCCCTGAAAGGTCGGTTAGCCACCCAACATTAGTCGCTTGAAAATAAAAGAAAAAAGAATATGAGTGCGTTTACAGAAATAAAGAAATACATTCAGACTTTTGAAAAGTATGGATGTAAAGATTATGGAAATGGGACAAAGGAATATGGTCATGCTCCTTTCATTGCTCCTGAAGCATATAATTTTTGCGTCTTTGCTACGCTGAATGAAGATGATATTAATGAGTTAGAACGAGATTTGAAAAGAGAGATACCAGCTCAATTCCGCTCGTTTCTAATGACAGATACCAATGGATTACATCTTTTCTTCCATTTCAGTTTGTATGGAATGAGAAAATCATATAATCGAAATCCAAACGCGATTCCAGAGCCTTATGGCTTAATTGAGCCAAACATTTACGAAAGACCTAAAAACGCAAAAGATACTTATTTTTTCATTGGAGGATATAGATATGATGGCTCAAAGCTCTATATAGATTCTGAAAATGGAAAGGTTCATTTCTGTAAAAGTAGAGATGCTACCTCTCTCTTGTCATGGATTCTTTTGAAGATATGCTCATATCAGAATCCCAAAGACTATTTACGCTTTACGATGATAGAGGTAGAATGCTTGTGTCAAGAGAAAAAACACTACCGATATAGAATAAGCGACTAACAAACAGCAAATCGACTGAATAAGCGGAACGCTGCCGGACATTAGGCGCAAAATAGTAAAACAAAAAAATATTATGTTATGGATTTTCTTAAAGGGCATGAACAATTTTTCCGTGGAATAGATTTGCCACAGTATATGAAACCAATTAATCGGCTTAAAAAGCATCTTTATAAAGAATGTTCAACAATACAGCTGAAAT
>ENA-OQCF01000244-OQCF01000244.1-human-gut-metagenome-genome-assembly--contig:-NODE-244-length-20802-cov-3.496397_pt1 | contig 20802 bp, 18 predicted proteins | sample MGYA00242756_ERZ504573 | MGnify/ENA primary metagenome ERZ504573 (study PRJEB26092, sample SAMD00036240) | human gut metagenome | host: Homo sapiens | study: EMG produced TPA metagenomics assembly of... | reverse complement strand
GCCCCACTTTGCGGGATATTTCACCCGAATTCAGTTGCCGTAGCCCGCTACGGCGCCTCATCCGGGCAAAATATCCCACAAATTGTGACGCACATCTTGCAGAAAGCCTTTTTCAGACACGCTCTAGAATGCAGTAAATAAATATTTTCAGAGAGACTGGGTAAATATATGGAAAATGTGATTCGGAAATTGTATGGTATGTATATGGATAATGACAATAGAGAAAAAAATGAAATGTCAGTAATGCATGATGATTTATGTAAAGAGAAAAAAGAGAAGGCATACCAGTGCTATCAGAAATTGAGAGTTCAACTGACAGATGAGCTTGCTGAAGAACTGGATGAACTGATGAATAAACATATGGAAATATATCCACAAGAGCTGGAAGAAGTTTTGCCATGGGATTTAAAACAGGGGCAAGCTGATGTGCGAGATTTTCAGTGAAGAAACAGAATGATTGTAAAGCAGATATGGCAATTCTCCAGATAAAGTATGATTTTAGAGGATTGCCATAGGTTTGATAAGTGGGTCTGACATATAATTTTTGATAACATGATCAGGGTAATTTATGGTTGTTGAACGTTATCAGAAATTGTGAGGTTGTCAGACGTAATTTCATTCAGGAGATATTCTATAGTATGCATATGTTCGTTCATAACTTTTTCTGCAAGAGGTGCATCATTATTGGTTATTGCCTGAACAAGCCGAGTGTGCTGGGAATCAATCTCCGGTGCATCGTTATTTTTCTGCATAAGATAGGAACGTATTCCAACGATCATATTTTCGGTAATCTGTGCAGAGGCATTTAAGACACTCAGTATTAATGGATTGTCAGAAATCTGAGCAATTTTCAGATGCAGATCACGATCCAGATCACCGCGGATTTTTTCATCCTGAGTGCTGTCCAGTCTGGCAATGATAAGCTGGAGTTCAGCAGCATCCAGCGGTGTACAGTTTTGGGCAGCGAGAAAAGCATGCTTTGCTTCCAGTGCGCCTCGAGCTGCAATGCATCCTGAATTTTGCTGTTGTACATTTGAAATATGATAGACAGAGGTTCAGTAAGACAGCTGTGAAGATCAGTTGCAATATAATTGGCACCGCCATGTACGCTGACAGTAATCCCGAGCAGGGAAAGAGCCTTCAGGACTTCTCGTAATGCTGGTCTGGAGATTCCGAATTCTTCTGCCAGAATACGTTCAGCAGGAAGTGCGTCGCCGGGTTGTAATTCTCCGTTTTGGATATTTTCGATAATTTGTTTCAGAACATCGTTGAATGTACTGGTTTTATCTATTTTTCTAAACATTTATTTTCCTCTTTCCAGGTACATCGTTTCGTAAATAACTATACCAATCGGATTCGCAGACAAGTGAGTGGTATAGTTATTTCGAAAACGGTGTACTAACCTTTGTTGTGTTATGCAGCTCTATATCAGATAACTGTTCCGCAGAGATTTCTTTGATTATTAAATAGTTACATACATCTAATATTATAACGGATTGAAAGGGAGATGCAACTGATTCCTACAAAAATTTCTAAAAGTGTAAAATTTTGTGTTGCTGAGAACGGAGTGAACAGTAACAAATTTTTTGCAGTTTTTTTTATAAATTTTTATAATTATATTAGAAATTAGACAAATTTCTCTCACATTTATAGGTTATGATATTTACATCTTAAGGAAATGACGTACCTTAAGAGAAAATCTTTCCTTTCCCTAAAAAGTGTAAAATGAACGTGAATCACCGCTTAGCCGACAAGATCGACGGAGAAGCGGTGATTTTATTATGTCACTGAAGCAGGATTCTTTCTTATAAACCTCTGTAACGATTAAGACAGGCATAAATTTCCTGAATACGGGGAGTAGCGTAACCACAGGAAATTTTTTGATTCTCCGTAAAGAAGGACAGACCATGTAAAGAGAGATTTTTCCAAAGAAACTGCACAATCTCAGGCAGGGTACGTCTGCCGTCTGCCAGATGTTCAACTGCATATTTCAGCAGGAGACCTAAGGCAGCGGTCTGTTCTGCGTCAATAAGCTGTTCTGTATAGCGGAGATCAATCTCCTGTCTGCCGAGAGAGAAGCCATCTGTTCCGGAGATTCTGGTTTTCAGGCGCTCAGGTTTTGCGGCACCGGAATCGGAATGATTTCCACGACTGTTATGTATGAGGCGCTTAGAAGATTCGGCAGGTCTGCTCATAATGCGATGGCTGTGCGGAAGCTGAAAATCAGTAACTGAAACAGCAGGCAGAGGATATTGGCTGCATAATTTTTTGACAGAAGCTGTAATATCTTTTGGAACGTAATTGTCCATCTGGATAATTGTATCTGCAATATGAAAGAATGCCCCGGAACTACCGGCAACAAGAATTGTAGAAATCCCTGCTTTTTTATAAAGATCTTCTGCACGTTCCAGAAACGGAGTGATCGGCTCTTTCTCACGCTGGATAACCTGTTGCATGAAAGCATCACGAACCATGAAGTTAGTTGCGGAGGTGTCTTCGTCAAGAAGAAAAAGGTGGCTTCCGGCTTCCATGCTTTCTACGATACCGGCTGCCTGGGAAGTGCTTCCACTGGCATCCAGTGTAGAGAAACAGCGGGTATCTTTCTTGTTTGGAAGATCATTTATAAACATGGAAATATCCACATCCTTGATAAAACGGCCATCTTCTGAACGCAGTTTGACAGCAGTTGCATCTGTGATCACGTATTCACGTCCATCTCCGGGGATATGATTGTATACACCAAGTTCAAGTGCATTCAGAAGCGTGGATTTGCCATGATATCCACGCCTACGATCAGAGTGATTCCCTTTGGAATCCCATGCCTGTGATTTTCCTTTATGGGGAAGATTTATGGAAATGCGCAGACTGTCCGGAGAAGTAAAGGGAATGGAAGCTTTCATAGGGCGGGAGGAAATACCGCTTTCTCTTGGGAGGATGGAGCCATCGGCTATGAATGCGCAGAGATTTTTTGCGGGCAGCGTCTGACGGATAAATTCCTGATCCTCTGCAAGCTCTATATAATTCTGTAATTCCTTTGCATTAAGGCTGGAGTAGAAAAAGGATTTTTGAATGCATACAGGCAGAAAATCAAAAAGGATTTTCTCCAGTTCAGTGGCATTGATCGTGCGGCCATTAGCAGGGAAGCCCACAAAAAAGCGGGCGGTTATGCCTTTTTCTGTTATTTCACAGGCTGTCCGGGAAAGAATCTCCTGACCACAATGACTGGCAGTGAGCAGGCCGCTTTTGCCGGAGCCTTTTGCACGAAAGCTGTACTGACTGACCTGTTTTTCAAACTGACGTGTAAGATAGTCGCAAAGAGTAGTCCCGGTAAGTGTATCTTTATAATATTCGACGGGAAATCCGGTATCTCTGTGTGAAATCTGAATGCTGACATGAGAGGGAGAAGCAAAAGGATCTCCCTGCACATGGTCGATGGACAGAATATAATTTCCAAAATGATACAGACCTTTCAGCCCTTTATATGCCGGATAACTTTTGCGGTTTATGGAACGAAGCTGCTGACGCAGTTCCTCTGAATTTTTCATGACAGAACCTCCTGGTATTGCAGATATTTTTATAATAATCCTCGCAAATAATGAATTTGAGAGGAGAAACATTAACCTGCCATCAACTATAGCGGAAATGAATCATAATGTCCACTGACAAATAAATATTAATCATATGGAAAATTTTCAGAGGATGTTTTATAATGAAAAACAGGTAATTGTTCAATATCATTACATAATAGCGAACTGATGAATAGTTACCGTTATCAAAGCAATACTATGAATGACAGTCATAAAGAAAGGCGGAACAGTAAATGGAACGTAGAAATGCATGGCTTTCTTATACAGAAGCAGAAGAAAAAGAACTGGAGCAGGTTGCAAAAGCGTATCGCAATTTTCTTAATGTGGGAAAAACAGAGCGTGAATGTGTGACGCAGATCATCAGAGAAGCACGGGCAGCAGGTTATGAATCTCTGGAAGAGAAGACTGCGAAGGGTGAGAAACTGAAAGCAGGAGATAAAGTTTATACAGTCGGAATGAAGAAGATCATTGCACTGTTTCATATCGGACAGGATGATATTTCTGAGGGAATGAATATTCTGGGAGCACACATTGATTCTCCACGTCTTGATGTCAAACAGAATCCATTATATGAGGATACGGATCTTGCATATCTGGATACCCATTATTATGGCGGTGTTAAGAAATACCAGTGGGTGACTCTTCCCCTGGCAATTCATGGCGTAGTGGTAAAGAAAGACGGAAGTACAGCAGAAGTAAATATCGGTGAGGATGAGGATGATCCGATCGTATATATCACAGACCTTCTGATCCATCTTGCAGGAAAGCAGATGCAGAAAAAAGCGGCAGAAGTGATCGAGGGAGAGAATCTGGACATCCTGATCGGCAGCAGACCACTGAAAGACCTGGAAGATGATAAGAAGAAAGAGGCAGTAAAACAGAATGTACTGAATATCCTTAAAGAGAAGTATGATATGGAAGAGGAAGATTTTCTTTCTGCAGAGCTGGAGATCGTACCGGCAGGAAAGGCAAGAGAGTGTGGTCTGGACAGAAGTATGATCGCTGCTTATGGACAGGATGACAGAGTGTGCGCATATACTTCTCTGCTTGCAATGCTTGGGATGGACACCCCGAAACACACTTCCTGCTGTCTGTTTACTGATAAAGAAGAGATTGGAAGCGTAGGTGCAACCGGTATGCAGTCACGTTTCTTTGAGAACGCAGTGGCTGAACTTCTGGATGCAATGGGATGCTACAGTGATCTGAGATTGAGAAGAACTCTGAAGAATTCCAGTATGCTTTCCTCTGATGTAAGTGCAGGCTATGATCCGGCTTATGGGGAGGCATTTGAGAAAAAGAATGCAGCTTATCTTGGAAGAGGTATCGTATTAAATAAATTTACCGGAGCAAGAGGTAAATCCGGCTCGAATGATGCAAATGCAGAATATGTGGCAAGAGTCAGAAATATTTTTGACAGCATGAAGTTGCGTTCCAGACAGCTGAGCTTGGTAAAGTTGATGTAGGCGGAGGCGGAACAATCGCTTATATCGCAGCACTTTATGGAATGGAAGTCATTGACAGCGGTGTGGCAGTGCTCAGTATGCATGCACCATGGGAAGTGACAAGTAAGGCAGATATTTACGAAGCTAAGAAAGCATATAAGGCATTTCTGCTGGAAGCATAAAAAGTCAGGCAGATGCGGAATAAAAATATGAAGAAATCGTGGAAGCTGTATCGTTTCTGATAACAGAGACTTGCAGATTCCGCAGATAAGGGCAGAGCTTTTGGAAAACTGAAGCGCTGCCCTTTTAACATATAAGTGAGGTTATGATTGTAAAAGGTATTTCTGATATCTTACGAAAGACAGGTTGCGATTCTGTAAGATCTGGATTGGAGCAGGATATTTAATAGACGGGAGGGAAAGATGGAGGAAGCGCTGATCAGAGTAAAAGATTTGTGTAAAATATATAATCCCGGCGAGAATGAAGTACGGGCGCTGGATCATATTAATCTGGAAATTAATAAGGGTGAGTTTGTTGCTATTATCGGACAGTCAGGTTCAGGAAAGTCTACATTTATGAATATGCTGGGTTGTCTGGATGTGCCTACATCCGGCGAATATTTTCTGAATGGAACTGATGTGTCCACAATGGAAGACAATGAACTCTCAGAAGTCAGAAACCGGGAGATCGGATTTATTTTTCAGGGATTTAATCTGATCTCAAATCTGACTGCAATTGAAAATGTGGAACTACCGCTGGTTTACAGAGGGGTAGACAGAAAAACGAGACATAAGCTGGCAGTAGAGTCACTGACCATGGTAGGGCTTGAGAAACGTATGGATCACAGACCAAATGAAATGTCAGGAGGACAGCAGCAGAGGGTGGCTATTGCAAGAGCAATCGCGGCCCAGCCACCGGTGATCCTGGCAGATGAACCTACAGGAAATCTGGATTCTGCATCCAGTAAGGAGATTCTTCAGATTCTTAAAAGTATGCACGAGCAGGGAAAAACGGTCATATTGATCACACATGATAATGGGATTGCTGCTCAGGCAAGGCGTGTAGTCAGAATTATGGATGGAAAGATAGAGTCAGATTTTATCAATAAAAACTATGGGAAAGAAGAATATATAAAAAATCAGCTGGATGCATAAACCCGGTTACAAGGAGACAAATATTATGAAAAAAAAGAAAAGTAAAAAGAAAATTATTATTGGAGCAGCTGCTGTTCTCGTTGTTGCCGGCGGAGTTACAGTAGCAGGTCAGAGGAATTCCACAGAAAATCAGATCCCGCAGGTTCAGGTGGTAATTGCAGAGAAGGGTGATGTTGAGGAAATTGTAGATGCTACAGGAACAGTGGGAAGTGAAGAGGAGAAGACCTATTATTCTCCTGTAAATGCAGAGCTGAAAACGGTTTCTTTTGCCCAGGGAGATGTGGTGAAAAAGGGAACAAAACTGATCGAGTTTAATACAGAGGATCTGGAGAAAGATAATCGGAAAGCAGAACTGAATCTGAAATCAACAAAGTACGATACAAAGGATACAAGAAATAAATCTTACAAAGCAGAGAAGAAGCAGAAGGATGCCAAAAAGAATGTTCAGGAGCTTGAGAAGAAAATAAAGGATAAAAAAGCTTATGTCTCGTCTCTGAAATCACAGATTTCAGCGGCAGCAGCAGCGGCACAGCGTGAAGCGGCAGCTCAGGCATCCGCACAGGCAGCAGCTCAGGCTCAGGCACAGCAGCAGGAAGCTCAGGCAAAAGCCAGGCAGAGGCAAAGAAACAGGAGGAAATCCAGAGTAAATATCAGGCCGCACTTTATACATACAAGACGGAGACTCTTCCGCAGTACCAGCAGCAGCTCTCAGATCTGAATGCACAGTATAATCAGGCACAAAGCGATTATAATCAGGCAGACACCACATATCAGATGGCATTTGCAACATGGCAGGCAGACCCTTCAGATGAGAATACACAGGCTCTGGATAATGCGGAGGCTGCAAGAACACAGGCACAGCTCGCAATGCAGCAGGCACAGCAGACTTATAATGATCTTAAGCAGCAGACACCGAAAATGCCGGTACTTTCTGATTTCACAGAAAGCAGTGCAGATTACTCATGGGGAATTTCAGACGGTTCAGATGCAGATGACAGCGATGGGGAAGATTCTTCCTCCTACGGATATGATTACAGTGGAAGTGATGGCGGGACAGTAACTGCGGATACTTCTGCTCTGGAAAGTGCACTTGAGACAGCAAGCGATGAACTTGCAGAGCTTCAGTCAGATCTGGCTTCTGAGAAAGCTATCGCAGAGGCAGATTCCACAAGCCTGACAAAAGAAGAAAAAGAGAAACTGAAAGTAACAGATAATCTTTCCGAACTGGACGCAAAATCAGCCGAGGAGCTGGTGAAGGAGGAAAGAAAGGAATCACCGCGGAATTTAACGGAATCATATCCAAGGCAGATATTAAGCAGGGAGCAGCAGTTACTCAGGGTATGGAACTGTTTACTATTGAGAATGCAGACAAGGCAAGTGTGGATGTGACTCTCTCTAAATATGATTATAATACAGTGAAAGAGGGGCAGTCTGTTGAGATTACCTTGGGGGATAATACTTATCAGGGTACTGTAACAAAAATGAGTCATATTGCGGTGCAGAATGAAAAAGGAACGCCGGTCATTTCAGCAACAGTAAGCATTGATAATCCGGATGAAGATATTTTCCTGGGAGTAGATGCAAAGGTTAAGATTTATGCGGCTTCTGCGAAAAATGTGGTGACTCTTCCTGTGGAAGTGGTCAATATCGGAAAAGAAGGCTCCTTCTGCTATGTGATAGAAGATGGACTGGTGACAAAGAGAAATATTACCACAGGAATCAGCTCAGAGGATTATGTGGAAATTACGGACGGAATCAAAGAAGGAGAAGAAGTAATCGCAGATCTGGGTGATTACACAGAGGGAATGGAAGTACAGGCAGTTCCTGAACAGACAGGAGAGGATGCCGATGAGTAATCTGTATGAATATATCAAGATGGCAGTCCATAACATTATGGCAAATAAGGGACGTTCTTTTCTGACTATGCTTGGCATTATCATTGGCATTGCTTCTGTAATTGCCATTGTATCTGTGGGTGAAGGAACCAAGAACCAGATGAACAGTGAAATTGATGATATCGGCGGCGGGCAGATTGCCATCAGTGTCAGCGATGAGGCACAGACAGATGAGGAGTGGATCACTGCGGATGATGTGGAAGCAATCCGGGCGGTAGACGGTATAGAAGGAGTAAATGTTTCGGATTCATTCAGTGGAGAAACTACCACAGGTAAGGGAAATTTTTCTCTTATGCTGACGGGTGAGGGACCGGATGCAAAGCTGTTAAATAATGCCACCATGAAGCATGGAGTATATTTCGGAGAAAATGAAGTTCAGGAAGCAAAAAATGTCTGTGTGCTTTCCGATGCAGATGCAAAAAGACTCTTTGGCACAGATGATGTGGTTGGAATGACTGTAGATGTCAATTGTTATGGACTGACCAAAAGTCTTCGTATCTGCGGGGTGACAACCCAGAAAGAAAATGGAACCTTTGTCAGTTATACTTATGAGGGAATGCCGGTGACTATTAATGTTCCCTATACTACAATGAATGAATTCACCGGTGTATCCGATTACTTTTTCTCAGTAACAATGCAGGCAGATAAGAGCTTAAACAGTCAGGATGTTGCTGACAAAGTGGTAAAACTGATGGAAAAAAGACATCAGTGTGCAGGAAAAGATTACTTTCAGGTACAGAGCTTTCAGGATATTATGAGCTCTATGAATCAGATGCTGGATATGGTGACTGCTTTTATCTCCTTTGTGGCGGGAATTTCCCTTCTGGTTGGCGGTATCGGCGTTATGAATATTATGCTGGTTTCCGTAACAGAACGTACCAGAGAGATTGGTATCCGTAAGTCACTGGGAGCGAAAACCTCTTCTATTATGATGCAGTTTCTGGCAGAGGCGGCAATTCTGACGGTGATTGGAGGGGTGATAGGAATTGTTCTGGGTGTGATTGGCGGATATGTGATCTGTTCAATCATAAGCAGCAGTATGGGAATGTCCATCACTCCGGGAATCAGCCTGAGTACAATTATGGCGGCGACTTTGTTTTCCTGTGCAGTAGGAGTATTCTTTGGAATTTATCCTGCGAAGAAAGCAGCAAAACTGAGCCCGATCGAGGCTTTGCGGCGGAATTAATGAAAACAGGACTGCGATGGTATTTTGGTGTACCTGTGTACTGATATCATTACAGAATAGTTGTAAATTGTTATAATTTTGCGAATCAAAAGAAAAAAATAAAAAATTCAAAAAAAGTGTTGACAAATGCTCCAGTATAGAGTAGAATACTCATTGTTGTGAGGGACACGAGATAAGAACTTCACAAGGATGTGCGTTTAGCTCAGCTGGATAGAGCGTTGGCTACGGACCAAAAGGCCGGGGGTTCGAATCCTCTAACGCACGCTAATAAAAAATAAGACAGTGCAAATGCACTGTCTTATTTTTTTATTCGAGTACGGGTCGGACTCGAACGGGTTCGATCTAGCTTCGCTCCGGTCGTTGCTAAACGCGTGCCACTGGCACGCAGCAACCTCTAACGCACGTAGAACCGCTAGAAATCAAGGCTTCTAGCGGTTATTTTTTTGATTGGCCAGTCCTGAAATTACTTCCATGAGAAGCGTTGGAAAATGTTCTGAAAGGAATTTTATAAAGGTTAGGCATGGACGTGGAAAAGGGCTATACAATAAATAAATGAAAAAGAAACGCTGGTTCCGGTAAATACCGGTTCCGGCGTTTCCTTTTATAATTTTCGGATCATTGCGCTTCCATGCAGATCGCATACAGGATCTGCAAACAGATGGTTTTTCAGACAGAATTCCCCGACCGCTTTTCGACATCCGGAAAACTGTGTACTGTACACATCGTGGATCAGGAGAACTCCTCCGGTGGCCAGGCGTTCATAGAACAGAGGAAGTGCGGCTGCAGTTGGAGCATAGAGATCTGCGTCCAGAGATACAAAACAAAAAGTTTCATCTGTGACATCGGAAAAGGTATCCGGAAACCATCCTTTGTGGATCACAGTACGTGTAGGATTAGGCATAACATGAAGAACAGAGTCAATATCAGTAGAAGAAAAATCACCTGTTTTGGCACGGGACAGATTACCGGAGGCTTCTATTGTGATATCCTTTTCTGAAAATCCCTCAAAAGTATCAAAAAGATGGATTTTTCGGTCTGGAAAGGCTGCACTGATCAGGGAAGAAAATTCACCTCGAAAAACACCTAGTTCTGCAACATTTCCCGGAATATCCAATTGATAGATCTGCTCAGATAAAAGACGCATAACAGCAACCCGTGCGTCAAACATGCGAAGGACGGAGGGATCACGAAAAGGTCCGTGATAACCTAAGTTTTCCATCTGCTTTATCATAGAATTGCGCCGTTCTTCATCCAGAACTCCCAGGATGACCAGATCCGGGAGAAGTGCTGCTGCAGTATCCGGAGAACAGACTGGAATATTTCCAATATATGATCCGTGTTTATGGGGGTCATTATCAGCAAAGCACAGGAGCTGACAGGGACTGCTGAGAAGTCTTGCGGTCATTTGTCCAATTTGTCCGGCACCAAATATTACAGTTTTATATACTGATTTTGCCATCATTTTGATGTATCCTTTCTGTCAGCGCGAACCTGGATCATCTGTCCTGTGATGGAGATGGCGATTTCAGCCGGTGTTTCTGCTTTGATCTCCAGTCCTATAGGTGAGATGATACGGTTTAAATCTTGTTCATTAATGTTGTATTCTTCAATCAGACGGCGAAATACAGCAGCTTTTTTTGCACGGCTTCCAATGACGCCTATATAACATGCAGGTGTAGCGAGAAGCTGTGCCTGTACAATGGTATCATAGGAATGTCCACGTGTCATGACGCAGCAATAATCAGCAGCTGTAATAGAAACATACTGGTCCAGATGGTTGAAATCACAAAGTATTGTTTCAACTGCTCCTGGGAAAAGAGCAGGATTTGTAAATTCCGGCCGGTCATCCAGGACAACACAGCGAAAATCAACGCTTGCAAGGATTGGGACAAGCTTTTGTGAGACATGTCCGCCGCCGAATACATAGACAGTTCCTGAGGTTCCAATCTGTTCAGAAAACAGATCATAATCTTCACTGTGATATCGGTGTGGCTTTAGAGACAAAGAAGATAATACAGAAGAAGGAACATTGGCAGTTCCGATGAGACCGCATGCAGGACTGTAAAGGCTCACACCGGAGGTGGTGAGAAGATCGCAAATCAGCCAGAAATCTTTTCGCTCTTCATAGAATTTTTCAGCAGTTTCCGTGATTTCCATAATAATCGGATCGTTATGATCAAGATACTGGAAAAAGGCCGTAACATCACCACCACAGATCATACCAATATTTTCAACATCTTTATGATTCAGCCGGAATTCATGCTCGCAGGATTCCTTTTTTTCAAGAATATCCAATGCCATACATTCAGCACGATATTCTACAGCTCCACCTCCGATGGTTCCGGAAATTCTGCCGTTTTTTCCGACCAGCATGCGGGAACCGGCACCTCTTGGTGTAGACCCTGAGGATGCTGTAACGGAAACAAGTACAAGATCGTTTCCCTCCAGGAATTGTTGTTTTATTGTCTGAAATAATGTTCTCATATAATAAAATACCTCCTAACTAAATTAAGTGATTTTTCTGCTCCAGTTGTGTACGTCTGCCCGCCTGAACTAAAGCGTGATATGGCAGAGTGATTGTATAATGTCCTGCAGTTTGCGGGCTTGTTCTAACTGCTGCTCATGAGCTTTGCGAGCTTCCGGACTTTTGCATTTACTCATGCTGTCGGCAAATCTTTTTTCTATGGTTACACGCTGTGTTTCCTGAATCAGTTTATCAGCCAGAAATACAATAGCTGCTTCATCCAGCGTGGCTTCCAACAGACCATGGTGCTGTGAAATGATCTGGCTGATCTCAGGATAACCTAACTGTAAGAAAAGTTCACCGCCTGTTTTCGCGTGATGCCTCTGAAGTCTGGCAATATCATGCAGAAGTGCACCGGAGCGAACAAGCTTCTGGTCAAAGATATAACCATTGGATTCCAGCATATTGCATAAACAACAGGCAAGTTCAGTAACAGCATCACTGTGAGCTTGTACATGACGGGGCAGAGAAACAGCATTGCGAAGCCTGAGACATAGTCCGTCATTTAATTCAGGATGAGGCAGTATATAACTGGGATCAGAGAAAGAAATATTATTTTTTTCATTCACTTCCAGATGATAGTAAGAGCCGCAGGGCAGACGAAACTGCTGCCTGCTGTACATATCAGAATGTAATGCATGTAAATAAGAAGAGATTACATCTGTATGAGTTACCACTGCAATATCACCTTCAGAAGCGCAAAGAATCTTATGAACTGCCTGCGAAAAGCGAAAACCAGATGCAGCAGGAGTTTCTGCTCCCGGGATCGGATGATCAGGGTTATTCCCACGCGCTTTATAAATGTCCGGCCATCTCTGGCGTATTTCATCAAAAGAAAGGCCATCCCATTCTCCCAGATTTCGTTCTGACAGATCAGAAACAATGATATGTGGAAGCTCAGGTGCCATATGGCCTGCTGTCTCAACAGTTCTTAACAAAGGACTGCAGTATACCCCTGATATTTTATCGGACAATTCTTCATTAAGAAGGACTGCCTGCAGATGTCCAAGCATGGATAGAGAGAAATCTGTCTGTCCTACACAGTAAGAATGTTCATCCGGATACTGTGGTTTTCCATGCCGGACCAGATAAAGGTTACGCATTTAAAAACCCTCCGAAACATTCTTCAAATATTTTTTTTGAACAGGAACGTGTTTCTTCTGAAAAACGGGCATATCGTTTCAGAAATTCTTCGCCGTATGGTGTCAGTTCGCTATGGCTTCCCCTTGTACCGCCCTGGCTTCTGATGATCAGAGGTTCATGAAGCTGTGATTCCAGGGTATGGATCAGGTTCCAGCTGGTAGAATAGGAAATGTGCATGCGCTCACAGGCATCGCGGACAGATCCTGTTTCATGGATCAGTGTAAGCAGCGAATAGAGTTTTTCATCAAAAAAAACTTTTTCCCGGGCTAGCTGAATATGGATTTCAGAACGGATCAGACTCTGGTTGTGTATGCGGAGAAGTTCAGCATAATCCTCTGGTGTATCAGCATCATGAATAATACCAGGATCCTTTACATTAAGATAATACATGGGTTCCCCGCAGTTATCCACAGCACCTTTAAGTCCTGATTTTCCGTCATCACTTAGGATGGAATCAATCAGTGTGGAACGGATCAGAATGGGATGACCGGGATTGCCATTACAGACCGGAGTTACAAGGGGACGCCCCAGAGAGAGCATTTGAGTGACTGTCTGGGCTGTGAACAGCGGAACATCAACAGGTGTAAAGAGCACCGTATCCACTTTGTCTTTCAGATACTCAAGTCCGATTCGGACAGAATCAAACATATGAGTGTTTGCATAGTTCTCATTTCGAAGAAAGACTACATTATTGGAAGCCAGGTGGCATTCCAGAACATCTGCATGATATCCGGTTACCACTACTACTTTGGAGATTCCGGCCTGCCGGAAATTATTGATCACGCGCTGTGCGATGGAAATGGAGCCAAGCTGAAGCATGGGTTTAAAGTCTACCATTCGTGATGATTTCCCCGCAGCCACGATGAGGGCGCCTGTCTGCATTTAGATACCTCCTTCTTTCAATGATATTATACAAATTTGATATTATTATAACATATAAAAGAATAAAAATAGTTAAAATTTTAAATAAAACAAAATAAAATTGTCTGCAATATATAAAATAGCCAACTATTAATTATTTGTAATTTGTATAATTGTGCAAAATTATGGTAGTATGGATATATAAAATAACGTGGACAGGAGAACTTTTTTATGGATAAGATTTTTGAGATTACCGCAAAAGAAGTTACTGTACAGGTAAAAGATGAGCGTACAGGGGTTGTATATAGCCGGACGCTTCCCATCGATTATTATGAGAATGCAAATGTTTTAAAGCTCAGCGGTGAGAATCTGGACGGGGAGCAGCTCTTCCATTGTTTTCTATTCCGCCAGAGGAATAGAGAGACTGAAAGATCTGACAGGCAGGGGAGCTGACCATGATTCGTGCGGAACACATAAGCCTGAAGATCAGTAAGATTGAAATGAATTTTTTAAAAGGAGGAATGGGACATGATTAAAAAGACATTGAAGATTAATGGTGTTGAGAGAATACTTATTCTTGATAAGGATGAGACACTGGCGCAGGTGCTCCGTGATCACCTTCTTCTTACAGGATGTAAGATTGGCTGCGGTGAAGGTCACTGTGGAGCCTGTAATGTTATTATGAACGGAAAAGTCACAAGATCCTGTATCTACAAGATGAGCCGTGTTCCCGATCATGCAGAGATCACAACCATTGAAGGTGTGGGAACACTTTCTGATATGCATCCAATCCAGGTTGCATGGATGGCATATGGATGCGCACAGTGCGGTTTCTGTTCACCGGGATTTATTATTTCAGCAAAAGTGCTTCTGGACAATAATCCAAGTCCTACCCGTGAGGAGGTAAGAGACTGGTTTAACAAACAGCGTAATCTCTGCCGTTGTACAGGCTATAAGCCGCTGATCGATGCTACTATGGCTGCAGCAGCAGTTATGCGCGGCGAGATGACAAAGGAAGACCTTGTGTTCAAACAGACAGGTGATTCTATTGTTGGAACAAATTATATCCGTCCGTCAGCAGCACAGAAGGTAACAGGTACCTGGGATTTTGGTGCAGATGATGCATTAAAGATGCCATCAGGAACACTTCGCCTTGCTCTTACACAGGCAAAGGTTTCTCATGCAAATATTCTCAATATTGACACAGCAGAAGCAGAGAGTATGCCTGGTGTTGTTCGTGTTATCACAGCAAAAGATATTAAGGCAGCAGGCGGAACCAATAAGATCAATGGTCTTGTAATGCTTCCAAAACACAACAAGACAGACGGTTTCGAACGTCCTGTACTTTGCGATGAAAAAATCTTCCAGTTTGGTGATGCGATTGCCATCGTAGCTGCTGATACAGAAGAGCATGCAAGGGCAGCAGCAGAAGCAGTTAAAGTTGAGATCGAAGAGCTTCCTGCATATATGAATGCAATGGATGCCATCGCACCGGATGCGGCAGAGATTCATCCCGGTATTCCGAACGCATTCTTTGAGACAAACTGTATCAAGGGTCCTGATTTTGACTGGGACAGCATTCCGGATTCACAGCAGGTTGAGATCGAATCTTACTGTTCACGTCAGCCTCATCTTCATCTTGAGCCGGACTGCGGTTATGGTTACATTGACGAAGACGGTATGATAACTGTTCATTCCAAATCCATTGGTATCCATCTGCATATGCCTATGATCGCTGATGGTATCGGTGTGCCAATGGAGAACTTACGAATTGTTCAGAACCATGCAGGAGGAACCTTTGGTTACAAGTTCTCTCCTACAAATGAGGCTCTGATCGGCGCTGCTGTTAAGATCCTTGAACGTCCTGTGTCTCTGGTATTTAATCAGTTCCAGAATATTACTTATACAGGAAAGAGATCCCCTGCATTTATGAATATCAAGCTTGCAGCAGATGAAAATGGTAAGCTTCTTGCACTCTGGGGCAATAACTATGTGGATCATGGTCCATACTCAGAATTCGGTGATCTGCTTACAATGAGACTTTCCCAGTTTACAGGTGCAGGCTATGGAATCAATTCTATCCGTAACAAATCTACAACAGTGTTTACAAACCATGCATGGGGTTCAGCATTCCGTGCTTACGGATCTCCTCAGTCTTATATGGGATCTGAGATTGCGATAGATGTTCTGGCTGCAAAGATGGGAATCGACCCCTTCGATATCCGTGAAATGAACTGTTACAAAGAATCAGAAGGCAGTACGATCCCTACAGGTTATCCGCCTGAAGTATACTGTGAAGAAGAACTGTTCAAGACAGCTCGTCCACTGTATGAAGCAGCTAAGAAACGTGTGGCTGAAAAGAATGCAGCTTCTGATGGCAAGATCAAATATGGTATCGGTGTATCTCTCGGTGTATATGGCTGTGGTCTTGATGGTGTTGATACATCAAACGCATTTGCAGAGCTGAATCCGGATGGAACAGTTACAATGTATGCTGCATGGGAAGATCACGGACAGGGCGCTGATATGGGGGTTCTTGTATCATCACATGAAACACTTCGTCAGGCAGGAATTAGACCGGAACAGATCAAACTTGTTATGAATGATACCAAGACATGTCCTAATGCAGGTCCTGCAGGTGGATCACGTTCACAGGTTATGTCAGGTAATGCATGTCGTCTGGCAGCAGAAAACCTTGTGGCAGCATGAAGAAAGAAGACGGAACCTTCCGTACTTATGATGAGATGGTGGCTGAGGGTCTTGCAACAAAATATGAAGGTAACTGGGTGACAACCTTCTGTGCAGATCATCCGATCGATCAGGATACAGCACAGGGTGATCCGTTTGCAACCTACATGTATACGATCTTCCTTCCGGAAGTTGCTGTTAATACAGAAACAGGTAAAGTTAAAGTTGAAAAATTCACCTGTGTGGCTGACGTAGGTACCATCATGAACAGACTTCTTGTAGAAGGCAACTTCTACGGCGGCCTTGTACAGGGTATTGGTCTTGCTCTTACAGAAGATTTCGAGGATCTGAACCATGATACTTCTCTGAAGAACTGTGGCATTCCGTATCCAAATGATGCGCCGGATGATATTGAACTTCATTTCAATGAAACATATCGCCCAAGCGGTCCTTACGGTGCTGCCGGCTGTGGTGAGGCTCCGCTGGATGCTCCTCATCCTGCAATCCTGAATGCGATCTACAATGCTACAGGCGCACGTATCACACGTGTTCCTGCCCGTCCTGAAAAGGTTCTTGCAGCATTAAAGGAACTTGAGAAATAACTGTCAGTATAATTTTATCATGTGATATAATAAGGGGAGACGGGAGACTGTCTCCCCTTTGGAAATGAAAGGAGTATCGGGTTATGACATATATACAGGAAAGAGGTTCCACTCATGTTTATCACGTAAATCGAATGTCAAAGGAAGAGATGGATCATATGATCAGCCTCTGTGTTCATGAACAGCCGGCGTACTGTGTTGCAGCCTGTCCTTTCAAAGCAGATACAAAAGAAATGCTGTTTTATGCTGCAAAAGGAAACTTTAAGAAAGCTCTGGCTATCTATGAAAAGATCACACCATTTCCCATGATCCTCTGTAACGGATGTACTGCACCATGTGAGGAAAAATGCAGACTCTGTGAGCTGGGTGATGGCATATCCATACGTGAAGTAGAGCGTGCCATTGTACGATATGGGGAACCTGGAAAACGGAGCAGTGTATTTCGTATCAGAAAGAAAAAAAAGGCTGTGATCTTTGGCTCAGGATTGTTCCCGCTGTTTCTTGCAGGGGAACTGGAAAAGAAGATGTATCCTGCAACCATTTACTGTCAGGAGAAAGATTATGAAGCCTATATTGCAGCAGCAGCTCCGGAGCTTTTGGAATCAGATCGCAAAAATGAGGTAAAACGTCTCAGTTCCATGGACCTTTCCTTTGAATTCGGATGCAGTCTTGACCTTCCGTTTATCAGAGCGAAAATGAAGGAGGCAGATGTGGTCTGTGCTTCAGAGGAGGTGGCCAAAAAGCTGGCTCCAGAGGAAACAGCAGACGCAGAGATCATGCTGAGAGAACAGGCGGGAATTGTCAGCGGTCCGGTCCGGTCTGTGATGGATGCAGCTTTTGCTGCAAAGAGAGCTGCCCTGACTGTAGACCTCCTTGTACAGAATCTTTCGCCCCACAGCAACAGAGGCAGTGAAGGAGCAGTTACCACCAGGCTCTATACAAATATGGACGGGATGAAAGGCTCCAAAAAGATTCCCTGCAGCACAGATGGATATTCAAAAGAAGAAGCTGTTGAGGAAGCAAAGCGATGCATTCAGTGTCACTGTGATGAGTGTATGAAAAGCTGTGTCTATTTAAGGGAATATAAAAAGCATCCGGGTCTTCTTGCACGTGAGATTTATAATAATACCCAGATCATTATGGGAGATCACCAGATGAATAAACCGATGAATTCCTGTTCACTCTGCGGACAGTGTACTGTAACCTGTCCAAATGGGTTTGATATGAGCCAGGTCTGCAAATCTGCAAGAGAAAACATGGTATCTACAGACAAAATGCCTCTGGCACCTCATGAATTTGCACTGATGGATATGCTGTTCTCCAATTCGGAGGCTTTCTTATGCAGACCTCAGCCGGGATATGAAACCTGCAGATATGTATTTTTCCCAGGATGTCAGGCAGGAGCTATAGCGCCGGATGTTGTCACAGAGGCATATGAGGATCTGTGCAGGAGGACAGAGGGCGGTGTTGCTCTGATGCTGGGATGCTGTGGTGCTATCAGTGAATGGGCAGGACGCTATGAAATGACAGAAAAGGTAAATGAACAGCTGAAGCAGGAGCTTGCAAAACTGGGAGATCCTATGATTATAGCAGGCTGTCCAAGCTGTATGAAACAGTTAAAAGAGAGTCTTGGCGCCAAAGTCACAGGAATCTGGGAGATCTTAAAGGAAATCGGACTTCCCGGACAGGCAAAAGGACTGGAGATACCTGTTGCAATACATGATGCCTGCGGTGCCAGGGGAGATACACAGACACAGGATACAATAAGAGAGCTTCTTGCAGATATGGGGTGCACTGTTGTAAATACAGAATATTCCAGAGATCGGTCTCCCTGCTGCGGATACGGCGGACTGACTGCCTACGCTAATAAAGAGATGGCAGATAAAATGACAGAAAAGTGTCTGGAACGATCCGATTGCCCATATATAACGTACTGCATGGCATGCAGGGACCGATTTGTCAGGGAAGGCAGGGAATCCAGACATATCCTGGAACTTCTGTATGGTATAAATGCCGCCAATATGCCGGATATCAGTGAGAAACGCTACAACCGGCTTGAGCTAAAAGAGAAGCTTTTAAAAAATATATGGAATGAGGAACTGATGATGGAGAAAAAAGATTATACCGTTGCATATACAGAAGATGCCATCAGTATGATGGATGAACGTATGATCCTGAAAAGCGATGTGGAGCGTGTATTATCAGATTACAGAGAAAATCAGGAAGCGATCTTTGATGAAGAGACAAAAGAACTGGTGACAAGGAGCAGACTTGGAAATGTTACATTCTGGGTGAGATTTGTGGAAACAGAAGAAGGGTATCTGGTACGCAGAGCATACAGTCATAGAATGAATATTATGAAAAGGGTGGGACAGTAATGGCAGTAGAGAGAACATATTATACCATTGATCCTGAGGGAAAGCTGACCTGCATGAAATGCAAGGTTCCTCTTGTAAAGGGAAAAGCAAAATTTATGTATCTGGAGAACGGTTTTCCTGTTGAGATGCCGGTCTGTCCCAAATGTGGCTTTGTCTATGTTCCGGAAGAACTGGCTCTTGGAAAGGTTTTGGCAGTGGAACGTGCACTGGAGGATAAATAGATGAACAGACATCCCGGCAGGGAAGAGCAGACAATTCATCTTCTGAAAAGCATAGAACTGAAAAAAGGAATGAAAGCTCTGGATCTGGGAGCAGGAGAGGGAGAGACCGTGCGGATCATGAAAGCATTTGGTCTGAATGTGCAGGGTGTGGATCTTGTTCCGCGAAGCAGTGAGGTGCAGCAGGGAGATTTTCTGGACCTTCAGTATGCAGCAGACAGTATGGATCTCTGTATCAGCCAGTGTGCATTTTTTGTCAGCAGAGATCAGAAAAAGGCAGTCTCTGAATGCTGGCGTGTACTGAAAAAGGGAGGATTTCTTTTGCTGTCAGATCTGGATCCGGGCAATCTTCTGGAAATTGTGAAAGAAACAGGGTTTACGATTCTCTGTCAGGAGGATCAGACTGCTCTCTGGAGAGAATATTATCTGGAAGCAATCTGGAATGATTCATTCTGCTGCGAGGATCATAAGCTTCTGCAGAAAGAATACAAAGGCAGAAAAATAGGCTATACCATGGTGGTTGGCAGAAAGGAGTAATGTATGGATCTTTACGAAAGAATAATGGAATTAGGCAGCATGGGATATCATTGTTCACAGATCATTATGATCATGACTCTGGAAACCATAGGAGAGGAAAATCCACAGCTTGTAAAGGCAATGGGAGGCCTTGGCGGAGGAATCGGTTACTGTGGAGATACCTGCGGATGTCTGACAGGAAGTGCCTGTGCCATCGGATATTTTCTCGGAAATCTGGCTCCTGAGGAGAAGGAAGATGCACAGATGAAACCGGCTGTACAGGAATTATATCAGTGGTTCCGCCAGAAGACAGAGGAAGAATTCGGAGCTTTTTACTGTAAGGATATCACTCATCTGGACTGGGGTGTGATCATGGAGAAATGTCCTGGACTTATTGCAGATACTTATACAAAAGTTATGGAAATTCTGACAGAGCGGGAGGTACTGGAGCTTTGATCACCATCGGCAAAACAAAGAGTGTCTGTCCGGAATGTATGAAGGTAGTTCCTGCCATAAAAGGTATCGGTGAAGACGGGATCTATCTGGTAAAGGAATGCAATGCTCATGGAAAATTTCAGACCCTGATCTGGGAAGGAAATGCAGCAGAT
>ENA-OQCF01000242-OQCF01000242.1-human-gut-metagenome-genome-assembly--contig:-NODE-242-length-20818-cov-2.186168_pt1 | contig 20818 bp, 24 predicted proteins | sample MGYA00242756_ERZ504573 | MGnify/ENA primary metagenome ERZ504573 (study PRJEB26092, sample SAMD00036240) | human gut metagenome | host: Homo sapiens | study: EMG produced TPA metagenomics assembly of... | reverse complement strand
CTCAGAATATACTTACGCATTTCGTCCGTGAACATATAGCGGGGAACCAGGCACAAGTAATTGACATAGAAGATAATAAAATAGCACAAAGGAACACAACTATGCCTCAAGAATTGGGCCAGATTGAAGCCGCTTCCAAGGTCCATGAATACAAGCGGAAAGCCAAAAACGAGCAACCAACTGACAATATGGATACTCATTTCCAAAAAACGTCGTTGTGAAAATAACTGTTTCATACAGGCAAAGATAAGAAAGATTAGATTAGAAATAAGATTTCCATGATTCTTATTCCATAAAATAAGACTGGCAGGAATCAGTGAAACAAAATTGATTTACAAAAAACATTATAAACAGATAATCGGGAAAAGACCGGAACCCAACTAGCATTCCCATAAATCAATTCTGCTTCACCCCCACACCTTTTCATCCCTACTCGTAACGCAAAGCGTCTATCGGATCCAAATCTGCAGCTTTCTTCGCCGGATACCATCCGAAAAACACACCGGTGACGGTACATACCAGAAATGAAAGCAACACACTCCAAGGCTGGATAAATACAGGCCAATGTGCTATCGTTTTAATCATAAAACTGGCTCCACAACCGATAATCACTCCTATCAGCCCCCCCGTGATACTGATCAGGATAGCCTCTATCAGAAACTGGCTCAGGATATCTACTCCTCGAGCCCCGACCGACATACGCAAACCTATTTCACGAGTACGCTCTGTTACAGACACATACATGATATTCATGATACCGATACCACCGACCACCAAAGATATACCGGCAATACAAGCCAACAAGGTAGTCATCAAGTCTGTTGTAGTGTTGAGCATACTACTCAGCTCCTGCTGGGTGCGGATGGTAAAGTCATCATCATCCGTTTCTTTCAGCTTATGTTCACGACGCAGAATGGTCGTTATCTCATCTACAGCCTCATCGGTCATATCTTCTGTCAGAGCCGAAGCAAAAATTCCACTTAGGTAAGTCTGTGCCAGCAATCGTTTCATCACTGTACTGTAAGGAGCCAGTACTACATCATCCTGGTCCATGCCCATCGAGTTATACCCTTTTGATTTCAGCACACCAATTACCCGGAAAGGAATTTGATTACAACGAATCACTTTCCCTATCGGATCCGATCCGTCGGGAAAAAGATTATCGACAATGGTTTTACCGATAACACAAACCTTGGCTGCCGTACGGATGTCATTCTCGGTAAACATCTCCCCCTGTTCCACGGTGAGCTGACGTATGGTAAGATAATCCATACTTACACCACTCACCGAAGACGGGTAGTTGTTGGCCCCCGCAACAAGTTGTCCCGAAGAAGAAACGTTGGGACTAATGCCGGAGAGATAAGTACACTCTTCGCTCAACTTTTCATAATTTTCCAGTTTCAGTGTCTGCATGGCCGAAGGTCTTGGCGGACCCCTCCACGCATCTCTGCTCCCGGATGAATCATAATCATGTTTGACCCCATCTCCGAGATTTGTTGCTGGATGCTCTTTTTCGAGCCCTGACCGATGGCAAGCATAGCAATGACTGATGCCACACCGATGATGATCCCCAACATGGTGAGGAAAGCGCGGAGCTTGTTGTTGGCAAGAGCCCGGAGAGCTATTTTAAATAGATTCGTTCCGTTCATAATGATTCTTTTTTATGGTTAGTCCTCATCATTCTTGGGCAAGGCAGCCAGCGCGGCAGCGGCCGAAAGGATCTGAGGATTGATGGTATCTTCCACTACATGCCCGTCACGCAAGCGGATATTACGGCTGCTATACTGGGCTATTTCGGGATTGTGAGTGACAAAAATAAGTGTACGACCTTCGGCGTGTAACTTTTGGAAAAGTACCAGAATTTCGAAAGAGGTACGGGTATCCAGATTACCGGTCGCTTCATCAGCCAAAATAACGGCAGGATTATTCACCAGAGCACGGGCAATGGCCACACGCTGCATCTGTCCGCCGGACATTTGGTTGGATTTATGTTCCAAACGGTCACCTAGCCCCACGGCTATCAGTGATTCAATGGCACGTTTCCGTCTTTCGGAAGCCGATATGGACGAGTTATACATCAAGGGCAACTCCACATTCTCTACGGCAGTCGTCTTAGGCAACAGATTATAGTTCTGAAATACAAAACCTATTTTACGGTTGCGCAACACAGCCCGCTGAGGTTTGCTCATGGTACGCACGGACACACCATCCAACAGGTATTCACCACTGGTAGGGGTATCAAGACATCCCAAAGTATTCAGCAGAGTGGACTTGCCGGAACCAGAAGTACCCATGATAGTGACAAACTCTCCTTCATAAATGGTAAAAGAGATGCCACGCAGAGCGTGGACGGTTTCATCGCCTACCTGGAAGTTCCGTTTTATATTTTGTAATTCGATTATCTTTTTCATATGATTTATTCTTTCAATGTAAACGGAAGCATTACCTTTTATTACTTGTTCTTTTTCTTATTGCTTCCCGGAGGGCCTGGCATGAACGGACTTCTCTCACCTTCTCCGGCAGACGGCTCTTCCATTCCAGGCATAGCACCTTTCACTACCGTTTCTGTCACTACCGGCGTATTTTCAGTGATGCCACTCACAATCTCTGTCTTGCTGCCATCAGTAATACCTATTTTCACAGGATGGGCGGTAAAGGTATTGTTATCCAGTGTCCACACTTTATGACTGCTCTGGCAATCGTTTATCTTACGACCTCCCACTATGTCTTTGTTGGGAGTAAAGCGCAAAGCCTTGTTGGGAACGGTCAACACATTATCCTTGGTCAATGTATAAATGGTAGCGTTGGCGGTAAGACGCGGTTTCAGTTTCAAATAGGGATTATCAGCTGTTATCACTACCTCATAAGTAACTACAGTGGTACTGGTGGTTGTTGAAGAGCTGCTGCTCGTGCTGTTCGTACTTCCCAAACGAACCTGTCTGACTACTCCTTCGAACACATCGTCGGGATAAGCATCCACGGTAAAGGTTACACGGCTCCTTCCTCCACCCCGGCAATATCGGCTTCATCCACATCGGCCACCACCTGCATCTTGGTCAAGTCGGCAGCGATGGTGAACAGTGTCGGAGTTTCGAAACCGGATGCTACGGTCTGTCCTTCTTCCACATCACGGCTGGTCACCACTCCATCGATAGGCGAGGTGATGGTTGCGTATGACAGGTTACGCTCAGCCTTTGCCAGAGCCGCCTTGCTTTGCTCCAATGCACTTTGGGCACGTTGGAAATTATAAACCGTTTCTTCATAGTCCATATCGCTGATTAATTGCTTCTCGTGCAGTTTACGGTTGCGGTCATATAATTTCTTTTGGTAATCGTACTCGGCCTCATTGCCGTCATAAGTGGCCTTTGCCGACTGAAGTTCACTTTGCAGTGTCACTTTATCCATCTCGCTATCAATTCTCCTTTCTTTACCACAGAATTGTAATCCACATAAATCTTGTCAATAATACCAGATACCTGCGTACCCACTTCCACCTCTGTCACCGGCTCTATGGTTCCGGTAGCAGTAATGAAATTGCTGACATTACCTTTCGTTACGGTTTCCGTTGCGAAATCGACCGTACTTTTTCCCTCCGGTCCGCCAAGCATCCAGTAACCGCCTGCCACGACCACTACGGCTACCGCTGTAGTAAGGATCATTTTCTTCTTTTCCATAATATAATATGTATAGCGTTATGATTATAATTTTATATCCTGACCTGCATAGAAGTTCAGTAGAGTCCGATCCAAGATAGCCATATACTTGGCCTGGATACGTTGCTGCTGTGCACTGAGCAGGTTATTTTTCTCGGTAAGCAACTCTACGGTATTCTTCATTCCCAAGTTGAATTGCTCGCTGACCATCTCATAACTGGCCTGGCTACTTTTCAGCTTACTCTCAGCCGCCGCATATTGCTCTTGAGCATTAGTAGCGTCCAACCACAGACTTTCTATATTCTTATAGAGTTCCTTTTGCTTGTTTATCAAATCGAGTAGACTACTATCATATTGCAAACGTGCCTTCTGCACAGCACTTTTGTTCTGGCGATTATCAAAAATCGGAATGTTTATATTCAATCCTATCATATTATTCCAGCCATATTTCATTTGTTTGCTCCAGCTATTATCACTGGCACTGTTTGTCATACTCCCCGTAGATGCACTCAGACTGATGGTAGGGAGATAGCCGGCTTTAGCCACTGATATGTCCAATTTGGAATTCTCTATGCTCAACTTGCTGCTTTGAATTTCCGGACGTGATGCCAAAGCCTGCTGATAAACATCCTCCTGAGCAGGTAACGGTTGCAAAACATGTTCATCGGCGAGTTCGGGAAGAACCAAATCCATTTCTTCCGTACCATCCAGCTCCAACAACTGCTTCAACTGCAATTTATAGTCACGCAAGGAACTTTCGGAGATCACCAACTGATATTTGTCACTGCCTACCTGTGATTCCAATTGTGCCAAATCGGCTTTTGAAATACTTCCTTTATGAAAGAGTTCTTTGCCCCTGTCGTATGTAGCTTGGCTCACCTGTAAGGTGTTCTGGTTAATTTTCACCGACTCGTCGGCATAAAGTATCTGGATGAATATTTGTGCAATCTGCTCTTGCAAAGAGTTTTCTGTTTCGGCTACGGTAAGCCCTGCAATCTGCTGACTCGTCTTCTTTTGTTTGATGGCATTCAACCGTTTGTTACCATTCCACAATGTCCATTGTGCATTCAGACCATAGTTTCCATTATAAGTGGTTTTACTGTCACTACTGATGATTTCCGTTCCGCTTACCGTGTTACTGGTTTCCTGATACGGACGGTTCGTCACATTCTGTCCTGTGCTGAACGACAGACTGGGAAATAGTGCGGCTTTGGCGGTTTTCACGTCTACAGAACTCTCTTCCAGTGAGATTTTGTCCTGCTGCAATTGGATATTTTTCTCCAATGCATAGTCAATACAGTCGTCCAGCGTCCACTTTTTGGCCTCTTGCGCGGAAACCGAAGTGACCGCGACCCAAATCATTACGAAATATACTACTCGTTGTCTCATCCTTTTTACTATTTAATTTGTTTGTACAAAAGTAGAGGACTGTGATTTTTTTAGCAATAAATATAGATTTGTGGAATATTTCTATGGACAAAAACTTGCTTTTTACCGATAAAGTGTTTTTCTTTGTAATTATTACAACTTTAAGATAAATTTATGAATGATTCTTTGTTGACACGCATCTGGATATTCTATCGCGACGGCTTTCGCGAGATGACCTTGGGACGTACCCTTTGGACGATTATTCTTATCAAACTATTCATCATGTTCTTTATTCTAAAACTTTTCTTCTTTCCCTCCTTCCTTGGCGGGAAGACAACGGAAGAGAAGCAACAGTATGTAGGTGAGGAGTTAATAGAACGGGCAAATCCATAAACATTTAAATAAATCAGAAAGTTATGTTTGAAAACATTGACACTTCATTAATTGACTGGTCAAGAGCACAGTTCGCTCTAACGGCCATGTATCACTGGCTTTTCGTACCTCTCACTTTGGGATTAGCTGTGATAATGGGGCTCATGGAGACCTTTTATGTAACAACAGGTAAGGAATTCTGGAAGAACACAGCTAAATTCTGGATGAAACTGTTTGGAATCAATTTCGCCGTAGGTGTTGCCACCGGTCTGATTCTGGAATTCGAGTTCGGAACTAACTGGAGTAACTATTCCTGGTTTGTGGGCGATATCTTCGGAGCCCCACTGGCTATCGAAGGAATCCTGGCATTTTTTATGGAAGCCACTTTCATTGCCGTCATGTTCTTCGGCTGGAACAAAGTGAGCAAGCGTTTCCATCTGGCATCCACCTGGCTCACCGGACTGGGAGCAACGATCTCCGCTTGGTGGATTCTGGTCGCCAATGCCTGGATGCAATACCCCGTAGATGGCTTTCAATCCCGAAACAGTAAGAAATGAAATGGTGGACTTTGCAGCTGTCGCCCTCTCTCCCATGGCTATCGCCAAGTTCTTCCACACAGTGTTAAGCAGCTGGATACTGGGAGCCGTTTTTGTAGTAGGAATAAGTTGCTGGTATTTACTGCGCAACCGTCAGAAGGAGTTCGCTCTGAGCAGTATTAAAGTTGCCGCCGCCGTAGGTTTGTTCGCCTCTCTCGTCACTGCATGGACGGGGGATATTTCGGGAGTACAGGTAGCCAAAGTGCAACCTATGAAAATGGCTGCCGCTGAAGGATTGCACGATGGCGGAAACGGAGTACCCTTCACCATTGCAGGCGATTTGAAAATCCCCAAAATGCTTTCTATCCTTGCCACTCACGACATAGACGGTTATGTACCGGGTATCAACAATCTGCTGGAAGGTGGTTATCAGATGCCCGACGGTACAACGGCTTTATCGGCCGAAGAGAAAATTAAACGCGGACAGATTGCCATCGCCGCCCTGGATGCATTCCGCAAAGCGCATAAGGCAGGTGACGAAGCAAGTGCCGCAGCAGCTCGCAAGACATTGGACGAAAACGTGAAATATTTTGGTTACGGATATATCAAGGATCCCGCCCATCTGGTTCCTAATGTAGGACTTACTTTCTGGTCATTCCGGATCATGGTAGGGCTGGGAGGTTATTTCATCCTGTTCTTTATTATAGTACTGATTGTATCGAAAAAAGAGAAGCTGGCTGATATGCGATGGTTACAACGGGTGGCTTTGTGGACTATTCCACTAGCTATATCGGCAGTCAGGCAGGCTGGGTGGTAGCCGAAGTGGGGCGCCAGCATGGGCCATACAGGATATGTTGCCTGTAGGAGCAGCCATCTCCAAATTGCAGACAGGTTCCGTACAGCTTACTTTCTTTATCTTCCTTCTATTGTTTACCGTTCTGCTCTTTGCTGAAATAGGTATCATGCTGAAGGCCATCAAGAAAGGACCGGAAGGAATTAAGAATTAAGGAATAAATGAAACAGGCGGAAATAATTCAGGCTGCGCAATAAATGGGCTACATACAGGAGATTAATTCCGCCAGCAAGTCATTCTTTTTTTAGTTCAAGTTTCTCTAATTCTATTTTTCAATATTCAATTCTCAATTTTTAATTTAGAATATTATGGACTATATATTTCTACAAAATTATTGGTGGTTCCTAGTATCGTTACTGGGTGCTTTGTTGGTGTTCCTGCTCTTTGTGCAGGGTGGCAACTCTTTGCTGTTCACGCTGGGACGCAATGACGAAGAACGTGCCTTGCTGGTAAACTCCACAGGACGCAAGTGGGAGTTTACTTTTACCACCCTTGTCACTTTCGGCGGCGCCTTCTTCGCTTCTTTTCCGCTGTTCTACAGTACCAGCTTTGGCGGTGCTTACTGGTTGTGGATGATTATTCTTTTCAGTTTCGTATTGCAAGCTGTTTCATACGAGTTCCAGTCCAAGCTGGGCAATCTGCTGGGCAAACATACTTACCAATGGTTTCTGGTTATAAATGGTATTGTAGAGCCTCTATTGCTGGGAGGTGCGGTAGCCACATTCTTTACCGGCTCCAATTTCCTGGTTAATAAAGGAAACATGGGTAATGAGTTGATGCCTGTCATCAGCAGTTGGGCAAACGGATGGCACGGACTGGATGCGCTGACCAATCCTTGGAATCTGGTCTTGGGATTTGCCGTATTCTTCCTGGCCCGCCTTTTGGGCAATCTTTATTTTATCAATAACATCCGGGATAAAGACTTAATCCCCCGCTGCCGCCGTCAGCTTATAACAGATGCTATTCCTTTCCTTATTCTATTTCTGGCATTTGTTATCCGTACTTTATTGGCTGATGGTTTCGCTGTAAATCCCGAGACAAAAGAAGTTTATATGGAACCTTACAAGTATTTCATCAATCTGATGGATATGCCTCTATTGCTGGTATTGTTCCTATCAGGCGTTGTCGGGGTACTTTGGGGTATCGGAAGGGCTGTCTTCAGCAAGACTGCGACCAATGGTATCTGGTTTACCGGAATAGGAGTTGTATTGACTGTATTAGCTTTATTGCTTTGTGCGGGATATAATAATACGGCTTATTACCCGTCCACAGCCGATCTACAAAGTTCGCTGACCTTGGCAAACAGTTGCTCCAGCGAATTTACCCTGCGCACCATGGCATACGTTTCCATTCTGGTACCTTTCGTTCTGGCCTATATTATTTATGCTTGGCGTGCCATAGACCGCAAGCCCATTACAGCAAAGGAACTGGAACAAGACGGACACGCTTATTAAAGAGTCTTAATGGATTATAGTGAAGGCATCCTGTTTTGCAAATAGCTGTAAACAGGATGCCTTTCTATGTTAAATAACATTGTTTCAACCTGTAAAATGAAGAGAATATCTTGCAAATTTCCGAAATATCCGTACCTTTGCATTGTGTTTTTCATAGTATTAGATTTAAGGTTAACAAAGGTTGGAGCAAGGCGTTGCTCCTTTTTTTATATCTATAGGAGACATAGCATCCATAGTTGATTCATTTCCCATCTAGAAAGTTATTTTCGTTTAAACTCTTCATCTAAAAGAAATATTATGATACAAGTGATGCATACAGTTGCGGATTACGTGCATGATGCCAAATATAAGATGCCGGATAGACCCCTTCCTTGTTTTTATCAAGGATTTCTTTCAAAATACTGCATTTGTTCTCGCCCGTCACTAGAAAACAGGTATGCCGGGCTTCTATCAAGGACGTCCCGTCATGCATATACGCACTGTTTTATTATAAGGATTGACGGACACCTCATACGGTTCCCCGGCGGTAAGAAGTTCCTGATGGTCGGGGAAAATGGATGATGTATGCCCGTCCTCTCCTATCCCTAATAATACAAAATCAAAAACAGGCACACGTCCACGGTCGGAACGGTGGTCTTGACTATGGAAGAATACTGTTTGGCTTCTTCTTCGGGAGCGCCCTCACCCACAATACGATAGTAATGACTGGCAGGAATACCTACCTTACTAAACAACAGACGATAGGCCAAGCCAAAGTTGCTCTGATCATCGCCAGGTGGCACACAACGCTCGTCTACCCAATAGAAATAAATACGGGACCAAGGGGTATATGCGGCATATTCACGCTCCCAAACCTCAAAAAGTGTGGCAGGAGTAGTTCCTCCGGAAAGAGCAATGGTAAAAGGCCGTTCAAGCTCTTTATCCATCGCTTCCAATATATGAGTTATCAAGGTTTGCGACGCTTGTACAGGCGACGCATAAAAGTTATGGTCAATCATCTTATTCACTATTTATTACTTAGAGTTTGCTGTTTTAAATTTACTATCCACAGATGACGACTTACAATTTACAGTATAAATTGGAATGTGTCAGATTCTTGCACGGGTTTGTCCATTCGGAATGACTGCGGTTGATCAATACATCCGCTTCTTTCGGTCCCCATGTTCCTGCAGGATACCCATAAAGAGGAGTTTCGGGATGCTTCTTCCAATAATCCAGAATCTTATCAAAGTAAGTCCAGCTCTCGTCCACAGCATCGGAACGGGTAAAAAGTGTAGGATCACCCACCAGACTGTCTTCCAACAGGCGTACATACGCATCCCCCGTTTCCTGATCGTGCTGGTCATAGCTGAAGTCCATCTCCATGGTTCCCATATAGAAACCGGCACCAGGTTCTTTCATGGCTATGCGCTGAAGAATTCCCTCGTCGGGTTGAATACGGATAATCAGTTCCTCACCTTTGTAAAAGCCTTCCTTCATTTGGAACATCTGCATAGGAGCAGGTTTGAAATGAACCACAATTTCGGTCACCTTGGTAGGCATCTGCTTTCCGGTACGGATATAAAAAGGCACTCCCTGCCAACGCCAGTTATCCACATACAGACACATCGCCACGTAGGTATCTGTACGGGAATCAGGACGAACATTCTTTTCTTCACGATAACCGATACGGTCATCACCAGCAATATATTGTCCGCGGATGACATTATCACGGATATACTTATCAGTCAGCGGACGAAGGGATTGGTAGACCTTGATCACCTCGTTACGGAAACCATTCTTGTCAAACTTGGCTGGTGGTTCCATGGCAGTAATAGCAAGCAACTGCATCAAATGGTTCTGTACCATATCGCGCAGAGCTCCCGCCCCGTCATAATATCCTCCGCGAGTACCTATACCCATATTTTCCACCGCAGTGATTTCTACATAATCTATATAGTTACGGTTCCATATCGGTTCGTAAATAGTACTTCCAAAACGGGTCACCATAATATTCTGCACCGTTTCCTTGCCCAGAAAATGATCGATGCGGTAGATATCCTCTTCTTTAAAATAAGCGGCATAGATTTTATTTAGTTTCTGAGCGGAAGCCAGGTCGTATCCGAAAGGCTTCTCGACAATGATACGCTTTAATCCAGGCTTTTTCAACAAGCCCGCATCATGCAGACATTTCGGAATCAATTCATAAAGCAAGGGCGGAGTTGCCAGATAGAACAAATAGTTCCCATTATTCTCATATTGAGGCGAAAGCTCCTTCAAACGGTCATTCAACAGAAAATAAGTGGTTTCGTCAGCTGGGTCCATGGACTGGTAATGAACAGTAGAGAGAAAATCGTCCAATGTTTCCATTTCCTCTTTAGTAAGAAAACCGAATTTTATCAGTTCTTCTTTCAGATAGGCACGATAGGTCTCGTCCGTGTATGCAGTACGGGCACAGCCGATAATGGCAAAATGCTCGGGGAAGCGTTTCCCGTTATGTATCTTTATCAAGGCAGGCATCAGTTTGCGCCGGGTTAAATCACCGGATGCACCGAAGATGACCAAAAATAAACTATGTGGTAAACTCATGATTCTTTCTTTTAAAAATGAATGTATAATGCTTTGTGTTGCGACATATCAATAGTTGTCTTCCCAATGTTCGTGGAAAAATTCCCCCCGTGGACTGTCCACACGCTCGAAGGTATGAGCTCCGAAATAATCACGCATCGCTTGAATCATATTGGCTGGGGAACGGTTGGTGGTCAGACCTAGAAAATAATTCAACGCTGCGGAAAGTACAGGTACGGGCAACCCTTCTCTCAACATGACACCGATGTATTTCTTCCACGCGGGCAGGGCTTCCATTACTTCCCGTCCGAAATGCTCGTCCAGCAACAGATGCGACAATCCCGGTGCACGGTGATAGGCCTCGGCAATGTCGTTCAGAAAAGCAGAACGAATAATGCATCCGGCGCGCCACAACAGCGCGATAGTGGAAAGATTCAACTTCCAGCCATATTGCTCACTGGCAGTGCACATCAGAGCAAACCCTTGCGCATAGCCTGTCAGACGAGCCGCATATAAGATACTTTCCAATCCGATCACCGTATCCTGATAATTATATACCGGATGATTCTCCACATGCATATAATGTTTGGACATCAGCACGCGCAAGTTCTTCTCTGCCGACAGATTACGGGCAAAAACCGCCTCGGCAATCACGTCCAGTGGTGTATTTAGTTGTAGGGAGTTAATGACACTCCAGCGACCCGTTCCTTTTTGTCCCGCAGCATCCAGAATGTTATCGAGCAAATAATCGCCTCCTTCTTCTTTATGACGCAGAATGGCCGAAGTAATCTCTATCAGGTAACTATGCAGACGTCCTTTGTCCCATTGTTCAAAAATATCCGCCATCTGTTCATTCTTCAACGCCAGCAGGTGCTTCATGGAGAAATAAGTTTCAGCAATCAGCTGCATATCCCCATATTCTATGCCATTATGCACCATTTTTACATAGTGGCCTGCGCCACCGGGACTACCCACTCACAACACGGAGTACCATCCTCAGCTTTTGCCGCAATACTTTTCAGCATCGGCTGAATGACTGGCCATGCCTCTTGCGCACCACCGGGCATGATGGACGCTCCATGCAAAGCACCCTCCTCACCTCCTGAAATGCCGCAACCTACAAAGTACATACCTTTATCATAAAGTTCCTTTACACGACGTTCCGTATCTTCATAATAAGAGTTGCCTCCGTCAATGAGGATATCACCCTTTTCCATCAAAGGAAACAGCTTGCCCGTCAGTTCATCGACAGCGGGACCCGCCTGTACCATCAAAAGGATGACACGCGGAGTTTTCAGTGCTTCGACAAAATCTGTCAGTTCATTACTGCCTATGATGCCTTTTCCTTTGGCGCGGTTGGCTATAAAGTGTTCCACTACATTTTCTTCTTTTCCAGGAACGGTACGGTTCCATACTACAACCTTCCATCCCTTGTTGGCAAGATTCAGAGCAAGGTTCTGCCCCATCACACCTAATCCGATTAATCCTATATCTGCCTTTTCCATAAATTATTCTTTTTATATTTAACAATTTGATAGGTTATTTGTTCAATAATTCTATCTTTGCAATTTGAATAATAACACATTATCATGAAGAGGTTAAAAATCGGCTTATTAGCCCGAATTATCATCGCCATCACATTGGGTATAGGATTCGGAAACGTTCTTCCCGGCGAATTGGTCAGAGTATTTGTGACTTTCAACGGAATCTTCAGCGAGTTCTTGGGTTTCATCATTCCACTGATTATTCTCGGGCTGGTCACTCCTGCCATTGCCGATATCGGTAAGGAGGCAGGAAAGATGCTGGTGATAACGACATTGGTAGCATACAGCGCCACGTTGTTCTCTGGTTTCCTGTCTTATTTCACCGGAGTGACTTTTTTCCCTTCCATGATTACTCCGGGAGCACCGATAGAACAAATTAGCGAGGCACATGATATTTCTCCATTCTTCACTGTAGCCATCCCCCCAGTGATGAATGTGATGACTTCCTTGATTTTAGCCTTCACACTAGGTCTGGGCATCGCACATTTGGATAGTACAGCGCTGAAAAACGTATGTAACGATTTCAAAGAAATCATAGTCAAAACCATCCAGACGGTGATTCTGCCCCTACTGCCTATCTATATATTCGGTATATTCCTGAATATGACCCATTCCGGACAAGTATATAACATTCTGGTGGTATTTATCAAGATCATCGGAGTCATTTTCCTGCTTCACATCTTCCTGTTGGTTTTTCAATATACCATTGCAGCGCTGTTTGTACATCGGAATCCGTTCAAACTACTGGGAAAGATGATGCCTGCCTATTTCACAGCATTGGGCACACAGTCATCGGCAGCCACCATTCCGGTGACTTTGCGACAGACTGTCAAGAATGGGGTCACGGAGGATATAGCCGGATTTGTCATTCCGCTATGTGCCACAATTCATCTGTCGGGAAGCACGTTGAAGATTGTTGCTTGCGCACTGGCACTGATGATTATGCAAGGAATGCCCTTTGATTTCCCCATGTTTGCAGGATTCATCTTTATGCTGGGAATCACGATGGTAGCTGCACCGGGAGTACCGGGAGGAGCCATCATGGCTGCATTGGGGATCCTGTCTTCCATGCTGGGATTCGGAGAAAGTGAACAGGCTTTGATGATAGCACTTTACATTGCCATGGATAGTTTCGGTACTGCTTGTAATGTGACGGGCGATGGGGCTATCGCATTGATTATTGATAAGTTTTTCGGAAAGAAAAATCTCCGGTCCATACAATAAACAGGAAAAATATTCCCGAATCAGATAAAGTCAGGAAACTCTGTAACCCATTCATGAAAAGTTGCCAGGCTGATTTATGACGTGTATGATAAAAAAGGTAACGGCTTTAACTCTGATAAAAGAAAGACATTTTCATGATAAAATAGCAGGCAGGCAACAAGTTGCCTGCCGATTCTTCATAACAAACAAAAAAGGAAAGCATGAGCTAGAATACAGGCATCTGCCAAATGAATCCCACTGACACACGATGGGTACTGAAATTATCCTCACCCAACGCCTTTGCACGATCGGTATATTTATAGGAACGCCCCACGTATGCCAGGAAGAAGTGCAGATTGCTCTCCATCGGATAAAATTCTATACCTCCTGCATATCCCCATGCCGTGCGATATTTCCCTTTTTCCACTTCATCACTTGCCTTATAAACGGAAGCAGTTTCATACATTCCTTTTGCAAACAAGTTCCACTTTGGGGCAAAACGATAATTCACATGCAACACATAGGACATATATTCGGCATTAAAAGCATTGTGTGCCTGATTATCAGTTCCTACGATGTTAGTTATAATCTTACGGTCTACTCCTTCACGAGAATACATCCAGTCAAAATAGGCATGCCATTTAGGCTGAAATTAAATTCATTACCCAAAGCGTAATAATACATCTTTTCGCCCTTCGTTTCGTTCATAACAGAGGCAGACCAACGGGTTTTGAAAACATCCAGGAAATTTCCGTTCCAGTTCAAGGTATAAACTAACGGCAGTTTGGTACGTTCCAAATCCCCATACATCTCCTCGGACGGTCCGTTCCGACTGTTCAATACCTGAAATTGTATCTGCTGATAAGAATTATAGTTGTATGCCACATTCAAACCAGTCATGAAGTTACTCATGTGCTCTATCATGTCACTATATTCGTAAATATCAATCGGATTCAAATCAAATTCTATACCACCATACGAGACACATTGCTTTCCGGCAAAAAATGAGAACTTATTTAATTTGATGCCTACTCCTGCCCAATCTATGCTGGTAGGTACATTATCTATATTGCCGGAACCATCGTTACCCCGATTCAGACGCTGACGGTAACGGTAACTCAACCAATCATTGATATCTCCCTTCATTTCGATACGGAGCTGCTTCATTTCGAATGCGCCCTGATCAAATCCGGAGTCGTTCCATTTCATATTGAAATCACCGTGCATATTAAGATAGAGATTGAACTTGTCCGTTTTCTTCTTGATACCGGTGACTTCTTCAAACAGACTTTTGTCACCGGCCATGAAATCACTTCCGGAAGATTGGGCATATAAAGGGTAAGTGCCTGAGACAGCAAGGGCTGTCAGGCATACTAACATTATTCTTTTCATAAGTCAAAGTTTTAGGTTATAATGTATTCTCTTTTTCTTTTATGCGCGCAAAAGAAAAGAGATAAAAAGAAAAAGTGCCGGATGGACTAGTATACGTTGAAGTATTCCTGAATCTTCTTCCAGTCTTTTGTTTTAGTTAATGCCAACATCAACAACACACGCGCTTTCTGAGGATTCAACTCTTGTGAAGCCACGAATTGATATTTATTATCATCCACCTCGGCATCCAATGTGGTCGGTCCGGTAGGAACACGGCTGGAACGCACTACCAAAATACCTTGCTGACGGGCCTTTTCCAACATCGGAAACAAATTCTGATGAATGTTGCCATTCCCCACACCGGCATGAATAATACCTTGGTAACCATTATTCAGGAAAGGATCATAACATCAGCCTCTACATTGGAATAACTGTAAACGATACCTACTTTCGGCAGCTTGTCAAGGTGGGCCACATCAAAATCGGAACCGGTGGTATGGCGTTTCAAAGATTCCATATTATAAAAAACCTTACCATTCAATACATATCCCAACGCACCGGAGTTAGGAGACTGGAAAGTTTGTACATCCACTGTATTGGTCTTCATGGCTCCGTGGGCTCCCAAAATCAAACCGTTCATGGCAATTACGACACCTTTACCCCGTGATTCCCTGGCGGCGGCAGTAACTACTGCATTATACAAGTTCAACGGTCCGTCCGCACTCATGGCCGTAGAGGGGCGCATGGCTCCTACCAATACAACAGGCTTGTCACTCTTCACAGTCAAGTTCAGGAAAAAGGCGGTTTCTTCCATCGTGTCAGTCCCGTGAGTAATCACGATACCGTCCACATCTCCACGGCTGAAAAGCTCGTTGATACGCTTGGCCAACGTCAGCCATACGGCATCATTCATGTCCTGAGAACCGATTTTTACAATCTGTTCCCCGGTCACATTGGCTATTTTGTTCACTTCGGGAACCGCTTCCAGCAATGTGCTGATAGCCACCTGCCCGGCAGTATAATTTGTTTTAGTAGCCGAAGCGCCTGTTCCGGCAATAGTCCCCCCTGTAGCCAATATATGGATATTAGGCTTTTGGGCGACAGCAGCCAATGTGGTACATACCAGCATTGCCGCCATAAGGCTGAGTTTTCTTAATCCGTTCATAATCTTTTCAAGTTTAGGTTTTATTACTATAATAATTATTTGGAAATTTTGTTCACACAAAGAAGAAGATGTGCCGATGATATATATGTTATACATCGAATCATTATAAATGTTACAGGCAGAAGATCACTCATCTTCAAGTCCGAATACACCTACCCCCTTTCCTTTCTAGAACACCTGTACCAGCAGCAGACCTACCACAATAGAAACAATGGTGGCCACATCCCAGGCATCATGAACGAATGATTCAGAATCCATTTTCCAATGCCTGTTGTTCCTGTACGGTCAAAATTTATAGCTGCCACTACTGTAGGATAATTAGGAATAAAGAAATATCCGTTGACAGCAGGGAACAAAGCAATCAACATCATCGGAGAAATACCCAGTGCTATTCCTAACGGCACAATGGCACGCACCGTAGCAGCCTGGCTATAAAGCAAAATGGACATGACAAACAATGCCAGACCGAACAACCAGGGCATTTGGCGCACAATCCCCTCAATAGAGCCTGTCAGTTCCGTAATGTTTCCATTAATGAAGGTATCTCCCATCCATGCAATACCAAATATAGCGATTACCGCCTGCATCCCGGCAGGAAACACACTGCCTTGTGTAGCTTTAATTCCATCCGTACGTGAAATGAGAAGAATAACAGCCGCCGCACACAACATCAAAATCTCAATAATAGCCGGCATATCCAAAGCCGTACCATTGAACACAGGACGCATGGCAGGAATAGAACCGAACAACACTATCAACAGCGTGGCGGCAATAAAAATTATCACCGAGATACGGGCATGAAACATATTCTTCACATCGTTCAGCTCCACATGTTTTGTATCAATCATCCCGGCTTCCAAGCGGCGCAAGTATTCGGGATCTTCCAACAACTCTTTACCCACCTTCTTTGAAAGGAAAGCTCCCACCAACACACCGATTAATGTAGCGGGAATAGTAATCTTCAGAATATCAAACAGAGTGATGTCAAATCCTGTCAGCAATCCCAGCAACGCTACGGTAGCGGCAGAGATAGGGCTGGCGGTAATAGCCTGTTGCGAGGCGATAACGGCAATGCCTAAAGGACGCTCAGGACGAATTTTAGTTTCCGTAGCCACCTCGGCTATGACAGGAAGCACAGAGTAGGTACATGCCCCGTACCTGCGACAAAAGTAAACAGATAAGTAACCAACGGACTCAGGATAGTCACTTGTGAAGGGTTACGACGCAACAACCGTTCTGCTAATTTCACCATATAGTCCAGTCCGCCGGCAGCCTGCATACAAGAGGCGGCAGAGATAACGGCGACAATCATCAACATCACATCAATAGGGGGAGCGGTAGGTTGAAGTCCGAAAACAAAGGTCAATATGGCAAGGCCCACACCTCCCATCACTCCCAGTCCGATACCTCCCAGACGGGCACCTACAATAATAGCGACAAGTACAAATAGCAGTTGTAATAACATGTTTTTTATCCGTTTATAAATATACAATTTTAATTCTGAGAACAAAGATAGACCATTTCTGTTCTACAAACCTTAAAATTTCTAAGAATTTTTCCTTTTTTCACTACTTTCTCCCTAAAACATTCAATAAAAGTTAGTTGTTTTGTAATAATGAACAATTTGTCAATGTGCTAATCGGCTGTATTATGTCCCACATAGTTATTGGTACATTAGCAAATAGACAAATTATTAAATTATTACATATGAACAGAATTTGCAATCTTTTTGGAATAAAGTATCCCATCATACAGGAGGAATGGTATGGTGTAGCGGTTGGCGACTAGCTCCGCAGTAAGTAACGCCGGAGGACTGGGACTGATAGGAGCAGGCTCCATGCATCCCGAGACCTTACGCGAACACATACAGAAATGCAAAGCGGCGACAGACAAACCTTTCGGAGTAAACATTCCGCTGATGTATCCCGAAATAGACATCCTTATCAATATGGTAATAGAAGAGGGTGTGAAAATCGTCTTCACCTCTGCCGGAAATCCAAAGACCTGGACAGAACACCTGCATGAGCATGGAATCATTGTGGCCCATGTAGTGGCAAGCACCAAGTTTGCCGCCAAATGTGAAGAAGCAGGTGTAGACGCCATCGTAGCCGAAGGATTCGAAGCAGGAGGACATAACGGACGGGAGGAAACGACCACCCTATGTCTTATTCCAGCCGTCAGACAGATCACCACTGTGCCGTTGATAGCTGCCGGAGGTATCGGATCGGGAGAAAGCATACTGGCTGCTATGGCATTGGGGGCCGACGGGGTACAAATAGGCACGCGCTTTGCATTAACCGAAGAGAGTTCTGCTCATTTCACATTCAAAGACCGGTGTCTGCGACTGAATGAAGGAGATACCCAACTGACATTGAAACAGCTCTCTCCCGTCCGGTTGGTCAAGAATGATTTCTTCAAACAAGTAGAAGAAGCGGAAAGCCGTGGCGCAACAACGGATGAACTACGCACTTTGTTAGGAAAGGGACGTGCCAAAAAGGGAATCTTTGAAGGAGATTTATTCGAAGGTGAACTGGAAATAGGACAAGTCGCGATCATGCATACATAAATTACAGACGGTAGACGAAGTGATGAAAGAACTGGTGGAAGATTTCAATGCCGCATTAAACAGGGTCAATGAGCTGAAAAGATTTATCTGATAAGGAGAACGATGAAACGATTAATAAACCGGAGAGTGAATCAAAACCAAAATGAACATTCTAAAGGTTACAGATTGTAACCGACAAATACAGAAAAGCCGTATCATTACTCAAAAGTGATACGGCCTTCTTATTGTCAATGAAGAATGTCAAGTTTCAGATGAAAAATTCTTTTCTATAAAGTTGAGTTTTATAAAATTAAGTTATTCTACTTACACCTTCTCTTATTAAGCAGATTAGCACTCAGGAATCCCACCAAAAATATCAGCAACGTCCCGAACACGATAGCCAGATTGGCATGTACAAAGGGGGATATCACAATCCAACAAACCAGAATTACTCCACAAACGACTCCCAGTACCGCATCAAAATTACGTGCCTTCTTCGAAATATACCCCAATAGAAACAGTCCCAACATGCCTCCGCTGAAAATAGACGCCAACGCCCACCAGGCATCCAGCGCACTTTGCACACTCATAAAGCAAAAGCCACCAGAATCCCTGCCACTCCCACTCCTACACTGGAGAGTTTCAGCACCAACATCCGCTCCCTGTTTCCGGCATGTTTGCGGAACCGCTGATAATAATCCGTCAGAATGATGGTAGACGAACTAGTGACACTGGTCGCAATGGTACTCATACCTGCGGCAAAGATAGAAGCAATCAGCAGGCCTGTCAACCCCACCGGCAACTCATTGACTATAAAAAACGGAAAGACATAATCCGCCCTCACCCCGTCGGGCAAGATCCCCGGATGCACTTTATAGAACGCATACAGCCCAGTCCCTATCATAAAGAAAACGGCCGAAACGGGAATAAACAAATATCCTCCGAACAAGGCCGAAAACTTAGCCTCTTTCTCATTCTTCGCCGTATGATAACGTTGCACATAACTCTGGTCTATACCATAGTTCTGCAAATTAGTAAATATACCATAAATCAGACACACCCAAAAAGTGGACTCACTTAAACTGCTTCCAAAGCTTCCCAAGCTGAATTTACCATCTTCCATGGCGATGGAGAAAGTCTGCACCGGACCTCCGGGCATATCAAAAAGCAAAATAAACATACATACCAACGCACCTCCGATCAGAATAATTCCCTGTATGGCCTCTGTCCAAATGACAGCCTTCATGCCACCCAACATGGAATAAAGCACAATAGCCACACTGGTTACAACAATAATGGTCTGGATATGCCATCCCAACAATACATTCATGGGCAACGCCAACAAATACAGAATAGACCCTGTACGTGCTATCTGGGTGAGCAGATAGCAGGACGAAGCATATATACGTGCCCAAGGACCGAAACGGTTTTCCAAAAAGCTATAAGCCGATATGCTGTCCTGACTCCGGTAAAAAGGCACAAAGTAACGAGCCGCAAAATAAGAGGCGATAGGAATAGAAAGACTGAATACAAATGCATTCCAATCTCCCGAAAAGGCCTTTCCCGGATATCCCAGATAACTGATACTGCTGACATACGTGGCGAAAATGGACATCCCCACCACCCAGCCGGGCAAACTTCTTCCGGCAGAAGTGAACTCCTCGGAGGTACCTTTCTTCTTAAAGAAAGAACAACCGAAGGCCACGACTCCGCCGGTAAACAACAAAAAGACGATTATATCAATGATATGCATACAGACCGAGCATTTAAGGTTTCAATTCCGGACAAAAAGGGAGTGCCTCCAACGCCTTGCGTATCTTCTCGCGTTCCGGAACATTGAAGCGATGGAAAGGAGCCGCAACAAAATCATCACAAACGCCCAATAAAGACAACGCGCATTTCAATCCTTTCAAATAACTGGAGCCATGCTGCCCCACGGTATAAATACTGCTACTGATTTGCATCACCAAGGGTTGCAGCCGACTTACGGTTTCCATGTCACGCGCTACCGCAGCATGATAAAGATCTACATATAATTCCGGGAACATATTGGCACCTCCGTTGATCCCCCATGTCCACCCAGCAACACACACTCTGCCGTTCAATTTCCTCCCGGTCCCACCAACTGGACGAAATCCCTGTCTATCCTTCATGACATACACTCACGGAACTGGAATAACGGACTCGAATTACGCCGTAACGACTCC
>ENA-OQCF01000241-OQCF01000241.1-human-gut-metagenome-genome-assembly--contig:-NODE-241-length-20848-cov-6.423049_pt1 | contig 20848 bp, 21 predicted proteins | sample MGYA00242756_ERZ504573 | MGnify/ENA primary metagenome ERZ504573 (study PRJEB26092, sample SAMD00036240) | human gut metagenome | host: Homo sapiens | study: EMG produced TPA metagenomics assembly of... | reverse complement strand
TAACAGCGGCGGTCAGTCCATGCGGCAGGCGTTGCCGGGCAGGTAGGCGGCGGCAGGCCTCGATGACCTGCGGGTCCATCTCCACAAGGTCAATGCTTTCCACGCGGTCATAGCGGGTCAGCTCCCGCACAACGCCGCCGTCGCCCGCACCGATGACGAGAATATCCTTGGCGTTTTTGTGTACCGACATCGGCACGTGGGTGATCATCTCGTCGTAGATGAACTCGTCGCGCTCGGTCAGCATGACGTTGCCGTCCAGCGTCAGCACACGGCCAAACTCCGGTGTTTCAAAAATGTCGATGCGCTGATAGTCGCTCTGCTTGGAGTAAAGCTGGCGGTTGACCCGGATGCTGTGCTTGACATCGGGGGTGTGAAACTCCGAAAACCACATTTCCATTGTAAAACCTCCCTGTCAGGCCAGCACGTTCAGGCGCAGAATGTCGGGATCTTCCGGTCCGGTCATGCTGCAGCCCTTGGCCTTGGCGTACTCGATATAGTCTAAAATTTCAGCGGTGATGCGCTCGCCCGGGGCCAGAATCGGGATGCCCGGTGGGTAGCACATGACGAACTCGCTGCACACCTTGCCCTCGGTCTCGCGCAGGGGCAGGCTCTTCTTGGGGGCGTAGAACGCTTCCTGCGGGCTGGCGGCGACCTCGGGGTCAATGTACTCTTGGCTCAACAGGCCCGCACCGTCGGTGTGGTAGCGGCGTTTGATTTCGGCCAGTGCGCTGACAAGGCGCTCGACCTCCTGCGGGCGGTCACCGATGGAGAGATAAGCCAGTATATTGCCGATGTCACCAAACTCGATCTGAATGTCGTACTCGTCGCGCAGGATGTCATAGACCTCAATGCCCGCAAGACCGATGTCCAGCGTGTGGACGCTGAGTTTTGTCGTATCAAAGTCAAAAACGGAGTTTCCGTTGCAAAGCTCCTTGCCGAAGGCATAGTACCCGCCCACGGCGTTGATCTCCTCGCGGGCGTACTCGGCCATATCGGCCACCTGATGGAACACCTGCCGCCCGCGCAATGCGAGATTGCGGCGGGAAATATCAAGGCTCGACATCAGCAGGTAACTGCCGGACGTCGTCTGGGTCAGGTTGATTATCTGCCGCACATAGCCCGCGTGGACATGGGGGCCGGTCAGCAGCAGACTGGACTGGGTCAGGCTACCGCCGCTCTTGTGCATCGAGACGGAGGCCATATCTGCGCCCGCCGCCATGGCAGAGACGGGCAGCCCGCCGCCAAAATAGAAGTGTGTGCCGTGGGCTTCGTCGGCCAGGCAGAGCATCCCGGCGTCGTGGGCCATCCGCACAATGGCGCGCAGGTCGCTGCAAATGCCGTAGTAGGTGGGGTTGTTCACCAGCACGGCCACGGCGTTGGGGTGCTCGGCAATGGCCTTGGCCACCTGCTCCCGCTTCATGCCCAGACTGATTCCGAGGCGGTTGTCCACCTCCGGGTTGACGTAGACCGGCACCGCACCGCAGAGCACCAGCGCGTTCAGCACGCTGCGGTGCACGTTGCGCGGCAGAATGATCTCATCCCCGCGCTTGCAGGCGGTCAGCACCATGCTTTGTACCGAGCTGGTCGTGCCGCCCACCATTAAAAAGGCGTGTGCCGCGCCGAACGCATCGGCGGCCAGCTCCTCGGCCTCGCGGATGACCGAAACCGGGTGGCAGAGATTGTCCAGCGGCTTCATGCTGTTGACGTCCACGCCGACGCACTGCTGGCCCAGAAACGCGGTCAGCTCCGGGTTGCCGCGCCCGCGCTTGTGGCCCGGCACGTCAAAGGGCACGACGCGCATACGGCGGAAGTTTTCCAGCGCTTCATGGATGGGTGCGCGGCGCTGGTCCAGCCGGGTGCGCTTTGTTTCTCCGTTCATTTTTACCTCCGTTCGCGGTCCCCTTGCAAAATAAAAAACGCAAGCCGTGCACATACGTGCAGACTTGCGTTTGAATCCAGCGTATTTTTGCACAGGTCGAATACCCCCGGTACCACACCGGGAGAGCGTCCTGCATGATTCAAAAAGGCTGAGCGTGTCAGAGTCTATATAGCAATTACACTTTTACTACTCTTTATTGACCGTTTCACAAGTCTGCACACCAAAACGTGCAATTTCATGGTTGTAAAGGAACCAACTTATAAAATTTGAGCTTTTAACTCAATCAATAAGGCAACCAAAGTTGCCGATCGGCAGTGGACCCGGCTGTCCGTATGGCCTTAGCCCCGATGGGCGGTCCGTAGGTAAATTGCTTTGAAAAACTCTTACAAACTCGATTCGTCTTTCAAAATCGATGAAAGTATAACACGACATAATTGCTGTGTCAATATTTTGGTGAAAAATAATTTATAGAGGGGTTTTCCTGCAATTCTCAAAGATTGTCGCGCGGCTACGGAATCGTTTCCGCTAAATTTGTCACTATTTTTGGAACTTTTCCACAAAAACAGGGGGTGCAAATTTGTGCATCAGGCCGATTTTGCAGTAAATCGCAAAAAACGATTGATTATTGCGCCGGAAAGGTGTATTATAAGATCAATCCGAAACGAAACGTTTCCGACGAAACAAATCAACACCCTTGCAAATCATTGTTTTTCTTAAGAAGGAGGAAAAAACATGAACGCAAAAAAGACACTCTCGATGACTCTGGCAGCTGCTATGGCTGCGGGTCTGCTGGCAGGCTGCGGCGGCAGCTCCTCTACGGCTGCTTCCTCTACCAGTACCAGCACCGAATCCAAGGCTGAATCCACTGCCGCTTCTACCGAGGCAACCACTGATGCAGCCGGCAAGGTCTACTACCTGAACTTCAAGCCCGAGCAGGACGAAGCCTGGCAGAATCTGGCCAAGAAGTACACCGAGGAGACTGGTGTTCCCGTCACCGTCGTGACCGCCGCCTCCGGCCAGTATGAGACCACCCTGATGAGCGAGATGGCCAAGAGCGATGCGCCCACCCTGTTCCAGGTCAACGGCCCTGTCGGTCTGGCCAACTGGAAGGACTATTGCTACGACCTGAGCGGGACCAAGATCGCAGGCGATTTGACCAGTGACACCTACGCCCTGAAAGACGGCGACCAGATGCTGGGCATCGGCTACGTTATCGAAAGCTACGGCCTGATCACCAATAAGACCCTGCTGGAAAAGGCCGGCTACAGCGTTGACGACATCAAGAGCTTCGACGACCTGAAGAAGGTGGCCGAGGACATCACCGCCCGCAAGGACGAGCTGGGCTTCTCTGCCTTCACCTCCGCCGGTATGGACGGCTCCTCTGACTGGCGCTACAAGACCCATCTGGCCAACCTGCCCATCTACTTCGAGTATCAGGAGGACGGCATCGACAACACCGACGCCATCAAGGGCACCTATCTCGACAACTACAAGAATATCTTCGACCTGTACATCAACAACTCCACCTGCGATCCTACTGAACTGGCTGGCAAGACCGGCGACGACAGCCGCAACGAGTTCCTGAACGATGAGGCTGTCTTCTTCCAGAATGGTTCTTGGGAGTACACCAACCTCGTCGGCGACGGCAAGCCCTTCACCGATGACGATCTGACCATGCTGCCCATCTACATTGCGTCGGCGATGAAGCCAACCAGGGCCTGTGCACCGGCACTGAGAACTACTGGTGCGTCAACAAGGAAGCCAGCGAGGACGACATCAACGCAACGCTCGACTTCATGTACTGGTGCGTTTCCTCTGACGAGGGCACCAAGGCCATGGCTAACGACATGGGCTTCGTTATCCCCTTCAAGAATGCTGTCGAGTCCCCCAACGTCTTCGTCAAGGCCGATAAGGAAATGACCGCCGCCGGCAAGACCCCTGTGGCTTGGAACTTCTCCACCATGCCTTCCGAGAACTGGAAGAACGGTGTTGGTTCTGCTCTGACCGCTTACGCCGCCGGTACCGGCAGCTGGGATGATGTCGTCACCGCTTTCGTCGATGGCTGGGCATCTGAGGCCGCTCTGAACGCTGCTGCATAACATAAGATTGTTTTCTCTACACTGAAAGCTTTTTCTCCTTACCTAGTATTACCGGTTAGCGGGGCGGGCGGTTTCGCCCGCCCCGCTTCTTTTGCAGAAAACAAAAAATTACAACAAAGGGAGCATACTTATGGAAAAAGCCATTCGACGTTATTGGCCTGTTTTCGTACTGCCGACCCTCATCGCCTTTATTATTGGCTTTGTCTGGCCGTTTATCTGGGGTGCAGGGCTGTCGTTCTGCAAGTTCACCACCGTCAAAAATGTGCAGTTTGTGGGCTTAAGCAACTACGCAATGATTTGGTCGGATAACACCTTCACCCATGCGTTCTGGTTCACAGCGGCGTTCACCGTCGTGTCCACCCTGCTGATCAACGTGCTGGCCTTCGCCATCGCGCTGCTTCTCACCCGCGGTATGCACGGCACCAACGCTTTCCGCACCATCTTCTTCCTGCCGAACCTGATCGGCGGCATCGTGCTGGGCTATATCTGGCAGATCCTGCTCAACGGTCTGCTGTCCTCCTGGGGTAAGTCGCTGCTGGCGCTGAATGCCACCTACGGTTTCTGGGGTTTGATCATCCTGATGTGCTGGCAGCAGATCGGCTACATGATGATCATCTATATTGCCGGTTTGCAGAATGTGCCGGTGGATCTGGTGGAGGCCGCACGCATTGACGGTGCAACAAGCAGCCAAATTTTGTTCAAAATCAAAATCCCGATGGTCATGCCCAGCGTGACGATCTGCACCTTCCTGACGCTGACGAACTCCTTCAAGCTGTTCGACCAGAACCTCTCGCTGACAGCCGGTGAGCCTGCAAAGCAGTCCATGATGCTGGCCTACAACATCTACGACACGTTCTACGCACGCTCTGGACCCCAGTGGAAGGGCATCGGTCAGGCCAAGGCCGTCGTTTTCTTCCTGTTTGTGGTCGTTATTTCGTTGCTCCAGCTGCATTTTACCCGCTCTAAGGAGGTGCAGGCATAATGGGTGCTACTAAAAAAGACCGCCGCATCAACGCGGTACTGTCCGTTCTGTTCACGATCCTGTGCATCGCCTGGCTGTACCCGGTGTTCATGATTTTGATGAACTCCCTCAAGACCGAGCGCGCCATCACGACGAGCCACGCCTTTGAGCTGCCGAACGCCGAGACCTTCGTCGGCCTGAAAAACTACATTTATGGCATTCAGGAAATGGACTTTTTGTCCTCTTTCTGGTATAGTTTAGTGATCACGGTTTCGTCTGTGGCACTGATTTTGGTGTGCTGCTCCATGTGCGCATGGTATATCACCCGTGTGCAGAACACCTTGTCCAAAGGTATGTACTATCTGTGCGTATTCAGCATGATTGTCCCCTTCCAGATGGTCATGTTCACACTGGCAAAAACCGCTGATACCTTAAAGCTGAATAACCCCTACAACATCTGCATCATCTATCTGGGCTTCGGCGCGGGACTTGCGGTGTTCATGTTCACCGGCTTTGTAAAATCCATGCCGATTGCTATTGAAGAAGCCGCTATGATCGACGGCTGCAATCCAATCCAGATTTTCTTCAAGGTCGTCTGCCCGATTTTGAAGCCGACGATGATCTCTACCGCCATTTTGGAAACCATGTGGGTCTGGAACGACTATCTGCTGCCCACGCTGGTGCTGGACATCAAGACCTTCCGCACGATTCCTATGGCGATCCAGTATTTCCGCGGCAGCTACGGCAAGGTGGAGATGGCACCCATGATGGCCTGCATCATGATTACGGTGCTGCCTGTTATCGTGCTGTACCTGATCTGCCAGAAATATATTATCGATGGCGTGGTCGCCGGTGCTGTCAAGGGGTAAATTTGACACTTCTTCAAGAAAGAGGATTGGCAAATGACCATCAAAGACATCGCGCGGGAGTCCGGCTATGCGGTCGGGACCGTCTCACGAGCCTTAAATAACGCCCCCGGCGTCAGTGCAGAAACCCGTCAAAAAATATTGGAAATCGTAAACCGCCACAATTATGAACCGAACGCCAACGCCAAGCATCTGAAGCAGCAGACCAACGATGGGATCGCACTGATTGTGAAAGGCACCCAGAATATGCTGTTTGCCGGCATTTTGGAACCGCTGCAGCAGATCATTGAGGAAAGCGGCTACGTTGCGACGGTCTACTATATTGACGAGGAAGCCAACGAGGTTGCGCAGGCCCGACGCATCTGCACAGAGCGCAAACCCCATGGTATATTGTTTCTCGCTCAAATCCGGAATACTTCACGCCGGAGTTGGAGGCACTGGGTATCCCATGCCTGCTGCTGACGAACAGCGCGGCATCCCTGCGCATCCGCAATTTGTCCAGTGTGTCCGTAGACGATATGGCTGCATCGGACACGATGATCGAATATCTGTACAAAAAGGGGCACCGCCGCATCGGAATCATCGGCGGCAAGCCCAATCTTTCCCGTCCAAGTCTCGCCCGTCTGGCCGGCTGTCAGGGTGCTATGCTGCGCCTTGGTCTGCCGTTTGACATGGAAAAGCAGTATGCGTATGCGCGGTTCTCGCTTTCCAGCGGGTATGAGGCAATGGAGTATCTCTTACAGCACAGCCCCGACATTACGGCAGTGTTTGCCATGTCCGACCTGATGGCGCTCGGCGCAATTCGTGCGCTGCGGGATCACGGGCTGTGTGTGCCGCAGGATATTTCCGTCACAGGTTTTGACGGCATCGCGCTGGGACAGTACAGTGTGCCCCGGCTGACGACCATCCGGCAGAATATGGAGCAATTGGCGCGGCGTTCGGCGCGGATCCTGCTCCACAACATCCAAAAACCCGGCAATGCCGTGCACGAGATCGTCTCCTTCGATCTGACCGAAGGAGAAAGCGTGCGCGAACTGTGAAGGAAAGACATCCCGGCTGCTTACTATCAAAAGAAAGAGGGGTTCTCTGATGAGAGCAAGTGGCATTCTGATGCCCATTTCAAGTCTGCCCTCGCCTTACGGCATTGGTACCATGGGTGCAGCCGCGCGCAGCTTTGTGGACTTTTTGGTCAAGGCCGGGCAGGCATACTGGCAGATTCTGCCCGTCTGCCCCACAAGCTACGGCGACAGTCCTATCAGTCGTTCTCGACCTTTGCGGGCAACCCGTATTTTATCGATCTGGACGATCTGGCAAAGCAGGGACTGCTGCTGCCGGAGGAATATGCGTCCATCGACTGGGAATGCACCCCCGACTGCATCAACTATGGCGTCATGTACGAAAAGCGCTACGCAGTGCTGCGCTGTGCAGCCAAACGTCTGCTGGCAAAGCCCGGTGCCGACTACCGCCGCTTTGTGAAGGAAAACGACTTCTGGCTGCCCGACTACGCGCTGTTCATGGCGCTGAAGGACGCCCACAACGGAGCCTGCTGGTTGGAATGGGAAGAACCGCTGCGGCGCCGTGAGCCCGCTGCCCTGGAAGCAGCCCGGCAGCAGTACGCCGACGATGTGGCGTTCTGGCAGGCTGTACAGTTTATGTTCTACAGTCAGTGGCAGGCGCTGAAGCACTACGCCAACCGGCAGGAAATCTGCATCATCGGCGACCTTCCCATCTATGTGGCGCTGGACAGCGTCGATGTGTGGAGCTGCCCGCAGGAGTTCCAGCTCGACGAGAACCTGCTGCCCACAGAGGTGGCAGGCTGCCGCCGGACGGCTTCTCCGCCACAGGCCAGCTGTGGGGCAACCCGCTGTTCGACTGGGACTCCATGGCCAAGACCGGATACGCATGGTGGGGGCGGCGCATCAAACACATGTGCAGCATCTATGATGTGGTTCGCATTGACCACTTCCGCGGATTTGCGGGCTATTATGCTATCCCTACGGGGAAGCAACCGCCCGGAACGGCCGCTGGCGCGAAGGTCCCGGCTATGCGCTGTTTGCTGCCATAAAGAAAAAGCTGGGCAGCCCGCGCATCATCGCCGAGGATTTGGGATTCCTGACGGAAGATGTCACTGCCCTGCTGAAGCAATGCGGCTATCCCGGCATGAAAGTGCTGGAGTTTGCCTTTGACAGCCGTGACGGCGGCGATTACCGCCCCCACAGCTACCCCAAGAACTGCATTGCCTATGTAGGCACCCACGACAACGAGCCTGTGAACGGCTGGATGGAAACTGCCGCCCCTGAGGACGTGGCGCGCGCCGTGCGCTACCTGAATCTGACGAAGAAAGAGGCTATCACTGGGGCATGATGCGCGGCATCTGGTCCAGTGCTGCCGATCTGGCTGTCGTGCAGGCACAGGATCTGCTGGGCCTTGGGCATGAATCCCGCATGAACACGCCGTCCACTCTGGGCGGCAACTGGTGCTGGCGTGCCGAACCCGGTGTCTTTAACACAAGGTTGGCCAAAAAGCTGCACAGTGAAATGGAACTGTACGGACGTCTGCCGGAATGAAAACATCCTTCTTGCTATGGTGTCGGCTCGTCCTCCGTGAAGAATCCGCTGCCTAAGCACATCAAGGCTGCATTCAAATTATTCAACCGTTGTATCACACGATACAACGGCATTTTTATTGACAAAAAATTCCTGCGCCCCGGTGGGGGCGCAGGACAGATCCTGCCGCTTAGCGCTGCTTTACCTTCTTCTGATAGGTTCATTCCCCATCTTGCTTTCTGCCGACGATCAAAATGCTGTAACTGCTGTCCCTGCGGCAAGGAGGGCGGCGGAGATTTTTTGCACGAAGGCGAGGGCTTTGGGGCTGTCGCCGTGGACGCAGACGGAATCGGCCTGCAGGGTTACGGTGCTGCCGTCGTCGGCCTGTACGGTACCCTGCGCCGCCATCTGCAAGACCCGCGCAATGGCGGTATCCTCGTCCTCGATCATTGCGCCGGGAGCGCCGCGTGGCACAAGTGGCTGCCAGTCGCTGGTAGCCGCGGTCTGCAAATACCTCGCTGGCAACGGGCAGTCCGATGCGTTTGCGGCCTTGACCATCTCGCTGCCGGAGAGCGCCAGCAGCACAGCACCGGGAGCTGCAGCCTGCACAGCGCGGCAGATGGCCGCCGCCAGCACCGGATCCTTGGCGGCCATGTTGTACAGCGCGCCGTGGGGTTTGACGTGGTGCAGCGGTACGCCCGCCGCGTCGCAAAATGCCTTCAGCGCACCGATCTGGTACATCACGTCGGCCTCGGCTTCGGCGGGGGAAATTGCCATTCTGCGGCGGCCAAAGCCCTGCAAATCCGGCAGTCCCGGGTGTGCACCCACCTGCACGCCGTACTTTTTGCACAGCAGAACGCTCTTTTGCATTACGGACGGGTCGCCCGCGTGGAACCCGCAGGCGATGTTCGCGCTGGTCACATAGGGCAAAATTTCGGCATCCATGCCGATGGTGTACGCGCCGAAGCTCTCGCCCAGGTCGCAGTTTAAATCAATGGACGGCATTGCAACATCCCCCTTAGTATTTCAGCAGTGTGTTTTTTAGCCTCGCAGTTTTCAACAAAGGCGTCCTTCAGACCGTTGGAGTAGTCATTATCTTTTGCGTAGATGACGGCCACCTTGGCAAAGCCCTTGTCTTTTGCGAACAGTGCCGCCATCTTGCCCTGATACGGGTCAATGAAGCAGTTGCGGAAAATCGTATCGCCTTTTACAGTCACATCGGCGTTTGCCGCACCTGTTGCCAGCAGCAGCATGCCGTCCTTGGAGACCTGTTCTGCCATGGGCAGTGTGACCGACGAGAGGAAGCTGCCCACAATGGCCTCCGGCGAGTCGGCCATGACCTTGTTGTAGGCGTTCATGGCCTGCTTGGCGTCCTTAGCATCGTCTGCGACCTTGCTGCCGTTGACGATTTCAATTTTGTAGCCGGAATCACCCGCGTTGATCTCCTCGACTGCCATGTCGACGGCGTTCTGCGCGCCCTCGCCATAGATAGCGGATCCGCCGATCATGGAACAGACAACGCCGACGCGAATGATGTTATCCTCACCGCCGTCCGACACAGATGCGGCGGTGTCGGTGGAAGCAGCTTCACTTGATGCGGCCCCGCCCTGCTGTGCGCTTGAGCCGCAGCCTGCCAGCAGACTGGCGGACATTGCAGCTGCTACGGTAAGTGCCAGAACTCGATTACGCTTTTTCATTGTGTGACCCCTCTTTCTGATATTCATACAAAGCAAAAGGCGCACAGCACGGTGATGTGCTGCACGCCTTTGTACGTAACGGAAAGGGGCCGCTGTACTTTTACAAGTACGCGACCCCTTTGTCCCGTTCGTGTTCTGTGATGCTGTTATTATAGCAGACTGTACAAAAGTGCAAGGCCTTTTTGGCGATTCCTGCAAAATCGTTGTTCATCACGCTTTTTTACCGAAGATTGTCAAACTGCTTTGCCGTTCGTCAGATGATGATTAAGCATCTTTCTTTTCTTCCATTCGGCCAATGCCGATTGAGGATACAGTACCACACCTGTTTATGCTGCGTCAACGGCCTTCGGAATTTGGCACAAAAGGCCGAAGGCCATTACCTATAAACCGATAAAAAGCGCTGCATCGGTTGTTTTGGCGAAGTGGCGCTTCGCTTTGCATTCCGGCAGGATTGCTGGTATAATAAATATATACCATCGGGCCGCCTGTGCGGCCAGGAAAGGTCCCCGCTATGGAAACACCTCACCAGGGCACAGCCCTGTTTCATCTGCCCGGTCTGTTTGAATTTTATGACCTGTATGCGGCGTTTTTGCCGCTTTATCGTGCGCATCGGGAGTATTTTTACGACTGGTGCGCCATCGGCTCGATCTACGGCGCACCGTCTGACTGCTTATGGGCGGGCGGACGGGTCGAGTACAGTGACCGCACCCCACGCGAGGTGCTGGCGTTGACGAGTGAATACGGCATCTCGCGCGGCTGACACTCAGCAATTCATTACTGCGCCCGGAGCATCTCACAGACCCGGACTGCAATGCGCTCTGCCGACTGTTTCAGGAACAAAATGACCCGCAAAACGGCGCCATCGTTCATGCTGAGCTGCTGACGCAGTACCTGAAAAAGAACTATCCATCGCTGTATCTTGTATCCTCGACCACAAAAGTGCTGACAGACTTCAACGATTTGCAGCGGGAGCTGGCACGGCCCGAGTTTCGCTATGTCGTGCCGGATTTCCGGCTGAACCGAGCATTTGACCAACTTGCAGCGCTGCCCCAGTCCCAGAAGGACAAGGTGGAGTTCCTCTGCAATGAGTGCTGCTGGTTCGGATGCACGGAACGCAGAGCCTGCTATGAGGCCGTCAGCCGCAAAAATCTGGGTCTGCCCGGCCCGGAGCATCACTGCAGCGCCCCCGGCGCAGCGGACGGGTATCGCTTCTCCCGAGCGATGGCGAACCCCGGCTTTATCGGCATCAAGCCATCCGGGATACCTACCTGCCGAGGGGCTTCACCCAATTCAAGATCGAGGGGCGCGCTTGGCAGTGCGCTGATCCTTGAACTTTTGCTTCACTACCTGACCAAGCCGGAATATCAGCTGGCTGTCCGCGAGGAGTTGTATCTGGATACCATGCTGGACCTTTTCTGACTGACTTTGTGTCGGGCCGGGTGAAGCTGTTTGCATTTTCTGCGTTGTAAGGCTCCTGTTACCCCAGTGCCACATCCAGCACCATCATCACACTGAAGCCGACAGCAAAGAATACTGTGCCAAGGTTAGAGTGCCGTCCCTGTGACATTTCGGGAATCAGCTCTTCCACCACGACATAGAGCATCGCGCCCGCAGCAAAGCTCAAAAAATAAGGCAATGCCGGTATCACAAGCTGCGCGGCCAAAATCGTCACCACTGCGCCGATTGGCTCAACCACGCCCGAAAGCATACCGCCTGCAAAAGCCCTGCCCTTGCTCTCCCCTTCGGCGCGCAGGGCATCGAGATGATGGCGCCCTCCGGGAAATTCTGGATGGCTATGCCGAGGGACAGGGCCAGCGCGCTCGCTGCGGTGATCTGCGCGCTGCCTGCGAGAAAGCCGGCGTACATCACACCGACTGCCATGCCCTCCGGGATGTTGTGCAGGGTCACTGCCAGCACCATCATCGTAGTGCGGCCCAGCCTGCTTTTTGGCCCCTCAGCTCCTCACTGCCGACATGCAGGTGGGGAATCAGATGATCCAGGGCAAGCAAAAACAGCACGCCGAACCAAAATCCGGCAAACGCCGGAAAAAAGGCGAACCGCCCCAACTTCTCAGACTGTTCGATTGCCGGGATCAGCAGGCTCCAGACCGATGCCGCCACCATCACACCGGCGGCAAAGCCTGCAAGTGAGCGCTGCACCAGATCACCCAGAGCGCGCCGCATAAAAAATACGCATGCTGCGCCCAGCGATGTACCAAAAAGGGATCAGAATCCCCCAAAAAGTTTCCGTCAAGGTTACCCTCCTCCTATTGTCATGGCTTCATAGCCGGAATCCCCGGCTTTTTGGTTTACGTATGCTAATTGTTGCTTGTTTATGCAAGTTAGTTAACACTAACCATTGGACTGTAAAATTGCTGCCTGCAGCCAAAACGGCACACCGGCAACAATTCTACGATATTTCGGTCTTATAATAACAGTCTGACACCCAAATGTCAATAGGGGGTAGGGAGGCGTTTATGTGTTTGCAATTCCATCATCCGCCGCAAAAAATTGTGGTAATTTGCAGAAGGCTGAACGCTCAGAAAACTTTGAACGCTTGCTGCTGTCCGTGCAGGGTGTAGTGTACGGTCAGACCGTCGTCTGCATCCACGGTGCAATTTTCGGCGTGGTCGGTCAATTCCCGCAGGGCGTTGTATTGGCGGCGCATCTCATCCGTATAGCGACTGGGCATATCGGAGGTGAGCAGGATGCCGCTGAACAGCGCATTGACCCGGGCCAGGGTCTGCTTTTGCTGTAGGGTCAGCTTGCAGTTTTCCTCGCGCAGGAAGAATACATCGGGGTCGCTGCCGTAAGCACGCCCGTTGAGCTGGCGGCGGAAAATCGTGTTGCCGATGGACTGCTTTGTGGAGACCCGCTCGCGGTGGAAAAGCCGCATATACCACACATCGTCCCAGTCCAGCCCTACATCACACCCAATGCGGCAGTAGTCAACGATGCCAAAGGCAGGCATGACCGGCACACCGCAGCCGAGGATCAGCTTGTCGCCGCACCATGAGCGCAGCAGTGCCATGGCGCGCTGCATCCGTCCTGCGCGGGATTCCCGGGCGTTGCCGAACGGTGCTGCGCCGTAGAGAAAGTCCAGCTTAACAAGGTCAAAGCCCCAATCCTGCAGGACGCGGTCAAAGACCTGCTTGAGGTAGGTCTGTACCTCCGGGTGGTCGATGTCCAACGCATAAAAGCTGCTCCAGTTGCAGCCGCAGCACCAGGGCTGGCCGTCAACCTGCAGCAGCCAGTCCGGGTGATCTTTGCAGAGCAGAGATTCCTTTTCGCAGACGAACGGTGCCAGCCACAGTCCTGCCAGAAAGCCGCTTTCATGCGCTGCATCTGCCAGCGGACGCAGCCCGTTGGGGAATTTGGCAGGGTCAGGCTCCAGCCAGTCTCCTACCTTGCGCTCCCATCCATCGTCGATCTGAAAGAGATCCCCTGCGCGGAAAAGCGTTTTGCAGCCGTTGAGGTCTTCCTGGATCGAGGCCTCGTCAATGTTCTGGTAGCGGTTATACCAGCTGGAATACCCGGCCAGCCTGCGCGTGGTGCGGGGGCGGCAGCCCAGCGCCGCAAACCATGCGTCAAATACCTCGTCCTCGGTGCCCTCGGCAAAAAAGAGGGAGAACGCAGGAAAGCTGCCGCCGGTATGCTGTACCCCGGCGCAGTCGCGTTCAATGCGCAGCTGTGCGGCGCGGCTGTCATAGGAAAAAATCGTATAGCCCGGTGCCTCGTCCAGGCTGGCCAAAAGGCGGTAGGTCTTTCCGCGCCGGAAATAGCAGTAGGAGAAGCCGTGGCTCTGTCCCCTCTTGCCGCTGTAGGGAACAAAATGATAATCGCCGTAACGGTCAAAGCTGTATTTCTCCAAAAGAAATTTCGGGACACGCTCAACACCGTGCTGCCGGTCCCATTTGCCCAGCTCCGGGCAGGCGGTCCAGGTTTGGTAGCCGTTCATGAAGATCTTTTCTTCGCGCGCCATCGTCCACGGAAGCGCAGCAACCGCATTTTGCAGCACTCCGGCGGGCAGCTCTGCCCTCAGGCAGACGGCACCGCTGCGCGGGGTGATGGCTGTCGTGCCGTCAAACCGGCCGCTGTCTGTTGCGGCATACCACTGCATCTCAGCCATTTTGAGTTTCCTCCCTGTGAAGCGCAGCGCTGATTTCGGCTGCGCGGTCATCCGTCAGGGTGAACCTGCGGCGGAACAGTACAAGCGCCGCCGCAAGGACGGCCATGGGCAGAACGGTCATCATGAGCCGCAGCCCGAGCAGTGTGCCAGCGCTCTGGGCAGCAACGGGGCCTGTCTCCTCGGCATTGCCGGCCAGCCCGATCAGATCCAGGCCGATGCCGGTCAGAAAAACCGCCACGCCGGACGCAGCCTTTACAACAAAGGTCTGCATCGAGAAGATAACGCTTTCCTCACGGCGCCCGGTCTTGAGCTGGCCGTAGTCCACACTGTTGGAGAGGAAAAGGGTCGTCAGTACGCTGAGCATGCCGTTGCAGGCAAACACCGACCACGCCCGGCACGCAGAGCAGTGCCAGACTGCCGGAAAAGCCCGTCAGGCAGAGCAGGAGCAGCACAGCATAACCGCCCAGCGCCAACCCCAGACTTACCGTAAATACGGCAGTGTTGCTGAGCTTTTTGCGCAGCACCGGATAGAGGACCATCATGCCGAGGATCTGTGCCGCACCGCCGATGGTTGAGAACAGCGTGTAGCTGGCCTTCCAGCCTGTGCCGCCGAAATCGTACTTGAAGAAATAGATGATAAAGTTGGAGGTCAGATACAGCGCCGAGTTGATCAAAACGATGCTGCCTACGACCACAAGCGCCTGATCGTTGGAGAACAGCGCCTTGAACATCTCGCCGACGGTGGCGGTCTTTATCTCGGCGTTGCCGGTCTCCTTGACGCTGGCGCAGCAGATCGCCTCGGTAACCACAAAGATGACAGCCACGAGCAGCGCTACCCAGCGGAAGCCGGTGCGCTCGCTGTCGCCGCCCAAAGCACCAACCAGCAGCATGGTAAACATTGCAATGAGCGCCGAGCCGACGCCCGCACAGGTGCGGCCCACGACTGACAGGTTTTCTCGGTCAGCAGGGGTGCGGGTCACGGCGGGGATCATCGACCAGTAAGGAATGTCCATCATCGTGTAGGTAACGCCCCACAGTATGTAGATGACGCTGAAGTAGACCATCATGTCGGCACCCTCCAGCACCGGCGCGGCAAACAGCGCGTAGAGAACCACCGCATTCAGGACGGTGCCGCTGAGGATCCACGGACGGAACCGTCCCCAGCGGGTGCGGGTCTTGGCCACCAGCACCCCCATAAAGGGATCGTTGAAGGCGTCAAACACACGCGCGATCATCAGGATCAGGCCGACAAAGGTGGCAGGCAGGCCCAGCACATCCTGATAATAGTACATGACATAGGAGGCAGACAGCGCGTAGACCATATCCTTGCCCACTGCGCCGATGCCGAAGGCGGCTTTTTGCTTTGTTGTCAGTTCCATACTGCACACTCCTTCTTTGTGACGGTAAATTCTACGGTGGCAGGCGCACACTGCGTGGCCGAGACGGTCAGCGCGGCTGTACCTGTCTGCCCGACTGTGCGCAGATAAGTCCCGCCCATGCCGCCCTCGGCGGTTGCCGCCGCAGGGCCGACCAACGCGGCGGCACCGGTCACGGCAAAGGTCAGCGGCAGCTGTGCATAGACGGCGGGGCTGCCGTTTTCATCAAGGATCCGCACCCGAACTCCGGCCATATCGTAGGTGTCACCCTCCTGCAGGACGGTGGCGGAGGGCGTTACCTCAAGATGCAGCCGGTGGCTGGGGCAGAGCGTGACGCTCTTTACCACGGTATCCCCGTTTTTGGCATCGAACCGCCAACACGTAGCCGCGCCGCCCCAGTTGCCGACATACTTGCCGTACAGCGCCACACCGTCCGCAAAGCTCATCTTATAGCGCACCATGCACCACGCCAGCTTCAGCTTGTAGCGCAGCGGCAGCCCGGCCAAGCCGTAGCGCCCGGCTGCAAGCAGACAGTCGCGCAGCTATCGGCCTTGGCCTTGTCAAAATGCTCCTGCGTTTCAAGCAGGACACCGATTGTGTCATCCACGGCCAGCGGCGGGTGCGGCAGCGCCGTCCAGCCGCTTTTGTGAAGGGTCGTCACAAACATATCATTTTTGTAAAGATCCACCCTCTCGGCGTTGGTAAACACATAGACCGTGCCGATTTGCCCGGCAGGATAGTCACCGATGTCCATCGCGGAGCTGACCGTCAGCACCGGCTCCTCCCCGCCCTGCGATGCGTAGACGGACGCCGCCAGCTTGGGATTGCGGAAGCTGTCCAGCACGCCGTGATAGCAGATGCGGTCCCCGGAGCCGAAATCCTTGTGGGTGGCATAATCAAACATACACCAGCCAAAGCAGCCCGCATGCTCTCCATCTGCGTAGGCGGCGTCCAACACCCGCGCATGGCGCAGGGCATGCTCCTGTCGGTGCGGGGCATCGTCACAGGACTTGGTGGGGTACATGTGGCCGTTGCATTCTGAGATCAGCAGGGCCTTGCTCAAATCAGGCGTTACATCCTTTTTCCGCTTGGCCCCGGCGTTTGAACCGTTGTGGGAGAAATCGTTGTAGGCGTAAACATCTTCCAGGAGATGGCTCTTTTCCAGATACCGCACGCCAGAGGTCGCCCGGCTCGGGTCCAGTGCGTGGGCGATTTGGTTGGTGCGCGTATAGAATTCGTCATCGTCCACGCTCTCGTTGATGCGCACACCCCACAGTATGATGCTGGGGTGATTGCGGTTTTGCAGCAGCATCTCCCGCAGCATGGCGCAGGCGCGGTCCTTCCATGCCCAATCGCCGATGTGCTGCCAGCCGGGCAGCTCGGTAAATACAAGCAGGCCCAGCCGGTCACATTCATCAAGGAAATACTGGCTTTGCGGGTAATGGCTTGTGCGCACGGCATTGCAGTGCAGCTCGTTTTTCAGGATGCGGGCGTCCTGTCGCTGCAGGCTTTCCGGCGCGGCGTAGCCAATGTAGGGGTAGCTTTGGTGGCGGTTCAGCCCGCGCAGAAAGGTCTTTTTCCCGTTCAGATAAAAGCCGTCCGCCCGGAACACAGCCGTCCGGAAACCGAAGGAGGTTTCCCGGCTGTGCAGTACCTGTCCATCGGTATTGAGCAGCTCTGCTATACAGCGGTAGAGATTCGGATGCTCGGTGTCCCACGGTGCGGCATCAGGCAGCGTAAGGCGGCATTCCGCCGATTCTTCCGGAGGCAGTTGGCGGCTCACCAGCGTCTCGCCCGCACTGCTGCAGAGCCGGACGCGCAGCGCAGCGGCCTTTTCCGGTGCTTCTACGGTCAGCTGTACGGCAGCCTCGGTCAGCGTCGGTGTGTACACGAAAAGATCGCTCACACGGCTCTGCGGCGAGGTTTCAAGCCAGACCTCCCGGTATAGACCGCCGTAGGTCAGGTAGTCGATGACAAAGCCGAAGGGCGGCAGGCTGGGATCCTCGCGCGTATCCAGCCGCACGGCCAGCAGATTTTCTGTGCCGCGGTGCACAAGGTCGGTAATTTCGATGGTGAAGCCGGTGTAGCCGCCTGATGCTGCCCGGCCAGCTGGCCGTTCAGGTAGATCTCCGCCTGATGGGCGGCCCCGTCAAAGCGCAGGAATACCCGGGGCGCATCGGGAACGGTCAGTGTGCGACGGTAACCGCAGACCATCTCATAGTCAGAGGGGTCTGCGTAGTGGAGCGGCAGCTCCCGGCAGGTATGGGGCAGACGCACCGGACGACAGCTAACAGGTTCACCCCGACAGAAGGCATCGCTCCATTGCTCTGTAAATTCCCAGTGATTGCAAAGACTGTATCTCATCGTACCAACAACCCCTCCAGTAAAATGGAAATCATCTCATCCAGGGCATCAGTGTAGGATATGCCTTGCGCATCGAGCGTGCGGTCTGCAAGAAAATCCTCAATGGAAGCGGAGATCATCCGCTGCAGAACCGGCAGGGATACCCGACGGATAACGCCCTCCCCCATTGCCTGCTCCAGCAGTGCCAAGGTAGGCTCCCAGCCGGTTTCCAGATGCTCCCGCACGCGCGCTGCGACTCTGGGATATTTTTCATCTAAAAGATCCATCTGCTGCAGATCCAGCGCGGTGTACTCCTCCGGCAGGGCGATAATGACCGCCCGCAGCTTTTCAGCCAGGGTGCCGGGGCCGTCAAGGATGCGCTGCTTGCGGGCGTGGATCCTTGTAAACGCATCGTCCACCATATCCAGCAGCAGCGCCTCCTTGGAGGGGTAGACTGCGTAGATCGTCTTTTTGCTGATGTGCATCATCGCAGCGGCCTGCTGCATCGTAAAGCGCAGCCCGTCCCTGCGGAACAGCTCCATTCCGACTGCGCGCAGTCTTGTGCGCAGCTCGTTGTGTTCGTCCATCGCTTGCCTCCTGCGGAAACCCGATTTAGCTTTCCGGTTTCCATTGTAGTGCGGAAACCGATGCGATTCAAGCGGTTTCCTGCACTTTCTACCTTTTTGCCAATCGGGCACAGATTTTTTCGTCATATCGCCCATACGCTAAAGCCGTAACGGGACAGAAAAACGCCCCCGCACAGTGATGCGGGGGCGCTCTGCAGGTGCCTCAGTTCGTTTTTTCAGTTTTTTGCTGCAGGCGGGTCAGCTCCCGCAGCTCACGCACGGTGAAAAGGCCGCAGACAATGGCGGCAGCGCCGTCCGCAATGGGGCCTGCGTACATGACGCCGTCAATGCCCATAAAGAGCGGGAAGATGACGATGAGCGGCAGCAGGAACAAAATCTGGCGTGTCAGGGACATGAATACGCCGAGGCGCGCCTTGCCAATCGAGTTGAAAAAGTTGGAGGTGACCGGCTGGATGCCGTTGATCAGCGTCAGGAACATATAAATGCGGAAGTACCGCTCCGAAAACTGGTAGTACATCTCGCTGCCGGCGCCGAAAATACTGATGATCTGCCGCGGGAAAAGCTGGAAGCAGGCAAACGCTGCCAGAGAAAGCCCGGTAGCCACAGCCAGCGCCAGCAGATAGCTCTTTTTGACGCGGCGGTAGAGCGCAGCACCGTAATTGAAGCCGATGATCGGCTGTACGCCCTGCGAAATGCCGATGACAAAGGACATAAAGATCATGTTGACCTTTGAGATAATGCCCGCGCAGGCCAGAGGAATATCGCTGCCGTAGATAGACAGTGCACCGTAGTGTGCAAGGGTGTTGTTCAAAACAATCTGGACAACCGCCATAGCGATCTGGTTGAAGCAGGCAGATGCACCGTAGCTGAAGATCTTGCGCGTTCTGTCACCGTCAATCGTAAAGCAGCTCCGTGAGAAGGGTACAGATTTAAAATGGAAGAGATACCGCATACTGATGCAGAACGATGCAATCTGCCCAAGGATCGTGGCAAGCGCAGCACCGGTCATGCCCATATCCAGCCCAAAGATGAACAGCGGATCAAGGACCGTATTGATAAGTGCGCCGATGAGCATCGACATCATGGAATAGCGCGGGCTGCCGTCTGCCAGAATCAGCTTGCTCATGCCGGTATTCACAATGAGGAACGGAAACCCCAGCGCTGTGATACGGGTGTAGGCCTCTGCGTAGGGCAAAACATCCGGCGTAGCGCCGAAGAATTTCAGCATCGGCGTCAGAAAAAGCAGCGTGACCACCATCAGCACAGTGCCGAACAGCGCCATCAGGCACAGGCAGTTGCCTGCATATTCAGCAGAACGCTTTTCATTGCCTGCACCCAGCTGGAGACTGAAATTCGTCGCACTGCCGATACCGAGCAGCAGCGCAATGGCTGTGCAGGCAATCGAGAGAGGAAACGCAATGTTGGTGGCAGCATTGCCCAGCAGACCCACACCCTGCCCGATAAAGATCTGGTCAACAATGTTGTACAGCGACGTCACCAGCATCGAGATAATGCAGGGAATGGCAAAGCCGACAAGCAGCTTGCCTTCTTTTTCATATCCAAGCGGATTGCAGCATCAGCCTGCGATGAAACTGTTTTTACGCTCATGCAGTTTTATCTCCTTTAATCCTGTTAATAATCGAAAATATAATAATAGTAACAAAATCCGGTAGGAAATGCAAGTCCGTTTGCCTTGAGGCGCTTGAGCTTGCCCTACATGAGCCGGAGACCGTGACACAAACAAAACCGGGGCGAACTTTTCGTTCGCCCCGGCAGTACCTAAATGATTGGAGTCATAGCCTCATAACCTTTATTCGTTATTTTTCGGAGTTGGTTCCTATTTTCATGGGAAATCATTCCCTTTGCAGAATTTCAGGCTTTGAGATTGAGGATCAACCTCTGACACTTAGTACATTGGAGTTTCTCCTTATGGATCAGGTAGATTTCAGATACCCTCTGTTGGGTGGCGTGGAACCAGTCATGATAACCAGCCTTCTTTCATCCTGATCTATATGTTGCATGGGGGTCTTTGATGACGGCCCCTGAGTCTGCTGTTTAAAAGTAAGCTGCCTGACATCTTGTTCAATATGCTTTGTTCAGGTTATGACCTGCGGCTTCGGATGCGGCGCTTTTTCATTCAGCAGGCCCAGGCCCGCCGGTGATGAATAGGATCTTTAAAGTTTGCCATTGGACTTGAGCCTCCTTCCTTACGAAATACCGCCGGTGTCTTGCTTCCTTTGGAGATTTCTTATGACATTTCTCCTTGGAAGATTCAGCTTCTCTTGGAGTTGTCTGCTCCTTATCTCCGGCTGTTTTCTTTCTGTGACTATACTATACCACAGCCCTTGGGATTCGTCTATTCGCAG
>ENA-OQCF01000240-OQCF01000240.1-human-gut-metagenome-genome-assembly--contig:-NODE-240-length-20878-cov-2.444509_pt1 | contig 20878 bp, 26 predicted proteins | sample MGYA00242756_ERZ504573 | MGnify/ENA primary metagenome ERZ504573 (study PRJEB26092, sample SAMD00036240) | human gut metagenome | host: Homo sapiens | study: EMG produced TPA metagenomics assembly of... | reverse complement strand
TTCCGCCACTGGCGGCGCTCACCTTTGCAGCATCCAGTATTATCTGCGCTTTTGGCCTAGCAGCTGCCGCACCTCGCTCGCCGTATCGGCACTTAGAATTATGCGGTATTGCCCTAAAAAGTAAAGAATAAAAATAAAAAGCCCCGCCTGCCGGGCAGAACATTCTGCATCCGGCAGGTAGGGCTTTTGGTTGTTGCAAATAGATAAATGAAAATTTACTGCCTTTTCTGCATCCGCAGCAGGCTGTACGGCATCAAGGGCGTGGCACAGGGAATGGTATACTGCATCATCGGGTGCGGGGTGGCATCCACCGCTTCCCCTTCCGCGTTTGATCCATTCAGGGGTTACGGGCACGACCGAACCATCTGGCTGCAAAATTTCCAGCGAATCTCCCAGGCAGAACTTGCTGCGCTGGGTGCAATGGGCAACGCCGTCTTCCCACGAATCCACAGTGCCGATGAAATCCCAATCTCGCACATAAGTATGGCTGGGCGTCTGCAGGGCTTTCTCTTTGCCAAAATAGAAACCGGGTGAATAATGGCGGTGGCTGGTACGGTTCAGCTCATCCAGCACGGAATCCGGTAAATCAAACGTATCACTGGCGGGGTTTGCCAGGTACTGGTCCAGCGCTTTGCGGTAAGCGGCGGTAACGGACGCAACGTAATAGAACGTTTTGGCGCGCCCCTCAATTTTCAGAGAATCCACACCAGCCTTGCAGATCAGGTCCAAAAACGGTGCGGTGCATAGGTCGTTGGCGTTCAGGATGTAGCTGCCTTCCTCATTTTCGCCAATGGGCATATACTGGCCGGGGCGGTTTTCTTCTACAAGATAGTATTTCCAGCGGCAGGGCTGGGCACATTCGCCGCGGTTGCCGCTGCGCCCGGTCATATAGCTGGAAAGCAGGCACCGACCAGAAACGCTCATGCACATGGCGCCGTGCACGAAGGCTTCCAGTTCCAGCTCCGGCGGGGTGTTATCGCGGATCTGGCAATATCGGTCAGGGTCAGCTCGCGCGCCAGCACCACACGCTTGGCGCCCAGGTTGTAGGCCATGGTTGCAGCAGCATAATTGGTGATGCCTGCCTGGGTGGAAAAATGCACATCCACATCCGGAGCATACTGTTTGGCAAGGCTCAGTACGCCAAGGTCCGCAATGATAAAGGCATCCACCCCGGCTTCGGCCGCGTCCTTGATATACTGCGGCAGCTCGGAAAGCTCATCGTTGGTGGGCAGGTTGTTCAGGGTCAAGTATACTTTTTTGCCGCGAGCATGGGCAAAAATGCAGCCATCATGAAGCTCGCCAATGGTCAGGTTGACCGGTGCGGCGCGCATACCAAAGCGCGGCAGTGCGCAGTATACGGCATCGGCACCATACATGACGGCATATTTCAGGGCTTCAAGGCTGCCGGCAGGCGACAGCAGTTCCGGACAGGACAACATAAGATAACGGCTCCTTTGTTCAGTGAAGTTCAGCTTTTATCAGCCCCAACCGGCGATGATGCAGTTCTGATGGTGTTCGTCTGCCGTTTTGGCATAGAAATATTCGCCAGGGTGGTCGCCGTTCGGGTTGCCGGTAACAAAGAAATAATAGCCTTCGTCCAGATATTCCTGGTCGGGATTCAGCGCGGCGGCAATGGCATCAATACCGGGATTGGTGATGGCACCGGCGGGCAGGCCGCTGATGCGGTAGGTGTCGTAATGAGCAAGCACATCATCCGGAATAGCACCCTGTTCCGGCCAGCCGTAATAAGCGGCGGTGGGCGAATTCCACAGGTAGTTATTGTCGCTATCGTTCATGATATAGCTGCTGGCATTGGATTCCAGCTTATGCTCTGCCCACTGCGGGTCATCGGATTCCAAACGATTGTGGAAGCAGGCAGAAACCTTGGCGTCTTCTGCGGGCATACCGGCTTCTTCCTGAATAAAGCTGGCCAGAATGACAACATCATTCATTGTGGTGCCCTTTTCGTTGATGGTATCCCACAGGTCGGAAGTTTTGGCGTCGAATTCCTTATAGAAGGTGTTGACGTAATTATAGACCGAGTCATCGGTGAAGAACTCGTAAGTGTCCGGGAACAGGTAGCCCTCGCACTTCATCAGGCGGCCTTCGGTATCTGGGATGGCATTCCAGAAATCATACTGGCTGAAATCGGAACCGTCCTCGCCGTTGGCGCAGGCAAGGAAATCATCCACCGAGCACAAGCCATTTTCTTCCATCTTCTGGGCAATAGCAACGGCTGTGTAGCTTCGGGGAATGTGATGGTAATGGTCTTGCGCTTGACCTGCTGCACGCTGAGGGTTTTCAGGATCGTGTTATAATCCATGCCGGAGCGCAGGGTAAAATCGCCATACTGCAAACCGGAAGCGCGGCCGCTGTATTTGGCATACAGCTTGAACAGCCAGTCATACTGGATGACGCCATCCTCTTTCAAAACGTTTGTGATGTCTGCAACAGTGGAACCCTGTTCAATGGTAACGGTCTGCTCCGGGCCGAGTTCGCCGTTGCCGGCAACTTCGCCGTAGAACTGGAACACTTTCCAGCCGCCGATGCCGACGATAGCCAAAATGACAACAAGAACCACAAGCCCAATGGGAAAACGGCGGCGGACGGGTTCATCATCGTCATCCTCTGCGTACTCGTCTGGACCTTCGGCGTCTTCGTACAGGTCCTGCGGGTCAGGATCAGGCTGTACCGGGCGCTTTGGTGCGGGGGCTGGCGCAGCATGATAAGCCTGGCGCGACTGCGAGCCCTTGTCCTGGGAATCACCACGATTGATTTTCATTCCAAATCTCCTTTACCAGGCAGCAGAACTGCCCTGTTTCACGTATGCACGGTCTTACAGCAACAGGCGGAAATAAACGTCCGTAACGGGGAACGGCTGCCCAAGGTAACAAATCATGCCGTAACCACAGCGCTTACCCTCGCCCAGGTACAAAAACTGATTTTCCGCCAGCAGCAGCCGTGCTTTGGTCAGACCGGTATGTTCCCGCGCGGCCTGCAGCAGAATATCAGCCGAATGGTCGTTATCGGCCTGCAACTCCATAAAAAGCAGTTCGTCCTTTTCCTGGCAATAGAGGCCGTAACCGCGCTGGTTGGAAACAATGGTCATACCGCGGCGGTAGAGCCGGGTGATCATGGTGTTCATGCTGCTTTCCGGCAGGGCGATGCAGGCGGGCTGGTAGCGCATCCGGGTGTCGATCAATTTGCGGACTGTCAGGTTATCAAACTCTGCTCGTGCCCACAAATTGTGTTCAATGGGCTTGCGGATGATGCGCAGCGGGAAGCGCCCCTGAAAATTCAGCTGGGAAAACGCTTTTGCGGCCCGCGTGCTTTGCGGTGCCGCCACAGCGAAATCACACCCTTTGGCGGAAAAGGCGCGCAGGCAGGTTGCCAGCAGTTTGGGCATCAGCCCGCGCCCCTGCAGGGACGGGTCCGTTGCCATGCAGCAGAGCCATACGCGTGGTGGTGCCCGCATTCCACTGGAACCGCACCAATCATGGCGGCCGGGATGGGCTTTGCACCGGGGGCCGGGTCCCAGGCAAGGATCAGGATATTATCCAACCCCACAATTCCACAAAGCCAGTCCAAAGCATCCTGGCGGGTTCCGCCATACGTTTTGCGGCGGAACGCAACCATCTGCTCCAAATCAGCTTCCGTTGCTTTGCAAAGCATGTTCTATCCCCTCCTTGCCGTATTCAACGTGTGGCTTTTGCTGCCAACGGTTTTAGCTCAAAATCCGCTCCAGGTATGCCATCACTTCGGACTGAATATTCTCCGGCGTGCGGATGGTTTTCTGGCCGTCTACCGTTGTGGTACACTCAATGCGGTGCCAGCCCAGCTTGCGTGCGCAGTATTCAGCGGCGGCGCGGGAACGGGCCAGGTATTCGGTATCACGTTCCTGAATATCTTTTTTGCTTTCATCGCCGTGGTAGCGCTGCGCAATCAGGCGCTGGCTGACATCGGGATCAACCGCAAGGTATACAACCGCATCCGGCGCAGGCAGGCCGAGCTTTTTGTACTCGAACTCAAACAGCCACTCCAGAAAACCATCCCAGTGCATCGGCGGCAGTTTGGAACATTGGTGAACAGCGTTGGAGGTGGTGTAACGGTCAGAGATGATTAGCCCATTCTGGCGGTAGACATTGCCCCACCTGGTTTTGTAGCTGGCAAAGCGGTCAACAGCATAAAACGTTGAAGCTGCATAAGCGTTCACGTCATCCGGGCGCTGGCCGAACTCGCCGGAAAGATACATCTTGACCAGTGCGGAGGACGGACTGTCATAATCTGGGAAGCTGATTTTCAGCGGGTCATACCCTTTGCTATGCAAATTCTGGCAGGCAAGTTCTGCCTGTGTGCCCTTGCCGGAACCATCCAGGCTTCAAAAATAATCAGTTTACCCATGGTTTTCAGCCTCCTGTTTCAGTGTTGCATATTTATCACGCACGGCGTTCTGCTTGCCGCAGCACATACCGCCCTCCGGGCAGGACCGCCAGGAGCGGGGACCAGCTGCGGCAAAAACATGCGGCGCAAGCGGGTATACAAGGCGCAGCATTTCATCGGCAACGGCGCGGATCTCCCACTGGGCACGGTTGCAGCAGCGCAGGTTGAAAAAGTTGTTCAGGCTGCGGCAGTTCATGGTCATTACCATTTTTGTCTCGCAGGCGTTGGGCAATACAAAGCGGGCATCCTCGTTTGCCATTTTGCTGGCTTTGGCGCGGGCGGTCTTTTCCGGCATGCCCTGCTCCATCAAGGTGTGGGTATGCTTTTCTTCCAGTGCTTTGACCAGCTCCAGGTAGTGTTTGGCATCGGCGTTCATCGCATCAATAAAAGCCGCTTTGGCCGCAGGGTCAGCCTCAATTTCCGGGGGAATCACATAACGGAAATCTTCCAGCCGCACATAGCGCTGGCTCTGCACACTGAAACTTGCAATGCGGTGGCGGGTGACCTGTGCCAGAAAGGTGCGGGAAACGCCCTCAATGCCAAAGGTAAAGCTGGCATGTTCAATGGGGCTGGCGTGGCCGAAGTCATTCAGCTTTTGCAAAAAGGCTGCGGTCTTTTCCGGTGTTAGGCCATCCAGCAGGGTTTCGATATGTGCATCAGAATAGCACAGCTTGGCGGCTGCGGCAATGGTCTTTTCGGGGTCATTGGTGTGGGCGATCAATGTTACAAGCATGGACCCGTTCCCTCTTTTCCTTTTTTATCAGTGGTTTATTCTTCGCTGGTCAGCTTGGTCAGCGGGGCGTAATTGGCCATTGTTTTTTTGATGCCAACGCGGTCAAACTGGATTTCTACAATACAGTCCCCCGCAACCGGCGTTACTTTCAGCACCTTGCCGCGGCCAAACACCTTGTGGTCCACAAGGTCCCCGGCTGCAAAGTTGGCGGCTTTTTTGCGTGCGGGTGCGGCGGGCGCAGTGGTAACGCCACCGCCCGCCGGAGCAACCGGAGCACCGGAATGATGGTTGACGCGGCTACTGCCATACCCGGCGCCAAAGCTACTGCTTTGGACCGTGTGGCGACCGCCGGGGTAGTTCGGGCTTTCGTGCCCGCCGGAAGCAAACCCACTTTGGAAGCCGCCGGCATACTTGCTGCCAAAGCCGCCGCGGTTGTATTCACTGTTCAGATACCCGCGGGAAGCCCCGGAGTATCCGCTGCGCCCGCCGGGAACATTGGTGCTGTAGCTGCCGTACCCGGCGCCAAAACCGCCGCTGTAAGCAAGCTCTGGGCTTTCGGTTTCGTCCATCACATTGGGGTCAATCTCATCCAAAAAGCAGGAAGGCGGGTTGCGGCGCGTCTGGCCGAAAATCATACGGCTGCGGGAGGAAGAAAGATACAGCTCTTTCTTGGCGCGGGTAATACCGACATAGCACAGGCGGCGCTCCTCTTCCATTTCTTCCTCGCTGTAGCGAGCAAGGTCACCGGGGAAAACGCCATCCTCCATACCAATGATAAACACATACGGGAATTCAAGGCCCTTAGCGCTGTGCATCGTCATCAGGGTAACGGAATCAGCATCTTCATCATAGGAATCAAGGTCTGCAATCAGGGCAACTTCTTCCAAGAAACCGGAAAGGGTTGCGTCTTCCCCGTTCTGCTCCGCATAAGTCTTTACGGAAGAAATCAACTGGCCCAAGTTTTCCAGCCGGGTCTCGCCCTCTTCTTTCTGCGCTTTCAGCATGGCTTCGTATCCGGTCTTGCGGATCACTTCACCGGCAAATTCATCCAACGGAAGGGTGACGGAAAGATCACACAGTTCACGGTACATGGAGTAAAACGCGTTCAGCGCGCTGGCGGCACGGCCCAGTGCGGGATAAGAAGAAGCCTCCCGGATGATCTCCATCATCGGCACGCCGTTGGCGGCGGCCAGTTCCCCGATCTTATCAATGGTGGTGGCACCAATCTTTCGTGCAGGTTCATTGATGATGCGGCGCAGGCGCACGTCGTCCCGCGGGTTGACCACAACGGCCATGTAAGAGTTGATATCCTTGACTTCCTTGCGGTCAAAGAAGCGTTGGCCACCCACAATGCGGTACGGGATACCGGCACGGGCAAAATAAGTTTCGATGGGGTTGGACTGCGCATTCATGCGGTACAAAACGGCATGGTCTTTTAAGGAAGCACCATTTTTCAGGTTCTGGCCAATAACCTCGGCCACATGGCTGGCCTCATCCTGTTCCGAAGCAGCCGTATAATGGTGAACTTTGTCACCATCGCCGTTCTGGGTCCACAGGGTCTTGCCCTTGCGGCCGTTGTTGTTCTTGATGACGCTATTGGCCGCATTCAGAATGTTAGAGGTGGAACGGTAGTTCTGCTCCAGGCGGATGGTTTTGGCCCCGGCAAAAACTTTTTCAAAGTTCAGGATATTTTCAATGGTAGCACCGCGGAACTTATAAATGCTCTGATCGTCATCGCCAACAACGCATACATTGTTGGAACCACCGGCCAGCAGGCGCACCAGGTGGAACTGGGCCACGCTGGTATCCTGGTATTCGTCCACCACGACATAGCGGAACTTCTGCTGGTAGTATTCCCGCGCTTCGGCATCGGTTTTCAGCATCTGCACGGTATGGAAAATCAGATCGTCAAAGTCCATGGCACCAGCCGTGCGCAGCCGGTTGGAATAGGCGGTATAGATTTTGGAAGTCAAAGCAGCCTTGGTATCGCGCGGCGCTTCGGCGGCGACATCTTTGGCGGAAAGAAGTTTATCTTTGTAACCGCTGATCTGGGAGATGGCTGATTTGACCGGCAGGAACTTGTCATCAATCATCAGTTCTTTGTAGATCTGCTTGATGACACGCTGCTGGTCGTCGGAATCGTAAATCGTAAAGCTTTTGGGGAAGCCAATGCGTTCGGCATCGCGGCGCAGGATCCGTACACAGGCAGAGTGGAAAGTGGAGGCAAATACATCCCCGCCCATGGTATCGCCCAGCATGGCTTTCAGGCGTTCTTTCAGCTCTCCGGCGGCTTTATTGGTAAAGGTAATGGCCAGCACATTCCACGGGCGGGCCGGGGCAACGCTCATCAGCGGCATCAGGGACTGCGGAACCGGCTGGCCGCACATGATGGCGGTGCGCAGCTGCTCCAGATCACTCTGCGCAACCGGGCGCTGACCTCTTTGGAGCCATAGGCGCGCCAAAACGGATGATATTGGCAATGCGGTTGACCAGAACGGTGGTTTTGCCGGAGCCTGCACCTGCCAGGATCAGCAGCGGGCCTTCGGTGGTAAACACAGCCTGCTGCTGCACCGGGTTCAGCTTAGTAAAGCAGGAAGCGATATAGCGGTCCCGCAGGGCCAGAAATTCAGTGGTAATGGTATCGGGCATAATGAACCTGTCCTTATATTATATGGCAGAACCAGCCCGGAACCATGCAGGGCTGGGAATTTTGGCAAACGCTGTATAGTATAGCACACTTTTGCCGGATAGAAAAGTAGGCTGGCGGAGGTATCCGCAGAAAATCATACTTTTTACAACCTGCACAAAAGCTGCGCTTTAATTGGAAAAACCTTCTGGGGGTTGCAGTCGGTTATGCCACGCTCTGGGGGTGGCATCGCGGAAACCGGCTGTCAGGTATTGGCCCAGCGTTAAGCTGCTGCGGTTCCGCGTGCCACACAGTTGATGGGGTCTGGTGCGATGGCAACATCCACATGCAGCTCCCCGGCAATATAACCAGCCAGGCCACGCAGCATGGAGCCGCCGCCAGTCAGCAGAATGCCGTTCTTGGCAACATCAGCGGCCAGTTCCGGCGGGGTGCTTTCCAATACATTGCGGGCAGTGGCGGCAATGCGGGCGGCCAGTTCCTGCACGGCAGGTACAGGTCCCGCGTATAGACAAGGCGGCGGGCGGGCAGGTTGGTCTCCCAGGAATGACCACGGATCTCCATTACGCCCTCAAACTCGCTTTTGGTGCAGCAGGCAACCTGCTTTTTCAGCGCTTCGGCGGTTAGAGGGCCGATGGCAATGTTGAATTTTTCCTGAACATACTGGGCAATGCATTGGTCAAAAGCGTTGCCGGCGACCGGCAGGCTGGCGGCGCGCACCCGCCCACCATGCTGATCACGGCGATATCCGTGGAGCCGCCGCCGATATCAATCACCATGCAGCCCATGGGCTTGCGGATATCCAGCCCTGCGCCAAGGGCGGCGGCGACAGGCTCATCCACAAGGAAAACCTGCCGTGCCCCGCTGCCATGACGGCTTCTACCACGGCGTCAGCTTCAATGCCGGTAATGGCTGCCGGAACGCAGACCGATACGCGCGGCTTGATGATGCGCGAACGGCATACCTCATTGATAAACCGCACGATTAGTTCGTTTGTCATGCGGTGGTCCTGAATAATACCGTCCCGCAAAGGGCGGATGATATCAATATAAGAAGGCACACGCCCCACCATGCGCAGGGCTTTGTCCCCCACTGCCAGAATGGTGCTGCTGCGGGTATCAACAGCACCAATGCTGGGCTGATGGAACACAACTCCCTGTTCCTGTGTGGCAATGATAATGGAAGTTGTGCCAAGATCAAGGCCGATATCATATTGCTTCATGTTTATCTGGTACTCCTTGCTGCCAGAAGCAGCACTTTGTTATCTATTGTGAATTGCCATCAACCATCCGGCAGATAAAAGTTATTTGCTTTCTTTTGGTGTTCCGGCGGCACCGTGGCTTTTGGGCATCAGTTCCGTCGCTGCAACACACACGCCGTCCACACTCACAGCGCCACCCTCCAATAGCGCTTTGGCGCAGGCAGAGATGGTGGCACCAGTGGTGATCACATCATCCAGCAACAGCAGCCGCATTCCGGAAAGGTCAACCCCAGTACGGCAGGCGTAAGCATCCTTGACATTGGCAAAGCGCTTTTGCTGGTCCAGCGATTTTTGCGGTAAAACCTGCCGGGTCAGGCACAGCGGCTGGATGACCGGAATGTGCAGGATGCGCCCAAGGCGCTGTGCTAGCAAAAGGGGCATATTTTCCGCGCGGTTCTTCTTTACGCGCGGCGGCACCGGAACAATGGCGCTGTACAGCGAAATGCCGGATAGATTCTCGTATACCGGGCGGTACCCTGGGGCACGGGCGGGCTGTGCGCCAAAAATCAGCACAGCCATCAAATCCGCCAGTTCTCGCGCATACCAGGGGTTGCCGTTCTCCTTGCAAAGCAGGATAGCATGGCGCACACTGTCTGCATAGTAAAAGGCAGCTGCGCAGGTGTTGACAGCGTAAAAGGCGTGCTCCGTTACAGGCAGACGCGGTGGAAGATGCCGCAGACGCTCGGCTTCCGGTATACAGGAACGGCACACGGCGGCTTTCCAGGCGCTTTGCTCAAGTACCGTGCCGCACAGCGGGCAGTGCCGCGGATAGCAAGGGCCAGCAGCGGTTCCAGAGCCGTTCGCCCACGGTCCAGCCAATCCAGAGATATGCGTTTTCTCTGTTTCATCTGCGTTTTTCAGCCGGAGTGACTGCCTCGCGCAGCAGGTAGCGCAGCCCGCTGTAACGCATGTTCTGGCGCACATTATCCACCATGGCCTGCTCGGTGCGCCGGGTTCCCGCCAGAATGCACAGGCGGCGTGCGCGGGTAACCCCGGTGTACAACAAGTTGCGGTAACAAAGGCGCGCGGTACATCTGCCACAGGCATAATGACGGCCGGAAATTCAGAACCCTGGCTTTTGTGCACTGTTACAGCGTAAGCGGGTTCCAGCTCGGCAAGCTGGTCAGCACCGTAAATATACTTTCGGTCATCCATCTGTACCGTCACAGCACGGCTTTCGGGGTCAACGGCAGTAATAATACCCATATCCCCGTTATAGGCACCCACACCGGCTTCGGCACCGTCCCGCTCATAGGGAATGTCATAATCGTTTTTGATCTGCATTACCTTGTCGCCACAGCGCAGCACACGGCCGCTTTGCTCCCAAATGATCTGCGGCTTATCCGGTGCAGGCGGGTTCAAAATGGCCTGCAGGCGGCGGTTCAGTTCTACGCTCCCGGTGGGGCCAACCTTGGTGGGGCAAAGCACCTGGATGTCCCGCACGGGGTCATAGCCATAACTTTTGGGCAGCCGGGTACTGACCAGGTCGCAGATCAGCCTCTGGCAGGCAAGACCGGTAGATTCGATCATGAAAAAGTCATCATCCGCCCGCCTTTTATGGGCATCTGCCTTCCACAATGCGGTGGGCGTTCTGTACAATCATGCTTTTCTGCGCCTGGCGGAAGATCTCATTCAGCCGTACGGTGGGCAGAACGTCTGCCTGCAAGATCTCCCCCAGCACACTGCCGGGGCCAACGCTGGGCAGCTGGTCGGCATCACCTACCATAATAATGCGGCAGTGGTAACGCGCGGCGGCCAACAACGCCTGGAACAGCTTGGCATCTACCATACTCATCTCATCCAGAATGATAACGTCAAACGGGAGAAGATTCTTTTCATTATGAATAAAACGCACGCTGCCGGTAGAATAGTCCACTTCTAGCAATCGGTGGATGGTGGAAGCGCTGTGGCCGGTCAGCTCGGTCAGCCGCTTGGCGGCGCGGCCGGTGGGGGCACACAGGGCAACCCGGTCATAAATACCTTCATACAAATTCAGAATCGCTTTGACCGTTGTGGTTTTGCCGGTACCGGGACCGCCGGTCAAAACCATTACGCGGGAAGAGAGTGCTAAGCGGATTGCTTCCCGCTGCAAAGGGGCATATTCAAAACCTTGGGTCAATTCCAAAACGCGGATATCGCTTTCCAGCGTTTTGGGGCCTTCTGTCGGGAATGTGGCAAGCTCCCCCAGCCGCGCAGCAATATCCTGCTCTGCGCTGAGCAGATCTGGCAGGTAAATATATTTCGTTCCGTCAAAGGTGCAGGCGCGCATTTCGTCATGCTCCAACAGGCTTTGCAGCCCGGCCTTTACGGCATCCGGCTCCACCCGAATAAAGCGCGCAGTGCTTTCGATCAGCTTATCTGCGGGCAGGCAGGTGTGGCCGTTGTTGGCGTTGTGGCGCAAAGCGTACAAAAGCCCGGCGGCAATGCGCAGGTCGCTGCCCTGTCCTACCTGCAGCTGGGCGGCGATACCATCGACCTGGCTGAATTTCAGGTTCAGCGGCTCCCCGCACAGCATGTAGGGGTTCTTTTTCAGTGCTTCTACCGTGGCGGGGCCAAACGCGCGGTAGGCTGTAACAGCCATCTGGGCGGAAAGCCCAAACTTGGCCATCCAGGCAACCACTTCCCGCACACCGTACATACGTCGGAACTCGTTGGAGATGGCGGCGGCCTTTTGCGGGGTGATACCTTTTAGCTCACAGAGTTTGTCCGGCGTTTCGGAGATGACGTTCAATGTATGCGCCCCAAATTTTGCCACAATCTTTTTTGCTGTGGAAGGCCCGATATAGGGCAATACCCCACTGGAAAGGTAGCTCAGCAAAGCCGCGGTATCCTGCGGCAGGCTGGCCTCACAGGTTTCGGCACGGAACTGTTCGCCATAGCTGGGGTGGTTGACCATATACCATACGCCGTAATGGACATACCGTTATCCACGCTGCCCACGTTGCCTGCCACAACAATATCGGTGCCACCGGCATCCACTTCAAACACGGCATAACCGGTATCCGGGTTTTCGTATATCACATGCTCAACAACGCCCTCTAATTTGAGCATCTCAGCAGTTTGTGTTGTACTATTTGTCTGTAAAGTATCCGTGCTTGCCACCTCCTTCCGGGTGCAAATGGGGTAAAAACCGTTCAATACACAATTTTTTTATTTTATATTATAGCCTATTTGTATCTCTTTGGCAATTTTTTTGACAACTTCCCCTTGTAGCTGATATAATAAATGTCCTTTTGCGGTTTTGAAGTGAGTGCAAAAAGAAGGCGCTGGGCAAGGAGGCGAAGCTGGAATAAAATTGCATGGATCGAATTTTCTGGCAGCGGCAAGTCCACAGTGGCGCGGACGCTGAGGTAGGAATACGCGGTGTAAATGCCTTGCAGCTTGACTGCGTACAGCATATACTGGGCAGGCAGGTACGCCCGCTGGAAGAAAAGCGGACAGCCGTACCCGCAGGCAAACTGAAAAAATCGCCAGGTTTTTGCGCAGTGCCCGAGGAAGTGCGTTGTGATCAAAAAAGCAGGGAGAATTGGATGAATTTTACCGGGAAACGGGAATGCGGACAGAGCAGACTTTGCAGCAAAAGCGTTAACATATGTTTGCACAGGAGCAAACAACGGGAAAAATAAGAGCAATTTATACATCAATGGTAAAAAATGTTTTGAGAAATTGTTATCACTTGTGGAAGGGATGCAAACAAAATTGTGTATTTTGCCAAAAATCAAGACATTTCGATGTACGGTTGAAACACACCTGAATTTGTGCTAAAATCGTGTTAGCTATCTGTGGCCAAATTGCCGTAAAGCACAACTACTTTACATAAACACGCGTGCTAAGATTTTGCATGTGGGGCAGCTGCGGGCCCCAATTGTAAGAGTGGTGCTTTGCGTCAAAAAGCCGACCGAAGCGGCAGACCTGGCCAACCATCTTTGACTGGAAAACAGGAATTAAGAGATTAGAGAGGTGCCTTTTGTGGATAATGAAGAAAATGAAGTAATTGACCTAACAGAAATTTTAAGTGCGGTTCGCCAGCATCTTCTTAAACTGATTTTTGTAACTTTGGCTGCTGCGCTGGTTGGCTTTACGGCGTCTAAGTTTTTGATGACCCCAAAGTATGATTCTTCTGCCCTGATGATTGTCAATACCCGGCAGGATGTCAACGCCAATGTTACCAGTGACCAGATCAATTCTGCAACCAAGCTGGTTTCTACTTACAGCATTATTATCAAGAGTGATACGGTTCTGCAGCAGGTTATTGATAACCTGGGCCTGAACCTGACTTATGCTCAGCTGAACAAGCGCGTTACCGTAGCAGCTGTGGACGATACCCAGGTTATGAAGATCACTGTGCAGAGCGACAGCCCGGAATGGGCACGGCAGGTGTGTGAACAGATCATTACAGTGGCTCCGGATGTGATCAAGGAGGCTGTTGAAGCGGGTTCCGTCAAAGTGATCTCCAATGCTTCTTTGGCAACGGAGCCGGTTTCCCCCAACATTAAGAAGAACACGATGTTGGCCGCAGCGGTTGGTTTTGTTCTGGTCATTGGTATTATTGTGCTGCAGGTTTTGCTGGACAATAAGATCAACACGGAGGAAGATGTTACCAAGTATCTGGATATGACTGTTCTGGGCGTGATCCCGCAGTATGATCAGGGAGGTAAAAAGGAATGAGTAAAAAGCGTGAACATCATAAGCTGTTTATGGTTGGCTCAGATGCACCGTTCCAGTTTACAGAAGCTTACAAGTCTCTGCGAACCAACCTGGAGTTTCTTGCCGCAACCAGCGATTGCAAGACTATCCTGATTACCTCCTCTGTCCCCGGCGAAGGAAAGAGCAACGTCGCAGTAAACCTTGCGATTACCCTGCAGACAGTGGCAAGCGTGTGGTGCTGGTTGACTGCGATATGCGTAAGTCTACCATCTCCCGCTACCTGCATATTCCGCGTGATCATATCGGCATTACCAACACCATTACGGGCAAGGACCGTACCCAACTGGCCAATGCACTGGTCAACTTCAAAGACCTGGGCATTGTGGTGCTACCTGTTGGCACCATCCCCCCGAACCCATCGGAATTGTTGGCAACGAAGGCGATGGAAAATACCTTTGAGGCCCTGAAGCAGGTATACGATTATATTATTGTAGATACGCCGCCGGTTTCTGTTGTTACCGATGCTGCAGTATTGTGCAAGTATGTGGATGGGGCATTGCTGGTTGTACGCCCGGGTGTTACCACCATTGAAGGTGCCCAGCTGAGCAAGAAAAACCTGGAAGCTGTGAATGCCCGCGTCCTTGGCGTAGTAATGAACGGATACGATGTTAAAAAAGTCGGTAAGAAAGATGGCTACTACTATTCTTATTCTTACGGGTACAGCAATGACGACGCAGCTGGAAAGAAGAGCCGGAGTAAGGCATAATGAGTTCGCAACTGGTTGATCTCCATTGTCATATTTTGCCTGGCATTGATGACGGTGCCAAAAACCTGGATGTTTCCATGTCCTTGATCCAGAAAGAAATGGAAGACGGGGTTGTTGGCATTGTGTTCACACCGCACTTCCATTATGAGCGCATTACGCTGGATGCTTTTGTGCAGCAGCGCAAAATGGCTTATCGCAGCGTTGTGGCGCAGCTGGCAGAACGCAAACTTCCCCTTGCCGTCAAATTGGGTGCAGAGGTCTATTTTACCACAGCTTTGGCCAGCCTGGATCTTTCCAAATTGGCATTTGCAGGGTCGCGGTATATCTTGATTGAATTCCCGACCAGCATCCATCCCGGTGGAATTGAGGATACCCTGTTTGCAGTGCAAAACCGTGGGTATACTCCCATTTTGGCCCATGTGGAGCGCTACCCCTATGTTACCGAGGATCCTACCCTGCTGTACCGCTGGTCAGCTCCGGCGCATTGGCGCAGATCAATGCTTCGGGTTTGGTGCGCGGTGGACATACGGCCAAATGGCTGCACAAACTGCTGGATTGGAACTTAGTTCATCTGATGTGTTCTGACTGCCATTCTGTTACAACCCGCCCGCCAAACCTGAAAGACGGGATGGCACAGATAAGCAGTTCAACGGCAAAACTTTTACAGAAAAATGCCATTGATGTCTACCTGAACAAAGAAATTTCCATCAAAGAACCAATTGAGCCAAAATTCCGCTTTGGACGCTGGGTATAATAGGCTTGCAAGTTACGGTTTGCTGCCCTACTATATTCCGGGGCCATCATGCGTGGCAGAAAGCCCGTTTCACATGCCGCAAAGGGAACGGTCTTTCTTCATACTTTTGCGGCTTTTAATTGTATCATGAACCATTCTACATCAAAAATACTGCATATTCTGGATGCTTTTCTGGACTTTTTCCTGCTGTTGGGAGCGTATGAGGTTACCAGCCTGCTACGTATGCACAGCCCCTGGGGTGAAGCGTTCTGGTGGGTCGATGTTGCCCGCTTCCGCCCGCTGGCACTTGTATACGCAGCGGCAATCATTCTGATTTATATTGCACAGGGGGAATACCGCACTTTTAAGCGGCGCAGCTTAGTGAGAGAACTGGCAAAAGCCCTTTTGGGAAACCTGGGCGGCTTTGCGCTGGCAGCAACCATTTTGTATGTATTCCAACTTCGCAGTTTTCCCGCCTGCTGCTTGTTTACTATTACCTGCTGTCCAGCGTGGTCATTACGATCAAGCGGTTATTGCTGCACCGGATCAGCCTTTGGTATGCAAAGCGGCGCCATATTATAGCCCGCGTTTTGCTGGTCGGCAATGGAAACCTGGCATTACGCTATTATAATGATGTTGTAAAGGGCAAGGATGTATCGGCAGAGTATGCCGGCTATGCAGCGCAGAACCCGGTAGTGAACTGCCGAATTACCTTGGCACAGTAGCCGATCTGCATAAGATTCTGGAAAGTACCCGGATTACCCATATTGTGATTGCGGAGGAAACCCAGAACCGCAGCGAGTTGCTGCAGATCACCGCGATTGCAGAAAATTACGGCATTAAGGTCAGTGTAATTCCGGTCTATTCGGACTTTCTCTCTTCCCGCACAATGGATAATACCGTAAACGGGTTGTATGTGATCGACCTGAAAATGCAGGAAACCTGCGATATTATGGGTGTGAACATTGTGGTAACGGACATGGACAAAACCATGACGCTGCTGGAAAGCCAGCTGGAACAATGGCGTGGGAAATATATCTGCGTGGCCAATGTACATACCACCGTAACGGCGCACGAGGATGCCGAGTACCGCTATATTCAGAACCATGCGGTCATGGCGCTGCCGGACGGCGGTCCCCTTTCGCAGTTCAGCCGCAGGCAGGGGTATGCTGCTGCGCAGCGCGTTACGGGGCCGGATTTGATGAAGCAGGTTTTGGCGGTCAGCGCAGAAAAAGGCTGGCGGCACTATTTTTATGGTTTCTACCCCGGAAACGTTGCAGTTGCTGCGCAAAAAGGTGGAAGAGCGCTACCCTGGTGTTGTGATTTCCGGTATGATGTCGCCACCGTTCCGCGAGATGACCCCGCAGGAGGACGCTCAGGCGGTAGCGGAAATCAACGCAACAAAGCCGGACTTTGTGTGGGTTGGCCTTGGTGCCCCCAAACAGGAACGCTGGATGGCCGCCCATGAGGATCGCGTACAAGCTTGATGATCGGCGTTGGTGCGGCGTTTGACTATGAGGCGGGCAACATTAAGCGTGCGCCCATGTGGATGCAGAAGCACAACCTGGAATGGCTTTACCGATTGATGCAGAACCCGAAGCGCCTGTTCCACCGCTACCTGAAAACAAATGTAAAATATCTTTTGTGGACCTGGCGCAGCGGCGAATAGCGGAAAAGATAAAACAATAGCAAAAATACCATGCTGTACATTGGAAGGAGGAACCGGCCCCGGTTCCTTGCCCGATGTGCGGCATTTTTTATGGCTTTGGGGCGCCGACCGACAATCTGATTCTATGCAGAATAAGCGAACAGATTCCGGCTGTGCGACAAATCAGAATCGAAGAATCTCGACTTTTTTCTCAAGCCCCCTACCTATTTGCCGGGAGCTATGGTATAATATCTGTATATGCTGTTATATATGCAAATTTAGATGTTTGGAAAGGAGCTACCACATGCAGCAGGAAACTGTCATTGTGTTGGACTTTGGTGGCCAGTATAACCAGCTGATCGCCCGCCGTGTCCGTGAATGCAACGTTTATTGCGAAATTTATTCTTACCGTACTGACCTGGCCAAAATCAAGGCCAAAAATCCGAAGGGCATTATCTTTACCGGTGGTCCCAACAGCGCTTACCTGCCGGATTCCCCTACCATCGATCCTGAAATATATACTTGGGGTGTTCCGGTACTGGGCATCTGCTATGGCAGCCAGCTGATGATGCATATGCTGGGCGGTAAGGTTTGCAAGGCTCCGGAACGCGAATATGGCAAGACGGTTGTGGATCTGGATACCACCAGTCCGCTGTTTGACGGCCTGCCGAACCAGAATGTTTGCTGGATGAGCCATAATGATTATATCGAGCAGGCTGCCCCCGGCTTTGATATTATTGCCTACACCCCCAACTGCCCGGTTGCCGCTGCACAGGATGCCGCCCGCGGCCTGTACTGTGTGCAGTTCCACCCGGAAGTGCTGCATACCGAAAACGGTACTAAGATTCTGCATAACTTTGTTTACAAAGTTTGCGGCTGTGCCGGTACCTGGAAGATGGACTCCTTTGTGGAGCATAGCGTGAACGCCCTGCGCGAGAAGATCGGCAATGGCAAGGTGCTGTGCGCTCTTTCCGGTGGTGTGGATTCCAGCGTATGTGCTGCCATGCTGCAAAGGCCATTGGTAAGCAGTTAACCTGCGTGTTTGTTGACCACGGCCTGCTGCGCAAGAACGAACGTGAGCAGGTTTGCGAAGTGTTCGGCGAGGGCGGCCAGTTCGACATCAACTTTGTCTGCGTGGACGCCCGCGAACGTTTTTACGGCAAGCTGGCCGGTGTTACCGAGCCGGAGCGCAAGCGTAAAATCATTGGCGAAGAGTTCATCCGTGTGTTTGAGGACGAGGCCAAGAAGATCGGTGCTGTAGACTTTTTGGCACAGGGCACCATCTACCCGGACGTTGTGGAAAGCGGCCTGGGCGGTGAATCTGCTACCATCAAGAGCCACCACAATGTTGGCGGCTTGCCGGATTATGTAGACTTTAAGGAAATTGTGGAGCCGCTGCGCGACCTGTTCAAGGATGAAGTTCGCCAGGCTGGCCGTGAACTGGGCTTGCCTGAATATCTGGTCGCCCGCCAGCCGTTCCCCGGCCCCGGCCTTGCCATCCGCATTATCGGCGATATCACCCAGGAAAAGGTTGCCATTGTACAGGATGCTGATGCAATCTGGCGCGAGGAAGTGGATAAGCTGCCCGCCGCTCAGCGCCCCAGCCAGTATTTTGCCGCGCTGACCAACATGCGCAGCGTTGGTGTTATGGGTGATGAGCGCACCTATGATTACGCCATCGCCCTGCGCGCTGTGACCACGACCGACTTTATGACCGCGGAAGTTACCCTGCTGCCCACCGAAACCATTACCACCGCAGCAAACCGCATCGTAAACGAAGTAAAGCATATCAACCGTGTTCTGTTCGACTATACCACCAAGCCGCCAGCAACGATCGAGTTTGAATAATTTGAAATGCTTTAAAAATCCAGTGTTTATGCGGGTTTGAGGCACTTCAAGAAGTCTTTTGATAACAATTTGATAACGGTTGCATGAGAGCTATTATTCTTGTAAGCCAGTGGTTTTGGGGTTAGAGAATGATTGACAGGTGGTTGTGCAACAAATAAATCCATATTATTTATTTAGAAAGCCCTTAGCTGTGGGTAAAAACTCATAGCTAAGGGCTTTTTGTCGTCTTTATTTATCTGGTTTGAGCTGGTCTTGGAACATTAGACCAGCGCGTCACTAAGTGCCTGCGATGGTACTTTCGCCCAGATTTGCGTGGTATCAAACTCCGGGTAATGGTAACGCCACTCATCGTATTTGTCTTTACTGATTTCCTCGGAAGATAGCTTGTCAGCCTGCTCTTTCCAAGCATACAGCATTTTCCGGAGTTCGTGAGCGGTCTTTGCCTTTGGAAGTATCGACAATCCGAACAGAAGTAGCGCTCTATGAAGGAGCTGGAGCGAACATTCTGTGTTGCGCAGTCTACCGTGGCAGGGATCATCTCCCGTTTGGAGCAAAAAGGGTTCATTGAGCGTTCGGAGATGCTTCCGACAAGCGAATCAAGGTAGTCCATATCACACCCGCTGGAGAAGTCTGCTGCCGGGAAGCAGCCGGATACATGGCAGAAGCGGAGCAAATGTTACTGCATGCGGCGTATGACTACGGCGTTTCCTTTGCCCACATTCTTCTTTGCACCAGTTTCCTGTTTGGCGTATTCTATGTGCTGACCAATGCGCTGCAAGCCCGCGGCGCGGCGACGGAATCCCTGATCGTCAATATCTCCCGTCAGGGGCTGATCTACATTCCGTCTATGTTCATCCTTGGGGCGATCTTTCACGAAACAGGACTGATCTGGGCACAGCCTGTGGCGGATGTCTTGTCTCTGCTGTTGGCTATTGGGCTGTATTTCCGCATGTCGGGTAAAGGGAACGATTAAGTTCAAAAGGGTTTGGGACTATCCTAAAAGTCATAATTCCCGGCTAAGCCGGAGGCTTGAGTAAGGGGCTGTTGCACATCGTTTTAGCCGAAAGTGCAGCAGTCATTTTCAAAATTAAACGTATAATCAAACACTTCAAAAAAGCATGTGCATCACAAATCCATCGATAATTTCTGATTTTCGAGAAAATTTGTTGCACATGCTTTTGTTTTGGACATTGATACTGTTTGATTCTTACGCCTATTCGTACAAAAATAGAGGCTGTCGCATGTGCAACAGCCCCTTTATACCGGCACGCATCTCAAGATGCACCGAAAATTCCTTCACTTGCATCACTCGTACCGCTGCCCACAAGTGGGCAAAACTACATTTACTGCATGCTACAGCAAATCCGACTTTTAATCACAGTTCGCTTCGCTCATTGCTGTAAATGCTAAAGCTTACAATAAAAAGTTCCTGAAACCATACAGCAACCTGCTGCGATTTCAGGAACTTTTTATTTGTGATTTATTCGGCCGGGAGCGGATCAATCAAAACTGAGCACGCGCAGCAACATTGCTGCGCACCAAAGCACGTTTCAAGCGGGCCTGGGCAAGTTCCAGCTCACGGGCATCCAGGTTTTTCTGGGCCAGCAATTCCTCGGCGCGGGCTTTGCTGCGCTCAGCACGTTCTTTGTCAATGGAATCGGCCCATTCAAAGGTGGTGGCCAACAGGCGGCATTCGCCGCCAAACATGCTCAACATACCGCCCATACAGGCGGCGCTGCGCTGGGTGCCATCCTCCAATGTGATGTGGGCCTCCCCCATGCCAAGGGCAGTGCAATAATCGATGTGACGGGCCATCAACTGAACCTGCCCGGTGATGGTCCGGCAGGACACCGACTGTACCTGCCCATCAAAAGCAGTGCCGTCCGGCGTCATGATTTTAAGTGGGAAACTGGACATGGTCCTGCCTCCTTACTGCTGCTTGGCCTTAGCCAGAACGTCATCAATCGTACCGGCAAACAGGAAGCAGCTTTCGGGGATGGAATCACATTCGCCGTTCAAAATCATCTTGAAGCCGCGCAGGGTTTCTTTCAACGGCACATACTGGCCGGGCATACCGGTGAACTGCTCCGCAACATGGAACGACTGTGAAAGAACGCTGTACCTTACGGGCGCGGTTGACGGTGATCTTATCGTCCTC
>ENA-OQCF01000237-OQCF01000237.1-human-gut-metagenome-genome-assembly--contig:-NODE-237-length-21048-cov-2.629654_pt1 | contig 21048 bp, 21 predicted proteins | sample MGYA00242756_ERZ504573 | MGnify/ENA primary metagenome ERZ504573 (study PRJEB26092, sample SAMD00036240) | human gut metagenome | host: Homo sapiens | study: EMG produced TPA metagenomics assembly of... | reverse complement strand
GTTTGCAGCAGCTTGCCGGGGAATGCTTCGTGTTCCAGAATCGGCACGGTATTCATACCGGTAATGGGCAGATCATCACGGTAGGTGCGCACACCGTGCCAGCCGGTCAGTTCGCCCTCAAGTTGTGCATCGTAGACCTCGCCCTGCTGCATATCGTTCTGACGAATAGGCCCGCATTGCGTTGCCTGCATCGTGTCATCGGAAACGCAGACCGGTTTGCCGTCCACCTCCAGCTGAAACAGCACGCCCAGGGTATCACCGAACAAATCACGGTCGCCATCCACACCGCCCGTGCTGCGGTGCCAGCCATCACCGAGAGCAATTAAAAGCTCATTCTCGCCCTCGTGCAGCAGCGCGGTCACATCGTAGGTCTGCGCACCAAGATGCTTGTTCCCGGTAAAGCTGCCGGGGGCCAAAACCATATCACCAACGCGTACACCGTTCAGCCATGCCACATACAGTCCCTTTGCCGTGATGTACAGCCGTGCCTCGCCCTTGGACGCCGTGAAGCTTTTGCGCAGGTACGATGCCGGACGATGGGGCTTGTACGACTCGGCTGCACCCTTGCCCGCGGCTTCTTTTTCTGCCTGCTTGCGCTCCCAATTGGGGCGGGCAAAGGCGTTGATGGCATCGTCACCAGGGATGTCGATTGGCTCGGTCTCGGGGTCCACCCACTCCCCTACCCAGTCGCACTGTGCAAGGCCGGTCTCAAAGCGTGCCTCACTCCACGCGCCGGGACATCGTTTTCATCCCACAGGCGGATCTTCCATGCACCGCGCACGCGGGAACCGGCCACTGCCGGGACATCAGCGTGCATGGCGGTGCCTTCCGTTTTGCCGCTGTGCCAAAGCATTTCACCGTTCGCGGTCAGTTGAATTTCATAGGCGGTCTGGCGCACGCCGTCAGCGCACTGCCAAGACAAAAACAGCGGCCCGGCGTCAATACCGACAGGCGCTGTCAGATGGTTGGTTTTAAGGTTTATTGCTCGCATCGTCAAGGGACTCCTTTATATCATAATACCTATATTATAAAGAAACCGCGCGAAGATGCGAACTCAAAAATTACGGAACAGGGATAATTATTCACAAATTAGCACCTTAATATGCGATGTATATCTTTTGTAGCGCAGGCAGGACAAAACCCGGAGCCATTTCTTTGTTTACATCAGCTTGGAAACGGCTCCTGATCATTTTATCATGCTCAAGCTGAACAAGCTGGAAAAGCAAACCATCCGCCCAGCAGCAGAAGTCTATGACGTCTGCGCCCAGCTGTGCAGCGTGGCCGTGCAGTTTGAGGATGCGTGGGAGCGCAAGGACATTGAATTTGACGCTGACCTAGAGGATGCCGCCTACACACAGGCCGACCCCGGCTTGCTGGAACTGGTGTGGACGAACTTGCTTTCCAACGCGGTGAAGTTCACACCGCAGGGCGGCAGCATTACCCTGCGCCAAACGCGGGCGAACGGCAAAATTTATGTTTCCGTAACCGATACCGGCTGCGGCATGGATGAAAAGACGATAAAACACATCTACGATAAATTCTACCAAGGCGACATGAGCCACTCCACCGAGGGCAATGGTCTTGGCATGGCGCTGGTCAAGCGGATTCTGGAATTGACCGGCGCAGAGATGCAGATAGAAAGCACCCCCGGCAAGGCTCGACTTTTACGGTCGTTGCTGGCCGAGAGAAAATAAGCAAAACCGACATTGTACAGGCAGATACACCGCGCAATGTCGCTTTGTTTTATGTATTTTCCGAATGTTTTAGGCAATACCGCATAATTCTAAGTGCCGATACCGATATAAAAGCTTTTTCACCATTCTCCGACTCAAGTACCTGTTGTCAATTCTAATATTGTTGTATGACATATAAAATAAAGAAGCCACAGGCACAATACCTGCGGCTTCTTTCGTGCTTCTTTCTACCTCTTAATGTATAACCGGAGGTTTTCTATCCAGCGCTTCATTGTTCAGCAGCAGCCCCAACACGGCAAAGCGATAGGTTACAATTTGCCCATGGTCCATTGATTTGCGAATATCCTGAATCCGGACAATTTTTTTCAACGTTTCAAGCTGATCTTCCATCAGATAAAATGTAACCTGCTTATTGATCGGCTTTGCGCCCCGCTTTCCGGTTTGCTCCGGCAGATATTCTATAATATCTTTGCTTTCTGGCAACACATAATAGCTGCTTCGCTTGCCCTCCGGAATCGCAGCGTAGTCTTCCGATCCAAATACAACGCAGTGTTCTGGTTTCACGCTTGCTGCTTTGTTGAGCTCACTGATCAATAATTGATTGGCAATCGTTCCCACGCGAAGCCCCTGATAAGCGGCTTCCAATTCAAAGCATTCATATATTCGCCGGAAACGAATCAGAACTCTTTCTTTTTTCATTGTGTCCACCGGCATCAATCGATCGATTCTATGATGTTTTTAAGCTTCATCGAAATCTCGATGATTTCATTCAGCGCCGCAACATCTGCATCACGGGATTCTTTGGATACACCTTTCAGCGCTTTTGCAAATGCCTTACTGCTGTATGCCTTATTCAATTTTTTGACCATTTGGGGAACACTTTTCTGGATCATGCTGCTCTTGGTTTCTGTAACCTCGTGTTCCTTTCGCGCACGGTCCCTGGCGGCTTCTTTTTGCCTCGTAATCGATGGCGGAATTTCTTTCGGTTGGCTGCTTACCTTAGCTTTGCCGTATTCATCCGCTTTCCCCTTCAGTTCAGCGAGACCATCATCAAAATAAAGAATCGCCTTTTTATAAGCAGCTTCGTATTCTTTGGTCGTTCCCTGGCGCTGTGCATCGTATAGCAGCTCTCTGAATGCGTCATGCAGATTGTCCCGAAGAACCTCTACATAGTTCTTTCCCGCATCTTCTGTATCGCTGCTATGGCAATCTACTTCCTGCAATTTGGCAAACCGCTCCGCGATTTCATCCTGTATGTCCTCTTCAAACCGCAGATAAGTCTCACATTCGCTTCTCGTTAAAAATTTATCATTTAGAAGTTCTTTTAGTTTGCCCTCCAGCTTCTCTTCGATCCGCGCATCCCGCTCAATCGTGCGTGGATTTACGGTACTGACGCTTTTTGTCGCGCCAAGGGCTTCTTCTCTGCTCATATTATAAGGTTCTTTTTGCAGGCAGGTGATAAATTCCGCAATCGCCTGGCGGCGAATTGCTTCATCACTGAATCCGCCGCGGACCTGCAGGTTTGCGCTGTACAGTAGCACTTTTCTTTCATTTTTAGACAAAGGTGTTATCACAACATTGCAATTCACAATATTCCATGTTGCATCGCCTTTTTCTTGCAGGTAATTCAATGCACGAAACCGCCGTTCGCCGGAAAGCAAAACATATACCATTCCTTCTTCGCGCTGTTCAGGGAATACAACAAGGTTATGCATCAACCCATTGCGCTTAATATCTTCCGCCAAAATGCGGATGTCTTCATCGTCATCCATCACACGGAAAATCTGGTTATCCGGGTTGGTTCGGATATTAACCAACGCAATATATTTATTATCGTATTCAACTTTTCTGTTTTTAGCGAACAAACTATTATAGATGTTGCCCGCCTCGTTATTGTTTACCTCTGCAAGAATACTTTTGCCGGGGAGAGCAGGGGACGTTATGTTCCCCTTCATCTTCTTTTTCATTGCCATTTCAGTTCACCCCCATCTTTGCAAGCTGAGCCTTTAGTTCTTCGTAAGCCTTGCCATAGGCCACCGCAACCGGCTGTGTTTTTGCCATATAGCATTACGGGAAGATGCTTCGTAACCGACATATTCACACTAAGGCCGCTGGAATCTCCGTTTTATAAAGAGAAGCCCCTAAAACCTGTTTGCACTGGTCACGGATAATTTTTGTAGTAGCTGCCTTTTTCACTACCATCGTAAGAATTACGCCAACGCCTTTCAGATGGCTGCCGGGGGTATTCCGTAGCTCATTGCAGAGCGCATAAGTACGGAACGCCGATTCCTGCGAATTTGCCTCACAAAGAGAGGGAATCAGCACATAATCCGCCGCATTGATTGCATTCGTCAGCAAGAGTGAATCACGGGTCGGCTGGGTATCAATAATGATGTAATCATAGTCCTCCCGGACCTGATTTAAAAAGTAATAGAGGAATTCTCCCATATTCTTCAGGCACTTCGGGTCGCCCGGCTTGAAGTAGGTTTGTGCATCTTCAAAAATTCCCGGAATACGCTGGTTGATCCGCGGCGTCTGCGCGCTGCAGGGGATCATATCTACATTTTCGTATTCCGTTTCGGTGATATAGTCCTTCGTTTTGGTATAACGGAAGCCATCAAACATATCAAAAAGAGCTCTTCCATTATAAACGCCGCTGGTAATTCCATTGCCGCCGCTCAAAGCGCTCGTCAGGTTTCCTGCGGGTCTGTATCGATGCAAAGAACTTTTTTTACCCTCATCGCCCATCAGATAGGCGAGGTTAGAAGCAGTGACCGTTTTTCCTGCTCCGCCTTTCTCGATGGCGATCGTAATGATCTGTGCTGCCATTGGCGTTTCCTCATTTCGTTGGTTGATTATAAAGTGGAAAGACTTAGGTACATGTTGTCATAAAGTAAAGTATTCTCTTTTGTTGTAACTATTATGTGGCGACTTGCGTACCTGTTGCTATTTGATATTGCTGGCAATCTTTTCTTCTTTTCCTTCTGTTCTTTCCTGTAAAGTGTTCATCTCAATAAGCTAATTATAGCATACCCGCTCGTCATGTCAACACGAATCCTGGGGATAATGCCTTCTTTTCCTCTTGATTTACCTGTCACGACTCAAGTACCTGTTGTCAATTTTTCAATTCGTTTGTTTTCGCGCTTTTTCTGAAACAAAAAAGAGGTCTGCTTTTTGCAAACCTCTTTTTCATTCTTATACTTCCTTACGTTCTATTACTCATCAAACTGCGACCAATCGAACTTGAAAAGATCCGTTCTATCGTCATCCAGTAATGCTGCGCGTTTTGTGCCGTCAGCGATGATTGCGGCAGAATTTTCTATAATGTCATTATAAACCACCGTGCGGTAATACTGCGCAGATTTTCTTTCCTTTGCGCGTTCAAGCATCGCTTTATATTTAACGCTCATTCCCAATGCCCAAGTTTTTAGCCCGTTATTATCTTTGATAATCCGGTTCAACGCTTCCACGCGTTTCCTCTGCCTGGTCCCGCTTTTTTGTGTTTGGTCAATATTTTTGACGTATATGTGAAAATATCGATGAAGATGTTTCGCTCTTCCGGTGTCAGCTTTTTTTCATAGGTCTGATATTGCGCCTTTACCGCCAGTTCATTGCGTGCTAGGCGATAGGTTGTCGTCAAAATGGCTTCCTTCAGCGGCTGATTGTACTGTTCCAGTGCTTCTTTGCTGACCGAGCTGCGGCGCTTTCTTGGTTTTCTGCTTACTTCTGTATCAGCGCCTTTATGCTCCTGATGGAACGCTCTGACGCTCTTTCATTTCTTCCCGGTTTTTGTACTTGATAAGATATAAAGGAACTCGTATTTCCGAACCCCGCGGCGCGCACCGGCTCATAGTCAAACCACAGGTCTGTCATTCTCATTGATCTCGCTTTTGACCATTGCTAGAACGTTTCTTTTCAAAGTCGGAAAATACTTTTGTATTTTTCCGTCAGCGGTTTATCGCGGCTGAACTTTTGCGCGGAACTGTCTCTGCTTTTGCCCTTGCTTCTATTGATTTCATCACGGGTAGGCATGGAAAGCATACCCTTGAATTCTTCCATATCAAACCGCTTATATTTGAACCCTTTCAGTTCTTCCCGCTTATTGGGGAACTTTTGCAGAACTTCTTCTGTTACAGGTTCAAAAATCAACCCATTGTTATAGGAATAATCTCTGTTTCCGTTGTCATATGACAAAATGATCTCATACACACGCATAGAATAGGTGCTCTGCATCATCAGCAGGTATTCAATGCTATAGGATGTATAATTGCTTGTCAGCTGTGCAATGTCTTTCCAGATATCTGGGTTAAAGCGCATGCTGATCGTCTTTTTCTTCATATCGACGATAGAACCACGGTTCACCCACGACATCGTTTTGTACTGATCATTCCCAAGGGAACCCAGAACATCCGGTTTTCCAGGTTTTCAATGGTTTTGCGCAGATAATTTGCATAACCGCTGTCCAACGCATTGACCCCGGTAAGCTTTGCAAAGTCGTCAAACGAAATGGTATAGTACTTCGATGCATCCATATCATGGCGCTGATCGATCTTGGACAGCATCATAAAAAGGATTTTCTGTTCGTTGCGGGGCAGGGAATACTTTGTCCTTTGAATTAAATCGTTGCTTTTCGTGATGAAAGAGCCAAACGCCACATTGTCACTTTTCCTGGGCACAAGCTGCTTTTTCTTGCCGTCCGCCTTTTCATCCGGCAGAACTTCACCAATGATAACATCCGGTGATTCTGTCATTGTATTCTTTTCATCTTTATTTTTCATACGCTATGATTGGACATTGGATGCCGTGCTCCGTTTTGTCCATGCCTTTCTTTAGGAACTAATAGCCCGCCTGTAATAAAACCATACATCACAGATCTGCTAGAATATTTAGAAGAAGGTACACTTACTCATGATAGTATCATACTACAGTATCTTCCTGCAAAAGTCAATCCTATGGCTGCGCTGCATGTATTACAGTGATGAATCCTCGCGCGTAAAGCAGGGGAGGGGAGAGGGCTGGCTGCACAAAATATGCCTTGAATCAAACCTGCGTTAAAGCACTTTCAAACAGTCTAAAACAAAAAACAGCACGCACCACATTTCCATTCGTCACCGCAAGAAATAGCATCACCGGGAAATCTGTTTCACAATAGGTAAAATGCGAATCATCGCTTAACTTCCTGCAGCCGCCAAATTTATACTTTCAGGTCTCAGCAATAAGGGTCTCTCCTTATTGCACAAGGACAGTCTGAGCGTTCTCTTTATGCTGATTTTAAATCATGTCATCGGCTGATCCGGCATTGTATTGGCAATGCCGATTGTTTTTGCCACATATACCAAAGAAGCAGGAACCACGAACGGTTCCTGCTTCTTTTCTTTTTATTTCCTTACGGGTTCGGAATATTATCTGACTCTGAATCATAATTTTTCAGACCCGTATTGTTTGCCGCCGACAGAGCAGCAGCAATTTTACTGATATTTCGTCAAGCCTCTTCAATTCGGATCAAAAATTGCAATGTGCAATCTTCTTTCAAATGATACTTAAACTCCGGCATCACCCCGGGGCCGCAGGCGCCGGTGCCAATGCCTTGCTGGAAGGCCTGGATTGTTACATAGGTCCCCGTACGGGCCTCGTCCCTGCGGTGCTTCATGGAGAGCAGTGCGCGGTCGGTGTATGGCTTGATGCCCAGTTCAAACGGGCGGCCAACAGCCTCAAAGACCACGCAGGTCTTTCCATCGGAGACAGAAGCCACGGTACAGTCCATGCGGTTGCCGCTCTCCTGCGGGCGCAGATTCGGCTCGGTCATATCGGCCACGGTACAATCCACCGCACGGATGGGGAACTGATCCTTCATGTCGCAATAGCTTTCTCCGCTGCGGCCAACATAATGCACTGCATCAAAAACCTCGTCCAGGCGGAACGTCTTGCCAAAACGTGGAATTTCCTGACTGCCGGAAACGCGATGCAGCACGCTGGTGACCAGCACGCCGCTGTCCGTTCCCTTGTAGGTATCGGTAACCATATAATGGCCGCGTTTGTTGGTGATTTTGGTCACGACCTGCCAACCATCGGCGGTCTGCTGTGTTGAAACGTTCTCCTCGGTCTGGCGGGTATAGGGCACCATCAGGTTATGGAACATGGCGTCAACATCGTTATCGGTGGGGGCGCGGTACAAAAGCGTGCCCTCATCAGCCCCGCTGCAACTACCACGCCGCTTTTGCGGCAGACAAGCCGCCCTTTTTCGACTGTAACATCCCCCGGCAGCGGTTTCACAGCGGGCGCGGCGGCTACTTCCTGCGCCAGCACAAGCTGTTCCTCGGACACAATCTGTCCTGTCACCGTGTCAGTCGTTTCGACTATGACCGCCAGCAGACCGTCCACAGCCCTGCCAAGCGGCACAGTCACCGTTTCTTTCGTAAGAGGTACGGTCTGCGGGGTCAATATTGTTTTGCTGCCGTCATTCCAGCGGAACGCCAGGCGGTAACGCCCTGTCGAAAATGCCGTTGTGTTGAACACCTCAAACTGCCCGCCGCTGACATGCGCCACACGGATTGGGCGATAGATAAAGCGCATGAGCTTTGCGCCTGTGGAAGGGCTGCGATCGGGGTAGAACAGACCGTCCACGCAGAAGTTGCGGTCATGCTCCCACTCGCCATGGTCGCCGCCATAAGTGTAGCTGCCGTCTGTGTGCAGAACGGCATGGTCCACCATCTCCCACACGCAGCCGCCCATGAGGTTATCGTAATTATAAATTTCCTGCCAGTAGGCTTCGGTGTTGCCGGGGCCAACGCCCATGGCGTGGGCGTACTCGCACATGAAATATGGGCGGTCATTGAGCCGGGCCTGTTTGCGGCGCTTTTCGCCGACATTGTGTACCATTTTGACGCTGGGGTACATCTCGCTGCCCACATCGTAAGCCTGGCGCTTGCAGTGGATGGCGCTCTCATAGTGCACCGGCAGGGGAGAGTGCTGCTTGAGGTAATCGTACATGGCATCGGTGTTGTGATAGCCGCCCGCCTCGTTGCCAAGGCTCCACATAATAACCGATGTGTTCCCGCGGATTTTGTCCCGCTGATACAGCCGCATGATGCGGTCCATATAGTGGCTTTCCCACTTGGGGTCGTTGCTGATGGAGTTGTAGGTCGCGGGAGCTGCATGGCGAACGTACCGTGCGTCTCCAGGTCATTTTCGCCTACAATATAAATGCCAAGCTCGTCCGCCAGTTCCAGCAGCAATGGGTCCGGGGGATAGTGTGATGTGCGCACGGTGTCGATGTTGAACCGCTTACAGACCAGCATATCACGCTCGATATCATCGGGGGACATGGTATAGCCGTTGGCCGCATCGGTATCGTGGTGGTTCACGCCCTTAAGTTTGATTTTGCGGCCATTGAGCAGGAACACATCTTGCTTGATTTCAACCGTGCGGAAGCCGATTTTCTCTTTTACGCAGCTGGTGGCGGTTTCATAGTAAATATTGTACAGTGTCGGGACTTCGGCATTCCACTCGGTCACATCAAGCCCCGCAAACACAGCCTGCGCCGTGCCATTCCTGGCCGTAACGGTTGCTGTCTGCTCCAGGCCGTGGCCTTTGACGGTAAACGCCACGTCAATATCAGAGAGCGTCTGCGCGGAAAGGGTCAGCGTGTAGCCATCGGGCTTTTTCTCGGTTTTGGCATCAATGTCCCACAGGTCCGTTGGCTCCTCGGTGCGCAGCAGCACATCGCGGAAGATGCCGTTATTGCGGAACATATCCTGGTCTTCCAGATAGGTCCCATTGCACCAGCGGTGTACCACAACCACCAGTTCGTTATGCCCGGATTTCAGCTTTCCGGTCAAATCAAACTCCGCCGTGTTGTGCGCACCCTCGGAATAGCCGATAAAGAACCCGTTTACATACAGATCCATGCAGCTGGCAACGCCTAAAAACGAGACGATACGGCGCTTGTCAGCATCATCGATTTCAATAACGCGGCGGTAGACGCCGACAAAATTGTACTCCTCGCCGGGGACTTTCCACTGCGGGCGGATGCCGGTATCGCAGCCCAGCCAAGAAAAGGTACGGCTAACCTTGCCGGTCGTGGGGATCACCGGCGGCTTGTAGGGAAACTGGTAGCGGATGTTGACATAAAACGGCTTATCGTACCCGCGGAACTGCCAGCAGGACGGAACATCGAGCTTATCAAAATGCACTGCATCGGTGTCAAGTTCAACCGGTAGTTCGGCGGGGCGGGGGTAGAATTTAAAATCCCATTCCCCGTTCAGGCATTGGACTTTCGGCGATGCATAGCGCTTCTGTTTCGGTGCCACGGCGTCCGCAGCGGCGCGGCCGGGGTAGGGGATAAAGTAGCTGCGTGCGGGCAACTTGTTGACCGCGAAGGTGGCGAAATCGTGGTAGTTGGTGGTGTTCAGCCGGTACTTCATTGCGTGGCTCCTTTTTTTCGTTCGACGATGGCGGCCTGCTCAGCGGGAAGGTTCTTCTCAACGGTCCACAGGAACACCAGCACGGCGCACAGCGCATAGGCAGCCGTTTCCACCCAGATATAGCTGACGGAAATGGCCGTGTTGACAGCTGCGGACTGGCCCAGCGTGTTCAGCGCCACATCTGCGCTCTGGTCATAGCCGCTCGCGTTCAGGATACCGCTGAAAATTGCGTTGCACACGGGGGTGGCGGCCACCATCAGCGCACTGTAGACCGACATGGTCAGGCCATCGGTGCGGATGCCACGGGTGTATTCAATGTGGTCAATGACATCGGCCAGCATGGCAAGGATCAGGTAACAGGCAGGGGAGGAGCCAAGGCATTTGAGCGCAATGCCGATGGCGACAGGAATGATATTGCTGCCGCCAAGGCCCGCGATCACGCCGCCTGCCACGCCGATGGCCATGCCCACCAGGCAGGTCAGGCGCTTGCCAAACTTATTGGCCAGTGGCACCACAAAGACCGCAGCAACGGCCATCGGGATGGCACCCAGCACGGCCAGCAAAGACTGTGACATGCCCCAGGCATCGCCCAGGCTGGCGGTATTGAAAAAACTGTTATTCCAGCACCCACTGGCAGAAAAAGGTCATGGAGCCGTTTTTCATAGCGCCGCCCCACTGGAACGCCACATAGAACAGCATCGCCAGCCACCAGCTCTTTTCACTGGTGACAGCCTTGACCTGCTCGCCGAGGGAAGCGCTGCTTTTTTCGGCCTTTTCCGCGCCTGCTGATTCCTCGGTCACGCGCTCCCGCGTGAACCGGAACTGCAGAAGGATCGTCAGCGCCGTAAAGATCGCCACACCCAGCATGGCAACGAACCAGAGGTGCTGGTCCTCTTTCAGGGCCATCGAAACGAGCGTGGGGAAAATCATGGAGCCAACGCCCATCACACCCAGGCTGGCAATGTTCGTCAGCGAGGCCAGCGTGGAGCGCTGTTTGCTGTTGCGGGTGGAAACCGGCACCAGCGTGGAATTGGCTGTGTTGTAGATGGGGAACCCCACGGCGTAATACGCATTGTAGGCAATGGCGATCCAGACCATCCGGGCGGTGCGGTCCGCAAACGGAACAATGAACATCAATACGCTTGCAACCGAAAGCGTCAGCGCAGAGAGCAGGATCCAGGGCCGTGCCTTGCCCGCAAGGGTGCGGGTACGCTCAATCAGCTGGCCCACCACCAGGTTGGCCGCAACGATCAAAATTGTGGAAAGCAGCTGCAGGGTCGTCAAAAAACCGAGGTCCAGCTTCAGCACGTTGGTCAGGTAGTTTTGCAGCTGGCTGGTAAAAATCCCCGAAGCCAGCAATGCCCCAAAGGGACCGATCAGGTAACCGAACAGCATCTCCGGCGGGCGGACATCCTCCGATGTGACCTGCGACCGCAGGAGCGGGCTGTTCCATAGCCCGTTTTTCGTTTGATTCATAAGGAAGTTCCTTTCATTCCATAAAACGCTTGAAAAAACCGCATTCTTCCGTGTTGCAGTTTTTTGCCGCCTCTGCGCGGATATTGCAGTGGAAAACATGCCCCAGCTTTTGTGTTTCGTCACCGTAACAGCGGTACACACAGGGCACACCGCAGCGTTCCAGCGCTGCGGTCATCAGCGGGGCCTGCTCCTTCAAAAAGTCGTTGTTGGCGGTCATGACAAAGCAGGGCGGGTAGCGGCCCGTTACATGGCTGTCACATCCATGGCATGCTGTTCGGCATCGGTACCGCCGTCTGGCAGGATGTCCGGCAGCAGGTGGGCGATCAGCTTTTTGCCCGCGGGAAATGCAGTATTGCCCGCAGTTCAGCGCAAGGGCCGTCGGCACAAAGCCGGGCGGCGGGGTAACCGGAATATTTGCAGCTGCCGGGTCAGCGCACCGCGCTGCGTACAGCCCCAGAATGTTAGCCCCGGCCGAATCGCCCACGGCGAAAACATGGCGAGTATCAAAATGATAATCCACCGCGTGGGCCATTACCCAGTGAAACACCGCATCGGTATCCTGCAAGGCGGCGGGGAACTTGTGCCGCGGGGCCAGCCGATAGGAAAAATTCACAACGGCAAAGCCATGCTGGGCCAGGCTCATACAGTAATATTGATAAAGGTTTTTATCGCCATAGACCCAGCCGCCGCCGTGAACGCTGACAATCACGGGAAGTGCGGTGCCTCCGGCGTTTTTGGGGCGGTAAACGTCCAATGTCTGCCAGCGCGGGTCCGTGCCATAGGGCAGATTATCAAAACGGACAATGTCTTTTGGCGCCTGCAAACCGCGGTCCCGTATTGTATCGCTGATTTTGAAGCTGGCCCGCAGGCCCAAGCCGTACAGAGACATACGTTCACTCCTTGCAGGGGATGCAGCAGGCAGCATTGTGGGTGCCGTCCGCGGCGGTCAGTTCCACGGTATCTGCATCAGCATCCGCACGGACCACGGCCAGCGCTTCGCCGAAATAGGTATCGGTGGTATCGGACAGATAGCCGCGTTCGCTGTAGGCACAGGCGCTGCCCAGCCCCAGCAGGTTCCGCCGCGGACTTAACGGTAACAGTGCCGCGCTCCAGCGGCTTCACCGTGCCGTTTTCATCGGTGTATCGCAGCTGGACAAACGCCAACCCGCCAGGGCGGACGGTTTCTTCTTCCGGCACAAGGCAAAGCCGGGTCTCGGTGTTGGCGGTATGCAGGGCCGTGCGGCCAATCTCATTTCCGGCTGCATCATAGCTGACTGCCTCAACGGTGCCATCTTCATAAGTGCAGGAAAAGCGCACAACGCAGTCGTTTTTTGGCGCAGCTTCGCCCACGGTTTTGCCGTTGATTTTCAGCGCCACTTTGGCGGCGCGGGCATAGACTTCCACCATGCAGGTTTTCCTTCACAACCGTGCCAGCTCCAGCTTGGGATGGCGTGGGACATGCGCCACGCGGAAGGGGAGTGCTTTTCTTTGGTGTGGTTGACAGGCCAGACGGCCAGCAGCGGGCCTTTTTCCCGTTCCAGTGCCACACGGGTGTACAGGGCTTCGCCCTGCGTGCGGCCAATCAGGTCAATGCGGCCTGCCCCGGCTGCGATCCAGCCCGGCCCGTGGGAAAAATCCGGTACATAGTCCGGGTATTCCCACGCGCCGATACCGACCTCACCCAGGTAATCCATACCCGCCCAGACGAAATCGCCCAGCAGGCGCGGTTCGTGCTTGGCCAGCTCATAAAAACGGTAGGCATCGCTGCAGAACGTCTCGCTTCCGACAATCAAGCGGTGCGGGTATTTTTTCAGGTCATGCTTATACCGGCGTATGCCATAATTGTACCCCGCGGCGTCCATATTTGCAAAGGCATCTTTCGTTTTCCAATCGCAGGGCGGCAGGGATGCCCCCCATTTCATAAAGTCCGCGCCCATGAAACCCGCCAGGTTGTTGAAGAACTCGCTGCCGACGGCCTTTTTCTTGGGGGCCGCTTTGCCGGCCGCTGCGCGCTTGGCGGCAGCTTCGGCCTCTTTCTTCGCCTTGTCATCGCTGTAAACACCAAAGCCCATTGAGGACAGGAAGTTGAAGAAGATGTTCACCCCGCAAGTCACGGGACGGGTGCTGTCCAAACTGTGCATGTGCTCGGTCATCTGCTTTGTCAGCGCAATGCCGCGGGTCTGGGCCGTCTCGGCCACCTCGTTGCCGATGGAGTACATGATCACTGACGGATGGCTGTAGTCCTTGCGGACAATGGATTCCAGATCCTGCCGCCAGTGGTCGGGCAGGTAGCCCGCATAGTCATATTGGGTCTTGTGGATGTACCACATATCGGCGTATTCATCCATGACCAGCATACCCAACCGGTCGCAGGCATCCAAAAATGCCTTGGAACAGGGGTTATGGGCACAGCGCACAGCGTTGTAGCCTACCTTTTGCAGCAGCCGGACTTTGCGTTCCTCCGCTTCGGGGTAACAACAGGCCCCCAGAACGCCGTGGTCGTGGTGGACACAGGCACCGAGCAGGATGACCCGCTTGCCGTTGAGCAAAAATCCGTCATCGCCCCAGGAAAGGGTCCGCACACCGAATGTCGTCTCGGCGCAGTCATCGCCAAACATGGCTCGGCAGCGGTAGAGTGCAGGGGAATCGGGGCTCCAAAGTTTGGCATTGGGGATCTGCACCTGCAGAACAGCTTTGCCGTTGGATTCTGCCTGCGCCGTGGCCACGGTCTGCTCACCATCCAGGATGGCAACCGCCACCGCGCCGCTGGCTGTTGTCTGCACGGTCACTTCCACCTCCGCGGGGTCAATGCTCAGCGTGCGGACCTGCACACCATCGGGCAGGATGTGCCGTGCGGGGGCAGTCCACAGGGTGACGGGGCGGTAGATTCCCGCGCCGGAATACCAGCGGGAGTTAGGCTGATCCGCATTGTGGGCAATAACTTCTAGCACATTGTCCCGGCCGGGCAGCAGTTTGCCCGTAAGGTCCGCGTAAAAATCACTGTAGCCATAGGGGCAGGATGCGATTTTCTCACCGTTCAGGTGTACTTCGGCGTTATGGTAAACGCCCTCAAATTCCAGCACTGCGCACTGCGCCGCTTGCGCGGCATCGGGGGTGAAGTGCTTTTCATACAGATAATCGTACCCCGCAAACCAGCCTGTGTTGGTGCCGCCTGCCGAGGTCTGGCTGCGCTCCTCGGCCAGCATGGCATCGTGGGGGAGGGTAACGGGCGTGCCGGGGGCGGAGCTGCCCAAATGGCGGCAGGTCCAGCCGGTGTTAAAACTTGTTGCTTTCATGTTGTGCTGCCTTTCGGAATGTTGCAGGTATTACCAAAGAAAAACCGTCCGGGGCGCATGCCCCGGACGGTTTGTAAGTACGGAGCCTATTGCGGCTTACTTACTTTTCTGCGCAAAGTTGGTGATGATGGCGGTAACGATGGCGACCAGGTTCAGCACAGCCATCGTGATGTTCATACCGGACAGTTCCGGCATGCCAACCATCTTGATGCCGTTGAACGCTTCGGCAACGTTCCAGATACCATCGGAAAGAACTGTCATCATGCGTAAGCCAGCAGGGTGGCGGCAATGATGCCGGTAAAATCGGTCCAGACTTTCTCACCGAAGAGGAGAGAGACCTCGCAAACGGCGGCTGCACCCAGGGCAATGGGGACCAGGCTGTTGACCACGCCGCCCTTGGAGCCGTAAATCAGCACAGCAACCAGCGTTGCAACGGTCAAAATCAGGGTCAGTGCGGCGGTATAAAAGCCAAACGCTTTGTTTTTCACAATGCTCGCTCCTTTCTTACTGTTTCTTGGCCTTTTTCTTGGTCTTGCTCAGAACCAGCAGGACAAAGAATACGGCGGTCAGGATGCCGGTAACGGCGATTTCGGCGGTGATGGCGGTCTGCCAATACGGTGTAACATGTTCAATGACGGAGTTGGATGCCGTGCCGTTGGTAACGACCGAGCGGCTGATGGCGTACTCCCAGCTGATAGCGGCTTCGGTCAGCAGCTCCAGCAGGTGGCCGTCATCGGTATCCTTTGCTTTCTGCAGGATCCACTGACCGTGGCCACCGACACCGTCCAGGCACCATTCCTGCGTGCCTGCATCCAGAACTTCGGCTGCATGGTTCTTGTAGCCGCCGTCCACATACTCGTCAAAGCAGGGGGCAGCGTCGGTATCAATGGCACCGTTCCAGCCCCATTCGTTGCGCAGGATCGTGGTGTTCAGGGCATAGCTGGCGGAGTACCACTTCAGGCCCAGACGCTCGAAGGACTGCATCAGGCCGCCTGCGTTGGCCACGCGGATGCTGCCCTCAAAGGCTTTCAGGTTGCCCTCGCGGAACGCCTGTTCATTGAAGAAGCAGACAAGACCTTCGCGGTAGAATTCCTGGTCGTTGCCGACAAAGTGCTTGGGGCCAGCGTGGGAGCCGGTTTTCTCCATGGCTTCCACTTCCACAGCGCCTGCCAGGTAGTTCAGGATGGGACATTCGGACATATACTCAAAGTTACGGCCGCCGAACGGGGTGCGGTGCAGGTCGTTTCCGAGGTTGTAGTTGATCATGTAGCCGGACCACATGCCATCCTCGCCCATCATGGTGCCGCGGCCAGCGTACAGGTCGGCGTTGAAGGTACCGGCCAGGACAACGTTGGAGCAGTAGCGGGTGGTAACGGGGTTGACCTGCTCGCCGTTGAACTCAACGGTCAGGGGATAGGTACCGCCAACGCTGTCACAGCCATCGCCAACGGCAAAGGCCGGGCTCAGGTCGCCAACAGCGGGAGACTGGAAGCTCTCAGCGGTGGCATTGGGCAGATCTTCGGGCTGGAGCTGATAGATGAATTTCAGCCAGGTTTCGTGGTCAGACAGGGGAACATCCTTCATCATGGCAAGGTTCAGGCCGGAATCAACGCCGAAGTTGGCAGCAACTTCCGAATAGCTCGGTGCTCCTTCGGGTTTCTCGTACCATTCGCCAGCCAGTATATTCATCATTTCCGGCGTGGCTTCCACGGTGGTCTGCTCGACCGGGTAGGTAGCCTCCCAGTCGTTGCGGGACAGGTAGGTGCCTGCACCATCGACCCAGTAGTTCAGGTCGGCATCCGCAAACTGGTTGGAAACGATAGCGCCGTTCTCGCCGGTGCGGTACTTGTCATCGTCAAAGCTCTGCTTGAAGCTGTAGGTCTTGGCGGCAGTGCCCTCGGCAGTCATGCCGTTGGCTGCGGTGTAACCTTCGGCGGCCAGAACATTGTTCAGTGCATCATGGGAATCTTCGCCAATGGCCAGGTAGTAATCGCCATCGGACAGGATGTAGCCGCCTGCGCCGTCATGGGCGGTGGTATCATAGCTGGCCAGCAGGTACTTGTCCACCGTGATGGTGACTGTTTCGGAAGCACCGGGGGCCAGTTCCTGCGTTTTGCCGAAGCCTGCCAGCTGGATGGCGGATTTCTCAACGCCGTGCTGGCGCTCGTAATCGCTGTAAGGGGTCTGTGCGTACAGCTGCACAACGGACTTACCGGCCATATCGCCAGTGTTCGTCACGGTAACTTTCGCGGTGATCTCGTCCTCGCCCACATCCACGCTGTCCAGCTTCTGGTCAAACGTGGTGTAGGACAGGCCATAACCGAACGGATACTGCACTTCATCGGCGTAATTCCAGGAAGAAGCGCCTTCCAGTGCGCCAACAGGAGCGGTGGCGTTGCCTGGCCCATAACGGCATCGGCGTAACGGGTCTCATAGTAACGGTAGCCAATGTAGATGCCTTCGGCCTGGAAGGACATGTACTCAGCGTTCTCATCCTCACCGATCGTGGCGTTGATCTCGGCCACGTTGGCAAACTGCGGGGTACGGGTGCCGGAGTTTACGGCGGCAGGTGAGGAGAGGGAATCGGTCGCGTAAGTATCGGTCAGATGGCCGGAGGGGTTGACCGTACCTTTCAGGATCTCGGCCACGCCCGTGAAGCCCTGATGGCCCGGGTAACCGATGAACAGGATGGAATCCGCATAGGGGATAATATCCTGCACTTCCATCTGGTAGGGGCTGTTCAACAGGACGATGACCTTGTCAAAGTCTTTGCGGACCATTTCCAGCAGGTCGCGCTCGTCCTTGTGCAGGGCCAGGCTGCTGATGGTGGAACCATCGGTGTCCACATCGTCCATCAGCAGGTCATGGCCTTCGCCGCCCTCACGGGCAAACACAACGATGGCGGCATCTTTGTAATCATTGGCCCAGGTGTTGGCTAGGCTCTGATAGAACGCCTTATTTTCCTCTGTGTTCGTTGCCGTGCCGGTAACGCTGTAGCCGCCGCCCCACTGTGCGGCGGGCCCCTGTGCGCGGGTGGCGGTGCCTGCGGCAATGCCATCCCACAGCTGGGGGTTGACCTCAAAAGCCCTGGGCTTCCAGCGCGGTCTTGAGGTCAATGGAGTTCAGCGCGCCGTTCGTAACCTTGTTGCCGGCGGAGTTTGCCTGGTAAGCGGGGTCAACGGCGGCGTGGCCGAACACAGAAATGCGGGTGGCGTTCGTCAACGGCAGGGTGTTGTTCTCGTTGCGCAGCAGGGCCGCACCCTCGCGCATCTCGTTGACGTTCTGTTCCAGCGCAGCGGCAATGGCGGCTGCCTGTGCATCGGGGTCGTCAAAATCGCCAAACTGGCTCTTGAAGTAGGTCGTGTCGCCAACTTCGCCCGTCTGGACGACCTTGGTGGCCGTGGTGCCCAGCGCGGTGTTGATGTAGCTTGCATTGGCCGCGGCAAGGTTCTGACCAATCAGGCCGACCACAAGCAAAGCTGCGGACGTAGAGGTAAGACCTGACCAGAGTTTGGATCTTTTCATCTGTTTTTCTCCTTCTCTTTGATTCCTGCACATCGTTTGTCCAGGTTCGTTGTACTTACTATACCATCCTTTCTATCCGCGGGCACATTTTTTCCCCATGTGCATGGTTTTATTTCGTAAGTGATGCAAAAGTGACAAAAGAATTGCAACGACTCGGGAGATAACATGTTAATGTGTACAATCACGTTGGATTCGATTTGTACAAAATGCGCAATACACGCCAATGTATCGTTCTGCAGCAACCGAACGCGGGAAACAGCCGATTGAAATTCCGGCAAAAGCTGTGCTATACTGGCAGTAATAATGGATCAGGAGGGCTCCGTATGGTACGAATCAAAATACTGGAAGACGATCCCGCAGACCGCGATACGCTCATTGAGTGCCTGCGGAAATATGAGCGGGAACAGGGGCAGAGCTTTTCCATCACGGCCTATGACAATCCATCCGATTTTATGGACAATTATCATATGGATGCCGACCTTATCTTTATGGATATTGAGCTGCCGGGCATCAACGGCATTGAGACCTCCCACCAGCTGCGCGCTGCGGACCCCGTGGTAGCGCTGGTGTTCATCACGAACATGGAGCAGTATGCCATCAATGGGTACGAAGTTGACGCGCTGGATTTTGTCATCAAGCCCATCAATTACTACCGCTTTTCTTCCATGATGCTCCGCGCGCTGCGCAACCTGCCTGTGCGGGATGAAAAAGAGGTCATCTTACAGGCGGCGGGCACCATACGCCGGATGCGCATTTCCCAAATATATTATGTAGAGATACAGGACCACCTGCTCCTGTACCACACGGACATGGGCCGCATTGAAGCCTGGGGCAAACTTTCGGATGTGGAGGCTGAACTGGACACTTACAATTTTGCGCGGTGCAGCAGCTCACATCTCGTCAACATGCAGCATATCACATCGGTATCCAAAACAGAAGTCATCGTTGGCAGCACCAAGCTGCCCATCAGCCAGCGCAAACGCAAGGCGTTCTGTGACCGTGTGATTGCCTACCTGAACAAGACCTCTTGAAAGCCGGGGTGAGTTTTTGTGGTATCTCTTGCCTTTATCCGCAGATTCCTTTTTAATGTAAAGTTTTGGGATATTTTCGTGGCGTTTTTGCTGGCAACCCTTCCGTTTATCTTTCGCTGCAGCCGCCGCCCGCATTTTGTGCGCTGGGCCATTGCCTGGCTTGTGCCGATCCGGCTACTCTGCCTTTTCTTTGCCCACACCTATGGCGGCAATATTGCAGTGGAAGCGTTCTATTCGGCCATTCTTCTCCTTTTAATGATCGGCGGGCTGTTGTGCTGTTTTGAGGAAAAGCTGTCCAACGTGCTGTTTTATTTCAGCTCCGGGTTTGCAACATGGTACATTTCCGACCGGCTGTTCCTCGTTATTGCCTCCATTTGCCGGTTGAACAGCAGCCTTGTTCCTTATTTTACTGAGCGCACGCCCTCCCATATCCTTTTATATATCACCTGTTTTTTGGTGGTATATCTGTTTATCTATTTCACCGTGGGCAAAAAGATGCACGCTCTGGGGGACAGCGAGATCCCCATGCAGAACGCGCTGCTGTTCTTGCTGCTGGACTGTATGCTGACGCCGATTTTTTATTTTGAGAGCGGTGCAATCTCCCAGTACAACATCTTCTTTTATAATCTTTTGAACATTGGCGAGATTATTTTTTACATATTTATGCTGCTTTTGCAGGTTCAGATGCTGGCCGCCGCCAAGGACCGCGTAGAGATCAGCACGATGAAAAAGCTTTGGGTCGAAGAACAGAAGCAATACCAGCTGGTGAAAGAAAATATTGACGCCATCAACATCAAATGCCATGACTTAAAGCACCAGATCCGCAACCTGCGCACAACGGGCCAGGTCGATCCGGCATACTTGGACGATCTGGAACGCTCGGTGTCCATCTACAACAGCGCCGTGCGCACAGGCAACGAAACGCTGGACATTGTTCTGACCGATAAGCGTCTGCACTGCGCATCCCACAATATACAGTTCACCTGCATTGCCGATGGCAGCGGCGTGGCCTTTATGGAAACGATGGACATTTTCTCGCTGTTCGGAAATATTCTGGACAACGCCATTGAATGCGAATCCCTGCAGCCGCCCGAAATGCGGTTCATTCACCTTTCTGTGCGGACAGTCAACCGCATGTTGACCATCCATGCCGAGAACCACTTTGAGGATTCTCTTCAATTCAAGGACGGCCTGCCCGTAACCACAAAAGCGGACAAAGATTCCCATGGCTATGGCATGATGAGCGTCCGCCACATTGTGGAAAAATATAACGGCAGTTTTTCCATCTCCACGCAGGATAAGCTGTTTCAGATCGATATTATCATGCCGATACCATGTGATGATACCGGACGCAGTGCAGGATAAAGTGGCTGTAGAAGGTATACATTTTCTGTTATCTCCTCCAGAGGATACACTCTTTGGGGGAGATATTATAATTTAGAGCCTTTGAAATTGGGTATGCACAGACAGAACGGCGCATTTTTCGTACGACTTTTCTTCTTATGGCCCGCATTCGTGTTCGCTCCGCTATGCGGGCATCAATTCCGTTGTTTTATAAGCAATCACCCTTTTGTTCTTCTTTTTCTTTAGAATTATATATTTA
>ENA-OQCF01000235-OQCF01000235.1-human-gut-metagenome-genome-assembly--contig:-NODE-235-length-21342-cov-3.093000_pt1 | contig 21342 bp, 28 predicted proteins | sample MGYA00242756_ERZ504573 | MGnify/ENA primary metagenome ERZ504573 (study PRJEB26092, sample SAMD00036240) | human gut metagenome | host: Homo sapiens | study: EMG produced TPA metagenomics assembly of... | reverse complement strand
GGCCGTGGCGGCGCTGGGCTGGCCGCTGCGGCAGTTGCTGGGTATTTTGCCTGGCGCGGTGTGCCCGCAGCCGGGTTCTGGACCAACGCCGACAGCCTGTACACCCTGCGCCGCGATGTAAAGAACCGCGCTGAAGCAATGAACACCGTGCTGGGCTGGCCGGACCGCGTGCTGGTCATCAGTCAGGGCGATGATGCCACCCGCTGGTACTACTACAAGTATGAGCTGACCGCCAAGGTGGTCAACGGCTATGGCGGTACCTGGTGGGGCAACGATGATTATTCCAGCCGGTGGGACTCCGACTTTATGAACCTGGTGGAAAGCCTGAACTGGACCTTGTATGACTTTGAGGCGGTCTGCACCGCAGACTCTCTGACCGCTATATGGAAGAAAAGCAGATCGACTACCTGCTGATCGACCGCGCGGACAACTATCTGGAGCGGGAGTTCAGCAGCCGGTTCGAAGGCGGGCTGAAAGCGAATATGCCTGCAACCCTCTACCGGTTTGAAGGCCGCAGCAAGCCGATCGCCTTTACCCCGGTGGCTGTAGCAGAAAGCGGGGTGGTACAATGAAAGATAAACGTCCAACCAAGCGTTTTGCCGCCCCCGCCCGTGCGGGCCGCCCGCTGCGCCCCCAGCAGCTGCTGATATTGGCATATGCCGCCGCTGTTATTGTGTGGCTGGTGTACGTGCTGGTGGGCAGCGCTGTGATGCTGAACCATAAAGCAGACGGCACTATGGTGACCCGCACCCTGACGGCGGATGACCTGGAATTTGAAAGCTTTGTCAATTATGATGACGATGAATGGCATACCGCGCCGGTGGATGAACCCGGCTGGTATCTTTCCACCGACAACGACCCGCACATCATCTGGCGGGGCGAAGCCTGGCTGGAAACGGTGGAGCTGGACGCCGTGCACTACCTGCCGCCCGGCAGCGTAGCATTGTATTACCTGCGCCCCGGCCAGACCGAGTACAGCGAGACCCAGAAAGTTTTTGCCCGCGTGAGCGGCGAAAAATCAGTATACCTTTGACCTGGGCGGCCTTACCGTGACCGGGCTGCGCATTGACCCGGACAGTGTGGGTGGCGTGCCTACCCGGCTGGACGGCGTGGCGCTCAACCCGGTGCAGCCGTGGTACCTGCGCTTTGTGCCAAACGGCGGCCAATGGCTGCTGCTGTTGTTTGCCCCGGCTGTGGGGCTGCGTTTGCCTGCCTTGCCGTTGATGTTTTCCGCAAAAAGTAAAAAAGAGCCCTGTGGGGCGGTGCGCCCATGGCTTGGGGGCACACCCGCAGGGCTTTTATGTTGTATAAAATGGTGATTCTATGGAGCTGCTTTGCATCTTTGCCGCGCTGGCGGTGCTGTTTTTGTTCTGCGCGTTCCTAACGCTCAAATGTAACCTGCATGCTGCGCTGGCCCCGCTGACCGCGCTGGGCATTGCCGTTGCCTGGCTGACGGCTGCGGGCATGGCAAACCTGCTGCTGCCCGGCACTGTGCTGCTGTGGGCGGTGTTTTGTGGGCAGCGGCGTGTGGGGGCTGGTGCCCCACAAACGGCCAGCGCCCGGCCTACCGCCGCCTGGTTACACCGGGGGCGGTGCTGTTCTGGGGCATGGCGCTGGCATTTGCGGTGTACTTTTTCATCCGCCAGCCGCTGGCAACCAAGTATGATGAACTCAGCCTGTGGGCTACCGCCGTAAAGGTGACCAAGGCGGATAACCGCCTGTATGCCCTGGCTACCCTTGGAACCCCCTGGCCCCAGACCCAGAACCCCGGCCTGCCGCTGCTCTCCTACTTCTTCCAGTTTTTGGGTCATTATGCAGACTGGAAGATCTATGTGGCGTATGACGTGCTGGCCGCCGCCGTGTTTGCCGCGGTGCTGGGCGGGCTGAACTTCCGCCAGTACCGCATTGCGGTGCCGCTGGCAGCAATCTGCTGGTTTGCCCCCTGGTTTTTGACGGTGTATAACCATACGATCTATCTGGATACCACTTATATGACCGCCTATGGCGATGTGCCCGCGGGCTTGCACTGGGCGGCGCTGTGGCGCTGTGGCTGGCGCTGCGCAAAACCGGCGGCCCCAAGTGGGCCGTACTGCCGGTACTGGCGCTGGCGGCCAACATCAAGGCCAACACCTTTGTGCTGTCCCTGGTGGCGGCGGGGCTGATGGCTGTGGATGCCTGGCTGTTTGCGGAGCACCCCTTCAAAAAGGGCCTTGCCCGCCGCACCGGCTTTGCCATTGCCTGCTTTGCCGCGCCCATGCTGATCTATTATTTCTGGAACATCCGCTATGTGGCATTCTGGTTGCCAAAAGTGCCAGCGAGGGCGGCACCGGCGAAACCAGCGCCCCCTTGTCCGCTGTGGTCATCAACGGCATCAAGATTTTGCTGGGCCAGCCGGTGGAGGCTTTTACGCCGAGCGCCAGAGCCAGTTCACCCAAGCCATGGCCGATATGGGCCACCAGTTCTGGACTTCGGATGGTCGGCTGAGCATGATCGGCCAGGGCCGCAATGTTGTGGTGCTGATTCTGCTGGTGTTCTTGGTGGCGGCCATCTGCGCCAGAGGCCGCCAGCTCAAGCTGCGCATTGGCTGCATCGGGGTGCTGTCCCTTGCATGCTTTGTGGGGTATAACCTCATGCTGGCGCTCAGCTATGGCTTTATTTTCAAGCCGGATCAGGCCGTGGGGCTGGTGGATTATAACCGCTATATCTATACCTACTATATCGGCTGGTTCTTTATGGCGCTGGCCTGCTGGAGCACCGCCCTGCAAACCGCGGATGGCGAACAGAAAGCCCCGGCCCGCCGCTGGATTGCCCTGGCTGGCCAGGCCGGTGTTCTGCTGATGGCCGCCGCCATGCTGGTGCGGGTGAACGGCATGATCCTGCCGCAGCTTTCGGTGCTGGGCTTCTCGGATGGCGAATTCGCGACCGCAAGACCGCCCGCGCCGAAGCTGACTGGCTGTGCAGCGATTACCTGAACGAAAACGACCGCGTGTTTTTTGTCAGCCAGGGGGATAACGGCGAACACTGGTTCTCTGCCGTGTTTGATTTTTACCCCGTCCTGGTGGATTACTCCGGCGTGGGGGCCACGCAGGAGGGCGGCGGCGGAACCTTCGGCCTGCCGGAGCTGGAACCGCAGGAGGAGGGCGTGAAGCAGCGCTACTACCACCCCTACACCGCTGAACGCCTGGATGAAACCGTGCGTGCCAACGGCTGTACGGTGCTTTACCTGCAAAAGATCGACGATATCTTTGTGCAGAGCTATCAGAACCTGTTTACCGACCACCTGGCCGCTGCGCAGGCGGGGCAGACCCTGCTCTACCGCGTAACGGATGCCGGGTATGAGCCGGTCACAATGCAGATGAGCAAGGAGGCGGCCCAATGAAAGAGATGACATGGAAAAGCCGCCTGAACCGACTGTTTGCCCATCGCTTTGCCTTGCCGGTGCTGTGCTGGTGCGCGGCGCTGGTGTTCTGGCTGGTGCAGGGTGCGGTGGCCTTTGCGGGGGACAGCTCCGCCAAGGCAAAAGGCACCCTGACTGAAACCTCGATCCCCATTGAAAGCTGGCAGCTGGCCGAGCTGACCTGGGGGGAGCCGGGGGAGAACAGCGCACCCCAGGGCCAGCTGATTACCACAGGCGGCGACCCGCAGATGATTTTGGAGGATGTATCCGGCCGCGTGGTGCGTACCGTGAGCTACAACGTGGAGTTTGACGGCGATTCCCGCGAAATGTGCCTGTATTACACCACAAAAACGGGGGAGCCCTACAGCCAGGACCGCCGCGTCTTCCCCAAAGTGCTGGCGGACGGCACCTATGTGTACACCCTGCCGCGCACCCAGATCGTGGCACTGCGGCTGGATCCCTGCAGCCCCGATGAAAACAAGACCGTGGGCCTGACCTTTACTCCGCAAAGCATTACCCTGAACGCCGCCAGCACCCTGCCCGGCGGGGCAGATTACTTTATCCCCACCTGGTACCAGCTGTTCGGCCTGATCGTGTACCCCGCCCTTGCCGCCGCCGCATTGGATTGGCTGTGGGCCGTGGGCAGACAGCTTGCCAAAAAGAAACAATAACCCGACAATAGCCTGATACAACAAAGCACCGTGCCGCAAGCAGGAGACCCCCCTGCATGGCGGCACGGTGTTTGTTGTTGGTATGGGTGAAATCAGCAAAAGGCATCCCCCAGCCGAGAGCGAATGTATTCCAGGAACGCGGCAGATGCTGGGGCATATTGCCGTCGGGTGGTGCTGTTCTGGCATTGTTCCCGGCCATGGTGGCCACCGGCACCGACAGGATCTTCGCCAACCTGTTCTGGATGGGGGTGATGATCTGGAGAAAATGAAAAGCGGGCTAAGCAGCCAAAAAGGAATCACAATGTTGAGGCAACACCGCACAATTCCCGCCTTGCGGCTTAAGCACCGCTCCGGCAGCTGCGGCACGGCATCTGCGTTGCCAAAATGCTCGATAATGTCGGGTTGCGGTACCCGCATCGTGCTTCGGGGCAAAAGCCCTCGCACTCTGCGACCGCTGCCCCTGCTTCGGTTCGCTGTTTCCGCCACTGGCGGCGCTCACCTTTGCAGCATCCAGTATTATCTGCGCTTTTGGCTTGGCATCTGCCGCACCTCGCTCGCCGTATCGGCACTTAGAATTATGCGGTATTGCCCAAAATGTATAATTTCCGCGGCTGGTAAAATTTTTACCCGCCGCGGCTTTTTTTGCGGTCAAGTATCTGCTATAATAAGGGCTGTGTAAATGTTTGATAAATAACGAACACTTCCTGAAACTGACTTTGAGGAAGAAGGTGCTGTTATGAATACAGCGAAAGAACTGTATGACCGTTGGCTGGCCCAGCCGGAACTGGATACCGCTGTGGCGGAAGAACTGCACGGCATTGCCGGGATGATGCCGCTATCACGGACCGTTTTTACCGTGACCTGGAATTCGGCACCGGCGGCCTGCGCGGTGTGCTGGGGGCGGGCACCAACCGCATGAACCTGTACACGGTGCGCAAGGCTACCCAGGGCCTGGCCGATTACCTGAACGCGACCGACCTGCCCAAAAAGATCGCCATTGCGCATGACAGCCGCAATAACGGCGAACTGTTCACCCGCGAAGCTGCCCGCGTGCTGGCGGCAAACGGCATTACCGCCTGCGTGTACCCGCGGCTGGAGCCCACGCCCGCACTTTCCTGGGCGGTGCGCTATCTGGGCTGCGGGGCAGGCGTCTGCATTACAGCCAGCCACAACCCGGCCAAGTACAACGGCTATAAAGTGTATGGCGCCGATGGCTGCCAGATCACGCTGGAAGTGGCAGATAAAATTCTGGTTGCAATCGAAAAAGTGGACTGCTTTGACGGGCGTAAAGCTGGTGGATTATGAAGCCGGTGTGCAGGCAGGCCGCATTGTGAGCATTGACGACAAATGCCTGGATGATTTTGTACAGGCTGTATATGACCAGCGCGTTGGCGATGGCACCGGCATTGAGCAGCTCAAGCTGGTGTACACCCCGCTGAACGGCACCGGCCTGGAGTGCGTAAAAAAACTGCTGGCAAAGCTGGGTGTGACCCATGTGACGGTGGTGCCGGAGCAGGAAACACCGGATGGGAATTTCCCCACCTGCCCGTATCCCAACCCGGAAATCCGCGAAGCCATGCAGAAGGGCCTGGAACTGTGCGATAAAGTACACCCGGATCTACTGCTTGGCACCGACCCCGACTGTGACCGCTGCGGCACCGCTGTGCCGGGCGGCAAGGGCGGCTACCGACTGATCACCGGCAACGAGATGGGCATTATCCTGCTGGATTATATCTGCCGTACCCGCCTGGCCCGCGGCACCATGCCCAAGGATCCCGTGGCCGTGACCACCATTGTTTCCACCGATATGGCAACGCCGGTTGCCAAAAAGTACGGCGTGGAGCTGCGCCGCACCCTGACGGGCTTTAAGTTCATCGGCGAGCAGATCGGCAAGCTGGAAGCAGAGGGCCGTGTGGAACGCTATATCTTTGGCTTTGAGGAGAGCTATGGTTACCTGTCCGGCGGACATGTGCGGGATAAGGATGCCGTGAACGCCACGCTGCTGGTGTGTGAAGCCGCCGCCTGGTATGCCCAACAGGGCATGACGCTGCTGGATGCCATTGAAGCGCTGTACAAAGAGTTTGGCTATTACCGCAACGCTCTGTGCAGCTTTGCCTTTGAGGGCGAAACCGGCATGTACACCATGCAGAACCTGATGAAGACTCTGCGCGCCGACCCGCCCAAAGAGATTGCGGGCTATGCGGTGGAGCGTGTTGCGGATTATGATACCGATGGCACCGGCCTGCCCCGCGCCAACGTGCTGGAATACCACCTGGCGGGCGGCCACAAGCTGATGGTGCGCCCCTCCGGCACCGAGCCGAAAATCAAAGTGTATCTGTCCGCCGTGGGCAAGAGCGAAGCGGAAGCCGATGCGGTGAACGCGGAGCTGGCGAAGGCGGCGGAAATGCTCATGAAGTGAGTTAGGGGGTAGGAGTGAGGAGTTGGATGGGAAAATTAGAAATGAGTAATTAGGAATTTTGCGGTAAGGGCCAGGCCCGGCGGTTTGATCTGTAGGGCACGATGCCCTCATCGCGCCGGGGAGAGACCCTGCCGGTTGCTATAAACACTGCCAATATTTGTAGGGGACGATGCTTGCATCGTCCCGCGGACGGGCCGCGCCACATCATTCGCCGCCTAAGATGGGGTATGCTCCCACCGGACCGGTGTTTTCGCCTGCGGGGATGAAAGCGAAGCCGCCATCGCCGAAGCTTACCGCCGGACGATGGAGGTGGAAGGCTGCTATTCCATCAGCTGGTGGTGCGACCCCGTTCTGCTGGGCAGGGTGCCGGAACCGATGGCCAAAGCCCTGGGGGCGGATGTGTTCACCCCGCAGGAACTGGAGCTGCTGCACCAGCGCTGGATTACCTGGCTTTAACGTCTACAATGCCTGCGCGGCCCAGCAGCCGGGCAGCGAGTATACCGCCAACACCTGGCAGGGCAGCCCGCGCACTGCGATGGAATGGCCCATCACGCCGGACTGCATCTATTGGGCCATCCGCTTTTTGAACCAGCGGTATGGCCGGCCCATCCTGATTACCGAGAACGGCATGGCCAACACAGATTTTGTGATGCTGGACGGTAAAGTGCACGACCCGCAGCGCATTGATTATGTGCACCGCCACCTGCTGGCCGCCCGCCGCGCCTTGCAGGAGGGCTACCCGCTGATCGGTTATACCTACTGGTCAATCATGGATAACTATGAGTGGGCCGAAGGCTACAGCAAGCGCTTTGGGCTGATTTATGTGGACTACCGCACCATGGAACGCATCCCCAAGGATTCCGCTGCGTGGTACGCCCATGTGATCGCCACAAACGGCAGCGAGCTGTAAAATGCAAAACATATGTCAGGGGGAAGCTCTGCGCAGGGCTTCCCCTTGACTTTTTGTATGCTGCGCTTTATAATTTGAAAAGACTACCGATTCGATAGGTTGGGCGGGCGCGAACCCGCCCATTTGTTTGTTAATTTACAAAACCGTGGGGGAGCAGGCAGTATGCTGAATCAGTTTTCAAGAACGCAGTTGTTGTTTGGCAAGGAGGCAATGGAGCGCCTGTACAACGCCCGTGTGGCCGTGTTTGGCGTTGGCGGTGTTGGAGGCTATACGGTGGAAGCACTGGCACGCAGCGGCATTGGCACGCTGGACCTGATTGATGACGACAAGGTCTGCCTGACCAACCTGAACCGCCAGATCCTGGCCACCCACAAAACGGTGGGCAAATACAAGGTGGATGTGGCGGAAGAGCGCATCCATGATATCAACCCGGACGCCGTGGTGAACACCTACAAGACGTTCTACATGCCAGACACCGCCGACCAGTTCGATTTCAGCCAGTACGACTATGTGGTCGATGCCATCGACACGGTAAAGGGCAAGCTGGAACTGGTCATGCAGGCGCAGGCAACGGGCACGCCCATCATCAGCTGCATGGGCGCGGGCAACAAGCTGGATGCTTCCGCCCTGGAGGTTGCGGATATTTACGATACCTCCGTCTGCCCGCTGGCCCGCGTAATGCGCACCGAGCTGCGCAAGCGCGGGGTCAAGCACCTGAAGGTGGTATACTCCAAAGAGCCTGCACTGACCCCCATTGATGATATGACCATCAGCTGCCGCACCCATTGCATCTGCCCGCCCGACACGGCCCGCAAATGTACCCAGCGCCGCCAGGTTCCCGGCAGCAACGCCTTTGTGCCCGCCGCCGCGGGGCTGATCATTGCGGGTGAGGTTGTGCGCGACATTGCCAACGGCGAACCGCAGAAAAAATAAGCAGCACAACACCTATCGAAAACGTCAGGAAAACAAAGATGCTCCGTAAGGGTGAACAGTGTTCACCAACGGACGTTTGCCATGTGCATGACATAAATGTGCGTTGCTATGTCAAGGCGTGGGGCGCACAATGTGCGCCCCTATGCTCCCAACAGAATTTTTAATACACGAAAAATTTCGGGAGAGATTCCGGGCGGCGGACATACGCCTATGCTTGGAACGGCTGTACTGCGCGGCAAGCCTGCCAAATCTGGCAGGCTTTTTTTTGTGCTGTTTGCAGATTGACAAATGTACAACAAACACATATGCTGTTATTGGTGCGCAATGCCTGCGCAACATGGGAAAAGGAGGGGGCTGAATGGCAGGTAAGCGTGATGAAGTGACCATCGCGGAAGTGGCGGAGGCATTGGATATATCAAAAACAACGGTATCCCGCGCAATATCCGGCAAGGGGCGCGTGAGCGAGGCTACCCGCGCGCGTGTGTTCGATTATATCGGCAAGGGCCGCCAGGATGCCGCTGCGCCGCTGCGCACTGCGCAACAGGGCCCAACCAACAACCTTGCGCTGGTGATCCCCAAGCATTTTATGCGGCTGGACTTGCCGTTCCTGCGCAAGTGCATGGGCGGTGTGTGGAACATGGCGGCCCAGCGCGGGTATGACCTGCTGCTGTGCTATGCGGGAGAAACCGATGTAGGCCAGCTGGAACGCCAGCTGGAATCCTACAAGGTGGATGGCGTGATTTTGTCCCGTACGATGCTGCACGATGAATGTGTGCAGACTTTGCAGCGCCACAATGTGCCTTTTGTGGCCATTGGCCGCGTGGATGACGATAAGGTGCCCCAGGTGGATAACGACCAGGTAGGAGCGTCTGCCGAGATGACCCGCCTGCTGCTGCAGCTGGGCATGCGCCGCATTGCCTATATGGGCGGCTGCACCGACTATACCGTCAACGCGGACCGGCTGCGCGGCTACCTGCGCGGATTTTCCGACTGTGGGGTGCAGGTGGACCAGAAATTGATTTGGACGGGCATTGAAACCAGTGAACAGCGGATCGATGCATTGGAAGGTGCGCTGGAGCAAAAGCCCGAATGCCTGCTCTGCGCGGACGACAGCATGGCGGTCGCGGTGCTGCAGGAGCTGCGCGCCCGGCACATCAAGGTACCGGAACAGGTGAAACTGGCCAGCTTTTATGATAGTGAGCTGTTGACCAGCTCAAACCCGCAGATCTCGGCCGCTCAGTTTGACGGCGAGCGCCTGGGCGCCACGGCATGCCGGATGCTGCTGGATATTTTGGCGGGCAAGCAAATCGCATTGCGCCAGATGCAGGGATATCAGGTGATTTTGCGCGAGTCCACAAAATAGATAATATTACCAATATTGTAAAATATGATGATTGATACAGCCTTTCCTGCGCGCACAGCGTGTGCACCAGGAAAGCTGATTGTTGTTAAAAAGCCTGTACTAAAGTTGCGCAGTGTTGCGCATACAAAATTCGACATTGTTACAAAAGTGTAACAGGCTGTGAAAAATGCACAAGAAAACATGGTAAAACATGTTGATTATGAACATTGACACTGAAAATAGAATTGTGTATCCTTAAGTTGTGAAACAAAGCTGCGCAACGATGATGCGCAACCTTGAGAAGCTTGTGATATAGCAGATGAAGGAGAATGATTATGAAAAAGCAACTCGCACTTGCAACAGCTGCCTTGATGGCACTGTCCCTGGCAGCATGCGGCAACACCGCAACTGCCTCTTCCGCTGCAGAGTCTACCAGCACTGCAGCTTCCAGCGAAGCCGCCTCCACCGACAGCACCGCAGCTGACGATGGTGACGTTCTGCAGCAGGCTGCAGCCGCTGCTTTCGCCAACGACGTTACCCTGACCATGTGGGGCGCCGAGGAAGACCAGGAACTGCTGCGCACCATCGCTGATAACTTTATCAAAGAATACGGCAATTACGGCGGCACCATCACCATCAACCTCGGCACTCAGTCCGAGTCTGAGGCAAAGGATACCGTCCTGACCGACCCCACCGCCGCTGCTGACGTTTATGCTTTTGCTGATGACCAGCTGAACGAGCTGGTTCAGGCAGGCGCCCTGCAGGAAGTTCAGCTGAACGCTGACGACATCAAGAGCCGCAACACTGCAGCTTCTGTTGACGCTGCAACCCTGAACGGCAAGCTGTATGCTTACCCCCTGACCGCTGATAACGGATACTTCATGTTCTATGATAAGTCCTTCTTCACCGAGGATGACGTCAAGAGCCTTGACACGATGCTGGAGAAGGCAGCCGACGCAGGCAAGAAAGTCTCGATGGACGTTGCTAACGGCTGGTACCTGTACAGCTTCTATGCTGGCGCTGGCCTGAACCTGAGCCTGGCTGATGACGGCGTGAACACTGTCTGCAACTGGAACGAAGCACCGGGTGCTGATGTTACCCAGGCTGTCATTGATATCTGCAAGAACCCCGGCTTCATTGCCTGAAGGACGAAGAGTTCACCGGCAAGCTGAAGGACGGCACCCTGGTTGCCGGCGTTAACGGTACCTGGCGTGCAAACGACGCTGCTGAAGTTTGGGGCGACAACTACGCCGCCTGCAAGCTGCCCACCTACACCCTGAACGGTGAGCAGGTCCAGATGGCTTCCTTCTCCGGCTTCAAACTGATCGGTGTCAACCCCCACAGCTCTAACGTTGGTGCTGCCATGCTGCTGGCTGATTACGTTACCAACGAAGAGAACGAGACCCTCCGCTTCCAGCAGCGTGCACAGGGCCCCTCCAACACCAACGCTCTGGCAGCCGCTTCTTCTCCGGCTCTGACCGCTGTTGTTGCTCAGTCTGAGTACGCTAACCTGCAGCGCGTCGGCGGCAACTACTGGGCTTCTGCTGAAACCCTCGGCCAGATCTGTGTCAACGGCAACCCCGATGGCAAGGATCCCCAGACCCTGATTGAAGATGCTGTTGCTGGCATCACCGCACCGGTTACCCAGTAATTGTTAAAACGAAAAAAGCTGCATTGATACACTAAAACAACGGCCCACAAACGGTCCGGAACGGTTGCCGGGCACGTGTGGGCCGCTTGGCGTAACCGCGTTGGAAAGGAGAGATTCCTGTGGCAAAATCCGCTGCTGCGGCCCTGCACACGGAACCAAAGGAACCCAATTTTTTGCAGAAATTTGGTCATGACTTTGTGCACGGCGATATCTTTACCAAACTATCCTTCTTTGTATGGGGTCTGGGCTACATTGGCCACGGCCAGCTGATGAAGGCGCTTCTGGTCACATTTGTACAGGGTTTTGCGCTGTATTTCCTGGCATTCTTTGGCGTACCCAACCTGGCAAAGTTCGGCACCCTTGGCACCGTAAAAATGGAGATGGTGTTCGATGTTGCCACGATGAAAAACGTTGTAAACGATTACGATAATTCGTTTGAGATCCTGCTGATGAGCATGATCTCCTTTATCGTGATCGCGGCACTGATCGCGGCGGCCATGATGGTGGTATCTTCCAACTATCAGCTGCAGAAGATCCGTGAAGCTGGCAAAAAGACCAACAACTTTGTGCAGGACATCAACGTTTACCTGAACGAAAAGTTCTATGTGACCCTGCTCACCCTGCCGGTTCTGGGCGTTGTGGTGTTCACCATTGTGCCGCTGTTCATCCTGATCGCCGTTGCGTTCACCAACTATGACCAGCAGCACATGCCGCCCAATGAACTGTTTACCTGGGTTGGGCTGAACAACTTCTTTACCCTGTTTGGCGGCGGCGGAATGACCTCCACGTTTGGTTATTCCTTTGCCAAGGTTTTAACCTGGACGTTGGTTTGGGCATTCTTTGCCACCTTTACCAACTTCTTTGGCGGCATTCTGATGGCAATGTTCATCAACGACAAAAAGACCAAGTTCCCCAAGTTCTGGCGTACCCTGTTCATGGTGACCATTGCGGTGCCGCAGTTCGTTACGCTGCTTCTGGTGCGTAACTTCTTCTCCAACAACGGCATTTTCAACACCATGATGCGCAATGCCGGTGTGACGGGCTTTTTGCAGAACATTGGTCTGGTAGACAAGGGCCTTTCTTACATTCCGTTCCTGACCCAGCCGGCTGGGCCATGTTCACCATCATCATGATCAATATCTGGATCGGCGTGCCGTACCAGATGCTGATCGCTACCGGCGTGCTGATGAACATTCCCGCTGACATGATCGAGGCCGCCCGCATTGACGGCGCCAACCCGGTGCAGATGTTCTTCCGCATCAAGCTGCCCTACCTGCTCAGCGTGCAGGGTCCCTCTCTGGTAACGGATTTCGTCAAGAACGTCAACAACTTCAACGTCATTTACCTGCTCACGCAGGGCGTGTTTGTAACCCAGAATCAGGCCCTTGCACAGTCCAACGCAAAGGAAGTTGACCTGCTGGTTACCTGGCTGTTCCGCTTGACGCAGGATTACTACAACTACAAGATGGCTGCCGTGCTGGGCATTATGGTGTTCATTGTGTGCGCCGTGTTTACGGTTGTATGCTTCCACTTTATCAATAAGAAGGAGGCGACGTTCTCTTGAGTACCACTGCTGTACCCTCTTCCGCTGTGCAAAAGCAGCTCAAGCAGGGCAAAGTGAAAAAAGGCATCTTCTCCGTCATCCGCCATCTGGTGCTGGCACTGCTGGCTTTTATCTGGCTGGTACCCATCGCCTGGCTGTTGCTGACCTCGTTCTCCACCGATAAGGGCATCAACTTTACCCGCTTTGTGCCGGAAAACTTTACCATGTGGAACTACGTCAGCATTATGACACAGCCGGACTCTGTTGCACAGTTCCCGCGCTGGTTCATGAACACCCTGGTTGTGGCATGCTTTAACTGTGTGATCTCCACCTGCTTTGTGTTGATGGTGCTTACGCCATAAGCTGCTGCCGCTTCAAGGGCCGCAAGCTGCTGCAGAACTTGTCCGTTACCGTCAACCTGTTCCCCGGCGTTCTGGCCATGATCGCTGTGTACTTTGTTTTGAAGTACATGAACCTGACCAACTCTTACGCCGGTCTGATCATGGTATACGCGGGCTCTTCCGGCCTGGGCTACCTGATCTGTAAGGGCTTTTTTTGATACGGTGCCTGTGGCACTGCGTGAGGCCGCCAAGCTGGACGGCGCTTCGGAAGCGCGCATCTTCTTCCAGATCGTCATCCCGATGTCCCGCCCGATCCTGGTGTACACCATTATCAACTCCTTCCTGACGCCGTGGACCGACTTTGTTGTGGCAAAGATGATCCTGAACTCCGGCGTTTCGACGGACTGGACGGTGGCAATCGGCCTGTACAACATGCTGCAAAAGGCTTTGGTCAACAGCTACTTCTCCCGTTTCTGCGCAGGCGGTGTTTTGGTGGCTATCCCCATCTCCATCCTGTTTGTCATCATGCAGAAGTTCTATGTTGAGGGCATTACCTCCGGTGCAGCAAAGGGCTAAACCTTTGCATCAACTGCACATGGCACAATAGTTGCAGAATCTACTATAATTAGGAATTGGAAATCAGGAATGAGGAATTTCGGTGCAGACCGCCAGTTCCGTCTTTCGGGTTTCCGATTCCTAATTTTTGTTTTATGTTTTACAGTGTAGAGGAAAGGGAATCCACGATGAACTTTATCACCAAAGCCCCTGTGATGCTGTGCGGCGGCGATTATAACCCGGATCAATGGCTGGACCGCCCGGATATTCTTGAAGCGGACATCCGCATGATGAAAAAAGGCCGGAATGAACAGCGTTACGCTGGGTGTGTTTGCCTGGGCAGCATATGAGCCGCGCGAGGGGGAATATAACTTTACTTGGCTGCGCGAGATCATGGATCGACTGTATGACCAGGGCATTTATACCGAGCTGGCAACGCCCACTGGTGCAAAGCCTAACTGGCTGGCACGCAAATACCCCGAAGTGCTGCGCGTGCAGTCCAACGGTGTGCGGGACCACCAGGGCATGCGCCACAACCACTGCCTGACCAGCCCCATCTACCGCCAGAAGGTAGAGGAGCTGCTGAACCACCTGATCGACGCTGTGGGCGACCACCCCGGCCTGATCTTGTGGCACATTTCCAATGAGCTGGGCGGCGAATGCTACTGCCCGCTGTGCCAAGAGCGCTTCCGCGGCTGGCTGAAAGAAAAGTATCATACCATTGATGCCCTGAACCATGCCTGGTGGACTAGCTTCTGGAGCCACCACTACGACAGCTTTGACGAGGTGGAGCCGCCGTTTGATAACGGGGAGCAGAGCCTGAACGGCCTGAAGCTGGACTGGCGGCGCTTTACCACCTGGAACATGATGGACTATGTACACAGCGAAACGGCGATCCTGCGCAAGCGGACCCCCAATGTGCCCATTACCACGAACCTGATGGAGTACTTCCCCGGATTGGACTACCACAAGCTGCAAAGAGAGCTGGATTTTGTCTGCTGGGACAGTTACCCCCATTGGGGGCGCCCCGACCGCAGCACCACCGTGACGGCGGGCATGACGGCGTTTGATCATGCGCTGATCCACGGCTGCAAGCCGGACAAGCCGTTCCTGCTGATGGAAAGCACCCCCAGCCTGGTGAACTGGCACGAGTATAATAAGCTCAAGCGCCCCGGCGTGAACCGGATGAGCGCTATCCAGACAGTGGCCTGTGGTGCGGACGGCGTGCAGTACTTCCAGTGGCGCAAGGGCCGCGGCGGCTCTGAGCAGTTCCACGGCGCGGTTGTGGACCACGATGCCGCGATGATACCCGCGTGTTCAACGAAGTGACCGCCACCAACGAAGCCCTGGCCGCCCTGACCCCGGTGTGCGGCAGCCTGCCCAAAGCGGACGCGGCCATGATCTTTGACTGGGACAACCGCTGGGCGTTGGATGACGCCTGGGGCATGCAGATCAAGCAGAAGAATCTGCGCGAAACCTGCTGCCAGCTGTACGCCCAGCTGAACCACTGCGGTGTGGAAACCGACGTTGTGGGCGTGGATGCAGACCTGAACCGCTATAAGCTGGTGGTGCTGCCCATGCTGTTTATGACCAAGCCTGGTTTTGCACAAAAGATCCGCGAATATGTGGAAAACGGCGGCACCGTTGTGGCCACCTATCTGCTGGGCTATGTGGATGAAAGCACCCTGTGTTGGCTGGGCGGGTTCCCCGGTGACGGCCTGCGCGAAGTGTTTGGCGTGACCGCAAGCGAACTGGACACCCTGTACCCCGGCGAGGGCAACCGTGCCATCTGGGTCAAGAGCAGCCAGCAGAGCAGCATCAAGGATTACTGCGAACTGTTGCAGCCTGCCGAGGGTACCGAGGTGGTGGCTGTGTATGGACAGGATTTCTATTCCGGCCATGCGGCTGTGACCCGCCATGTGTTCGGCAAGGGGCACGCTTATTACATCGGTGCGCGCCTGGATGATGCCGGCAACGCCGCTGTGCTGCGTGCAGCTTTGGCCGATGCCAAGGTGCACCTGCGTGACCTGCCGCAGGGTGTGGAATACCACTGCCGCGAAAGCGAGAACGCGCGCTACCATTTCTACATCAACACCACCCAGAGCGCAGTTAAGGTGCAGGTGGAATCCGGTGCAGACCTGTTGAGCGGCAAAAACGTTTTGGGCAGCATGGAGCTGAAACCCTATGATGCCTGCGCAATTGAGGAAAAAGTGAAATAAGAAAAACGCCATGCTTTCCGAAGAAAGCATGCGTTTGAGACTGAACCTTTACCTATACCCCGGCACTTGATCCGCTGTGCGGGCGCGGCTGGCCTGAGATCGCGGGCGGGGGGGGGATTAGTCCTCCGAGGGCACCCACGCGGAATTCTGGATCACGACCTTTGCGCTGCGCATCCGAATGATGGCGTACACAAAGGCCAGCACGATCAGCAGGCCACTAACGATGGCCACCACGGGGTTCAGCGTCGCAAAGGAGTTGAAGAGCACGAAGATGTTCAGCGCCGCGCACAAAGTGCAGCACAGATAGTACACGGGGTTGGGCACATGCCAGCGGGAGCGTTTCCAAGCCTCCGGGAATTTGGAGGGCATGCGGAAATAAGCGAACAGCTGGATGCAGGTGACAAAGGAGCTGAAGAGCAGCATGTTGTTGCTGATTTCGGAGGTGCTGAAGTTGAAGATGACGGGGATCAGGGAATAGAGGTATTCAAACACCAGGATCTTCCAGAACACGCCGTGCTTGTTTTTGTCCGCGAAACTCTTGGGCAGCCAGCCGTCGAACGCGGACTGGGCGATCATGTAGGGGGTGCCCGCCATGGTGCCGTTCATGGTGGTGAACAGCGCAAACATGGGCCCGAAGATGATGAACAGGATGAAGAGCGGCGCGGGGAAGATGCTCTGGGCCACAACGGCCAGCGAGCGGCCGGCGGTGTCGGCCACGGGCAGCACGCCGGTGGCCACGATGGCAACGCCGCAGTAAACGACCAGCAGCACCGGCGTGGCCATCAGCATCGCCCAGGGGATATCGCGGGTGGCGTTCTGGGCCGTGCGGCTGTAGTTCATGGTCAGATAGTGGCCGGTGGTGGAGTAGTAAAGCAGCATGGTGGCGCTCACAAAGCCCTTGAAGCCGCCGGAGAGGAAATCCCCCGAATGGAAGTCAAAGATAGGGTTTTGCAGATGGAACAGGCCAAAAACGATGAACAGCATCAGCGCCGCCAGCAGGCACCAGGTCATGAGCTTTTGCACCTTGGCCATGATGTTGACGCCAAACAGGTTGATAACGAAGAACAGCGTCAAGAAGGTGATGGAGGCGATCTGGGCGGGGATAAAGGGCAGCAGGTCGTTCACATACCCGCCGATGGAGGTGGCGAACAGGGCGCAGGCAAAGCTGCCGGTGAGGCAGGAGATGGCCTGGAAGCCTGCGGGGATCGGCCCCAGGATGCCGGAGACCATGGAGTACTGGCCGCCGCCCAGCCGCACGGTGCCGGTGATGAACACGATGGGAAGAATATAGACCAGGCCCAGCACGATGGCGGCAAAGTACGCCAGCCACGCGGAGTAGCCGGTGTAGGCGATGGCGGGCCCCACCAGCGTCACCACGCCGGCGCCAATGACCTGCCCCACCGCCAGCGCCAGCAGTTCCGGCCGGCGCAGGGGTCCTTTGGGCGGTTCGGGGATGGTTTCCATCTGAAGATTTTTTCCGAGAAAAGCCATGGGGATCCTCCTCTCATTTCAAAGTGGCGTAGTCGGCGGCGATGGAAAACGCGTAGTCCGACCACTCGTTGCCCAGGCCCGGCAGATCGGGCACTTCGTAGTACCCGTTCACCGGCTGGTAGTCGTAGCGCACCAGCTTCTTGTTGTCCTCCTGAAGGAACAGCACGTGGTGCTCGTGGATGGTGAAATTGGGAATGGCAGTCTCCAGGTGCAGCGCCGGCGCGATGGACAGGTTGGAGGCGCAGATGTGCAACTGCACGCCGCAGTCGTAGGCCTGGGCCAGGTCGCAGATCTTCTTTCCCTCGGTGATGCCGCCGCAGGTGCCAGGTCCGGCTGGGCCAGCTGCAGTGCGCCGCTTTGCAGCATGGGCAGGAACTGCCAGCGGTTATACAGCCGCTCGCCATGGGCCAGGGGCAGGCCGGTCTGCCGGGCGATGTTCCCGGTGATCTCGCCGGAGGGGTAGCTGGGCTCCTCGTAGGCAAAGGGGTGATACTTTTCAAGCCGCTTGGCCATCTGCAGGGCGGCGGCGGTGTCGGTCTGCCCGTGGTTCTCGATGAGGATGTCGATGTCCGGTCCCACCGCCTCGCGAATCGCCGCCATCCGGCTCTCCACTCGGTTCAGCACCTCGGCGGACTGCAGGCCGCCCACGCGTACAAAGCCCATGCACACGCCCTTCTCGTCGGTTTGGGTCAGGTCGAACTTGAGGGCGGTGTACCCCTCCTTCACGGCGCGCAGCGCGTTCTCCGCAAATTCCTCCGGGGTGCCCATCCCCGCCCAGCTGTGGCCCTTCTCGCTCCACTCGCCCCAGTAGAACTGCAGCTGGGAAGCGTAGGTGCGTAGGCGGGGGTTGTTTTTGCCGCCCAGCAGTTTGTAAACGGGAGCCTTGAAGGCCTTGCCCTTGATGTCCCACAGGGCCATGTCGATGGCGGAGATGCCGCCATACACCACTGGCCCGCCGTTCTGGGTCCAAAAGATCTCGTTGTAGATCTTGTTCCAGATCACCTCGGTGTCCAGCGGTCCATCCCCACGATCAGCGGCACCAGGTCCTTGAGCATGCCATAGGCGCGTTGGAGGCCCTGCCGTAGGCCAGGGCCACCTCCCCGTCGCCAAACAGGCCGGTGTCGGTGTGGATGCGGATGCCGATAGGGCAGTTGGTTATGCGTGTGATGCGAAAAACTTCTGCTTTTGTGATGACCATTCCAAAACAACTCCCTTCAAGTGTTATGTTAACCTAACAAAAGTATAACCGTTAAGTTAACATAACACAATGCGGGAAATCCACAAACTTTGTCCCGGAATTTTGTGGGGCCTGTTCCATTGACGGCCCCTGGCAAAAGCGATATAATAACTTGATACATTGATTTCGGGGTGTCTGCATGAATATCCAAAACATCAAAAAAGAAAAAATTACCGACCAGGTGTTCAACACCATGAAGTCGATGATCCTGGATGGGACCTGGCCGGTGGGGGAAAAGATTCCCTCGGAAGCGGCCCTGGCCGCGCAGTTCGGTGTGAGCAAGATGTCGGTGCATGCGGCGCTGCAGAAGATGGAGGCCCTGGGCCTGGTGGACATCCGGGTGGGCAGTGGCACCTATGTGAAAACGAACTCCCTGGCGGACTGCTTCGCCAAATTGAGCCAGGCCGTGTTTACCGACCACAATGTGCAGCAGGTGGCGGAACTGCGCCGGGCGATTGAGCTGGAGGCCGTTTATCTGGCCATCGACCGGCGGACGGAGGAGCAGCTGGAGGAGTTGCGGGCGTGTTACCAGCAGTTCCTCTACGCGGTGCGAACGGGGGATATGGAGGAGATCAAGGCCACCGACCTGGCGTTCCACCGATATGTCATCCGGATGGCGGGCAACGACCTGTTCGAGGTGCTGTACGATTTTTGTTACAGCCTGCTGGAGCCCTTCTTTATCGCCTCGGGCAAGATCGGCGAGGCTCTGCCAGGCCGGGAGAACATTGTGATGAGCAGCGGATGTGCGATCCGCACTATCAGATGCTGGAAGCGATCGAAACGAGGAGCAGGGCAAAGGCGGAACAGGCATACCAGGCCATGCTCTCCATTTCGGGGCTGCTCTGACGGCACAAAAAAAAGGCCGGCGGCCCGCAAGGGCCACCGGCCTCAGCCCGTCAAAGAACCCCTGTTTAGCAAGCAGCTAAACAGGGGTTCTGGTGTGTTTTGTGGAAAACTTGGAAAGGAAGCGGAAAAAGCAGAGACAAAAAGGAGTTTTTCCAACTCCAAACTGCCAGCCTTTTCAGATTCATGGCAGCAAACTTAAGCTTGACCCATCTGGTGACTGCGGTCAAGCCTCTGTGGTGCGTGTAACGCATCGCATACATGCATTTCGCGTCTTCTGTTTTTCGGATGCTCTTCACGGCATCCAGATAGAACTGCCAGATGTGTCTCGTCAGGAGCTTCTGTCCCTTCTCGTTTGCTCCGCATTTCGCTTGGTATGGGCAGTCTCTGCAATTCTTTGGCGTGCTGCGGTAACTACGCTTTCCATCCTTGTCGGTGGTGGTATGCCTGAGTTCTTTTCCCTGCGGGCAGAGATAAACATCCTTCTCGGGAATATAGGTGTACTCCCAGGGACGGTAGCTGTCCTTTGCTCCTTTGTATCGGGTATATGGCAGAACGGGAACAATCCCGTCAGCGATGGTTCTTTTGGCGATCCAGGGGGTCTTGTAGCCGGCATCCATTACAGCATACAGAATATCGTTGAATCTCTTGGTGATTGTGGTATACAGATCATCCATGCAACGCTGTCATGGATATTCCCGCTGTTACCTGAACGCCTAATACAAATCCATGCTTGTCACAGGCCGTATGTGCTTCATAGGCAAACTGCCGCTCGTGCTCCCCCTTTACAAACATCCCACAGTCCGGATCCGTGGTGGATACTGTCTTTTCACTGCTCCCGCCGCTGCCGCTGCCTTTGTCACCCTCGTTGTCATCCTCGCTTTCTTCTATCGGCTTTTTGCCCAGCTTCTCCCTCTCCTTGTTTACCTCCTGCCGAAGCTGCTCCGAGTATACTTTCGCCGTTTTGGCGACCTGCTGCTTCTGGAATTTCTTCTTGTTCGCACTCGCCTTGATGTGTGTGCCGTCTATGAAGACTACACTTGGATCCACCACACAGTTATTCAACGCTTTGTTGAGAATATGTTCAAAAATCTCGTCTGGCAGCTCCTCCGGGAACCTTTTGCAGAAGGCATAGCTTACCGTTGCAAAGTGTGGGATCTCCTCCAAAAGCCATATCCCAGAAACCACCGGTATGCCAGATTCACCTGCACTTCCCGGTAGGTCTGCCGCAGCGAGGGGATTCCAAACAAATGCTGCAGCAGTACCATCTTGATCAGCACGACCGGGTCCGTCCCGGGACGGCCATTGGTATGGCAATAGTACCCTCCAACCGCTCATACAGCCAGTCGTAATCCATGACCTTCTCGATCTTACGCAGCAGATGATTCTTCGGCACCAGCATATCCAAATCCACGATCACCGCTTCCCGCCGCGCGTCTTTTCTCCACTTCTCCATACAAAACACCCCCGTTTCCTCTATTATACAGGAATCGGGGGTGTTTGGACGAGTTTTTTGACAGGCTGACGCCATGCTTTCCGAAGAAAGCATGGCGTTTTTTAGTTAGGGAAACACCGCACAATTCCCGCCTTACGGCTTAAGCACCGCTCCAACGGCTGCGGCACGGCATCTGCGTTGCCAAAATGCTCGATAATGTCGGGTTGAGGTACCCGCATCGTGCTTCGGGGGCAAAAGCCCCTCGCACTCTGCGACCGCTGCCCCTGCTTCGGTTCGCTGTTTCCGCCACTGGCGGCGCTCACCTTTGCAGCATCCAGTATTATCTGCGCTTTTG
>ENA-OQCF01000233-OQCF01000233.1-human-gut-metagenome-genome-assembly--contig:-NODE-233-length-21355-cov-3.639721_pt1 | contig 21355 bp, 29 predicted proteins | sample MGYA00242756_ERZ504573 | MGnify/ENA primary metagenome ERZ504573 (study PRJEB26092, sample SAMD00036240) | human gut metagenome | host: Homo sapiens | study: EMG produced TPA metagenomics assembly of... | reverse complement strand
CGCTTATCACACAAGTGAACTGTCGGATACCCACATTGATAGCCGGGCTGGGCGACAAGCTGGCAAAACTGTCGGCGGTCATCGAGAAGCTCGACAAGAAGGCCAATGTGGTGGATGCCATCGAAGTGTTCATGCATTTTCCAAATGGATCGAATACCGCTCGACGATCGACCCGGATGTGACCCCGGAATTGGTAAAGGCCATCAACAAGTACCAGGACCTGTACATAACCGAACAGATGGGCATAAAATAACAAGGGCATGGCAACAGCAGCGGAAAAGAAACAGGCATACGAACAGTGGAAAGAACACTGCAAAAGGGTACAGTCCATTACGGATACGGCGCTGCTCGCAGGCGAGACACCGGCACAAAGGGACAGGCGCATTCTGCGGCTGCAGGGTAACTATGCCGCATTCTGCGAATATTACTTTCCCCACTTCCTCACCTTGCGTGACAAGACTACCGGGGAAGCCATACGCACCATTCACAATGCACCGTTCCACAATGCGGCAGCGGCCAAAGTAAGGGGTACGCCCAACCTGAAGGCGGTATTCATGTGGCCGCGCGGTCATGCCAAGTCCACTCACATGGACATCTTCGTCCCATTATGGCTCATGTTCCAACCAAAGCGGCTCATCAATTTCATGGTGGTGGTCGGCAAAAGCGAAGACTCTGCACACGTCTGCTGGGCGATATTCAGGCGGAACTGGAACACAACCAGCGCATCATTGCCGACTTCGGCAAGCAGCAGGGGAATGCCTCCTGGCAGGATGGGGAGTTCAAGGCTGCCAACGGGGTGAAATTCCTGGCTTGCGGACGCGGACAGTCTCCGCGTGGTCTGCGCGACCGGGAAGCACGCCCGGACTACATCGTCATCGATGACTTGGATGACGACGAACTGTGCCGCAATGAGAAACGGGTGCATGACATTACAGACTGGGTGAAAGAAGCCCTTTTTGGTGCACTGGATGTGGGCCGGGGACGCTTTATCATGGTCGGGAACCTCATTTCTAAAAACTCGGTGCTGGCCAATCTCACCAAGACAAAAGGGGTACATGTATCCGTCATCAAGGCAATAGACAAGAACGGAGAACCGGTATGGCGCGAAAAATGGACGAAAGAGGAGGCGCAGGAATACAGGGATTTCGTAGGCTACCGGGCATGGGAAAAGGAGATGATGCACAACCCCATCGTGGACGGCACTATCTTCCGGGCAGACTGGATTCGTTACAAGAAACTGCCCAGACTGTCCAAGTATGAAATGCTGGTCTGCTATACCGACCCCTCTTTCAAATCGACCACTTCAAACGACTACAAGGCTTGCCGCCTTTGGGGCAAGATTGGGAAGGAACTGCACCTTATAGACTGTTACGTCCGGCAGGATACCGTTTCCGGAATGGTACGGTGGCTTTACGACCTCTACGAGCGTACACGCGATACGGCAGCCGTCCAGTTCTTTATGGAAGCGAACTTCATGCAGGATGTCATTCTGGATGAGTTTGAGGCAGAAGGAAATCTGCGTGGATACCAACTGCCCATCATGCCGGACAAACGAAAGAAGCCGGACAAGCTCCAGCGCATCGAAGCGGTGTCACCATTATGGGAACGCGGTTTCGTATTCTACAATGAAAAGTTGAAAGAATCGCCGGATATGCAGACCGGAATCGAACAGACCTTGGCTCTGGAGCGTGGCAGCCGTATTCACGATGATGCACCGGATGCGACGAGGGAGCCATCTGGATGCTGCAGCGCAATTCAAGACAGGAGAGTTTTCAACCGGTGTTCGGCAAAAGGCCGACCGCCAAAAATATATGGTAACATGATACAACTGATTAAAAGAATGATTTTTGCATGGCGCTATAAACGTGCCGTTGCCCGTGCTTGCAAGTATGCCAAGCTCTACGGAAGAAAATACTACGTCCTGTATATGGGCGGCAAACTGAAAGTTGTCCCCAAAAGGAATATCTGCGAACTGATTCACCGCCACCGTTTCCGCAAGGGAACCACTATCCGGGATATAGAAAAAATGGCATTATTCATCACTAAATAATAAGGTCATGTTCATTACAGAAGAAGATTACAAAGTTGTCATCGGCGACAACGCATTGAAGGTCATCTCCCAGGTAAGCCCGGAAAACCGTACCAATGCAGAAGCGGAAGCCCGGGAAGAAATTGCCGGTTATCTACGGCCGAAATACGACTGTACGGCCATTTTCTCTGCACAGGATGAACACCGGAACCGGCTCATTGTCATGTACACCTGCGACATTTCACTTTACCACATGAGCGCAGCCATGCCACAAAAGATGGGAAGCGAGATACGCAAGGAACGATATGAACGGGCCATCAAGTGGCTTGAAGGCGTACAGGCCGGAAAAATTGTCCCTGATTTGCCCTTGGCTGTCGGAGAAGATGGGCTTCCGTCCGGAAATTCACTTGTTTACAGCTGTCAGAAGCAGCTTCATCATAATTGGTAGGACTATGGATATTAAAGACTTTTTCAGCGGTATGTTTTCCAGTAAACCGAAAAACGTACTGCAAACGCCATACGGCAATTTTAATCTGGCCAAGGGGAAAGACATCAAGCGGGTGCAGAAAATGGTCATCGACCTGCAGCGCACCACCGATGCACTCACCCGGAAGGACATCAAGAACTGGCGCGATGCCTGGCAGTCGGCCATCAATGTGGACAGCCCCAGCCGCCAGCGCCTGTACGACATCTACCGGGACGCGGAAATAGATCTTCACCTCTCCGGATGCGTGGAGCAGCGCAGAGGGTTTGTCATGGCACGCTCTTTCAAAATCGTAGACGTGAAAGGGGATGAGAACGAGGAGGCGGTACACTTCTTCGACCAATCCTGGTTCAAACAGCTCATGCGATATGCGCTCGATTCCATCTACTGGGGACATTCGCTCATCGAATTGGGCGACCTTTGCACTGACGGCGACGGCTGCATCTGTTATTCGGATGTGAAGCTTATTCCGCGCAAACATGTCATTCCTGAGTATGGGCGTGTCATTACCGACCTCGGGCAGGACTGGACTACAGGTATAGACTACCGCCAGCCTCCTTTTTCCGACTGGCTCATTGAGGCAGGTAGGCCCGACGACCTCGGGCTGTATCTCAAGGCTGCTTCACAGACTATTCCCAAAAAGAACATGCTGGCCTTTTGGGACACCTTCGGGGAAATATTCGGAATGCCCATGCGTATAGCACGCACCACTTCGCGCGATCAGAAAGAGATTGACCGTCTCGACAAGATGTTGCGTGAAGCCGGAACCGCCCTCTCCATGGTGGCAGGAATGGAAACCGAAATCGAATTTGTGGAAAGCGGCAAGGGGGACGCATTCAATGTCTATGACAAGCGTATCGATCGGGCCAACTCCGAACTGTCAAAGCTTATCATCGGGCAGACGATGACCATCGAGGACGGAAGCAGCCTATCACAGTCGGAAACGCACCTTGAAGTGTTCCAGAACCTCGTGGAAAGCGACTGTGATATGCTTCGGGATATAGTGAACAACCAGCTCATTCCGCGCATGGTGCGCCACGGGTTCCCTGTTAAAGGGCTGCGCTTCGATTGGGACTACTCCATTGACTACACGCCCGAACAGCAGAAAGCTTACGAGGAAATGGTACTGCAACACTACAAGGTAAAGCCTCAGTACTTTGAGGAAAAATACGGTATCCCGTGCGAGGAGAAGGAACCGAAAGAAGAGCCGGACCCGACAGAACCGAAAAAAAAGAAAGACGGCAAACCGGCTGAAACGTTGTCCCGTTTTTTCGACTGAGCCCCGATGATTATTCGGGGCTGCACCAGCGGTATGCCCACCTGTTGGGCAAACAGAAACTATGCCTCTCCATGGAGGACGAGGCAAAACTCATGCGCGACAAGCTCACGGAACGCTTTGACCGCATGATGAAGGTGCTGTTCCGGCAAGAAGGGGCAAACCTTGAAATAGGTATCCTGGCATCCGAAGAAGCGCAGGATTTTATAGAAGCTCATTCTTCTGTCTTGAACGGTTCATTCCGAAAGGTGGAAATGTCCGAGACCATGCGCAAGCGGCTGGAGCGTTCCAACTATGTATTCTCCGGCTTGAAGACCTTCCATGAACTGAATGAACCTTTCCCTCCCTGTTGGATGAAAACGGCAATAGAAAGACGTTCGAACGCTTTTTGAATGATGTCCGGAAGATCGACGAAACATACAATTCAAACTATCTACGGGCTGAATTCACCTTTGTACAGGCTTCGGCTGAAATGGCAGCCAAATGGGAACGGTTCATGCAGGACGGCGACCGCTATTATCTACAGTACCGCACGGCCGGGGATGCAAAGGTACGTCCCACCCATGCAGAAATGGCCGGCATCACACTCCCGGCTTCAGACCCGTTCTGGGCAGAATTCTATCCTCCTAACGGATGGGGCTGCCGCTGTTCCGTGGTCCAGGTACGCAAATCCAAGTATCCGCCTACAGACCACGAAGAGGCCATGGCAAGGGGGAAATCAGCTTTGGAAGTTGACAAAAAGGGAATGTTCCGGTTCAATGCAGGCATGGAACAAAAGACGATGCCCGACTATAATCCATACACCATCAAGCGCTGTAAGGATTGCGATATGAACAACGGAAATATGAAACTGGTCTTCGTTCCGGAAAATGAATTGTGCGCCGCATGCAAACTGGTAAGAACATTGGCCAATGCAGATGCCAAACAGATAAAGAAGCAAGCCAAGCCATTGCAGGGAACAGTTATCACGAATAATGAATTCCCATTCCCGGTAAACATATCAAAACGCACGCTTCAAGAATGGACCAACCAGCCATACAAGTTCTACCATGAAAAGAACCTCATGCTTCTGGATATAAAGAATGTATTTGCCAAAGCCAAATACCTGGGAACAGCAGATAACCACAAAGGTATTCCACACCTCATACAATCGCACATTTTCGAGATAGAAGTAAGAGGTGAAAAAGCACTGATAATAGTTCGGGAATACGACTGGCACGAATACACGCTGCACAGTCTTTCAGAAGGAGGTGAATTATACAAACATATAAAAAAGAAAGAATAGCGAAAGACGCAAGCTCCGGGAACTACAATCCCGTTCTGAACATCTAACGCTATTCCTCACTGCAAATATACAAAACAATTTTTAAAAACAACCCGTTATGAACAAAATTATCGAATTTCTCAAACAAAGCAACCGCTACAAACACCTTATTGGCGGTTTGTTGGTAGGCATTTTGGCCTTCACCCCGTGGACAGCGCTCTATGCTGCAGCTGTCGCAGCCTCCTGTCTGGAACTGAAAGACAAACTGAAAGGCGGACTTTGGGACTGGATAGACTGGTCTCTTACCGTCATAGGCGGCATATTGTCGGCCCTATTTTGGTGGATAGTGTAATGCTTTAGCTCATTTTGCCTGTTAAATCAGTAACTTTGTACCCGGTGGAGCTTCCCGATAGTCCGTGTGGTCTATCGCGGGTACAACAATGCGAACGCGAATGGCGGTGTGTCGAATGCGAATGCGAATAACGATGCTTCGAATACGAATGCGAATATCGGCTCGCGTCTGGAAATCTAATTAATCGGCGTACAGCACCGGGGACGTGTCCCCGAAGCGGTGCCGAGGGAAGCAAGCCACAGCAACAGCACCCATTAGGGTGGAAAGCTGAAAAATCACGCGTCGGGTGGAGTTTGGTAGGCTGTTATCAGTTCGAAGAAGTCAGACCCGGGGAAAGGAAGGCCCTTATCTTTCATGTTTATTAACCAATAGCTTATGCGCAGGGAAGGATATATTATCGAGGAAATCATCGAATACTCCAATATGTCGGAGGCATTCGATTCGGTACTTCGCGGAACCGATCGTAAGAGGTCAAGGCAGGGACGATTCCTGCTTGCCCATAGGGAGAAGATTATCACCGAACTGACGGCTTCCATTGCGGACGGCTCATTCCGGCTGGGCGGCTACCATGAGAGGGAAATTGAAGAATACGGTAAAAAACGTATTTTGCAGATCCTGTCCATGAAAGACCGCATCGCTGTGTTTGCCATCATGAATGTGGTGGACCGCCACCTGCAAAAACGTTATATCCGGACAACCGGTGCAAGCATCAAAAGGCGCGGTACTCATGACCTGATGAACTGCATACGTACCGATTTGCAAAAAAATCCGGAAGGCACGCTTTACGCATACAAATTTGACATCCGGAGGTTTTATGACAATGCGCGGCAGGACTTTGTTATGTGGTGCTTCCGGAGGGTGTTCAAGGACAAAAGGCTGTTGGTCTTGTTGGAGCGGTTTGTTAAGCTGCTGCCGGAAGGTATCAGTTTCGGACTGCGCAGTTCACAAGGGGCAGGAAATCTGCTTCTGTCTGTATTTTTAGACCACTATCTGAAGGATAAGTACGGGGTTCGTTATTACTATCGCTATTGCGATGACGGACTGGTACTCGGTAAAACGAAAGCGGAATTGTGGAAGATTCGTGATGCTGTTCACGGGCAAATGGGAAAAATAGACTTGGAAATAAAGCCGAATGAACGGGTGTTCCCTGTGGAAGAAGGCATTGATTTCCTTGGCTATGTTATCCGTCCCGACTATGTAAGATTGCGGAAACGCATCAAACAGAAGTTTGCCCGGAAAATGCACGAGGTAAAATCGAGAAAAAGACGGCGGGAACTGATTGCCAGTTTCTACGGCATGACGAAGCACGCCGACTGTAATAAGTTGTTTAAAAAATTAACAGGCAAAGAAATGAGAAGTTTTAAAGACTTGAATGTCGCTTACAAGCCGGAAGACGGTAAAAAGCGATTCCCCGGAGTGGTGGTAAGCATCCGGGAACTGGTAAACTTACCCATTGTAGTGAAGGACTTTGAGACCGGTATCAAAACCGAGCAGGGAGAAGACCGCTGTATTGTGGCCATCGAAGTGAACGGCGAGGCAAAGAAGTTCTTCACCAACAGCGAGGAAATGAAGAATATTCTCGCACAAGTAAAGGAAATGCCGGATGGTTTCCCGTTTGAAACGACCATCAAGACAGAGACATTCGGCAAAGGTAGAACCAAATACGTGTTTACATGAGAAGAGTTGAAGGAAGTGCCGGTGTATCGCTGATGGAATGCACGAACCCGGTTAAAGACAAATGGCGCATCCGCTGGGATGTGCAGGAAAAAGAGAACGGCTCTGCTCCTACATGGAAGAGGAGTTCGGACACAAGCCTACTGATGAGGAAATCCGCACATTGGTTATGTCATGGTATAACAGCCAGACTGATGCGGCTATCCTATCCGGATTCGCCTATAATGGCGCCCCTGTATGGCTTTCTACGGAGAACCAATACAACTATAAGGCAGCATACGATTTGGCCGTTCAGACGGGCGGAGAGACCCTTCCGGTTACATTCAAATTCGGTTCGGATGAACAGCCCGAATACCATACCTTTGAAAAGTTGGATAATCTGAAGGACTTCTACATTCAAGCGGTCAGACACATCCAAAACACACTGGCTGAAGGATGGAAAAGGAAAGATGTATTCAACTTGGATTTATATCGGATTGAATGATTGACAATCCCTTCGGGGGAAGGATAAAAAAAAAGCCCCCGGCCTGTTAAATAGTCGTCTCACTTACCATTTAAACATAAAGCACCTCTTACCGGCACGACCGGGGGCAGATACCCTCGTTCGCCAGTAAGAGGCTTTTTTATGTAAGCGCTATTCTGCGCAATGATAAGTGAGACAATGCAAATGTACGAAATTTAACTGGATATGAAAGTAATTGAGATACTAAAATTGAACAGAGAGCTTTTAAAAACGTGCCATTACATGGGCATACGACCCGATGACGTGCAATATATAGAACTATATAATGAATATAACAAGTTGCAGACCAATGGTGAAAAAGTGTCTTATATCGTAGCTACGCTTTCCCTACGATATGGCATCAGTGAGCGAAAGGTGTATGACCTGATCAAGCGTTTTAAAACCGACTGCAATTTGTGTGCAGTGTAATCAGGACTTCCTCCCACTAAAGGCAAACTCCCCTACCCTACCTTTGTATCGCAATAAATAACATTCATATCATGGACAAGTATTATCAAATCTTAGGCAAGGTGCTTTCGTCCGGAAAGATGCAAAGCAATAAAAAAGGGAATATCCGCTACCTACTGAATGAACAGCTGACGCTGCTCCCTGCCGACCTTCTTGATATATTCGAGGGGCATACCATAGCGCGGAAGAAGTTAAAAAACGAGTTACAACTGTTTATGAGGGGCGAACGAAACGTGGAAAAATACAGGGAGGCCGGAATCAACTGGTGGGACTACTGCGGCTCTATCCTTGTGAACAGCTACCCAACCTATTTTGAAAAACTGCCGCCACTCATCGAACGCATAAACAGGGAAAAAAGGAACAGCAAAAACTATATATTGTTTCTCGGATCTACAGGAACAGAAAGCAACCAGGCTCCATGCCTTAGTCTTGTTCAGTTCCAGATAGAGCAAGGAGAACTGGTCATGACCGCCTATCAGCGAAGCAGCGATGCGAATTTAGGACTGCCGGCAGATATTTATCATTTGTATCTAATATCAAGACAGATTGAGTTGCCACTAAAATCCATCACCCTGAATCTGGGGAATGTGCATATTTACGAAAACAACATCGACAAAACAGAACAGCTGCTTGCCGGCAATGAAAATGTAAAATTTGAATTGAACGTATGAGAAAGATGTATCTGTCAGCCCCTCTCCCATTTGTCGGGCAAAAGCGTATGTTAGCCAAGGAATTCATGAAAGTGCTGGAGCAATATCCGGATGGAACATTGTTTGTTGACCTGTTCGGTGGCTCCGGATTGTTGTCTCACATTACCAAATCCCTCAAGCCCCACTCTACTGTTATCTATAATGACTTTGATAACTACCGCTTCCGCATGAAGCACATTCCGCAAACGAATCAGCTGCTTGCTGACATTCGCGAAATGGTAGGGAATTCCGTACCACGTCATAAAATCATTAAAGGAGAACTGCGTGAACGAATATTCAGCCGCATCGAGCAGGAAGAGAATAGCACCGGATATGTGGATTTCATTACCCTCTCCTCCTCTATCTTGTTTTCCATGAAATACAAACTGTCTGTTCAGGATATGCGGAAGGAAGCTTTATACAACAATATACGCAAGACCGGCTACCCGGAATGTACGGACTATCTCGAAGGCTGGAAATCGTATCTTGCGATTACAAGGAAGTATTCAACCGGTATAAAGATATTCCTGGAGTAGTATTTCTTGTTGATCCGCCCTATCTGTCCACTGACGTAGGGACCTATAACATGTACTGGAATATGGCAGACTATCTGGATGTGCTGAATGTACTGAAGGGGCATTCATACGTATATTTCACATCCAACAAATCTTCAATTCTGGAGCTGTGCGAATGGATAGGTAAAAATAGGGATTTAGGTAATCCTTTTGAAAACTGCACAAAGGTGGAATTCAATGCTCACATGAATTACAACTCTTCTTACACAGATATGATGCTTTACAAGAAAGAGGCTGCCTGATTGCGTTTACTTTGCCTGTATTGAACAAAAAAGCCGCAGACGGTAATTTGTACGTCCGCGGCTTTTTCTGTCTAATAAAGACGGCTATTGCAGCCGCTTGATGGCCACACACTGATATACCTCGATACTTTCCACAATATCCTCATGGTTGTGATTGGTATCACTCTCCACCAGATCCAGCTCCAAAAAGGTCTCCCCGCTCAATCCGGCAAGCTGTGCATGAAGCAGTCCGGACAGGTCAAACACCTTCAGCGCATCCTCCTGCAGCTCGCTGCCCTCAGCACTCGAACCTTCCCAGTCCGTCACGATGTGCAGTTTAATCAAAGGTTCTGCCCGGTATTCCACACCGGGAACAATCGCATTCCACTGTATAGCAGAATTCCACAAAGACAGCCGGACGCTCCCAGTTTTCTTCCTGTTCGATGAATTCCACATTATGGTTCCACAAGTCTATGTGCTTGATAAGGTCAATGGCCTTCAGCTCCCGGCAAAGCATCCGGTAAAGTTCTTTTCTCATTTTCTTATGATATTATATTCAATGGTAAAATACTCTGTTAGGTTCTCTTCTACAATCTCACGGACGGCTTTTTCCACTTCAGGCGATGTGCCGAGGAAACGGCGTCGGGGAATCCTGATGGTGCTTCCTGCTTTCTTTAAAGCCATGAACATCCAAAAATCGGCTTCTGTATCAAGCCGGACATTTCGTTTGTCTTTTCGAAGTTTGCCGTCTTTTCTTCTACCGAACGCTCCGGTTGCCTCATAATACTTATGCCAGAAGAAACGCTTCATCCGCTTGGTCACCACTATTTCACCGCCATCATTATGAATGGCCGCATAGGGCAGAGAGGTAAAGAAGGTAATGCTGTTTTCCGTTGTCCGACTTCCGATACTTTTCCGAAGCGCCCCGGTATCTGTTAGTATGGCTCTACCTTCATTCCGGATGGGGCTTTTCCGTCGCTGCCATTTCTCACTGAAAAAAGCCTGCCGTTCAAAGTTCTTGTCAAACTCATCACTCATTTCCACCTGAATGTCTTTCAGTATCCGGGCCACTACTTTTTTTACGTTTTCATTCATTCCCAGTCAAAGTTAAATTTCAATTGTACCGTATCGTCCGGCAAATCATTTTTAAGGTCTGCGGACGCTTTAAGCATATTGTAGAATGTACGCTCACTAATAGCATACACAGGATATATGTACCGCCGCCATATTTCACGGTTCGGTACACCGTGACTGGCATAATGGTCATATATCCTGTTTACTTCTGCTACACGCTTCTGATAACTGACTCCTTGCCGCTTTCCCATATAGGTTTAATCGTTCATAGACGGTTCTACTTTAGGTTTATAGGGGCGGATGTCAAGCGTCATTTTTGCGCTTACCGTTACCCGGCCACTTCCTTCACACTGTCTGCAGACTTCCTCAACGGTTTCGCTTCGCTTCTTTCCAAAGATCCGAGAGGGATATTCTACAACTTTCTTTACTTTACCTGTACCGTAGCAAGCACGGCACAGGGCTACTTTCGGAGATTTCTCCACTTCTTGTATCATAGTTCTATTATTTATGATTCTGTCATTCCCAGAGGATAGGTTTCCACATTCCGTTTTCGTTTTTGATTTCAGCACGGATAAACTGTTTGCTCACTTCCGGCTGGTAGGCTTCCTCAATGATACGCACACCTTCAATGAAACGGTCATCTCCGGTTTCCATGGCCACTTTGCGAAGCTGCACGATGCGTGAAGCCTTCAGCGTTCCCTTGGCATCACGGGCCAACAGACGAAGCACCATGCTCACCAGTGCCTTGGTCTTTTCATCTTTGGCCAGACCTTCGATGTATTCCTTCACAATGGCTATACCGTCTTCCACCGTGTCACGGTAACCGTCGGTCACATACACACCCAGCGTGATTCGTTTGTCGCCTTCACTGTTAGTAAAGGTATGGCTGCGCTGGTCATCCTTCACCTTGGTCTTGAAAAGGTCTGCCTTCATTTCCAGAATGGTTTTGAAGTTGTCCATCACAGTCTGCTTGCTTGCCTTGATCTGCTCACTGATGCCCAGCAGTACCGGAATGGAGTTTGCTATCTCCTCATCCACCATCTGTTTGTACATTTCGCGGTCATTCTTGGCTTTTTCCTCTGCCGCTTTCTTTGCTTTTTCTCTCTGGAAGCTTCAAATTCCGCCTTCTCCTCTGCCGTCATTACCACGGTCGTTTGTTTCATTTCTTCCATGATTCTTGTTTTTTGGGGTTATTGGTTTTCATAATCCTGCATTTCAGGTTCGTCTTCCATCAGCATAGCCTCTCCGTTGGCGTATGCCCAGTCAGCCAATTCACTATAAAACTCGGCTGCATCTTGCTTCTCCATATCAGAGGCAAGCAGGTTGATTTCCTTTTTCAGATTCTCTAAAATCTTTGTGTTTCTATTTTCCATATCCTATCAGTTTGCCGGAGCATCAGGGTCAATCTGAATGAGTGATACCATGCTCACGGGGTTAATCGTTTGCTTTTCTTTCCTGGCTTCAAGCCGCCTTTCCGTTGTATGGACCGAAGCTTTACCGCCAGTTCATCCAGTTCGTCCACCGTAATCTGTCTGAACGCTTTGCCGACTATTCGGGGATTACTGCAGAAGTCATTGATTCGTGCCCAGTCGGATGTATCTATGCCCAGCTTCTGCATCAGGTTCAGACAGAGACTCCGTTTCCGCCGCAGCTCCTCACGCAGCTTCTGTCGCCATTCGTCTTGTCCGCTCAGCTTCTCCAGAGCCGTACAGCAGGCTTCATACTCCTTGGCTGTCATTTCCTTCAGACTGTCCGTCCGGTTCCACGTGTACTGCAGCACAATGCTTTTCTTGAATTCTTCCCGGTCTCCTGTACAGGGAAGCTTGTTGAACAATGTGTAGAACCGGGCGAAATTGGTTACTTCCTGTGCCATGTCATTTACCATTAAGAATCATTTCACATTCCGTTGATTTGGTACTGACACGATAAATTATCTTATCCGGCTTCACTGATTTACCTTTGTATTCAGCCTCAATTTGCTTAGCAAATATCTTTTTGAACTCATCACCCATTTTAGAAAGTATTTCTTTATTGTACTCCCCGCAAAAACCTATGCGTGAGGATTGGATTTCACGAATTGTTCCTCTATATACCGTAGCGGTCAACTTCATCACCACAACACCGGTTCCATTTTTATTTTTCCCATATCGACTAATTTTATTCAAACAACACTTTAATGCCACACGAACTGGCCACGTCAAGTTCCAGTTTGGCTCCCTTGCTCAGTTCCCAGTCCTTCAGCATATAGATATAGTCACAAGCCAGCAACAGGGCAATGTCGGCCCGCATGTGGGCTCTCCAATGAGCTTCATCCGGCAATCCGTTCCTGAAAGGGTTTACAGGGTCATAGCCTTGTGCCTTCAGTTCCTCCTCGGCACGGCTGAAGGCTTCCTTGCGCTCATCCATGTCATAATGCGCGATAGCTCCGCTGATGTACACCTTCCCGGCACCGGTCGCCTCACCGCGCTGATAAGCCTTGTGCCGTTCCCACCGTTCCGGAACGACCACACTGTAGTTGCACGATTGGCAGCAGCAGCCTTCTTCTTTCACCGGGAACGGATTGTATCCGTAGCCCTCATACTCTTTGCCGCAGATGCAGCACACTTTCTTTTCTTCTTTCTTTTCCATCACTTCAAATCTTTTTAATGTTTACTTTACAACTTGGATTCCATATCAGCACATTACGTGCAAACAAGACATCACCCGTTTCTATTACGACATGACCGGGCATTTTCGCTCTTCTCACTTTTAAGTCGCTTTGGATGTTTCGCTCCAGCCAGTCATCCAATACGGACCGGCTGGAATTTCCGTCCAGCAGTATCTGGAACACTTCAGTTCCGGTGTAGCTTTCAAAAGCCTTCTCGTTATTATCCATAATCATTTTGGTAAATTATTACTTGTTTGAATGATTCCGTCTTCCCATACCACATAATAGCTTCCCGGGTCTCCAATGGCGCGTCCTTGACAATAAGCTTTATAACCGACCACCCGAATCTTCATATCACAGATATATTTCAATCTTACTGCACCGCCACCCATCGGCTGGCTTTTCTTTTCCTGGCTGATCCAGATGAAACATTTCTTCGGAAAGGTTTCCATCAGTTCCACAGCCTGCGGATAATCCCATCCGGCCACCTGAAAGGAATCGATGATGATAAACTTCGGGCTTTTCGGTTTTTTCAGTCTGGCAATCACTTCCTCCAGACTGCCTTCTGTCACCACACGAAATTTACCCTGCACCTCATTCATCTTCAGATAACCCATACGCCGTTGGAAGCTTTGGTTGATTTTCTCTTCGTAACTCATGTACAGCACCGTCCCATAGTTGCACAGTTCCTTTCCAAGTTGCATCACAAAGCTGCTTTTCCCACTGGCACTGGCACCGCTGATGAACCACGAAGCGTTCTCTGCCGGGAACCCGAAAGGTTTGCTCCATTTCTCATCCCACGGCAGAGTAACCCATTTCTTGGCGGCTATTTCCTTCGGACTGTACGCACGCTTCATTATTCCGCTGTCATTTTAAGTTTCTCAATCTCGGTATAGACTCTTCTCAAACCACCGCATGTCTTCCGTACAATCTGGGCTATATCAGCCCCCGCAGGAGCATTTACCTTGGCTACAATACGTGCCTGGTTGTTCAAGAACTGTTCGCGCTCCTTTCCATCATCCGGAGTCACCTTGCTGTACCGGTCACCATAACGGCTCAACATTTCGGTATAGCCCACCTTCTTACATTCTATGGACCGGTTGATTTTCTCTTTCAATCCGTCTGCCCCCATCATATACCAGGCGCAGCAGCGCTCAGTGGCATTCCATAAGGCCTTCAGTTCCAGGAAAGCTTCATACTGCAGGTCGCCTGCTTCATCGAGGATGATAAGCGGGGTTTCCATCGAACGGAGGTAATATACCAGGTCTTCATACACATCAGAATACTTCCCCTTGCTGTCCACACCAAACTCTGCAGCAATCTTGCGTACCAACTTCAATTTTGTCTTTACCTGCGAGCAGTCGATATAAACGGCATTCTTGTGGCTTTGCACATAATAACGTGCCGTGAAAGTCTTGCCGATATTGGGCATGTCGCACAAGATGCCCGACAGACTGGACTGCTGTGAGAACTCCAGCTGGGCAGTTATATATTCAAAGGTCGGGGTCTTGGCTGCTTTCCATTCCATTTCACCACGGAGGTTCACCCCTAATTTGCGGGCAATGCTTATCCAGTTGGCATCGCTCAGGGCTTTGTCTGTCTGTCCGTTCTTGATTGCACTGTACACAGATGTACTGATGGCTAAAGAGGCAGCATGCTTGGCATCACTGGGATAGTTCGCACGGTTGGCGGCTATCGCTGCTAAAATCTTCTGTTTTTGCGCTTCTGTAATCATAATTCTAACGCTGTTTTAATGTTGTTCTAATTCTATTCTTACATGTCACTGATGGCCCTCATTGCCTCGCTTATTCCGGAGTGCCATTCATAATCTGATTCCGGATCTGCCGACAATTCGGCTGGCAAATCATCGGATAGTTCCACCGGGGGAAGTTCCAGTTCCTCTTCCGGGTCATCCGTTGGCTGATCCGGTGTACCGGTTCCCACCTTTCCGATGGCGTGGTCATTGAGGTATTTGCTGAAATGACTCAGAACTTTGTTTTGCTCTGTATAGGCTACCCGGTCTTCTTCGGTCTGTTCTGCCATCACCCGGTTGTAAGTCACTACCGGACGAACCTTGTCAAGGTAGCGGTCGTTCTGGTACAGGAAGACATCCGTAGGCTTGCCCTCTTCATCCGGCAGATAGTAAGCCGTCACCTTGCGGTTGTTTGGTTCCAGCTGCTCCAGCACTTCCGGACCGCTCAGCCACCAGTCCGCATTTGCCACACGTACTGTGGAATTTCTACGAATACTGGTATCTACCTTTTCTCCGATATATCTGCTCAAGGTCAGTTTATCAAGCGGTCGAAGGGTCGGATTGATTTTGGCTACGAGCACATCCCAACGGGTCATTCCGGGATATTTCTTTTGATTGGGGTGAAGCGTATTGTTCCATTCTTCACAATCGCGCCGGTCGTCCGCCACAAGCTCTTCAAACGTATAATACTTTCTGTCTTCCCAGGTGTGGTTGCTGCTGTCACTCACTTTCTTCTGGTCCACCCGCCGTGCACCTTTGTTATGCCAGCGACCAATGGCTTCATGGTTCTTATGTGCTATGGTTGTCTTGAACGCACCGTTCAGAGCTTCAGCATATTTCTCCTGTGAGTTCTGTGGGGCACAGAAATGCACAAACTTAAATACCTCACCTGCCTTCAGGAATCCTTCTTTATACTTGCTCATCAAGTGCTGCTCCACCTCAATACCGGCTGGAATACCCCATCCGTTGCGTTCGATGAGCCGGAACATATCACGAAAACAGTCCACTACCAAGGCATCATCCTTATCCCGCCCGTAGGCCAGCCCGATACGGCACTGGCTCACCACATCATAAGCATAATAGGCATGCACATACTCGCCGCCTTTCATCCGACGCGGCAAATCCACGTCATCCATCGTTATTTGTGACAGGGAGAACTTACCACCATGGCGGTGCATGTGCGGCATTTGCTCATGATAGAATTCCATACGTCCACGCAAGGCTTTTTCTATCAGCAGCTGGCTTGCCGGGTTGTTCAGTATGTTCCGGATAGTGCTTTCGCTCAGTTCTTTCGGTTCCCCGTTCTTATCCGTAAAGTTTTCCGGATTGAATATCTCTCCTGTTTCCAGATCCCATACTTCCAGTTCACCGCATACAAACGACAGATACATTTCATGCACATCACTGCCGTATGGTTGGTTGGGAAGTACTTTCAAACTCATCACCAGGCGTTCGTCCATGTGAGTTACCTTCCGTTTGTTCTGGTTGCCGAATTTTCCGGTTATCAAACATTCATAACCGTATTGCTTATATTCGTTCACTTTCTTGCGGAAACGAAGGGTACTGGCAGGAAGATCATGACCAAAGTCTTCGCGTAGGGTCTCGATGGTGGTGGCCATCATGTCCCAGTTATATTTTTCACCCATCAGTTTTCGGTAATCATTGTTTCTGTTATAAAGCTTGATACAAGTATTCAACACGGAAGCATTCACCGCATATTTCCGGGCAAGTTCGTCTGTTGCTCTGTTGCTGGAAGAATGAGAAGCCCAATCCAAAAAATAGGCTACTGCAGCCTGATCCAGCACATAGTTTGAGAGTATCCAGTGGCGAAGTGCCTGCTCTGTTCCACCGGGGTTGTCTTCCTTCACCCGTTCCAGACACTCGGTAGGCAGGCTATTGAGGGCGACCAACGCGCAATTTCCAGCAGCACCTCCACCACGACGCACCACCTTGATACGGCCACGGTTCACCCAGTTCCTGTAGCAGGATTCGGTGATATAGCCGCCATCTATGAGCTCACGTGCAGAAATACACTGTATGTTACCGTAATACACCAACATAGCCGCCTCCTATCTCAATGCCGATGCAAACGCTTGGATTTGGTTAATATCGGCAACCATCACATGCTCGTAAGTCTTCACCGTTTCTCCCTTGAATATTACCTGACCGCTACCATCATTACGGTCAAGCTCTATCAAGGCACCGTTCGGACAGTACTGACGCATCACATTGTCATAATCATGGAAAGTTTCTATTTCCGGAATAACAACCATCACAATACCGCCACGATCCATGGCCAACTTACGGATCTTTGCAGAAAGTTCGGAGTTGCCACGACGGTTATCAAACCGGATAGCGTTATAAACAGTCTTCTCTGTCACGTTGAGTGCCTTTGCGATAAAGTCGCGGTCGGCTTTCGTAATGTGAATGTACCTCTTGTTCATATCTCACTTGTTTTAATGATTAATATTGGGGGGAGTCCGGGGAATCGAACCCCGGCACAAGAACCATGCACTCCCGTGTGTCTTTCCACACCGTCACCCGTCTCTTAACGCCTTCCGGGTTGTCACGCTGGGTTTACTGTTGTCCCTCAACCTTTTCACCTTTTTCAATAATCCCAAGAAGTATAGTGAATTTCTCACGTATCTTCTGGTTCACTTCCAGTTCCAACGTATGCGCCAAATTTGAAGCCGCACTGGTGCTGTTCTTGCGGATGCTTCCGGTAAGAAGACTATCAGTCAGACTGTTTATCTTGCTTTCCATGTATAACTTTACATCATCATGCTACCGGCAGATAAAACCACCTTCAAGGCACGGTAACAGGAAAGTTCACGTTGCGTCTTGTACATATCCTCGGCATACCAGCAGAAGAAATGTTCAAAATCCTCATTCATGTCTTTGGTGTACTTGTCAGCCTGTCTTACCAAATCATCTATATGGGTCTTTACAGAACTGAATACAAAATCCCAGCAACTCATTTTCTTGTTTTCCATAATCTCACTTATTTAAATTCGTTTATAATCGGTTTCAAACTCACGCCGTAACAACTCATCAGGCGGCGGATAAGGTTCTTCACATAAAAATCAGGTGCGGAAAACACAATCCCGGTCTCTTCGGTATATCTGAAGCTGATACCGTCCATCATCAACACGTAAGCCACCTTGTGCTTCACGCTCTGTGTCTGCCATTCTTTTATTTCTTCGTTCATTTTCTTTAATCCTTAAAATTCGCTAATCACATGCCTTTTTCGTATATTTGGCGCGTGTTCCTTCTTGAACACGCTGCAAATATATAGAATATTTTCGACACTAAAAAGTTTTTATGTAGATAATTTACGACTTATGACGAATATTTCCGACAGGATTGCAATCCTAATTAAAGAAAAAGGTATCAGTACAAGGGGCACTTGAACAAGCTATTGGGTGCTCGAATGGAGTAATTTCAAGATGCATTAGCAAAGGAACAGATATATCAAGTTTATGGGTGTCGAAAATTATCGAAATACATAATGATATAAACCCTACCTGGTTACTTACTGGGAAAGGTGATATTTACTATAATACATCATCTACAACAACACAAACAACCGAACTATCCTCTCTCCTTGCCTTAATTAGAGAAAAAGAAGAAATCATCAGGGAACAAGATAGAGAAATCGGACGCTTAGAGGAACGAATCCGGCAAATGACAATCGAAAAGGAAAAACATGTATCGGATGCGCCCATTTCCGGTACTGCAAATGTCGGGTAGGCGGATTTACTATTACCATACACCGGTGATGGAAAACGAAGCGTACCCCCTATCATCCCCATGATGTCCCCCTCCCAAGCAATCCCCCTCCCCTACCATTATATAAGGCATAAAGGCACTGATATTGGGGAATTTAAAAAGTAAAACGTGAAAAATGATAGGTTTTAGGGGGGGCTATCAAATAAAAAACAAGGGGTATTTTTAAAATTGTGGTATTTTAGCATGTCTGTATCGCACACCGCCAAAACCCTATTTTGAATATCCAGTTCTATAAAAGTGAATATCCACTTTGAATATCCACCTGAATATCCAGCGTCAAAAAAGAACCGATTTCAAGCACAAAAAAAGGGAGGTATAACCACCTCCCCACACCGGATCATTCTAAAGCCGTTTTTATTGCCTTTTTAGCCGCTTATTATTCGTCTGATACATTTCCACTACGCCCGCAAGAAATGAGCGTAGATTGCTTTATTATAGCCTTTTTGGTGCATACAGTCCCGTTACCAGATAATCCTGCATGAAGCAGATAATTCTTCGTTGCGCCCACCTGTTCTGCCGTCAAAACAGTATAAATGGCCGTTATACTACTAAAATACCAGTCTTTCCGCTTTGTTCCTTCTATTCCGTGTGTCAAATGTATATGTATTACCTTTGCCATAACTAATAATATTTTGTCGCAAATATACCAAATAACTATTATATGGAATAATTTAAGCAGCATTATATCAAATAATCAGGCACAAAAAAAGCAGCCGCAGCTGCCACTCACTCCCCCACCAGAATCAACCATGTAAGCCTTATGTAAACCCAATTAAACCTATCTGCAAATCTGTATGCCTAAAAAGCACATAAATGTAGCTGCAAATTAAACCCACGTAAACGTTTCGTTTTGCAGAGCCATCCACTCATATTTTGCATAACATTTTGTATATCAATAGGTTTGATATTCTTTCCGCTCAATCCTCAATATACGTTTCGTTCTGTGCCCCATATTTTATCCCGCCCACTATGATAAATAACAGAAAAACCTTTTTTCAGCATGATATTCAATGGCTATCTTACCGTTAGGAGATTGTAATAAATTGTTCTGCATCGTACATGAAATGCAGGATAAGCACAACAGTGCAATGATAGTAAAATATTTCATAATCATTAAATTGTTCAATGTACCTTCTATTATATTTTAAGGAAAAAGAGAATACTTCATCAGCACCCTCTCTTTCCTCTCTTTTTTAATTATTCATATAGATAAAAACATACGTTCCATCATACTCCATTTTTCTTTAGCAAGTTCCCCTTTCCTGCATTGTTGGAATACCGATACAAAATCTTCCATTCCTGCTGTCGGGGTAAAGTCGCAAGTTTAGCCATAGCAGATTCCCAATCGAAATCAATAGGAGTTTCGACAATCATGAATAACCGATTACCGCATATATATATTTCCATTTCTAAAATACCAACTGAACGGATCCCCTCTCTGATCTCCCGCCACGACTTCTCCTTACTGTGGCACTCCCGATACTTCGCTATCAGCTCCGGATCATCCTTCAAATCCATTGTCTGACAATATCTCTTTACCGGATAGCCATATCTTTTCATTTCATATCCATTTTCTTTCATCTTATCTTAAACTTAATCCTGCTTAATTTATATCCCTCATTCTGTTTCAGATTCTTATTTACATTCAAATCATTTTGAGGAATAGGAAAATATCGGTTATGGGGTGCCATGTACGTTTCTCAAATTGATAATACATATTTTCATCCACCGGAGAAGCAGTAGCCCCACTCCCTCTATAATTACGAGCTTGAGGATCATCCGACAATTTTACTCCGGTAAATGTATGATTAAGTTCTTTCTCGCAATGCCCCAACGTAACACGTCATAATATCGAAGCCCCTCGAATGCCAGTTCCACACGTCTTTCTTTACGAACTGCTTCACGAACAAGTTCCTGTGTCGCTACGTCTGTCTTTTTTATTCCAACCAATTTCACACGATCACGTATATCATTGATAGTCAAATCCAATAAATTCTGGTCTACTGCATTCGGCTGCGATTCATTTACCGCTTCCAGATAGCTTAATAGAACCTCAGCATAACGCATTATAGGAGTATAAGTGGGAGTAGAACCTAAATTATTAGTTATAGACGGATCACAACCTTTCTTTGGACAATATCCATTAAATAAGGCAAATTTATTATAGCTATCTGCAGTATTAGCTCCCTTAAAGCAATCATAAATTATATCATTATACTTAGTTCCCTCATAACTTCCCAAAGGAGGTAAAAAAATAGAAGCATACAAGCGCAAATCCCGATTAACATAAGGATCATTCTCATCATAAACCTCAGAAGTCTTAATGTCCTTGCCGTCTGCACAGAAATATTCTTTCACCAATTCGTTATATGGTGAGAACTGATGCCACCCTCCATAAGCAGCTTCAGGATATAAATATTGATAACGTGAATTAGTATACAAATCCTTTATCCCCATAATACAAAATATTATCTCAGGGCTATATTCACCTCCTATTTGAAAAAGTTCTCATAGCTGTCCTCTCCATTACGACGATCCAATTCATATATTCCCGACTC
>ENA-OQCF01000232-OQCF01000232.1-human-gut-metagenome-genome-assembly--contig:-NODE-232-length-21474-cov-4.400337_pt1 | contig 21474 bp, 20 predicted proteins | sample MGYA00242756_ERZ504573 | MGnify/ENA primary metagenome ERZ504573 (study PRJEB26092, sample SAMD00036240) | human gut metagenome | host: Homo sapiens | study: EMG produced TPA metagenomics assembly of... | reverse complement strand
CCTCAAACTCAACGGCAGTCATTCCTTTTGTTATTGCAATCTCTCTCATTGCGTCTGTAAGCTGAATTTCTCCGCCGATTCCGGGTTTTGTATTTTTCGAGAATTCCGAAAATTTCAGCTGGGAGCACACATCTGTCAAGAATCGAATAAAGCGAAAGAACTTCTTCGGGAGTCTGAGGCTTTTCCTTCATATCCGTGCAGGCAAAAACATTGTCGTGCATATGTTCAACTTTGAGTGAACCGTACTTGTGAATGTCTTTGGCGTCAACCTTTTTTACGCCTACAACTCCTTCACCGTATTCACCGTAATGATCAATGAGCTGTTTGATTGCAGGAACCTTGCCCGTAATAACTCCGTCACCGTACATAACGGCAAAAGGTTCATTGCCTACAAAAGATTTTGCTTTGAGAACGGCATGACCAAGACCTTTCATTTCTTTCTGTCTGATAAAAGAAATGTTTGCAAGGTTTGAAATATTTCTGACTGTTTCAAGAAATTCTGTTTTGCCGCTCTTTTCAAGCAGACTTTCAAGTTCGGGAGAAGCATCAAAATGATCCTCCATAAGTCCTTTTCCACGGTTTGTGATGATGAGAATATCTGTAATTCCTGCCGCAACAGCTTCTTCAACTATAAACTGAATAGTTGGCTTGTCAACGATAGGATACATTTCTTTCGGCATATTTTTTGTTGCGGGAAGAACTCTTGTACCGAGCCCTGCCGCCGGGATAACCGCCTTTGTTATACGCATAATATTCCTTCTTTCTCATTAAACTTTTTACTTATTATGTTTCTATACATTTATTACGGTATTTCTGTCATTTACATCATTAAGAACATCGGCAGATAATTGACAACAAGGAAAGCAAAAGCTACAGAAACAGCAATCGGAAGATTTACTCCGCCTTTTGTTTCGAGTGCCTCATTCAAAAGCTCTTTATTTGTTGTGCTTTTTATCTTTTTAATTTTCTTAACAGAGTGACTGTAGTAACATTTATTTGCAATTAAACCGCTGATAACCATTACTATAAGCGAAACCGCATTTGCAAGCAGAGGAGAGATAAACAGTAAAAACTCAGTCGGTGAAAGTCCGAAAAAATTATTAAACGAAAGCACCTGTCCCGATTGCTGAGCCTGTACTATGCCTGTGTAGATAGATTTCCATGCGGGAAGCGATGAAATATAAGCAGAACCTACCATTGAACCGAGTACGAGAGCTGAGAACAAAACGCCTAAGCCGTACATTTTTCGGTACAGAAAATATATTCCCGATAAAATAAATGCAGAAAAATTGAATCTGCTCTTTTTAAACTTATTGATAAAACTGAAAATTCTCAGATAATAAGGGGTGTTCTTACCAATGAATTTTGCGGCTTCACCTGCGGTGATATCGTCAACAAGCGGTTCGTCGCTCTTCATTCCTGCCATGGGATCAAAAGCGGCAGCCATTTGCGGATTTGCCTGACCAAAAGGAACACCGAACGGCGGCATACCCTGATTCTGATTGAAATTCGGGTTAGGCTGACCGTTATTTTGATTTTGCTGAAAGTTCGGATTATTCTTGTCGTCACCGTAAAGCGGTGCGCCGCAGTTACAGCAATAGAACATTTCTTTCGGATTTTCCGCTCCGCAGCTCTTACAAAGAACTACACCGTCTTTAGCGTCCTGCTCTGCCTGTTGTTCGGCCTCTTCCTGCTGTTCTTTTTCAAAAGAAAAGTCAGCGCTGTGTCTGTCTGCAAAATGACAATGACCTTCTTTTTCGTAACATTCTCTGTGATGCGGTGTTCCGCACTCAGGGCAGACTACAACATCGTCACCCTTTTTGAACTGTTTATCACATACCGGACATTTGTATTCTGTAAATTCCATTATAAACCTCCAAAGAATACACGATACTGTGTACCTATACACTTTAATTATAACAAATAGTATTGACAAATGCAACTTGTTTTTGTGTATAAGTTTACTTGTGAATAAAATAGCTGTTTTTCTTTACTTTTGTGGATGTTTTTGCTATAATATTAAATTGTGAAAGAATAAACTATATTCAGAAAGGTACATGTTTATGGTACAGTTTGAGGAATTACTTTTAAAGCTTCAGGCTCTAAAGCCTGAAATAGACGATTTGTCCGATGCACTCGGTATGAAAGGTATGCTCTCGGAAATTCAACAGCTTGAACTCAAGGCAACCGAGCCGGGATTTTGGGACGATGTAGAAAAATCACAAAAGGTTTTACAACGTACGGGTTCTTTAAAGGGCAAGGTTGAGGCTTACGAAGGTCTTGTTGCCAAATACGAAGACACACACGCTTTGATTGAGCTTGCAAATGAGGAAGAGGATGAATCTCTTCTTGAAGAGGCAGAAAGCGAAGTTGAGGCTGTCAAGGAAAATCTTGAAAAACAGCGTTTGCAGACTTTGCTCACAGGCGAATATGATAAAAATAACGCAATTCTTACATTTCACGCAGGTTCGGGCGGAACAGAGGCTCAGGACTGGGCTGAAATGCTTTACAGAATGTACACCCGTTGGGCAGAGGCTCACGGCTTTAAGGTTAAAGAAGTTGATTACCTTGACGGCGATGAGGCAGGACTTAAAAGTGCCGTGCTTCTTGTTGAAGGTGAAAATGCTTACGGCTACTTAAAGAGCGAGGCAGGCGTTCACCGTCTTGTTCGTGTATCTCCGTTTGACTCGGCAGGCAGAAGACACACAAGCTTCTCATCTCTCGAGGTTATGCCGGAAATTGCAAAAGATACAGAAGTTCACATTCCGCCCGAAGATATTAAAATGGATGTTTACCGTGCCAGCGGTGCAGGCGGTCAGAAAGTCAACAAGACTTCATCTGCTGTTCGTCTCACTCATATTCCTACAGGTATCGTTGTTGCCAGTCAGGTTGAGCGCAGTCAGTATCAGAACCGTGATGTTGCTATGAATATGCTTATCTCAAAACTCGTTGAAATCAAAGAGCGTGAGCATCTTGAAAAGATTGAGGACATCAAGGGTGTTCAAAAGGAAATTACCTGGGGTTCACAGATCCGAAGCTATGTATTTATGCCGTATACAATGGTAAAAGACCACAGAACAGGCTTTGAAACAGGTAACATTCAGGCTGTTATGGACGGCGATCTTGACGGCTTTATCAACGCATATTTAAAGTGTGCAAGTCTTGGCACACTTCAGAAATAAATTTCATATTATACGGAAAGGCTATGAATTAGTATGAAGTATTTAGTAATGCTCTGTGACGGTATGGCTGATGAGCCAAACGCACAGCTTGATAATTCAACTCCTATGGCAAAGGCTGTTAAGCCTTGTATGGATTACCTTGCCTCAAAGGGCGAGGTCGGAATGGTTAAAACTGTTGCCGAAGGACTCAAACCCGGCAGCGATGTTGCAAACCTTTCGGTTCTCGGCTATGAACCGGCTGTTTACTACAGCGGTCGCTCTCCGCTTGAGGCGGCAAGTATCGGTATTGACCTTAAAGACACCGATGTAACATTAAGATGTAACCTTGTAACTTTGTCCGATGAAGAAAACTACGAGGACAAGTCTATGGTTGACTATTGTGCAGGCGACATTTCAACAGAAGAGGCAAGAGAGCTTATCAACTATGTTGAGGAAAAGCTCGGCAACGATATTTTTAAGTTCTATTCGGGTGTTGCATACCGTCATTGTCTTGTATGGAAAAACGGCAATCCTCATCCGGGCGAACTTACACCTCCTCACGATATCTCAGGTTGTGTGATTAAAGAATACATTCCAAAGGGTGACGATACTGCCGCTCTCTATGATTTGATGAAAAAAAGCTATGATTTGCTCAAAGATCATCCTGTAAACAAGGCGAGAGTTGAAAAAGGACTTCGTCCTGCTAACTCAATTTGGCTCTGGGGCGAGGGTACAAAGCCTGCTCTTGACAGCTTCTTCGGCAAGTTCGGCAAAAAGGGCAGTATGATTTCTGCTGTTGACCTTCTCAAAGGTATTGCAATTTGTGCCGGCATGAAGAGCGTTGATGTTGAGGGTGCAACAGGCTATATTGACACAAACTTTGACGGAAAGTGCAAAGCCGCAATTGATGAATTTAAAAACGGTGCGGATTTTGTATATATCCATGTTGAAGCTCCCGATGAATGCGGTCACAGAGGAGAGATTGAGAATAAAGTAAAGGCTATTGAACTCATTGATGAACATATTCTCAAGCCCGTAACCGATTTTCTCAGAACTTTTGATGATTTTGCCGTACTCGTATGTCCAGATCATCCCACACCTCTTTCTATCCGCACACACACTTCAAATCCTGTTCCTTATCTTATCTATGACAGCAAGAACGAAGTTGACAGCGGCGTAAGCAAATTCTGTGAAGAAGAGGCTAAAAAGACAGGCAACTATATTGAAAAAGGTTTCACAATGATGGATTACTTCCTTTCTAAATAATTTTTTGCTCTGTACTACATAATAAACCAAAAAATAACATCCTTGCAGATATAATGAAATTAAAAATCTGTAAGGATGTTTTTATGTTGTGCTTGTTCATTATCATAACAATAATGAGTGTGATTACCTTGTTTGTAATTGCGTTTTCTTATGTAGTAAAATTCCTTATCGGAATAATAATTAAACTTATACACAAAAACGATTTATATAAGTTTTAATGCTTCAACAAGAGCCTTTGAAAGCTGATCGGGGCAGGATGTGCCTCTGCCACGCAGTCAATGCCTTTTAATCTGTCAACAGCGTCTTTTGCGTCCATGCCTTTAACAAGCATACAAATGCCCTGAGTGTTGCCTGAACAGCCGCCCACAAACTCACAGCTTGTGATTTTACCGTTGTCATCAAGTTCAAGATTAATCTGTCTGGAGCAAACTCCCGTAGGGAAATATGAATATTTCATTGTAATACCTCTTTTCATAATTTGAAATCATATTATCACAGAAACAGAAAAAAATCCAGATAATTTTATTTTTTTGTTTTTAAAATTGAAAATCTATGTTATAATTTAAATACAGATTGCACTTTGTTACAAACCTTGCTCTCTGTTATGAAAGCAGAGCGTTGTTTTAATTGAAATCCAAGTGCAGATGTTCCACAGCTCTGATAGAATGGAACTATTATAAATATTGTAACAGACATTTACAAAAAGCAAATCACAGAAAGTAGGATATAATGTCAATTAATATAGATTTGGGAGCATGGAACTCAATTTTTGCAGTTCCCTCCAAAGTAGTCGATGAAGGATTAAAATTTTCTGACGGCGTAAAGCTTAAAGTCCTTTTGTTTGTCCTTCGTAATGCCGGTCGTTCCGTTGACGACACAGAAATTTCAAAGGCAACAGGTGTCAATGTAACCGATATTCCCGAGGCGCTTGACTATTGGGTTAGTATTGGTGTATTTAATCGAATTGAAAATACCTTGACTCCCGTAAAAAATAACGAGGAATTTGTTTCTGCACCGCAGACTTCCGCTCAAACGGAACAGACACCGCAACCTGTTCAGACTGTTTTACAGCCACAACAGACAGTGCCACAGCCTGTTCAAGCGGTTCAAGAGCCTGTAAAACAGGAAACAGAACAGTCACCAAAGGAAAACGCAGAAGAACCGCAAAAACATTTTACGGCTACAAGACCGCAAAAGCCTGATTTTGTATTTACGGCACAAAGGCTTGCGGTTGATGAAGAATTAAAAATGCTTGTTGAAGAAACGCAGACAACACTCGGAAAGGTTCTTTCAAATTCAGATATCGCAACTCTGCTTATGCTCAAGGACACCTGCGGACTTCCGCTTGATGTTATCTTTATGCTTATACATTATTGTGCAAGCATTGATAAGGGTAATATCAGAACGATTGAAAATATCGGTATTCAATGGGCAAATGACGGTGTTTATTCGCTTGAGGCTGCTGATAACAAGATTAAGCAGATTCAAAAAACAACGGCAAACTTTTCAATTGTTTCAAAGGCATTCGGACTTAAAAATGTCGGTTCTCCTACAAAGAAACAGCTTGAATACGGTGACAAGTGGGTAAGCGAGTGGAAGTTTTCGCCCGAAATGCTCAGAGAGGCGTATGAAAGATGCGTTGATACAAAGGGAACAATGAATCTTCGCTACATTGACGGAATCTTAAAGCGTTGGAATGCAAGCAATCTGCACACGCTTGACGAACTTCATAAGTATGAAAAATCAGCATCAAAGCCGTCGCAGAAACAGTCGTCATCTTATGATATTAATGAACTCGACAAATTTAATTCACTTGATAATTTTTAATTAAGAGGTTGGTATGGGATACAGCAATAGTGTTTATAAGGCTGCTTCGGACACATTACATGAACGCAGACTTAACGCCGAAAAGGCAGCGGAAAGAAGAAAAGAAGAGGTTTATAAAAAATTCCCCCGTGTGAAAGAACTTGAAAAACAGATTTCCGTGGGCGGAATCAAAACAGCCCGTGCGGTTCTTGCGGGCGGAGATGTGAAGGACGCCGTTTCAAAGCTTCGTGATCAGAATCTTGCAATGCAGGCAGAGGTCAGGAAAATCCTTACAGATAACGGTTATCCCGAAAATTATTTTGAACCCGATTATTTTTGTAAGAAATGTAATGACAAAGGCTATTGTGACATAAACGGCAAAACTGTCAGATGTTCATGCATGAAGTCTGCTCTCATAGCCTGTGCATGTGCCGAGCTTAACAGAAACGCTCCGCTGTCACTTTCTACATTTGAGAGCTTTAATCTTGAATATTATGACAAGACTGTTGATCCAAAGCTTAAGGTATCTCCTTACGACCATATGAGCAGAGTTTTAAGATATTGTCAGAATTATGCAGATAACTTTAACTCGCATTCGGAAAGTATACTTATGAAAGGTGCGACCGGGCTCGGAAAAACTCATTTGTCGCTTGCAATTGCAAACGAGGCAATAAAGAGGGGATACGGTGTAATTTATGCGTCTGCTCCGCAACTTGTTTCAAAGCTTGAAAAAATATATTTTTCAAACAAGGAAGATGATTCAACATTCGATATGCTTGTTGAATGCGACTTACTTATTATAGATGACCTCGGAACGGAATTTCATTCTCAGTTTTCCGTATCACAGCTTTACAACATTTTTAACTCAAGGATGTTGTCAAACAAGCCTGTAATTATAAATACAAATCTGACAATAAGAGATTTGCAGGAGAATTATACTGACAGATTTGTTTCAAGAATCTGCGGAAATGCCCGTCAGCTTGATTTTTTGGGCAGAGATATAAGGATCAGAAGAAAATAATTTTAAAATATTTTCGTCAAAAATCCTGTTGCTGTCGGCTGTTTTGAAGGTCTGAAAACTTTTTTGAAAAAATTTTAAAAAAAAGTATTGACTTTTTGAACGATATGTCTTATAATTCATATCGTTGCAAGTTCGGTAGCAATTACATCTTGTGGAATAGTGTAACGGTAGCACGACAGACTCTGACTCTGTTTGTTGGGGTTCGAATCCCTATTCCACAGCCACAGCCCCGAAGTTATTCGGGGCTCTTTTATTTCGAGGTGTAGCGCAGTTTGGTAGCGCACATCGTTCGGGACGATGGGGTCGCAAGTTCGAATCTTGTCACCTCGACCATTTCAGCGCCGAACTTTTTTAAGTTCGGCGCATTTTCTTTTTTAAAAATTTGGAGGTAATTTTATGAAAAAGTAATTTTCGCTTGCAGTTGCTCTTGTTCTTTGCCTTTCGATATTTGTAGGTTGCGGTGCAAAGGAAGTTAATCTTGCTGATCTTATGGATAAGATGAATTCCGAGTACAGCGTAGATGCAACAAAGTATGAAACAAAGGATGATATGTACAAATATTACAATATCAATGCCGACGATATCAAGCAGTTTGCCGCCGAGGTCGGTAAGTCTGATACAGACAGCAAAAATACAGAGGTAGTTCTTGTTGAGGCAACTGATTCGGATGCCGCTTCAAGAGTTGAAACTGCTCTTACAAACCGCTATAATTCAATCTTCCAGCAGAACGCTTCCTATTCGGCTGAAGAGCTTGATATGGTGAAAAATTGTAAGGTTACAAAAGACGGTAACTTTGTTACAATGATTATCGGCGAAAAGGCATCCGATATGCTTACAATGTTTAATGACAGCATTAAATAATTCATTTAAAATTTACTGAGGGCGAACATCGTTCGCCCCTTTCTTTTGCAATATTTTAAGGCAGGTTAAAAATGGTACAGACTGAGATTCAAAAAAACTTTTCACATATGAATGATATGCAGAAACAGGCTGTTTTCTGCACAGAAGGACCTTTGCTCATACTTGCAGGTGCCGGTTCGGGCAAAACAACTGTTCTTGTTAACAGAATAGCCTACATTTTGCAGTGCGAGCTTTGTAAACCATGGCAGATACTTGCCATTACTTTTACCAATAAAGCCGCAGGAGAGCTTAAAGAACGAATCTGTGCAGCTGTTCCCGAGGGCGGTGCCGACATCTGGGCGGCTACCTTTCATTCAACCTGTGCAAGAATCCTTCGCAGATACGGCGACAGAATCGGTTATACAAGTCATTTCACGGTTTACGGGACTGACGATCAGAAAAAACTCGTCAAGGATATTTTAAAGCAACTCAATATTGCCGAAAAAACTTTGCCTGTAAAATCAATCCTCTCCGAAATTTCAAAGGCTAAGGATAAAATGCTTACTCCCGAAGAAATGCGTAAGGAGGCTGAATTTGACAGCAGAAAAGCACAGATTGCAAAGGTTTATGAAATCTATCAGACAAAGCTTAAAACAGCCGACGCAATGGATTTTGACGATATGCTTTGCAATACCGTAAAGCTTTTTGAAACAGCACCCGATATACTTGACTATTACAGAAATCAGTTCAAGTACATCATGGTCGATGAGTATCAGGATACTAACAAGGTGCAGTACAAATTTGTAAGCCTGCTTGCAAGCAAATACGGAAACATCTGCGTTGTCGGTGATGATGACCAGAGTATCTACAAATTCCGTGGTGCTACAATCGAAAATATTCTTTCTTTTGAAAATACATTTAAGAACGCAAAGATGATTCGCCTTGAACAGAATTACAGAAGTACACAGAATATCCTCAATGCCGCTAACGAGGTCATCTCTAATAACACAATGCGTAAGGGTAAAACTTTGTGGACCGAAAACGGTCAGGGCGAAAAAATTAAGGTACATACAGCCGAAAATGAGCGTGACGAGGCTAATTTCATTGCTCAGACTATTCTTGACGGTGTTGCCGACGGAAGAAAATATTCCGACTATGCAATTCTTTACAGAATGAATGCCCAGTCAAACGCAATTGAGCAGGCTTTGTCACGAAGCGGTGTTCCGCACCGTGTAATCGGCGGTCACAGATTCTATGACCGTGAAGAAATTCGTGATATGGTTGCATACCTTCAGGTTATAAATAATCCTCATGATGATGTCAGACTTTCAAGAATTATTAATGTTCCTAAAAGGGGAATAGGTGCGACAACCGTTTCCAATGCCGCAGATATTGCCGCAGGACTCGGCGAAAGCATTTACGATGTAATCAAGGAGGCAGAAAACTATCCGCAGCTTTCCCGTGCCTCTGCAAAGCTCAAGCTTTTGTTGCGCTTATTGACGGACTTATTGAAGCCGAGCAGAGTGGCGAATATTCTCTTGCAGAATTATATAACCTTGTGATTGAACACACATCATACGAACAGTATCTTAAAACCGAAAAGGACAACCCTGAAGTTCGTATTGAAAACATTGAAGAACTTTCTTCAAATATCGTCAAGTTTGAAGAGGACTACGGCGATGAGGCAGACCTCTCTGCATTTCTTGAAGAAATTTCTCTCCAGACCGATATTGATAACTACGATGCAGATGCAGATACCTGCGTAATGATGACATTACATTCGGCAAAGGGACTTGAATTTCCTGTTGTGTTCATCGCAGGCATGGAAGAAGGAATGTTCCCGTCCGTTGCAACAATGATGAATCCCGATGAACTCAACGAGGAAAGGCGACTTGCTTATGTCGGAATTACAAGAGCAAAGGAAATTCTCTATTTCACAAAAACAAATTCGAGAATGCTGTTCGGTTCAACAAGCTATAACAAGGGCTCAAGATTCTTAAACGAAATTCCAGATAATCTTCTTGAATACAGCGGCGGAAGAAAGCAGATGTTCACACAGGCGTCTTCCGGGTTTGCATCGGGAACAGGTGAAAAGGTTTCTGTCGGCAAATCGTCTGGTGGCTCGTATTCACCGAATAAATCATTTGGATTTACAAAACCTCCTGTTAAGAGCGGTGCTGTATTCAATGTCGGAGATTGTGTTCAGCACAAGGTGTTTGGCAAGGGCATGGTAATGAAAGCCGAGAAAATGGGCAATGATACTATGCTTGAAATCGCCTTTGACAAAGCCGGCACAAAAACTCTTATGGCGAACTATTGCAGTAATATGAAAAAAATCTGAGGTGATTAAAGTGTTTATATCATCAAAAAAGGTTCTGTGTCTTGCAATTTCTGCGTTGACAGCTTTTTCTGTGTTCCTTACAGGTTGCGGAAAAGACACGCAGTCTTCTGTATCTGCTACCGAGAAAACAACTGCCGTGGCTGCTTCACAGCCTGTAACAAAGGCGGCAACCTCCGATGAGCAGAAACAAGAACCCACATGGAACTATTCCGAACTCAAAAGAAAATCTTCCGATATTTCCGAAAATCTTGACGCAATAATAACCGATAACAAATTCAGGGGAACGGTTTATGTCAAAATCGGAAATGCTCTTGAGTATATCGGCACTAACGGATTTTCCGACAAGGACAGGCACACAAAGAATTCTACGGACACATGCTTTAGAATTGCTTCGCTCACAAAGCAGTTTACTGCTGTTGCGGTTATGCAGCTTGTTGAGGAGGGAAAGCTTTCACTTGATGATACAATCGACAAATATTTTCCGTCATATAAATACGGCAAGAAAATCACCGTTAAAAATCTGCTTACAATGACAGCGGGCATAAAGGATTACATCAACAAAGACGGTGATACCAATACTTATGCATACAACGAATCTCAGCTTGAATATAAGGTTTCAGCCAAAAATTTCGCAAAGAAAAATAAAAAAGCCGTAATGGACTGGATACTTGATCAGGAACTTAATTTTGAACCCGATGAGAAGTATATGTACTCAAACAGTGCATATTTTCTTCTCGGTGATATCATCGAACAGGTCAGCAAAACCTCGTACGAAAAATATATTAAAGAGAATATTCTTAAACCGTCGGGAATGATGAACACAGGCTTTGAGAGCACAAATAAGCTCTCTGTAGGATATCAGGATATTTACGATAATGCGTGGACATTGTATCCCGGAGTAGGATATTCTGCAACCGGTTTAATTTCCAATGTTCCCGATTTACTCAAATGGGTTGACGCTCTTTGTACAAACAAGCTCATTTCGGAAAAATCTTTTAAAGAAATGACAACGCCGTACAAGGGTAACTACGGTTACGGCTTTGTTGTGTCAAAAGACAGCAATATGATTTCTCACACAGGAAAAATCGACAAGTATAATGCCGCTCTCGCTTTTACAAAAGACGAAAATCAAATTTATATAGCACTTTCAAACTATTCAAACAGCAGTCCGATTAATCTGTTTAATAGCATTAATAAAATACTTGCCCCGTTTTACGGTTAATTTTCTGCTGTTAATCACCAAAAATCAAAACCTCCATAAAATGTATTGTTACAGTGCATTAATTGAACTGTCAATACTTTTACGGAGGTTATTTTTATGTCAGATGTACCTTTCTGTTCCTCGGAAAATGCATGCACCGAAGGCGGCGAGCAAACTAACGGTTGTGAACCTGTTTGTATCAATGTTTCACGAATCTATGACAGTTGCGGAGCAAAAGATTGCCTTTCAAATCTTCCTGTTATGTTTACCGAAGCAAACCAGAAAATTATTGATGGGGCTTGTTCCGTAAAGATAAGTAATGTGCGCATAATTACATCTACGGTAGAGGTTGAGCCTGTTGCGTTCCATCGCGGCTTTTATTCGGTTGATATGATGTACTATTTTGCCGTCACCGTTGAAGCCTATACAGCCGCAGGTGCAATTCCCGAAACTGTCACAGGTCTTGCAATGTACGGCAAAAGAGTTGTGCTTTACGGCGGTGAAGGCTGCGTAAAGTCATTCTCCAGTGACAAAGATGTTGTTTGCGATACATCAGATTCGGATTGTCCGTGCAAATATCCCTATTGCCTGCCGAGAGCAACGGTTCAAATTTCAAATCCAATGGCATTGTCTGCAAATCTACAGGATTACAATAATGCGAATCCGATAACTGTTTGCAGAACATTTCCGAATTGTGTTATTGATTACCTTGACGGAGAACCTGCACAGCCTGAAACACAGCGAGTGCTTGTTACAATCGGTATTTTTACGATTACAAGGCTTGAAAGAGATGTACAGATTATGATTCCGTCCTATGATTTTTGTGTTCCCCGCAAGGAATGTCCGTCAGCGCCCGATGATCCGTGCGAAGTTTTCAGTAAAATTGATTTTCCTACGGACTCATTCTTTCCGCCTAACACAATACACCGCGGCGACTGTGACTCTTCTCATACATCTTCTTTTAAATGCGGTTGTGAAAACTGATTATACAGAAAAACGGGGCTGATTTCAGTCCCGTTTTGTTATGCTATTTTGAAATTGTTTCATAAAGTAATTTTATTCCGCTTTCAATTTTTACATCTTTTATTCCCGAAAAGCTTAACACAATCATATTTTCGGCTTTGTTGAACTGCATAGTTTTAATTAATGCGTCGTCAATTTTTTTTATAACAGAATCGTCAATCGTTTTATCCTTAAAAATCAGCGAAACATAAAGCGAAGTTTCGTTAAACACAATTTTAACGGAGGTTCCGAAATATTTCTTTATGTTTGAAAGCATAAGGTTGCTTTTTTCAAGATAAATTCTTCTTGCTTTTCTCAGATGAACATCAAGCTTACCGTTATTAATATACTTTGCAAGGGCAATTTGTTCTGTTTTTGACGCTGTCTGATTTGTGTATTTTTTAATTTTGTTGTATTCATCGGTGAGTTTTTGCGGAAGAACCATATAACTGATTCTGACAGAGGGAAGAAGTATCTTTGAAAAAGAGCCGAGATAAACCGTGTTTTCGGTATCATAATTCTGTACGCACGGCATAGGGTGCGTACTGTATCGAAGTTCACCGTTGTAATCGTCCTCAATAATCAAAACATTATTTTCTTTTGCCCATTTGATTATCTCAAGTCTGCGTGTAACAGGCATTGTAATGTTGCTGTTTACGGTAAAATTAGGATTTATAAGAATTATATCGGGCTTGATTTCTTCAAGTGAATCAATACAGACTCCGTATTTATCACATCGGAAATATTTGATGTCATAACCGTGACTGTTGAACACATATTCACTCTGAATGTAGCTGTAATCCGCAAGTGCGATTTTCTTATTGTTGCCGAGAAGTGAACAGAGTATGTGCAAAAGCGTCTGAGTACCTGCTCCGACGATAATATTTTCGTATGAGGTGTTTACACTCCGTGTGCCGAGGCTGTATTTTTGCAGAGCATTTCTCAGAATTTCTTCACCCTGTTCTTCACCGTAGGAAGTGAGCAGATAGTTTTGATTTAAAACTTCTTTAACATATTTTTTCCATTCGTTTATGTTGATTATACCGTCATCAATGCTTTTACTGCTGAAATCATATTCATAGTATTTTTTTGTTTTGTTGATGTTTGAAGACATTTTATCGCTTTTTGACGGTGTACCGCTGAACTGTGCCTCAACATAATATCCGCTTCGTGGCCTGTTTGATATATATCCCTCCGCACACAACTGCTCATACGCTCCGTTGACAGTAGTTTTTGAAACATCAAGGTCGGTACTCAATCGCCTTATTGACGGAAGCTTTGTTCCTTTTTTCAAACTTCCCGTTTCAATTGATTTTCTGACCGACATATAAATCTGCCTGTAAAGCGGAGTTTTATCTTTTTTATTGATAATTATAAAATCGTACAGCATAACATCACCTACCGTATTTTAACATTTTGAAAATATTATTGCAATATCAGTGTATTACGGTTGAAATTATTTCCGTTAAAATGTATAATTATATGGTATGGCATAAATTCACTGAAATGGCATAAAATACTAATTGCAGAGGGGATTTTACAATGAATGCTATGGCTGATAAATTTTTTGACAGTATAAAAGGGAAAAAAAGTTACTTTTATCGGAATCGGTACGAGCAATCTTCCGCTTATAAAACTTTTTGTTGAAAAGGGTGCAAAAGTTACTGCTTGCGATAAGAAGAATTTTGAAGATTTGGGACAGAACGGTATTAAGGCTAAAGAGTACGGTGCAGAACTTTTACTCGGTGAAAATTATCTTTCCGAGATTGATGCCGATATCGTTTTCAGAAGTCCGGGCACACCTTTTTATAAGGATGAGCTTGTTGCGCTTCGTAACAAGGGCGTTGTTCTTACATCCGAAATGGAAGTTTTCTTCGACCTTTGCCCGTGCAGGATTATTGCTGTGACAGGTTCTGACGGCAAAACAACCACAACAACGATTATTTCTGAATTTTTAAAGGCGGCAGGTCTTAATGTACATCTCGGAGGTAATATCGGCAAGCCGCTTCTTCCTGAGATTGAAAGCGTGAATGACGATGACTGTGCAGTAGTTGAGCTTTCAAGTTTTCAGCTTATCTCTATGAGAAAGAGTCCGGATATTGCCGTGGTAACAAACCTTGCTCCCAACCATCTTGATATACACAAGGATATGCAGGAGTACATTGATTCAAAGAAAAATATCATTCTTCATCAGAATGCTTTTTCAAAGGCTGTTCTCAACCTTGATAATGAGATTACAAACGGCTTTTCCGACAGCGTAAGAGGTCAGCTCGCAAAGTTCTCCGTAAAAGAAAATGTTTCAAACGGAGCTTTCCTTGACGGCGATACAATCTGCTATAATGAATACGGAAAAATTACCCGTATTATGAACATTCATGACATCAAAATTCCCGGTATGCATAATGTAGAAAATTATCTTGCCGCTATTTCAGCCGTGTGGGGACTTGTTGATACAGAAACAATGGTAGCCGTTGCAAAGACTTTTGGCGGTGTTGCTCACCGTGCAGAGTTTGTAAGAGAGGTTGACGGTGTTAAGTATTACAACGATTCAATTGCGTCAAGTCCTACAAGAACCGCACTCGGCACACTTTCGCTTTACAGCCGGAAAATTTGTATTATTGCAGGCGGATATGACAAGCATATTCCATATGAGCCGCTCGGACCCGTAATCAACGATAAAGTAAAACTTCTTATTCTTCTCGGCGATACTGCCCCGAAAATTGAAAAAGCCGTTAAAGAGGCTTCAAACTATGATGCAGATGAAATTGAAATCATCAATGTAACAAATATGGAAGAGGCTGTAGCTGTTGCCCGTGAGCGTTCAACAAATGGAGATATTGTTTCGCTTTCACCCGCAAGTGCAAGCTTCGGACTTTACAAGAATTTTGAAGAAAGAGGTAATCACTTCAAGTCAATTGTCAACGCTTTGAAGTAAGATATACAATGAACACAAAAGAACTTATTTTTGAACTCTGTTGTGCAATGGGTGTGTCGGGCAGGGAAGAACCCGCTTTGTCTGTTGCCGAAAAGTTTTTATCGGATTACACGGATGACATAAAGATATCAAACGGCAGTCTTATGGCTGTTTGCGGTAACAAAAATTCAGATAAAACCATATTGCTTGACGCTCACATTGACCGCATAGGATTTATGGTTACCGAAATAAATGAAAACGGATTTGTAAAAGCTTCTCCGTGCGGAGGAATTGACGCAAGAACTCTTGCCGATACTCTGCTTTGTCTGCAGAACAATCCTGATGTAACAGGTGTTGTATGCTGTATGCCTCCTCATCTTTCTGACGGAAAAGAGGACAAGGCTATGCCAACCGACAAAATCTGGGTTGATTTCGGTCTGCCGTATGATGAAGTTAATAAACTCATTTCATTCGGTGATATGCTGACATTTGCCTCAAAGCCGGCAAATCTTTTGAACGGCAGAATTGTTGCGCCTTGCCTTGATAACAGATGCGGTGTTGCGTCACTTGTTAAGTGTGCAGAGTTATTGAAAGACAATGAAACAGATTATAAAGTAATTATCCTTTTAAGCTCTCAGGAAGAAACATTTGGCACAGGCGCTAAAACAGGTGCTTTTACAGTTGAAGCAGACGAGTCGATTGTTGTTGATGTGAGTTTTGCATCTCAGCCGGATGTTTCAGGGTTCTATTCTTCGGTTGAACTCGACAAAGGACCTATGATTTGCATTTCTTCAATTCTCAACAAAGAAATGAGCAAATCTCTCGAAAGCGTTGCAAAGAATAAAAATATACCGTATCAGCTTGAACCGATAGCTGGCAGAACAGGTACAAATGCCGACCATATTTCAATCAGCGGAAAAGGTGTAAAAACTGCTGTTGTATCAATCCCACAGCGATATATGCATACACAGAATGAAGTTATTTCTGTAGCTGATGTTGACAATACGGCAAAGCTTATTGCCGAATACATTAAATGCGGAGGTGCTTTCAATGATTGATATAAAATTGCTTGAACAGCTTTGCCTTTGCAACGGTATTTCGGGTGATGAGGGGAATGTTCGCAATCTTATAATTAACGAGATTAAAGACTGTGCCGATGATATTAAAACAGATAATCTCGGCAACCTTATTGTGTTTAAAAAGGGAAAAAAGTCTGCAAAAAGCAAGCTTATGGTGTCGGCACATATGGATGAAGTAGGTCTTATGGTAACGGATATAACATCTGACGGTTACCTTAAATTTGACGAGGTCGGCGGAATTGACAGAAGAGTTCTCCCCGGTAAGCGTGTATGTGTCGGCAGAAACGGTCTTAACGGTGTTATCGGTGTGAAACCGATTCATCTTACAAACGGTGATGAAAAAACTGCTGTTCCGAAAATGAATGATATGTACATTGATATCGGTGCCGAAAGCAGGGAAGATGCGCTTAAATATGTAAACTACGGTGACGGCATTAATTTTGAGGGCGATTTTAAGATTAACGGCAAAACTGTTGTTACAAAGGCACTTGACGACCGTTTCGGCTGCTATGTGCTTATTAATCTCATAAAATCCGAACCAGAATATGATATGTATTTTACATTTGTTGTTCAGGAAGAAGTGGGACTGCGTGGTGCAAGACCTGCGGCTTTTACGGTTAATCCTGATTTTGCTCTTGTTATCGAAAGCACAACTGCCGCTGATGTTGCAGAGGTTGACGCATCTCATCAGGTATGCAATTTGTCAAAAGGTGCAACGGTTACCGTAATGGATAGGGCGACAGTTTATGATAAAAAAATGATAAGTGCCGCTTTTGAACTTGCCGAAAAGAATAACATAGCTGTTCAGTATAAGAGAGCAGTTGCAGGCGGTAATGATTCGGGTGCAATTCATCAGAGCAGAGGCGGAGTGAGAACTCTTGCGGTATCACTTCCGTCAAGGTATATTCATGCTCCTTCAACTGCGGCAAATCTTGATGATTGCGAAAGCGTTTTAAAACTTGCAAAAGCATTGTCCGATTATATTGCGGGCGGAAATTTAGCGAAAGGAAAGACGGTCTGAATGATAGTAACCGCCAATGAAAATTATATAAATGCAATTATGAACCTGTCGGCGGATGATCCGTTTGCGTGCAGAATAATTTCTCAGTACAACAGTTACGATTCATCGCTTGCTTTCGTTGACTACTGGACGATAATTGACGATAAAACAGATGAATGTACAGGTGCAATTTCCCGATGCGGAACAAACTTCATTTTATTTCTCACAGATAAAACAAATCTTGAAGAAGTTTCGTCATTTATGCGTGTTGCAGGTGCGTCAAGCGCAATATGCAGCGGAGATTTCAACCTTAATTTATACGGCAGCAAATCCGTTTCGGGTGTTATTCTGAAAAAATCAGAACCGTTTGAAAATGTTGACGAAAGTATAAATTTTGATATTCCCGATATTAAAGAGGTTTATAATCTCATCGTAAGCTGTGCCGATGAAAATTTTGTTCCGCCGCCGTTTGATGATTTTTATGTTGATGTAAATCACAAGCTTCGTCATAATGCAACGAGAATGTACGGCGTTTATGACGGTACAAAACTTGTTGCAATGGCTATGACTGTTGCCGAAAGCAGTAACGGTGCCGTGTTGGGTGCGGTATCGTGTCATCCCGACTACAGAAAGCACGGCTACGGCTCAACTGTTGTAAAGTACATATCCAACAGGCTGATTGCGAGAACAAGACCGTGTATCTTCACAGAGCCAAGAATGCAAATCAGTCGTTTTATAATAATCTCGGTTTTGAACAGTGCGGATTATGGCAGGAATATTATTTTGAAAGGTGATATATTTGAGTTTTTTTTGATATAGATGAAAGAGTTATAAAAGCATCCGAAAAGGCAATGGAGCTTTGCAAGGACAAGCTTGCGGAGATTGACAATATTCAGGAATACAACCAGCAGAAGATGATAAAGGCTTTTCAGCTTGCGGATGTTCGTGAAAGTCATCTTTGGGGTTCTACAGGCTACGGATATGACGATGCAGGCAGAGAGGCTCTTGACAAGGTCTATGCCTATGTGTTTGATGCAGAGGACGCACTTGTTCGTCATAATTTCGTAAGCGGTACTCATGCCCTTACAGTTGCACTTTTCGGCGTTTTAAGACCTGGAGATACAATGCTTTCCATAACAGGAATGCCGTATGATACAATCCGTTCTGCTATAGGCATTGAGGGTGACTACCCCGGTTCACTCAGGGACTTTTCAATCAATTTTGAAATGACCGAACTTAAACCTGACGGCACACTTGACTATGACAAAATCGCAAGCGACATTGCAGAAAAAAAGCCTAAAATGGTTTACATACAGCGTTCAAGAGGCTACAGCACAAGACCTACGCTCACATGGAGAGAAATCAAAAAGCTTTGTGAAATTTCAAAAGCTAATTCGCCCGAAAGTATTATTATGCTCGATAACTGTTACGGTGAATTTATTGACAAGGTTGAACCTTTGTCGGTTGGTGTTGATATGATGGCAGGCTCTCTTATCAAGAATCCGGGCGGCGGTATTGCTCCTACAGGCGGATATATTGCAGGTAAGAAAGAACTTGTAGAGATGTGTGCTTACAGACTCACTACCCCCGGTACAGGCAAAGAAATCGGTGCTACTCTTAACGCAAACAGAGAACTTTTTATGGGTGCATACCATGCTCCTCATGTTACGGGGGAAGCACTTAAAACTGCAGTATTTGCATCGGCACTTTTTGAAATTCTCGGTTATGAAACAAGTCCTAAGTACAATGATGCAAGAGGAGATATCATTCAGCTTATCATGCTCGGTAATGCAGAAAAGGTATGCCGTTTTTGCGAGGGTGTTCAGAGCGGTTCGGCTGTTGACAGCTTTGTATCTCCGATTCCGTCGGATATGCCGGGTTACGAAAGTCAGGTAGTTATGGCGGCAGGCGCATTTACTCTCGGTTCATCTATTGAACTTTCTGCAGACGCACCGTTGCGTGAACCGTATGCAGTATGGATGCAGGGAAGTCTTAACTTCCACAGCGGTAAGCTCGGTGTAATGCTTGCGGCAAGTAAGATTTTAAGAGATGAAAAATAATATAATCTTGTTGCTTCGATTATAACAGCAAATAAAAAATCCCGCTTTTGTAAGCGGGATTTTTGCTATGATTTTTTACTGCGTAAGTTTTTAAAAAAGTCGGTGAGAAGTTTTGAACACTCCTCCTGCATAATACCGCCGACTGATTCGGGTTTGAAATTGAACGGCATTTGAAACAGATTCGTAATTGTACCGCAAGCGCCGTTTTTTAAGTCGTAAGCACCGAAATATACCTTTGGAATATGAGCGTTGATTATTGCACCTGCACACATAGGGCAAGGCTCAAGTGTTACATAAATTTCACAGTTCCACAATCTCCAACCGCCAAGCTTTTGACAGGCATTGTAGATTGCGTCGGTTTCGGCATGAAGAAGAGCGTTCTTGCCCTGTTCACGGCGATTTCTTCCTGTGGCAACAATTTCATCATTTCTGACAATTACCGCACCGACGGGAACTTCGTTTTCCGCAGCGGCAATCTCAGCCTGTTCAATAGCCTTTTGCATATAGTATAAAGTTTTATCCATTGTTAATTAATCCTAAATTTGTGATTGTAGTTATCAGAAAAAGTACAAGTGAAAGTATGATACCGGGATTCACAAGAAATGCAGTCATTTTCTCTTTTAAGCTAAGTTCACTTACAATTCCGTCTTTCTTATCGGACATTTTAAAAAAGTTCTTATCATTTTTGGCAAGCACGATATATGAAATGAAGCCTGCAATACAGAAGAAAATAATCAGGCTGTAACTGATTATTGTTGCCGCATAATCGGAAACAATGTTTGCATCTCTTAAAATGCTCATGGATACAGCATATAGGTTATTAAGAAAATGGATTGCAATTGACGGAAGAATGGAATTGAATTTGCAATCGACATACGCAAAAATAAGTCCGAGAATAAACGCAAACGGAATTTGTGATATATTCTGATGCATTGCACCGAACAAAATTGCAGAGCCTATAACTGCTGTTGTGTCACCGAACTTTCTCAGAGAACCCATAACTATTCCTCTGAAAGCAAATTCTTCGGCAAAAGCGGGGACGATTGCTGTTGATATTATGTTCAGAACAATACTCAAAACACTTGAATCTCCGATTGTCAATCCCGAAGATGTGTTTTCAATTCCGAAAAGCGAGAAGTTGTCTGCTATAACACTCGTGGCAACATTTGCAATCATCGCACCCCCCATTCCGAGAAACAGAATGGGTATCATACTTTTTTGTTTTACATATTTTGTGCTGATAATATCATTCAAACTGTTTCTTGAAAGCTTTATATAAAAAAATGCAGGAACAACAACGGCAAATACGGAAATAAATATATCCATAAAGTAAGTCAGTATTGAATAATTGTCAGAATAAATATATTTTGCCGAACCAAAAGCCTTGAAAACTTCTACAACTATCATTGCGCTTACTGTCATTGTAAGCGAATACGCAAATACAAAAAAACCTAAACCGCTTGATCTTTGCTTGAGATTATCATACTGGAACTCTTTTTTGAAATTGCGGTTATAATTAAGGTTATTGTCGTAAAACGGCATATTATTACCCGAAAACTGGTTATTTATCAAATTATCACATCCTCAAAGCTATTCTAACATAGAGGCATATTATTTTCAAGGATTAAAACATCCGTATAAAAGTATTTTGCATGATTAAAATGATGTAACCCGACAAAAAGGTAACTTTAAAATACAGTATAATAAAACTCACCCAAAATCGAACGCCAAAAGAAGAAAAAACTGTTTGTATTTTCACACAAATTGATTCACCTCTATTTAC
>ENA-OQCF01000231-OQCF01000231.1-human-gut-metagenome-genome-assembly--contig:-NODE-231-length-21482-cov-1.573402_pt1 | contig 21482 bp, 19 predicted proteins | sample MGYA00242756_ERZ504573 | MGnify/ENA primary metagenome ERZ504573 (study PRJEB26092, sample SAMD00036240) | human gut metagenome | host: Homo sapiens | study: EMG produced TPA metagenomics assembly of... | reverse complement strand
TCTTACGAGCTTCAACATCTTCACCTAATTCTATGCATGCTTCAGCATAATTCAACAAAACTTCAGCATAAACGTATCTGAACGCCAAGGATAAGGTTGTTTATCATACTGATGATTAACTGAAGGGTCTAAAAATTTACGCATATAATATCCTGTGTAAGAACCATTCCAATCTTCAATAGGCTTGGCGAGTATCTAAGCCTGGTGTATAACTTCCATCTGACTGCTGATAATAAGCAGTTTGTACTATTCCTTCAGGATCACTACCTACTGTATCATCCGACGTTGACGCCAATAAGAACCATTATACATAATAGAAGCATAGAAGCGAGGATCTCGATTTTGATAAGGGTAAGCTGCTTGTTGTGGATTATCCCAACTAAATTTACTACCATCTGCCATTTCGTAAGAATCAACTAATTGTCCTGTAGGAGTATTTCCACCCCAACCATGAAAACCATTAGGACTATTGAACAAACCAACACGAGGCAATTGAAAATCACTGCTATTATGATTTACATAATCATAATATTGTACCATAATATCTTCATCCGAATTATGACACAAGAAAATATCAGCATAGTTTTGAGTAGCTTCCTCTCTATTTTTCCATCCTCCATTTTCACCATACAGATGATATATACCTAAATCCATAACAGCTTTAGCAGCCTTTTTAGCCCGTTGCCAACGTTCCGTACCGATCACCTCCACATACCCTATAAGTTCAGGATGCTCATAACCGGATGCCCATAAAGAACTGAGAAACAAATAAGTCACTAGCCGCATAAAGCAGGACACGGGCTTTCAAAGCCATAGCAGCACCTTTTGTTGCACGGGCTTTATCTCCGTTCAAAGGCAAAATAGAAGCTGCTTCATCTAAATCTTTCACAATAAAATCTACCGTTTCTTCAAACGTATTACGAGCTACGAGTAAATCATCAGAAGGAGTAAAAGATTTCTCAATCAAAGGGACACCACCCCATTGGCTCAACAACCAATAATAAAAATAAGCACGTAAATAATGCACTTCACCTTTCAATTTATCGACAACATCTCCTTCTAAAGCATATTTCTCTGCATTTTTCAAAAAAGATATTACAGGCACGGATATTTTTATAAAGATTGGTCCAAGTTATATTATGGAAGGTTATAATCCAAAAATTAGGAGCAAGAATACCTTGATAACTAGGACTCAATTCACTCATCACTACTGGCTGGCTCTCCCATGCCCAAACCTCCATTGACTCATCGCACAAAGAAGAAAGCATTACGGTATGAAATCCCCATTTCTGTCCCTCGTAAATATTATTAACAAAAGAAGTTATTAATGATTCATCCGTCCAGACAACTGCATCTGAATAACGGTCTACTGGATCCACATCCAAAAAATCATCATTGCATGCTGTTAGCATAAGACATAGCAATACAAATAATCCATATAAACGTTTCATATTTTTCATTTTATTTAAAAAGTAAGGTTTACTCCAAAATTTATCACTTTATTCAACGGATAATTATATCCCGATCCGCTTGTGTTTTCGGGATCATAATCCTTCATATCAGACTAATTGTCAGCAGGTTATAAGCATTAATATAAACACGTAAATGTTCCACACCTATTTTCTTACTCCATATAGATGGTACAGTATATCCCAATTCTATATTCTTCAAACGTATATAATCAGTTTTATGCAACCAGAATGTATTCTGCTGATTTATAAAATATTCATTACTTCGATTATAAGTACGAGGAAAAATCGGCATCTGGGTTTTCCTCTGTCCAACGATTATCATAAAAACTTTTTAAGAAATTGGCAAAATCCCCCGACTCTGTCGTTTGATAAAAAACTCCTCCATAGCACCTTGTAGTAAAAATGAAAGGTCAAAATCCTTATATCCTAAATCTACATTCAATCCACCTGTAAATCGTGGAGTACGACTCTTATCATTACGAACACGATCATTGCCATCTATCACATTGTCCCCATTTACATCTTTGAAAATAATATCCCCCGGACGTGCACCGGCCCAATGAGGATACGCATCTACAGCTGCTTGATCTTTAAATATGCCGATAGCTTCATAATAAAGTCCCGAATCGATAGGTTTGCCTGTGGACTTCTGCCATTCTGGAGTACCAGGTGCCTCATCCCAAAAAAGAATTTTATTTTTAGCATAAACCCCATTCAAGTTTATACCCAACCGAAAATCTTTGAAATTTCTACGATAATCAATATTGAAATCTACCCCTTGATTTTGTACTTTCCCTAAGTTTTCATCAGGAAGTACCAATCCGGAAGTGCCCGGAACAGAAGCATTTCGTTTCCATAAAATATCACTGCGTTTATTATGAAAATAGTCAATAGTAAATGCCAAATCTCCATTCAAAAATTGTAAATCAAGACCTATATTCTTTTGTGTAGCTGTTTCCCAAGTCACATTTTGATTAGGAGCTACTCCTTCTTTCAATGCTTGGTTCATCGTTGCACCATTATTAGTCAAATACATCAAATCATTGAAAGTATAGGAAGCCAAATACTGATAAGGATCAATCAAATCATTTCCTGTCTGTCCCCATGATGCCCGTACTTTGGCAAAACTAATAAAGGGCAATTTCTTTTTGAAAAAATCTTCTTCAGATATTACATATCCTAATGAAATACCTGGAAAGAATCCGAATTTATTAGAACGATCAAAAATATAGGAACCTTGATAACGCCAAACAAACTCTGCCAAATATTTAGACTTATAAGCATAGTTCACACGACCAAAATAATTTAAACGGGCTTCCTCATACCCTGTACCTGTATTATTCATTTCATCCTGACCACCAGCAAAAAGCTGGTCAATAGCGGCAGAAAGAAAATAACGACGATAAGCTTCAAATGAATCCCCCTTATCCGTGATACGTTCTACACCTGCTAGAATATTTACATCATGATCTTGAGCAAATGTATGGCTATAACTAGCGATACCACTCAATAATACCCCCAAATTATCTTCCATTGATTCTGTCAGACGAGGATCACTAAACCCTTTCTTTCCTTCCACCAATAGGGGCTGGCCATTTTCATCCATCGAAGTCCCATCCCATGAATACAAATACCAAGGTTTTTGCCATATTTTACGAAAACGGAACGTCTTATCAAGTGACGCAGTAGCCTTCAAAGTCAATCCCTCCACATAAGGCACCTTGATATTAACTCCGAAATCCCCATTTAACACATAACGCTTATCACGTTCATAACCAGTTTGATTGGTACATATAACTACCGGATTATCACCAAATTCAATGTCGGGTCCCGGACGACCATCAGGCCAATAAGCCGGTGAATTAGGTTTAGATCGCATCAGCATACGGAAAATATTCTCTGCAGAACGGGTTGGATATTTCCGATCTTCCATTCTTCCTGTTACATTGACATAAGTATCAACATATTTATTAATTTTCATATCAAGATTCATCTTCAAGTCATACTGATGGTAATTTGACCCACTATGACGATAAAATGCATCTTGTCCTTTGGCTGATACGCTAACAAAATATTTCACATTCTCTGTACCACCATCAATAGTAGCATTGGCATAAGTTTGTGGAGACCATGATTTCAATGTTTCATTAAACCAGTCCGTATCCCGGATGTCCCCAAGGATCGGAACCATCAGCATATAATCTAAGATCATCTACCGTATAGCGCCCCTTATTACCGGCATACTTATCTATTTCATTCATCAAAGTGGCATATTCCACAGCATTGGTCATTTCCGGTATTACAGTAGGAGCAGCTATTCCATAATTATAAGTAAAACCTACTCTCGGCTTGCCTGCTTTTCCTCGTTTTGTTGTAATCAAAATAACTCCATTGGCAGCTTGAGCACCATAAATAGCTGCTGAAGCATCTTTTAATACAGACATCGTTTCAATGGTACTTGGATCAATACGCTCCAAAGAACGTCCAGGTACTCCATCAACAACTACTAACGGATCAGCTTTTCCAAAGGTATTAACCCCACGAACAGTAATAGTAGCACCATCATATCCTGGTTCTGAAGTGTTAGAAACAGCGACCACGCCCGGTAAACGTCCAGCTAATCCTTGTGATACATTCGTTACTGGAGTTTTTGCCAGCTTCTCACCACCTACACTTGTTACAGAGCCCGGATAATGTAGCTTTCTTTTGGGCCCCATACCCCACAATCACTACCTCATCTAATAATTCAGTATCTTCCTTCAAAAATATATCCAAAGATGTTTTTCCATTTATCGGAACTTCCTGAACTAAATATCCCACATAAGAAATACGCAATACAGCTCCTTTAGGAACAGAAAGCGTAAAGTTACCATCCAAATCAGTTACAGTACCATTTGAAGTACCTATTTCCAAAATAGAAACCCCCATAAGAGCTTCTTTTAATTTAGAGTCTATCACCTTACCTTTTACAGTCTGGTTTTGCGCCCAAGCTGTATTGGATATACTCAATACCAAAAACAGCAATAAAACAAAACGAAATGTTTTCATACTATTATATTTAGAATTAAACAAAAGTTATTATTATTTACTTGTACGAATGGATACAGTAGCCGGAACCAATCCGGGAGAAGCCACTTTCAACATTATCTTACCTTCTTTCCGTGTACTTTTTACTACCACTATAGCACGCCCTTTCCATGCTTTCCGCTGATAACCGATATAGCTATCCGTGTCTTTTAAATCAGCATTTCCCACAGCCACTATAGTACCTGCCCCTTTCACTTCAAAAGTTAATTGATTATCAGCATTCGGCTCCAGAATGCCTTCCTTATCTAATATTTCTACTGTGATAAAACTCAAATCCTGACCATTTGCCTTTATTTTTGTACGATCGGCCGTTAATTGAATTTTCACAGGTTTTCCGGCAGTCTGTAAGATCGTTTTCTCTATTTCTATCTCGGATTCCACACCTACCGCCTTCAATATTCCTGGCTCGTATGAAATAGGAAAGACTGCTTTGAATTGCTGTTCCTGTCCTGTAAATTGCTCGCCTATCAGCTTATCATTCAAATACAGACGTACTTTGGGATATCGGGAATAAATCTCTACCTCTATTTCTTTTCCTTCATGTCCCGGCCAATTCCAGCTTTCCCAAGTAGGCCAGACAGACCATAAGGTTTCCTTCACCTTACCATAATAATTATCCGGCTCTTTTACAGCCAAATAAAGTTTCTTATCAGGATTATACAACAAGTCACGATAATGTGATATAGGCTTTCTCCAACCTGTTAAATCAATATCTCCACAATAGGCCCCATGCCAAGGATAATGGTTACGTTGATAGTGTTCACCTTCCGATTCACCTGCATAATAAAATCGCCCGATACCCGATTCACCTAAATAATCAATAGCTGTCCAAACAAAATCACCAATAATATAATCATGATCATTAACCAATGACCAATTGGCAAAAACGTCTCGTGGGTAAGATTCAGTTTGCATAATAACACGGGAAGGTACACGCTGATGATCAACCGACGCTCGATGCAGCAAATAATTATATCCCACTATTTCATGCACGGCAGCCAATGGATCATATATTTCCCAGTCATTATCCCAAGCAGCTAAAGCAGAAGTTACCGGACGACTGGGATCAAACTTATGTACATAGTCGGCCAACTTTCGAGCTGTAGTGACCACTTCCAATTTTTTACGCTCAATTACTTCATTACCAATACTCCAACAAAAAATAGAAGGATGATTGCGGTCACGAAGTACCATGGATTCGATATCCCGTTGCCACCATTGATCAAAAAGAATAGAATAGTCATATTGATTCTTACTGTCACGCCAACCGTCAAAGGTTTCATCTATAACCAATAATCCGAGACGATCACAGGCATGGAGGAACTCTTCTGAAGGAATATTATGCGAAGTACGTACCGCATTAAATCCCGCAGCCTTCATTAATTCTACTTTCCGTTCTTCAGCACGATCATAAGCCGCTGCCCCCAGACAACCGTTGTCATGATGTAAACATCCACCATTTAAAATAATTCTCTTCGCCATTTCAAGAATAATCCTTGTTCAGCCGAATAAGTAACCGTCCGAATACCAAAAGATTCCGTTATACTATCTATTACATCACCCGCTTCAGTCACTAGAAAGTGTGCATTATATAAATGAGGGGACTCAGGACTCCACAAAGCAGGATACAATACAGAAATTTTTTGTGTTATTTCCTTTATTCCATTGGCAGGCAAATCCACTTTTATTTCTCCTTTTCCAGCTTCATCATTTCCTTTAGTCAACTTTGTTGTCAAGGTAATCTGTCTGTTAGAAGAAGTTTCATTTCTCAAAATAGTTTTTTATTTGTACAACAGCTCTCTCCTCACTCACCTCAGGAGTAGTTATAGCTATCCCCCAATGCTCTATATGAATAGGATTCATCACTGTCAGCCACACATGCCGGTAAATGCCTGTACCAGTATACCAGCGACAATTTTTTCTGCTGCGAATTATCTACCGTACAGCAATAATATTCTTATCATCATAACGCAGATAAGGAGTCAGATCATAGTAAAAAGATGAATATCCATAAGGACGAATTCCTATAGATTTTCCATTAACAAAGACTTCTGAATTCATATAAACTCCTTCAAAGTAAATACCCACTTTCTTGCCTCTATACTTAGAAGATATTTCAAATGACTTACGATACCATCCTGTTCCTGCCGGAAAATAACCTCCATCATTCCCCATTGGATTTTCCGGATCAAGAGTTCCTTCTATACTCCAATCATGAGGTAAATCAAGTATCCTCCAATCAGCGTCATCGTATGTATTCAATGAAGCGTCAGGATAATCTCCCAACTTGAATTTCCAATCATAATCAAAAAGTTGCTTTCGATATTCACTTTCCGGATACGCATCTGCTCCGAAACAAACTCCCCATAACAGGAAAAGTGCGGTTAGTAATTTGATACTATCCCAACAGACTAATGGTAACTTCTTTTTCTTCATGCTTTATAATTTAAGAATCATGAAACAAAAGAAGCCATATCCTAAAAACAACAGGGTATCGAAACACTTTACAAAAGGTATAAAATCCTTTCATGAAACGTTTCAATACCCTAATGACAGAAATTTATCCCTTCTTTTACTAGACCTTGATATGTGACTGTTGGTATTCAGTAGGAGTCATACCAAACTCCTCTTTAAAACATTTCGTAAAATACTTAGGATTACTGAATCCTACAGCGTATGCCACTTCAGATATGGTCTGAGTACGTGCAAGCAACATCATGCAGGCACGCTTCATCTTTATATTGCGTACAAAGTCCAAAGGCGTCAACCCAGTCATAGCCTTTATTTTACGATATAAAGTAGATTTGGACATGTTCATTTCTACAGAAAGTCTTTCCAAATCAAATTCAGACTCTTCCAGATGTTGTTCTAATGCTTGCAATAATAGACTGCAGAAACAACTTGTTAGCAGACGGATAAGCTAAAGTTTCCAAATTGACGTCTTCTTCTTTACGAAAAGCCGCCTGACGCATCTTAAACGATCTGATAAGATTATCCACACGGGCAAAAAAGTACTTTCATTTCAAATGGCTTTGCAATATAACCATCCGCTCCGGCATCATAACTGCTATCCGGTCATCAATACCGTTCTTCGCCGTAAGTATGATCACTGGAATATGATTAAAACGCAAATCCGACTTGATGCGGGTGCAAAGCTCCCAACCATTGATATCAGGCAACATCACATCGCAAATAATCATATCCACTTCATGATTGCTTAGTTTATCCCAAGCTTGCTGTCCGTCTGCCGCAGTCCATACACTATACTTTTCCTTAAACATCTCTTTCATTATATAGAGTAATTCTGCATTATCATCTATCAACAGAAGGGTAGATTATCCGTAGCTCCATCGGATGAAACGTCATCTTCTGCTTACAATTGCACATTCGGTGATATCCATTGTCACACCTTCCATCTCATCCACTATTTCATCATGCTTATACCCCATTCTGTCAATGGGAAGTTCTACCGTAAAACAGGTACCTTTACCTAATTCACTGTCTACTGTAATAGTTCCATGATGAAGATTCACCAACTCTTTCGTCAAAGAAAGCCCGATACCATTCGATTCTATTCCCACCCGTTTCTTACTACTATAAAAACGAGTAAAAATATAATTGATTTCTTTAGGTGAGATACCTATTCCCTCATCCTTTATTTTGATAACCAAGACCTTATTTCCTTCCTTATTTATAAGATATACGTTTACTTTGATACATTTATATTCGGGAGTGTATTTTATGGCATTCGATAACAGGTTATATATTATTTTGTCTAATTTATCAAAATCCAGATAACCTTTAATTTCCAATGGTTCTACGTCAATCTCTAAAATTATGCCTTTCTTTTGAGCAAGAGGAAGAAAATTTCGTCTTGCAAATATTCTGTATAAACTCACTGATATTTCCTTCGGACACATTCAGATTCATTTTTCCCACATCCATCTTTCTAAAGTCCAAAATCTGCTGTATTAACCGTTTCAGTTTGTCGGCATTGGATTTCAGTATTACAGACTGTTGTCGGATAGCAGGAACTTTTTGTTCCAAATGGTCAGTAATACAAGAAATGACTGTCAGCGGAGTTAGTAATTCATGAGAGATATTTGTAAAATAGTTCAATTTTGTCCGTGCCAGCTCTTCTTTTAGTTTCACTTCATTTTTGATTTTAATACGCTGCGCATAAGTATGAAAAGACAGATAGACAGCAAGTACAATCAAAACAAGGTAAACCATATATGCCAACCAAGTTTCATAAAAAGCCGGAGCCTGAACAATAACCAATACAACTTTGCCTTCCGTCCATTTTCCTTGTCCATATTTCCATTTTAACCAGAATGAATAAGTACCTTTCTTTAACTGATTATAAAAAGCAGAATTCTTATCATAGGGCAGATATACCCAATCCTTATCTACTCCATCCAATTTATAAGCCATCTCTACCTTGGAATTCAATGAATAGATAAGCGATGAAAAAAATATTTCTATATTTCTGGAATTGGGGGCCAAAGAAATCCGGTTGATGGTATGAAGTGATTCATCTTCAGCAAAGAATATACTTTTATTTTCAATTTTTACATCCGTAACGACAGAAGAAAACTGTATCTTATCCGCCAATGAGACACTACCAGACTGAATATGTATAAAACCACGATGCCCACCTACATACAGCCCTCCTTGCCTGTCCCTGCTTATCGCTCTGTATCTGAATACATCAACCCATATGTTCCCATCCGAAGTGGCATAATTCATACATACCTTCTGATAAATATTATATTGAAGCACCTTTTTTGTTAGTTATAATCCACACATTGTTTTCATCAGCAAGTAATCCCAACACAGAGCAATCATCTATCTGATTATCCAAAGCCATATTTTCAAATGCCTCTTTATTCGTATCCGATTTGAATATTCTTCCTAAAGAAGAAACCAACCATAAGCAACCCTCCCTATCTATACAGGCATGATTTACATTTTCCTGTCCTGAAAGGACTGGAATACAAGCTTTTAATTCATAAGATATATTCCTATCAATACAGCTTAACCTGTACACCTTTTTATCAGTAGACACTCCCCATATGTTACCTTCCCTATCACTTGTCAAGGAAGACATCTCTGGAAAATCAGAACTTGCTACAAGTAAAATAGAATTATCAGGACGCTTTACATAAAGCCCCGACTGGCTAAAAATCCATAAACTACCTTTATTATCCTCAATCAAGTCCCTGATATTTCCCGGATTATAGATTTGTTTTTCCAAATCAATATCCTCTTCCAACTGTATCTTCATACCCTGATGAGTCATTCTCATTACCCGTGCACCATATCTGGGACTGATCCATACTCCTTCCTTAAGCTTGGATTTCACAATAATGCTTACTTCGCCCGGATTTGACAAATTATTACCACTATTATCTGCAAATAGATCTTGTGACAAATCATACAGGCAAAGCCCGTATCTATCCTGATTGACCCACATTACATCATTTTTATCCAAGCAAAGATTCAAGATATTTGCATCCCAACCCATGTGTTTTTTAAGTTGCGGCAAAGGATAATTATCAATCTTCGAATTATCAAAGAAAATAGTATATGCCATATCATAAGACCCCAGCCACAGATTCCCTTCTCTGTCTTTCATGATTTTAGTGTACATCATGTGTGTATCTACCAAATCATGTATATCCACAGATACCAATGTACCCTCTTCGGTATATTGCAAGGCGTAAAGTTCATTATAAGACAATAGCCACAAGTAGCCGAATGTATTATCTTGCGTCATACTATAAAAGATCGGTTCCGTTTCCCCACTTCTGGAATTGATAATATGATGCCTTTTATAACATTCCTCTCCTTCTTTTTGTGGAAAAAAACTGCCATAATCCTTCACCCCACGTACCAATCCAATAATTGCCCGATTGATCTTGACACATAGTATAAGGTGCATTATTCTTGCCTAATGGAGGATAAGTAATAAAGGAATCTGACTTATCAATCATACTTGAACAAAGCCTCCTCCCGTTAACGATACCCACATATTTCCCTCTCTATCCTGATAAACAAAATTGATAGTATGCTTATTCTGTTGCGAGCCAAAAATATCATATTCCCTCGCAATAGAAGCCGTAGAATTACATCTATATATTGTATTACCAGCTCCTATCCAAATATTGTCTTCCTTATCTGCTGCCATATAATTAATCCCCTTATCCAGCAGTCTTGTATCCGGAAAAGGAATTATTTTACAAGTTTGTTTATCATAAAGATTTAATCCTTTCCATGTACCGATCCATACATAGCGAGAATTATCCACTATATTTGAAATTGAATTATTTGTAAGCAAATTCAGATTTTTATAATCAGACCGAAAAAGGTTGTAAGCGGAAACCATCATACCTTGCCAGCCCGTTAGTGTTCCTATCCATAAATATCCTTCTCTATCCTGATAGATATCAAAAATCTCATTAGAAGAAAGTTGATAAAAAAAAAGGAAGCTGTTTGGAGATCATATGTTGTGCACAAAACAGAGTAATTACCAAAAAATAAAAAGAGAAAGAGGAAAAAGTACTTCATAGTTATCAGATATATTGATGAAACAAAGTTATGGAAATTAATTGTTTTGTAGATGATTTTGGCAAAGAATTCGTATTGAAACAGGAAAAATAATACATCTACACCTTAAACATCTAAATAATATACTTGTAAGTTCTATAATCTTATCCTCGGAAGATTATAAATCTTACAACTGCTATTTGTCTAAATAAATACAATAAATTTGGAGGGTATATATTTAATTATATCACTCCAAAAAATGTAAATAGAAACAATATATATATACATAACAAGAAGTTTTTTTTTATTTCCTGTTCTTTCCATATATCTCCCCGACTTTCATTATCTTTGCAACCACTTAATAACAAAGATATTAAATAACAAAAAATAGATCATGGAATACAATTTCAGAGAGATTGAAAAGAAATGGCAGCAAAGATGGGCAGAGAACCATACCTATCAAGTGACTGAAGACGAAAGCAAAAAGAAATTCTACGTATTGAATATGTTCCCTTATCCGTCGGGAGCCGGATTGCACGTAGGACATCCGTTGGGATACATAGCCAGTGATATTTACGCCCGTTACAAACGCTTGCAAGGTTTCAACGTGCTGAACCGATGGGATATGACGCATATGGACTTCCTGCAGAACAATACGCTATACAAACTGGACAACACCCTGCCATCACCACTGTGAACAATATCAACCGCTATCGTGAACAGTTGGACAAAATCGGCTTCTCTTTTGATTGGAACCGTGAAGTACGTACTTGTGAACCAGGATATTACCATTGGACTCAGTGGGCTTTCCAACAAATGTTCAACAGCTATTATTGTAACGATACACAGCAGGCACGCCCCATCAGCGAACTAACGGAAGCATTTGCCCGATACGGCAACGAAGGACTGAATGCGGCTTGCAGCGAAGAACTCAGCTTTACAGCCGAAGAATGGAATGCCAAAAGCGAAAAAGAACAACAGGAAATCCTGATGAACTACCGCATTGCCTATTTGGGAGAAACCATGGTGAACTGGTGCCCGCAACTAGGAACTGTTCTTGCCAATGACGAAGTGGTGGATGGAGTTTCGGAACGCGGCGGTTTCCCCGTCGTTCAGAAAAAAATGCGCCAATGGTGTTTACGCGTATCGGCTTACGCACAACGGCTGCTGGACGGACTGGACACTGTGGACTGGACTGATTCACTGAAAGAAACACAGCGTAACTGGATTGGACGCTCGGAAGGTACGGAAGTACAATTCAAAGTGAAAGACAGTGATATTGAATTCACTATCTTTACTACCCGTGCAGATACCATGTTCGGTGTAACCTTCATGGTACTGGCGCCCGAAAGCGAACTGGTTCCCCAACTTACTACTGAAGCACAGAAAGCCGAAGTGGAAGCCTATCTGGACCGCACCAAGAAACGTACGGAACGTGAACGTATCGCCGACCGCCGCGTAACCGGTGTATTCAGTGGCTCATACGCCATCAATCCGTTTACCGGCGAGGCTGTTCCCGTATGGATCAGTGATTACGTATTGGCAGGTTATGGAACAGGCGCCATCATGGCGGTTCCTGCTCACGACAGCCGTGACTACGCTTTTGCAAAACATTTCAATCTGCCTATCGTTCCGTTGGTAGAAGGTTGTGATGTAAGTGAAGAAAGTTTCGATGCCAAAGAAGGTATTGTTTGCAACTCACCCCGCAAGGATGTCACTCCTTATTGTGACCTTTCTTTAAACGGACTGACCATCAAAGAAGCTATCGCAGCTACCAAAGAATATGTGAAAGCCCATAATTTGGGACGCGTGAAAGTGAATTATCGTCTTCGTGACGCCATCTTCTCACGCCAGCGCTATTGGGGTGAACCGTTCCCTGTATATTACAAAAACGGTATGCCTTATATGATTGACTCATCTAAATTGCCGCTTGAACTTCCCGAAGTAGCTAAGTTCCTGCCAACCGAAACAGGCGAACCTCCATTGGGACATGCCACCAAGTGGGCTTGGGATGTAGAAAAAGGTGAAGTCGTGGAAAACAACTTGATTGACAACGTCACTATATTCCCGCTTGAACTGAATACCATGCCGGGCTTCGCAGGTTCATCCGCATACTATCTGCGCTATATGGACCCACACAACGCACAAGCACTAGTATCAGAAAAGGCAGATCATTACTGGCAAAATGTAGATCTCTATGTAGGCGGCACCGAACATGCTACGGGTCACTTGATTTATTCTCGTTTCTGGAACAAGTTCCTGCATGATCTGGGCGTAAGTATCAAGGAAGAACCATTCCAAAAATTAGTAAACCAAGGAATGATTCAGGGACGAAGCAATTTTGTATATCGCATCAAAGACACCAACACCTTTGTGTCATTGAACCTGAAAGACCAGTACGAAACCACTCCGCTGCATGTGGATGTGAATATTGTATCCAACGATATTCTGGATGTAGAAGCTTTCAAAGCATGGCGTCCTGAGTATAACGATGCTGAGTTTATCCTGGAAGATGGAAAATATATCTGCGGATGGGCGGTAGAGAAGATGAGTAAATCCATGTACAACGTAGTCAATCCGGATATGATTGTCGAGAAATACGGTGCCGACACGCTGCGTATGTACGAAATGTTCCTCGGTCCGGTAGAACAGTCCAAACCTTGGGATACCAATGGTATTGACGGTGTTCACCGTTTCTTGAAGAAACTGTGGAATCTGTTCTATAGCCGCACAGACGAATTCTTGCCTGTAGAGGGTGAACCGACTAAAGAAGAGTTGAAAGCAATTCATAAGCTGATTAAAAAGGTAACCGGAGATATTGAAACTTTCTCTTACAACACTTCTATCAGTGCATTCATGATTTGTGTAAACGAACTTACTTCATTGAAATGTCGCAATAAAGAGGTATTGAGCAATCTCATCATCCTGTTAGCTCCGTTCGCTCCACATTATGCAGAAGAACTTTGGGAAGCTTTGGGAAATACCACCAGCGTATGCGATGCACAATGGCCTGCATTCAATGAAGATTACCTGAAAGAAGACACTGTAAAATACACTATCTCTTTCAATGGCAAAGCACGTTTCACCATGGATTTCGCCGCTGATGCTGATAACAATACCATTCAGACAACAGTTATGGCAGATGAACAAGCCCAGAAATGGATTGAAGGCAAAACCCCGAAAAAGGTAATCATCGTTCCCAAAAAAATTGTAAACATCGTATTATAATCGATACTATCCTTGAGGTGTGTCAAAAGCAGTAACTTTTGACACACCTTTCTACTTACATTAAAAACAATCCTCATTACCATGGACCAAATATTAAAAATCAAACTAGGCAGAGAGGTAAAAGACTATTTATCCATTACCTTCGGACTGATTTGCTATGCACTGGGATGGGCGGCTTTCTTACTGCCTTATCAAATAACTACAGGCGGAGTAACCGGTATTTCAGCCATTATATATTATGTTACAGGCATTGAAATCCAGGTTTCTTATTTTATTATCAACGCTGTTTTCTTAGGTTTCGCATTAAAGATACTAGGACCTAAATTCAGCCTTAAAACCATTTATGCCATCTTTATGCTAACATTCCTATTATGGCTCTTTCAAGCATTATTGAAGAACCCGGATGGTACACTGCCGCAATTGTTAGGACCGGGACAAGAATTCATGGCTTGTGTAGTAGGTGCCGGCTTGCTGGGATTTGGTATCGGCATTGTTTTCTGCAATAATGGAAGTACCGGCGGAACGGATATCATTGCCTGGATTATCAATAAATATAAAGATGTAACCCTTGGCCGCATGATGATGTATTGTGATATTGTCATCATATCCTCCTGCTATTTCATATTCCATGACTGGAAACGGGTGTTATTTGGTTTCTGCGTATTGTTTATTATGAGCATTGTGATTGATTATGTTATAAACAGTTCACGCCAATCCGTACAGTTCCTTATTTTCTCGCGTAAACATGATGAAATAGCCGAAGGAATCACCAAACAAATAGATCGTGGAGTTACCTTATTGGATGGTACAGGATGGTATAGCAAACAAGGAATCAAGGTCGTAGTGGTAACTGGCAAAGAAAAGCCAGTCACTGGATATATTCCGATTGGTGAAAGATATTGATCCCAATGCATTTATATCACAAAGTAATGTGGTAGGAGTGTATGGCGAAGGATTCGACAAACTAAAAATAAAGTAACTAAAAAATAATCTCTTCCATTGCTTCACTGTTTCTGCATTGAAAAACAGAACGATGAAGCAATGATAAGATTACTACATATCGGTTAATCTATTTTCTCAAATTTCTATTTTATACAATACATGTCTGCATAACCAATGCTCTTGTTCCACCAAAGGATGATCGAACTCTTTTTCAAAATGCATTCCTATTTTCTGCATGACCCGTTCAGAGCGTTTATTGGGTATGGCAGTGAACGAATATACGTTTTAAAAGGTAAATTATCACTCGCATAATCCAGACAGGCAGAAGCGGCTTCTGTGGCATATCCCTTTCCCCATGCATCCCGCACAACCGCCAGCCTATTTCCACTCCGGGAGTAAAATCCGACTCGAAAGCAATATTATGAAAACCCACATAGCCTAGAAAATTCTGAGTTTCTTTACATTCTACAGCATACAAACCATAACCATATTCTTCAAATTCTTTCCGGATACGACAATAAAAAGCCATCGTTTCTTCCTCTGTCAAAGTAGTGAGAAAGAATTCCATTACTTCTTTATCACTGTTCATACGGACAAACGGAAGAATATCTTCTTCCTTCCAGTCCCGTAACAACAAATGAGGAGTTTCTATATATACCATACTATCAAGTATCAAATGATACCAACAAAAATAATCAAAAATTGAAAATACACATAGCAAACAAATTACTATTTACCTTTTCACCTATATTATTCTGTCAGGAATTATCTTACTTTGGTTCATTCTCAGTATCTTTGCATTCAATTAATATGATATAAAATGAAAAAGAAATTAGTAATTTGCTACAAACAATGCTCATAAACTGGATGAAATATCCTCCATTCTAGGAGAAAAAGTTGAATTATTGAGTTTGAAAGATATCCATTGCCATGTTGATATCCCCGAAACTGCTGATACGTTGGAAGGCAATGCGATGCTGAAAGCGGAGTATATTTATAAAAACTACGGTTTAGACTGTTTTGCCGACGATACAGGTCTGGAAGTGGAAGCTTTGAATGGTGCGCCGGGTGTTTATTCCGCCCGTTATGCCGGAGGCGAAGGACATAATGCGGAAGCCAATATGCAAAAATTATTGCAGAATATGCAAGGAGTGCAAAATAGAAAAGCACAATTCCGCACAGCTATCTGCCTGATTCTGGATGGAAAGAAGCATTTGTTCGAAGGAATTGTAAAAGGTGAGATTATCAAAGAAAAACGAGGTTCGTCAGGTTTCGGATACGACCCTATCTTTGTGCCCGAAGGATATACTAAAACTTTTGCCGAACTAGGCAATGAGACGAAAAACAAAATCAGTCACCGTGCACTGGCCGTAGAGAAACTTTGCCGGTTTCTGAAGGCGTAACTATATAAATTAGTTATATCATTTGTTTACCTCTATTGAGCCTCATAAAAACAAGTATTCTGTTTTCCTTTGAAAACAATTTTGACGGAATAATGATTTCCATGAGAACCATTATTCCGTCAAAACAAATCTTTAATGAAACAGAAATGTCACTCCTATTCCGATGATAAATCCTTTCCAGAAGAATTCCCCTTTACTTTTAAGAATAACAGAAACGTCTTTTATTAACCACATCTTGTTATCTTTTACAAAAGTCATAATCCCAGCTTCTCCGAAATTTCCAGCATCTTCTTGATAGGTTTCACTGCCTCCTCAGCTACCGCTTCATCACTGTCACTTCCGGCCATTCATACTTTAACGTATTGTACAGCTTCTCCAGCGTATTCAGACGCATGAAATTACATTCATTGCAAGCGCAGGTACTGTCTTCGGGAGGAGCGGGAATAAAGTTCTTCTCAGGACATTTCTTACGCATCTCGTGCAAAATACCGCTTTCCGTAGCCACAATAAAGTCTTTTTTGTCACTGGCAATGGCATATTTCAACAATCCTGCCGTAGAAGCAACCTTGTCGGCCAGTTTGGAAACGGCTCCTTTACATTCGGGATGAACCAGAACAGCAGCGTCAGGATACTGTTTTTTCAACTCCAGTATTTTCTCCACAGAGAACTGTTCGTGCACATGGCAGGCACCATCCCAAAGCAACATATTGCGTCCTGTAATCGAATTGATATAATTACCCAAATTTCTATCCGGACCGAAAATAATCTTTTCATCTGCCGGAAAACTTTCTACGATCTGCTTGGCATTAGTAGAAGTGACCACCACATCGGTCACCGCTTTAACAGCCGCTGTAGTGTTAACATACGAAATCACTGTATAATCCGGATGCTCTTGGACAAATTTAGCAAACTCATCAGCAGGACAACTGTCGGCCAATGAACAGCCTGCATTCAAATCCGGTACCAGCACTTTTTTATCAGGACAAAGAATCTTAGCCGTTTCACCCATAAAGTGGACACCACACATCACAATGATATCCGCATCCGTTTTAGCCGCCCATTGTGCCAGCGCCAAGCTGTCACCTACAAAGTCGGCAATATCTTGTATTTCGCCCGACTGGTAATAGTGACCTAGGATAAGCGCATTCTTTTCCTTACGCAACTTATCAATTTCAGTTTTCAAATCCAGAGTTTTGTCTACCGGTTCGGTAACATACCCTTTTTTCAACCATTCCTCTTTATTCATTATATCTATATTTTTTCTCCTTCTTTCAAAAAAAGAAATATGGGTATTGATAATATGCAAAGTTAAAAACTTTATGGTTATGACCACCCAAAATAGTGATTTTTATTTCCCCGACTTCAATGTACCTGCATTGCTATCTTCGTTATTCACACGTTTCTGCATGGTTTCATACTTACGTCCAAAACTGATATTCCATGATACTTTTGCCACAAACAAGCGGCAGCTCTCTTTCACATACCACCAATTCTTAGAAGGAGCCACTTTACTGAACATTTCTCCTCCCATTCTGTAATTATCAACAAATGGATTCAAAGTCATCACCCCGATATTTAAACGCTTGTATCGATAGGACAATCCCAAGGTATGAAAACTCTCCCCGTATGACAATGTTTCCCCATAGAAATTATTCCGATGATTTTCCATTTGAAAGAATCCGGACCATCTTTTATAAGATGCCATCACTTCGGCCCTGTAATACCAATTGGTATATGTATGATGATAATCCAAACCACGACTATCATAATAATTTATACCGGTAGAAAAAGAAAAAGTCAAAATATCTTTCAGAGGACCGAGTTTCAATTCCAACTCAGGATTCAATTTCTGCCAACTTAACTGATTGACATTGGTACGGACAAAACTGTTATTCTTATCTCGTATGGTTTCTTCCATGATAGGCCTGTGCTGATACTGATACGACAAGTGAAAATTACCACTAAACAAACCTTTTCGGAAATCTGCCTCCAACTCATTTTTATATACTGTGAATATCTTTAATTCCGGATTTCCGCTTCTCACCTGCAAAGAGTCAATCAATTGTCTCACATTTCCCATATCGGACAAACCGGGAGATTTACGTGAAATCTGTCCCCGGTAACGGACAAAGACATTATCTGAAAATTGATACCCAAATCTCAAACGGGGCAATAACGAATACCTGTTATATCCTTCCTCTTTCTGTTTGAATCGTGAATAACTGCCTTGCAGTCCAAAAGAATAATTGAAACGATCCATTTTCCCACTGTATTCCACATAAGCTGTCGCATGGGTTTCATGCATCTTTGTTTCAGATGACTCGTTTCCACCATAGGTATTGTCCGCCAGACTTTGCTGATATTTCAGTCCTGCACTCAATCTGCTCTTCTTGGTTATTTTCCTTTCATAAATACCCTCTCCTATAAATGAGTATTTATTTCCCGATACAGTAGAATAAATATCAGTCAGCGGTTCATCACTCTTCTCCTCCGTATAACTCCTGTCACTTTGAGTGTCAATATAAGTATCACAGCATTGATAATCAATGACTGGTCATTGTTCAGTTTACATTGAAAATACAAGTCCACCGACGGACGGGAAGTCCGGCCCGTACTATGTTCTTTCATCATCAAAATTTCTTCAGGCTTCTCCAAAACATACAGACTGCTTTGGTTATTCTGCTTGTTCTTATTAAAAGCCCACCGTACAGTGGAATTAAAGAACCATTTCCCCTGATCCTGAAAACTATAATTCAATCCTATATTATGTCCATAAGTGGAAATTCTACTCGGAATGCCATCTTCCACCCGTGTAAAGGAAGAACCATCCTCATAGCGGAAAGTTTCCCAATTATTACGCCAATAATTATCTACCGAACGATAAACATTATTATAATTCAAACCGAATTCTGACTTTTATGGTTTATCTTCACCATAAAATTATTGTTTCCAAAAAGTACGTGCGGAGAATCCTGCGCATCCAAAGCCACATAGCCACCGGTTTCATGCCGTCTTACAATGTAATCAATCACAGCAGCCGTATGATCCCATATCGCAAACCGGGAGCATCATGATATTCTATACGAATCACATCTTCAGTACGAAGAACCAATATATCCTGTATCTCGGCATTTACTCCATTCATCCGTAACTGTACATCCCTTCACCGGAGGATGTTACCTTGTTACGCATTTGATCCACTTGTATTCTGCTCAGCTTCATCTGCTGCAATAAAGACAGACCATTGCCGGCCGATTTTAACTGATGTGCTGTAGGAAGGATAATTTTCCTGTCGGCGGCATTTATCACACTGGCTCCCGTTACCACCACTTCCTTTAACAGGATCGATTCCGGAGATATCATGATAACGCCTAAATCCTTAGAAACAGCTAAATGATCCAATGATATAATCCGGGAGGTATATCCCATACCGGAAATACAAAGCAGATAACTTCCAGCTTGGATATTCTCCATCATGAACCTTCCTTTACTGTCGGTTACTCCTCCGGCTATAAATATAGAATCCTTTGTCTGCAATACGACATTCGCAAATTCCACCGCTTCATTTTCTGAAACAACTTTTCCTTTAACCTGTACATTTTGAGCAAAAAGTATGCAGCACATACACAAAAGTGATGTGGCAACCAATATTCTTTTTATCATATTCTTTATCTTAGTGCATTAGTTAATAAAAAGACCGCGATCTTCTACCTTTTATTTCTGTTACTTAGACGCAGGAAATTACTACAGGTTACATTTCAAGAAACACAATGAACAGTTACCAACAATTTCTTTGTATCTATTATATCTATATTTTTTCTCCTTCTTTCAAAAAAAGAAATATGGTATTAATAATAGGCTGTTTATATTGTTAGTAAAAAAGAGTTTCTTTCTTCTTGCCTGATAAGTTATTTATATATAATACCAAAATATGAATAAATAATCAACCGGCTTAAATACTGATAATACAGGTTTTACTTATTCTATTAACATATTGTTGATAAGAATATGAGTTAAAAACTTTATGGTTATGAACGCCTGAAATAGTGATTAAATTGTGTTGATATTGATTGTTTAAGTTATGTGATTAATTTTTGGATTGTTGATTTTAAGTGTACATTATACCATTATTTGAAATATGCAAGAAATACTTTTGAAATGATATCCTCATCCTTTTTACATGTTTTCAACCGTTATCAACAGGGGGATGTGAATTAGTTATTATCTTTTCTTGTATAAAGAAATCCATCTGTTTTACAATTGAGTTTAGGACTGAAGTAAAAATAAAAAGAGAGTAGGAGAGACTTCTTTTTCATTATATAGGCGTAAAGATCATAGATTTTTATGTAAGTTTGTAACCGTTAATAATAAAGTAAGAAAATAGAGTATGAGGAAACTCAAAATAACAGAACTGAACCGGCTTACTGTAGACGAAATTCAAGAAAGCCGATAAGTTGCCTTTAGCAGTGGTGCTGGATGAAGTACGCAGTTTACACAACATAGGGTCAGTGTTTCGCACATCGGATGCATTTTTGGTAGATTGCATTTATTTATGTGGTATTACAGCCACTCCTCCCCATCCCGAAATGCATAAAACAGCTTTAGGAGCTGAGTATTCGGTGGAGTGGAGATATAAAAAGAATACGCTTGATGCCGTTCAGGAACTTCATGATCAAGGGTTTACCGTATTGGCTATCGAACAGGTGGAAGGCAGTACTTTGCTGGATAAACTGGAACTGGATGACCGAATAAAAATATGCCATCGATAATGGAAATGAAGTGGAAAAGGGTACAGACAGGT
>ENA-OQCF01000230-OQCF01000230.1-human-gut-metagenome-genome-assembly--contig:-NODE-230-length-21571-cov-2.659065_pt1 | contig 21571 bp, 30 predicted proteins | sample MGYA00242756_ERZ504573 | MGnify/ENA primary metagenome ERZ504573 (study PRJEB26092, sample SAMD00036240) | human gut metagenome | host: Homo sapiens | study: EMG produced TPA metagenomics assembly of... | reverse complement strand
GTACACCTTTTACAAGCGGGGCGCCAAACATACGCGGCGGTTGTCACCGGCGAGCGCGCCTGGTACGCCAACGTCATCTTGAAAAAGGGCGTTGTGAAAGAATAACAACAAGCTTGGGGAAACCATAGAAAAAGAGGCTGCCACAGCACAGGGCAGCCTCTTTGTTTTTTCGGCAGGGCCTCACTCCAAGGTGAAGGACAGCAGCGCGGCGCTGCCCGGGCCCACATAGGTGAAGTACAGGGCGTTACCCCGTCGGGAAGCTCCACCTGGGTGGAGTAGTCCTTCCACACGTTGGTAAAGCACACGGGGATTTCCCCCAGCACCGGGCCATCCCAGCTGGTTTTAATCTGGAAGGCGCCGCTGCAGTAGCCCCGCACCCGCAAAGTCACTTTGGTGACTCCCTGGCAGTGGAAATACTTGTAGCCAGCGGTGGCAGAGTGGATCATGTTCAGGATGTAGCCGGGCTCCTGGTCGCCGTCCCGGCCGTCCTGGGTGACCCGGGGGCAGTGGACGTCCACCCAATACTCGTTGCCGGCAATGCCGCCGGAGTAGGTGGACTCCCAATCGCAGAACAGGTTGCAGGCGATGTGGGCGGGATAGTGCCCTTGCCCACCAGGGGGCCGCCGTTGAGGCGCAGGAAGTCATCTCCACCTGGGGGATGGAGCCGTCGGGGAGGATTTGAATCTCCTGGGCCATGGCCTGGCGGCTGAAGCTGGTGCCGTTGGTCTGGCGGTGGTAGAAGATGTACCACTTCTCCCCAATCTGCACCATGCTGCCGTGGTTGTTGCCGCCGTAGTACATGGGCTTGTCCGCGGACTTGTAGGTGCCGATGCCCAAATCGTTGTTGGAGATGATGACGCCGCCGTACTGGAAGCCCTGGGTGGGGGACTTGCTGGTGGCGTAGCACAGCTCGTGGAACACCACGGAGGAATAGATGAAGTAGTAGGTGTCCCCCGCCTTGCGGATGGAGGGGGCCTCGAAGAACTCGTGGCCCTCAAAGCCACTGCCCTGGCTGTAGGGCTGGCTGGGGGCGATGAACACGGGCTCCTGCCGGATGGTGAGCATATCCGGGCCCAGCACCGTGCACATGGGGCCGTGGCGGCTCTTGTCGCCGGCAAAGCAGAAGCCGGTGTACAGGTAGGTGTTCTCCCCCTCGGTGAGGACGCCGGGGTCAAACTGGGGCTCGTCCCCTTCCCGCTCGCCCAGCAGAGTGCCGTCGGCGTAGTGGACGTAGCCGTAGAACTGGAACTTCCCGCGGGGGAATCGCATACCGCCACGGAGACCACGCTCTTTTTGTCCAGCACATAGTAGAGGTAGTACCGGCCGTCGGGGCCTGGGTGACGTCCGGGGCGTAGAGGCACATGCTGCCGTCGGCGTTGAAGGGGTCCTGGGTCTTTTCGTAGATGACCCCCTCGTAGCGCCAGTTGCCCAGGTCGTCCACCGGGGCGGACCAGGTGACGTAATCGTTCAGGCAGTAGGCGTGGCCGTTAAAGCGGTCGTGAGAGCCGTAGATATACACGGCCGTCAAAGACTAGGGCTCCCCGGTCCGGGATGTACTCCCAAGAGGGAAGGTAAGGGTTAAAGGCTTGCTGTTTCATGAAAAAACTCCTCTCCGGCTGGCGGGGAAAGCCGCGGCCTGCCGCCAAACCGTTTCTATTTTTCCGCTCTATTATACCCCACCTTGCCCCCGGAGGCAACGTCCATTTTCCGGCGGGCGGGGACAGTGGGACAGGCCGGAATTTTTCTTGTGAAAGTTTGGCAAAACGATTGAGTTTTCTGGCCAGTAATATCTCGCCACACGCTTTTCATAATTTTACCGAAATCCCCTTGAGAAACCCCGCGGAATACTGTACAATAGACAGAAATAGAACTTGTGTACCGGGAGGAAAGATTCCATGAAAGAATTTGTCATGAGCAAAGACAGCCCCATTGTCTCCACCCCCAAGGGCAAGCTGCGGGGCTTCCGCTTTGACGGTGTGGACCACTTCTACGGCATCCGCTACGCCAAGGCAAAGCGCTTCCAGATGCCCGAGCCCGTCCCCGCCTGGGAGGGCGTAAAGGACGCCGGCAGCTACGGCATGAACTGCCCGGTGCTCAGCGAGCCCATGCCCACCGGCGAGGTGCTTATCCCCCACCGGTTCTGGCCCTCTTCCGAGCACTGCCAGTATTTGAACATCTGGACCTCCAGCTGTGACCCCAGCGCCAAGAAGCCGGTGCTGTTCTGGATTCACGGCGGCGGCTTTTCCTCTGGCTCTTCCATCGAGCAGGTCTGCTACGACGCTTCAATATGGCCAAGCTGGATGACGTGGTGGTGGTCACGGTGAACCACCGCCTGAACGCCTTTGGCTATCTGGATCTTTCCGATTTTGGGGAGAAATATAAGAACTCCGTGAACGTGGGCATGGCCGACCTGGTAGAGGCTCTTCGCTGGGTGCGGGACACATCGCCTGCTTTGGCGGAGACCCGGACAATGTGACCATCTTCGGCCAGTCCGGCGGCGGCGCAAGGTGACCACTCTGCTGCAGACCCCCGCCGGCGGACGGGCTGTTCCACAAAGGTATTGTGATGAGCGGGCGTTCTGGGCCGCCTGGCCGACTGCACCGGCAGCGGGCGGGACTGCGCCAAGGCTCTGATGGCGGAGCTTGGCGCGGCGGATATCGCCGCACTGGAAACGGTACCCTATGCCGCGCTTGCCGCCGCTTATAATAAAGTAGCCCCCGCCTTGAAAGCAGCCGGAAAAAACACCGGCTGCACCCCACACCCCAACGCCTTTTATCTGGGTGACCCGCTGGAAAATGCGTTCCGCCCCGAAACCGCCCGCATTCCCCTTCTGGTGGGCACCGTGTTTGGCGAGTTTGCCGCCTTCAATGGCTTCGGCCTGAACAAAGCGCAGATGAGCGCCGCCGAGGCCGAAGGCTTTGCCGAAAAATGCTGGGCAAGCAGACGGCGGATGCCCTGCTGCCGCTGTTCCACGCCGCCTACCCCGAACGCAGCGCCGCCGACCTGCCGTTTTTGGATGTACTGTTCCGGGAGCCGACCATGCGCTATATCCGCCGCCGGGCGGAAACCGGCCCGGTGTGGAGCTATTTCTTCAATCAGGATTTCACCATTGAGGGCGGCCGCGCCCCATGGCATTGTTCCGATATCCCGTTTGTTTTCCATAATACTGAGCTGGTGCCTTCTGCCAACATTTCCGGCGTGACCCCGCAGCTGGAACAGCAGATTTTCGATGCCGTTCTGGCCTTTGCCCGCACCGGAAACCCGCAGCACAGCGGCATTCCCATCTGGCCCGCCAGCACCCCGCAACAGGAAAACACCATGCTGTTTGATTCCGCCACCCGCCTGGCCCCTAACCATGACAAAGCCTGATTGCTGCCGCGCTGCCCGCCATCTCTGCCTTGATGGCACACAACTTTGACCCCGACAGTATCCAGCACTAATATAGAATAAAATAATAAATAATAATGAATAAAGAATAACGGCCTGCCGCTGCAAGCAATGCGCTTGTGCGGCAGGCCGTTGTTCTTTGCATATTTTACTGTTTGTTCTTAGCGGTGCGCAGGGTCTTGTAGTTTTCAAAATAAAAGTGCTTGTCCAGCAGGTCCCCCACCAGGCCAATGCCCTTGCCCATGGTGAACGCCGCGGCAATGGTGCCAATGCCCAGCCCTTCCAGGCGGCCCAGGAAGAAGAAGGTCATGCCCGCCGTAATAGCCAGGCAGGTTACATCAAAGCCGATTTTAATGCGCGGGTACGGCACCTTGGTAATGTCCGCCAGCTCCCGCGGGAACAGGTCGGTGGGCACAATGGGCAGCCCGCACCGGTTGGAAAGCGCAATGCCAAAGCAGATCAGCAGGTAGCTGACTACAAAATACACCACCCGCCAGGGCAGTGTGTAGGGCAGAACATCGATCCACAGTTCGTGCACATCCAGCAGCTCACTGAACACAAAGCCCACTACAAAGCTGAACAGGTACGGCCACACCCATTTGCGGCGCATAATCATCAGGCTGGCAATCAAAGTGCCCTGGAACAGGTAGGTCCAGGTTCCCAGCGTAAGTGCCGGGAACGCCAGCGAAAACGCATACGGCACGCTGGAAATGGCCGAAATTCCCGCGCCGGAGTACAGCATCAATACCACGCCAAAGCTGTTGACCAATACCGCAATGACCAGCGCCAGCTCCCCACGGAACAGTGTTTTTCCGCTTTGTTCCTTTTCCATCAAAAACAATCCCCTCTTTATTTTTTATAACGTCCGGTTTCCTATCATAGCACCATGGCGGGGAAAAGAATAGGGGGATTTTTCCGGGCATGATTTTCCCTTTGCGTTTTTATTTTTCCGCGTTATAATAGTGCCACACACTTCATCAGGGGGAATTCCTACATGCTTGCCATCTACCTTGCGGCACTGGACAGCGCCGACAACGCCGAAGCCTTTGAAGCTGTTTATGAACGCTATAAACGGCTGGTGTACACGTTGCTGCCAGATCGTCCACGACCCGCACCTTGCTGAGGATGTAGCGCAGGAAGTATTTTTGTACATAGCCAAAAACTTTGCCCGCCTGCACCGGCAGGACCCGCACAAGTTTGCGGCTTACCTTGTCAGCTGTACACGCAGCCGGGCGTTCCTGCTGCTGGCTCAGCGGCCGGATGCTCCCGGCGAGGAAGAACCGGACTTTGACCGCAATGCTGACCCGGCCCCGGTTCCCGAAGATGCGGTGATTGATGAACAGCAGGCCCAGCACCTGATGCAGGCCGTGCAGCAGCTTGCACCCATTTACCGCGACCCACTGCGGCTGCTGGCGCAAGGGTACACCTACCGCGAAATTGCCGCCGCACTTGCCCTGCGGGAATCCACCGTCCGCCAGCGCATTGCCCGCGGGCGCAAACTGCTGTGGAAGGAGCTCCACGATGAAAGATAATTGCAGCTATCGTTTTGACGCCATCCTTGCTGTGGCTCTGGAGCAGGACGCCCGGCAGGAACTGGCCACCCTGCCCACCCCCGCCGCGCTGAAAGAACTATACCCGGACACTTCCTCTCTGGACGCCCGCATAACCCGTGCTTTGCACACCCTGCACCATCCCCAAAAAGCGCTGCACCGTGCGTTGGCCGTTGTGCTGCTGGCTGCCGCCCTGTTGGCAGGCACCCTTGCCGTCAGCGCCGAAGCCCGCCACGCGGTGTACACTGCCTCCTACGCTTTTTGCCCATTGAAATGCAGGTCACTTATTCTGTGGATGGCACTCCATTGGATACATTGCCGGAAAATTATTGTGACCATTATGTGCCGGAGGGGTTTGTGCTGGATGAATCCAGTGAATTGCGTGACTCCTATCAGTTTTTCCGTTCTTATCACTCTGCCGATGATCGAATTTATTTTATTGATTGCGTCACTATAAACGATAGCTTTATTTCCACCTTTGATAATGAGCATACCGTATGGCAGGAAACCAACGTTAACGATTGCCCTGCCACTTTAGGCACAACAAATATACAGGGGCATGTCAGCTACGCGCTTATTTGGGAAAAAGACGGTATCTATCACTCCATTCTTGGGGAACTCTCTCTAACAGATCTATACCTTGTAGCAGAAAGCATTTCCTAAAGTATCGCATGCTGCACAATTATGGAAATTATTTTTTAGTCACTCTCACAAATTCAATTTTTTTCTCTTTTCCTGTCACAACTTTGCCAAAAACCTTGTTGTATTGGGTAAGAGCTCTTAAATAAATCTTATCGGAGGTGTTTTTGTGGCAGGAAAAAGAATATTCTCACTCCTGTTATCTTTAGTCCTTGTATTCGTCCTTGCCTATTCATGTCTTGCCCAGTCTATTCGCCCTTTCTATAACGGAAGCGGCAATGTACGAGCAATCATCAACAATTCCTCTTACAGTGTGAAAGCCGAAGCTGTTTCAAGCGTAACAAAAATCACCGTTTCTGGAACTCTCTATGAAAAGGGATTGTTTGGTATTTATGGCAAGGTCGATTCTTGCTCCAGTTCATCTTCTAATCAATATTGTACCGCTCGTTCATCCTACTCTCTCAAGAGCGGAAAAACCTACCGGTTGGACTATTCTGCAACTTTTTATTATTCCGATGGAACTAACGAAACCATATCGAATTCACAGTACAAAAACACTTAACGACGTATAAAGGAGTTATTATGAAAACCCGTAATCTTCATAAAATCGCAACGTTCCTTATCGCCTGTCTGATTTTGGCATGCTGCCTGGTTGCCCGTGCATCTGCACAGGAACTTTCCACCGAACAGTGTGGTGCCTGGGTTGAAAAAACTGTGGATGGCATTACCTATATGGATTGGCAGGAAATGACCCCCGAAGAATATGATGAATACAAGATCAGTACTTTAAGCGGCGGCGACAGCATCTGGCACGCAGGCTATTTTGCTCTTTCCTGCTCCAAAACCAATCCGACATTCAGCGATTTTCCTGCCAAGAAGTATTTCCGCTGCCTGAAAGGCACCAATCCTAATGTGTTCGCCAGCGGCACCCTTATCCGCAACAATAATCACGAAATTCTGAAGCACCCCCACGACGCTGGTTATTATCTTGTTTGGTATCAGGGGACTTTGTATTATGAATAATTCAAATTTTTTGGCCTTTTCTGTACAAGCGCAGCAATCCTTTTACTTGCAGGCTGTACAGCTTCTAAAAACGAACCGTCTGTATCGCAGTCCTCCACTTCCACTGTCGCTTCCACCTCGGAATCTTCCGCTTCTTCTGCATCTTCGGATTCTCAGAACAATTCTGTGTCTGAACAGCAAACCTGGTCCGAAAAATCCCCGGACGGCGACTATTACATTGAAGTGTATGAAAAAGACGGCCATGTGTACCGCGTGGATGATGACACCATGCTGTACTGATTTTTATCGATTATCCCCCGCAACACAAAAGGCATGCACCGCCCCGGCTGAACCTCTGTTCAGTTTCCGGCAGTGCATGCCTTATTTGTAATTTTATCGGTTAAGAAAGCTCTGCGATATCGTACAGCAGTCGCTCGGTATCGTCCCAGCCCAGGCAGGGGTCCGTGATGGACTTGCCATAGCAGTGCTCGCCGATCTTCTGGCTGCCCGGCTCAATATAGCTTTCGATCATCAGGCCCTTGACCAGGTTCTTGATGTCGTCCGAATGGCGGCGGCTGTGCAGAACCTCTTTCGCAATGCGGATTTGCTCCATATACTGCTTGCCGGAGTTGCTGTGGTTGGTATCCACAATGCAGGCGGGGTTCTTCAGGTTGCGCTTCATGTACAGCTCATACAGCAGGCGCAGATCCTCGTAATGGTAGTTGGGGATGGTCTGGCCGTGCTTGTTCACCGCGCCGCGCAGAATGGTGTGGCTGAGCGGATTGCCGGGGCACTGGACCTCCCACCCGCGGAAGATAAAGTCATGGGGCACTTGGGCCGCCACAACAGAGTTGAGCATAACGGTCAAATCGCCGCTGGTGGGGTTTTTCAGGCCCACGGGCACATCGCAGCCGCTGGCCACCAGGCGGTGGAACTGGTTTTCCACCGAGCGGGCACCCACAGCGATGTAAGACATAATGTCCGAAAGGTAACGCAGGTTTTCGGGATAGAGCATCTCGTCCGCGGTGGAAAAGCCGGTTTCCTGCAATACGCGCATGTGCATATGGCGGATGGCCAGAATTCCCTCCAGCATATCCGGCTTCTTTTCCGGGTCCGGCTGGTGGATCATTCCCATGTAGCCCTCGCCGGTGGTGCGGGGCTTGTTGGTGTACACGCGCGGAACGATCACCAGGCGGTCCTTCGTCTTCTCCTGCACCTTGACCAGACGGGACACATAATCCACAACGCTTCCTCGTTATCCGCCGAGCAGGGGCCGACAACGACCAGGAGCTTGTCGCTTTCGCCGGTAATGATCTTTTTGATTTCTTCATCCCGCTCTTTTTTGCGGGCGGCCAGTTCCGGCGCAAGGGGAAACCTTTCCCGAATGACATCCGGGGAAGGAATTTCTGTCACAAACGAAAATCCCATGATTTTATGATCCTCTCTCCGTCAGCGCCGCACATTCCAGCCCTCTATTGCCGGGCGGCGCTGCGCTTTTTTCTCTGTATTTTGCACATACAAACAGCCTATTTTTATTATAGTATAGAACCCGCCGCGCGGCAAGAGCTGCCCTCGCTGCCGGGCAAAAAACTTGCAAAAAATGCCGTTTCCCGCCGTCCGGCGGCATACAAACAGCCCGCCCGCGCACCACAAACCAGGTGATGCGCGGGCGGGCCTTCTGTATTTAGTGAATCAATTCCGAGAACAGCGGGCAAAGCACGGCGGTCATGATACCGGCCACAGCAACGGAAAGGCCGCTCATCGCGCCTTCCACTTCGCCGATTTCCAGCGCCTTGCTGGTGCCCACGCGTGGGACGCCGTACCAATGCCGATGCCTTTGGCAATGGGGTTGGTAATGCGGAACACCTTGCAGACGGTTTCCGCCGCCAGCGCGCCCACAATGCCGGTCAAAATCACAATGGCGCCCGTCAGGGTGGCAATGCCGCCCAGCTCGCGGGAAACATCCATGCTGATGGCAGTGGTAACGGACTTGGGCAACAGGGTGATGTACTGCTCATGGTTCAGGTCCAGCAGCAGGGCCAGTGCCAGCACGCTGAACAGACTTGCCATAACTCCGGCCAGCACACCGGCCACAATGGCTACCAGATTTTTGCACAGCAGATCCCATTTTTCATACAGCGGCACTGCCAGGCTGACCGTTGCGGGCAGCAGCAGGTAGCTGATGGGCGAAGCGCTGGCGGCGTATGTATCATAGGGGATGTTCAACACGCTGAGCACCACGATGACAAACGCCGTGCCCAACAGCAGCGGGTTGAAAATTGCCTTGCCGGTGCGCTTGTTGATGAGCACCCCCAGGCCGAACGCAGCCAGCGTGAGCAGCACGCCCCATACGGCGGAAGATTCCAGAACTTGTGTGATCATTGCTTTTTCTCCTTCCGCTCTGCCAGGCGCTGGGTCACGCAGCCGGACACCGTCATGACCAAAATGGTAATGGGGATCAAGGCCAGCAGCACCGGCACCAGCATGGCCTGTAAATCCGCCCACAGATCCATCACGCCCGCAGCCGCTGGAACAAATAGCAGCGGGAAAATGCCGGTCAGAAACAGCGCCGCCGTGCGCACCTGCTCCAGTTTGACCACCCCAAAGCGCAGCGCCGCCAGCAGCAGCATCAGCCCGTACACGCTGGCCGGGATGGGCAGCGGCAGCACCAGGTGGCAAACCTCCCCCGCAAAGCAAAACGCCGCAATGCGGGCAAATTCAAATATCAGTTTCATTTATGCTTTCCCCTTTTGTCCGGCAGTGCCCCCACTACCGCCCTGCGTAAAACAAGACACCTTATCGTTATCTTTTTTGCTTTTCCGGGCTGCACAGACAGCCCGGCTCTCATTTTTTCATGCTTCACAAGTATAGCAGACTCCCCCACCGGGGGCAAGGTCAATTTTTGACATGTTTGACAAATATTCAGACACTTTTTTGCACATTGTGACGAATCGTTTCGCCGCGCGTATCGCTCATTCTGTTTTGTTTTTCGATAAATATACAAACTGTATTTTTTGTGTTTTATTTCCAACTACAATAAATCCCTGCCCGGGAACCATCCGGACAGGGATTTGAAGGAGAAACGCAGTTTCTTGTGTTCATGGTTCCCCTGCCTCCGTTTTGGCGCAGCGGCGTTCCGCATACGCGGCTGCACAGCAGGCCGGGGTTCTTGTTCACTCTGCTTTGGTAATAATCAAACGGTTGTCAGCAGGCTTTGCAGCTGCCCGTTAAAGCATAGGCACCGCTGCCCGCCGTGATAAAGAAACTGTCGCCTTTTGTCTGCACCGTTTCACCGCCGCAGGTCAGGCGCCCCTCCCCTTCGGTAATCAGGAGCGAAACAAAGGACGACTCGTCCGCCGTGCCGGTGTGACCACCTGCCACCACATCCACGGTAAAGTAATCGCACTTTGCCAGATGGGGGCTGAAATCATGCTGTTCCGGCGGGGTACGGCGCATTACCTCCAGCGCCTGCTTTACATGCAGCGCGCGCGGCTTGCCGTCCGCCCCCACGCGGCCGTAATCGTACACACGGTAGGTCACGTTGGAGTTCTGCTGCACTTCAGCCACCACAACACCCTTGCAGATAGCGTGCAGCGTGCCGGACGGGATAAAGAAGCAATCGCCTTTTTTCACCGGCACGGCGTTCAGCACCTCGGTCAGGGTATTGTTCCGGATGCGCTCTTCCAGTTCTTCCCGGCTGATTTCATGGTCAAAGCCGTAATACAGGAACGCGCCCGGTTCACAGTCCAGCACATACCACATCTCGGTCTTGCCGTACTGGTGTTCGTGCTCCAGCGCATACTCGTTGGAGGGGTGTACCTGGATGGAAATGCTATTCTTGGCGTCAATGAACTTGGTCAGAACGGGGAACATTTCAAACTTTTTGCAGTCTGTTCCCGCCGCTTCCGGGTGGGCGGCCAGGTAGTCCGCCAACATGGTGCCGTCCGGCAGATAGCTGGGGCCATCGGGATGACAGGAAAGCACCCAGGCTTCCGCCAGCGGGTTCAAATCGCTCTGCACGCCAAAGTCGGTGCGCAGGCGGCTGCCGCCCCAAAGGTAATCCTTGCAGGAAGGGGTCAGTTTTAGAATTGACATTGTCGATTCACCTCATTATATCACAGCGCATTATAAAATAATAGGGTCATATCGCGGAATCATTTTCAGGTTGACGCACAATTTTTGCGCATTACACTTTGTGCAGGTACCACAGCTTTGCGGGCACCTGGCCGTAATCGCCGGGCAGAGGCAGACCAAGGGTCTGCGGGGTTTTTGAATGCAAAGTCCAAAAGCTGGCCAATGGTCGTGGAAGCAACGTACAGGCGCGTATCACTGGCGGCATAATAAATATACACCTTACCGTCATCATCCGCAATAGCACCATTGGTAAATACCACGTTGGAAACATCGCTGACGCGCTCCCAGCCACGCGGCGCGATCAAAAATCCGGCCGGTTCGGCAATCACTTTTCACGGCTCCACAATGGGCTTGTGGGCGGGGGTGCCGTATTTATCCGTCTGCCAGAACCATTCGCTGCCGGGGCGGGTATCGACCATCTTATCCAGGGCAATACCGCATAATTCTAAGTGCCGATACGGCGAGCGAGGTGCGGCAGATGCCAAGCCAAAAGCGCAGATAATACTGGATGCTGCAAAGGTGAGCGCCGCCAGTGGCGGAAACAGCGAACGAAGCAGGGGCAGCGGTCGCAGAGTGCGAGGGGCTTTTGCCCCCGAAGCACGATGCGGGTACCGCAACCCGACATTATCGAGCATTTTGGCAACGCAGATGCGTGCCGCAGCTGCCGGAGCGGTGCTTAAGCCGCAAGGCGGGAATTGTGCGGTGTTGCCTTAACACATAAAAACAAGGCACCGGGCCAATTACAGGTTCGGTGCCTTGTGGTATTTATGGTGTCAGGATGCCGATCAATCTGTCATCGGCTGATGGTCCGTGATGGTGTGCTCCTGCTGGTACTTGAGCGCAGCAGCGATAAAGCCTTGAACAGGGGATGTGCGCGGTTGGGGCGGCTCTTGAATTCGGGGTGGAACTGTACGCCCACATGGAAATCACGGCCGGGCAGCTCAACAGCTTCCACCAGGCGGCCATCCGGGCTGGTACCGGAGATCACAAGGCCGTGGTTCTGCATCTCTGCACGGTAGTCGTTGTTGAACTCATAGCGGTGGCGGTGGCGTTCGTCAATTTCTTCTTTGCCATAGCACTCACGCAGCTTGGTGCCCTCGGCGGTAATGCAGGGATACTTGCCCAGGCGCATGGTACCGCCCTTCGGGATGTTCCCCTGCTGGTCCGGCATCAGAGCAATAACATTGTGCTCGCCGTCCGGCGTAAACTCGCTGGAGTTGGCATCGGCATAGCCCAGCACATCGCGGCATATTCCATAACCATAATCTGCATACCCAAGCAGATGCCAAAATACGGGATGTTCTGTTCCCGTGCATAGCGGGCGGCCTGGATCATGCCCTCAATGCCGCGGTCGCCAAAGCCGCCGGGCAGGATGATGCCATCCACACCGGAAAGCTCTTCAGCGCAGCGCTCCTGATCCAGCAGGTTTTCGCTGTCCACCCAGTGGATCTCCACTTTGGACTCATTCTCAAAACCGGCGTGATACAGGGACTCCATTACACTCAGGTATGCGTCATGCAGCTTGACATATTTGCCAACCAGGGCAATGGTGCAGGTCTTGCTGCGGGTGGCAATGCGGGAGATCAGCTCTTTCCACTCGGTCAGGTCGCTGGCCGGAGTTTCCAAGTGCAGCTGACGGCAAACAACGTTGGTCAGGCCGGCAGCTTCCAGCATCAGCGGGCACTCGTACAGGCTGGGCATGGTCAGGTTTTCAATCACGCAATCAGGGCGCACATTGCAGAACATGCTGATCTTGCGCTTGATATCGCTGCCAACGCGGCCATCGGCACGCAGCACGATGACGTTGGGGGCGATGCCCATGCCCTGCAGTTCCTTGCAGGAATGCTGGGCGGGCTTGGATTTATATTCGTCCGAGCCGGAAATATAGGGCACCAGAACCACATGGATGTAACAGCAGTTTTCCATGCCCTGCTCAATGCCAACCTGGCGGATGGCCTCCAGGAAAGGCTGGCTCTCAATATCACCGGTGGTACCGCCGATTTCGGTGATGACAACATCGGCTTCGGTGCTTTTGGCAAGATTGTAGATATAGCTCTTGATTTCGTTGGTAATGTGGGGAATGATCTGCACCGTCTGGCCAGATAAGCGCCCTGGCGTTCCTTGTTCAGCACGTTCCAATAGACCTTGCCCGTCGTCAGGTTCGAGTACTTGTTCAGGTTTTCATCAATAAAGCGCTCATAATGACCCAAATCCAGGTCGGTTTCGGTTCCGTCATCAGTCACGAACACCTCGCCGTGCTGCAGCGGGCTCATGGTGCCGGGATCCACGTTGATATAAGGATCCAGCTTTTGAGAAGCCACCTTCAGGCCGCGGGTTTTCAGCAAACGGCCCAGGCTGGCTGCTGTGATGCCCTTGCCCAAGCCGGAGACCACGCCGCCAGTAACAAAAACGTACTTTGTCGCCATATATACCATCCTCTCCACAACTACCACAAATAAATGGACGCTTTATTATACATCACTTTTATTTCCAAAAGCAAGAGTCTTTTTTCCTGTTTGGTGCAAATTCTCTTGCGCACCATCGTACAATCCCCTATAATAAATAAGATAGTATTTAAGGCAACACCGCACAATTCCCGCCTGACGGCTTAAGCAGTATTGCCTTAAGATCATGTTGAGAAGGGAGCGTGCTTGTTTGCAAAAGCTCAAAAAAATTTTCAGCCGTCAGAACGGGTTGGTCCTGCTGCTGGTTCTGGTGGAATTTATGGTGTTGGCGCTGCGTTTTGTGGGGGATTTCCGCACAGGCGGCGTGATTGATATTACGCCGGACCTGATCATTCCCTACGCGGAGGAATGTACCAATGATGACCGCGGCGCCCGCGTGGAAAACTTTACCGGCCTGTTTGCCACCACCCGCTGGATCGACCTGCCGCGCGGCAGCTACCAGGTTTGCATCAACTAATGTGAATGACGGCGAGGACGGCGAGGTCAGCTTTCTGGATGAGATCATGCCCACCGCACAGTATGATGCCGCCAAGCTGCCCGCTGAGCGCACCCGCACGGTGTTCAGCCTGTGGATGCCCTACGGCTGTGAAACCGCACAGCTGCAGTTTACCGCGGACTGCGGCAAAAACCAGGTCATCTACATTACCGGCGCACAGATCGTACCCACCCACGCGTGGGCGTATGTGCGGCTGCTGACGGGGCTTGTGTTCTGCGCCGTACTGGACTGGGTGATCCTGTTGCTGACCCGCCGGGTCAAATTTCCCATCCATACCCTGCGCGGGCGGTATATCGCCATGGCGCTGGTGGGCATCGGCGCGTTTGCCTGCCTGCCGCTGGGGCTCGGCTACCTGACGTACGGGCACGACCTTTCCATCCACCTTTCCCGCATTGAGGGGCTGAAAGCCGGGCTGCTGGCCGGGCAGTTCCCCGTGCGCATGGACCCGGCCATCATCAACGAAAAAGGCTATCCGTTCAGCCTGATGTACTCCGATGTGTTCCTGTACCCGGCTGCGGTGCTGCGCATTCTGGGTTTCAGCCTGCAAACCAGCTACAAAGTTTACGTTGCATCCATCACAGCGGCCACCGTGGGCATTACGTTTTATGCCCTGCGCAAAATGTTCCGCAGCGATTGTGCCGCGCTGCTTGGCACCGCGTTGTACACCCTTTCGTTCTACCGGCTGACCAACGTGTTTGTGCGCGCTGCAGTGGGCGAATATACCGCCATGGCGTTCCTGCCGCTGGTCGTGTACGGGCTGTGGCGGATTTATCGCCAATCCCCTGCCGATGGCAAAAAGGCCGAGCCTGGTGCTGGCTGCCCTTTGCCCTGGGCTTTACCGGCCTGCTGCAGAGCCATCTGCTGACAACCGAACTTGCGGTGTTCTTTACCGCCGCCTTCTGCCTGCTGTATTTCAAAAAAACCTTCACCCGCCCGGTGCTGCCCGCTCTGTGCAAAGCCGCCGGGGCCGCCATTGTGTGGAACCTGTGGTTTATGGTGCCGCTGCTGCAATACATGGTGCAGGGGGTGTGCCGCATCAGCGGCAAGTATGATGCCGCCTACCTGTACGACAGCTCCGTTTACCTGGGCCAGATGTTTTTGATGTTCGGCCAAAGCAGCGGCGTGGCGGAGAGCATCCAGAGCGGCATTGCGGGCGAAATGCCGCAGACGCTGGGCCTGGCACTGGCCGCGGGAGCATTCTTCTTCCTGCTGGCTGTGCTGGACCCCGCCGTGCGCAAAAGCAGCCGCGATGCCGCGCGCATTGGCAGCCTGACACTGGGCTTTGGCCTGCTGGCCGCCTGGTGCGCCTGCGACCTTTGCCCCTGGTACGCGCTGTTCCGTTGCGAACCATTGCAGGCGCTGAGCAAGACTCTGGGGAAGCTGCAGTTTGCCTGGCGGTTCTTCACCCCGGCCACCATGCTGCTGGTCGTGTGCGCCTGCTGTGCGGTGGTGCTGTATCGCAAAGTCCGGCCCGAAGCCGCCAAGGCAATGGCAGCCGCCCTGCTGGCGCTGACCATCATCCCCGCCGGGTACCTGATGTATGACAAATGCACCACCAGCGAAGCCGTTACCTACATGAGCCTTGCCGCGGTGGATGACCTGCCCGGTCAGGTGGGTGGGGGCGAATACCTGCCCACCGAGGACACCACCACCGATGACAGCGTCTGGGGCCGCCTGACCCCCGAAGCGGACGACGGCGTAGAGTTGACAGAGTACACCAAAAACGGCCTGACCATTCAGCTGGCGGCGCAGAACACCGGCGATACCGAAGCATCCATCCGGCTGCCGCTATTCTACTACCCCGGCTACCATATGACCGCTGCGGACGGAGCCGCACTGACCCACAAGAACGGTTACCTGACTGTTACCCTGGCTCCCGGCTGGCAGGGCAGCGTACAGGTGCGCTGGACCGGAATGTGGTTCTGGCGCGCGGCGGACTGCATCAGCCTGCTGGGCATTGCAGCCACTGTTGTGTTGTACCGCAAAAGCCAAAAGAACGCAGCGCACGTTTAACTGTCTAAACTCTACCGGGCTTGTCGCCCCCGAGCGGGGTTGGCGGCCCGGTTTATTTTATTAGGCCGGATTGGGGGTTGGATGGCTCCATCCCTCAATACAAGCATTTTTCCTAAAACATCAAGGCAAACGCCAATCCGGTTTGTCATTTCTGCCAGTTGCTTTTTTTGCGTTTGGCCCGTATAATAAGCACATAGACAGCAAGGGCGCTGCGAACACAAATCCTGTTCGCAGTGCCTTTTGTTTTATAAAAAGTCCGACTTATTTGCGTGATGATACCACAGAGGAAAAGGAGTTCGGTAAGTATGGCAGCAACCGTTATGGAACTGTACGGCAGCAAAGTCTTCAACGAGCACGAAATGCGTGAGCGTCTGCCCAGCTCGACCTACAAGAGCCTGAAGGCAACCATTGAAAAGGGTCAGGCCCTTGACCTGGAAGTAGCCAATGTTGTGGCCAGCGTGATGAAGCGCTGGGCGATTGAACAGGGCGCTACCCATTACACCCACTGGTTCCAGCCCCTGACCGGCATCACCAGTGAAAAGCACGATGGTTTTGTCAGCCCCCAGCCGGACGGCACCGCCATCATGGAGTTTTCCGGCAAGGAGCTCATCAAAGGCGAACCAGATGCTTCCTCCTTCCCTTCCGGCGGCCTGCGCGCCACCTGTGAAGCCCGCGGCTACACCGCATGGGACCCCACCAGCTATGCTTTTGTAAAAGATGACGTGCTGTGCATCCCCACTGCATTCTGCTCTTACACCGGCGAAGCACTGGATAAAAAGACCCCGCTGTTGCGTTCCATGCAGGCCATCAGCGACCAGGCCTGCAAGGTACTGCACCTGTTCGGCAAGGATGTTGAGCGCGTTGCCACCACCGTTGGCCCGGAGCAGGAGTACTTCCTGATCCGCAAAGAGGATTACAACAAGCGCCTGGACCTGGTTCTGACCGGCCGCACCCTGTTTGGCTCTGCACCGTCCAAGGGCCAGGAACTGGAAGAGCACTACTTTGGTGTGATCCGCCCCATTGTCTCCGACTTTATGAAGGATCTGGACACCGAGCTGTGGAAGCTGGGCATCCCCGCAAAGACCAAGCACAACGAAGTTGCCCCTGCCAGCATGAGCTCGCCCCCATTTACGATACCACCAACGTTGCCATCGACCACAACCTTCTGACCATGGAAATGATGAAGAAGATTGCCGATAAGCACGGCTTGGTCTGCCTGCAGCACGAAAAGCCGTTCGAGGGCGTTAACGGTTCCGGCAAGCACAACAACTGGTCCATCAGCACCAAGAGCGAAAACCTGCTGGATCCCGGCGATACCCCGATGGAAAACCTGCAGTTTATGGTCTTCCTGACCGCCGTTATCAAGGCAGTCGATGAATACGCTGACCTGTTGCGTACCTCTGTTGCCACCCCCGGCAATGACCACCGCCTGGGCGCTAACGAAGCTCCCCCGGCCATCATCTCCATCTTTGTCGGCGAAGAGCTGGAAGCTGTTATCGATGCTGTCTGCACCGACAGCCCTATGCCGGCCCTGTTAAGATGAAGATGGACCTTGGCGTTGATGTTCTGCCCAAGTTCAGCAAGGACACCACCGACCGTAACCGTACTTCTCCGTTCGCCTTTACCGGCAACAAGTTCGAGTTCCGTATGCCCGGTTCCGCTGAGAACCTGAGCGATGCCAACACCATCCTGAACACTGCTGTTGCCAAAGAGCTGAAGCAGTTTGTTGCCGATGTGGAGGGCGCTGCTGACTTTGAGTGCGCTGCCGCCGCCTGGGTCAAGAAGACCCTGAACGACCACCGCCGTGTGATCTTCAACGGCAACGGTTATTCCGAAGCCTGGGAAGCTGAGGCTGCCGCCGTGGCCTGCCCAACCGCAAGTGCACCCCCGATGCCATGGTCGCCCTGAAGGAAGAGAAGAACATCTCCCTGATGGAAGAGTTCGGCGTTCTGACCAAGACCGAAATGCTGAGCCGTTACGAAGTTGAGATGGAGCACTACTCCAAAGATTATCAACATCGAAGCCCGCACCATGCTCAAGATCGCATCCAAGCAGCTGATTCCTGCCGCCACCAGCTATATGGGCGAAGTTGCCAGCACCGCCGCAGCCAAGACCGCTGCTGTGGAAGGCATCTCCACCAAGTCCGAAGCAAAGCTGTTGACTGCACTTTCCAAATACACTGACGAGATGTCTGATGCAACCGACGCTCTGAAGCTGTGACCGATAAGGTCAGCGCCCTGGACGATGAGACCGCTAAGGCTCATGCTTTCCATGATGAGGTTCTGCCCGCCATGGATACCCTGCGCGCCGCCGCTGACGCTGCTGAAGAGCTTGTCGATGAGGATTACTGGCCGCTGCCGTGCTACAGCCGTATGCTGTTTTACACTGAGTAAGCAGTGACCCAAAAAGCCCCCGGCAGCAAGGGTTTGTGCTTTGCACAAAATGCCGGGCGCGGCTTTTTAACACGCCATTCTCCTTTTCCTATTTCTTACACCAGCTCGAAAGGCCCGCCGCGAGGTGGGCCTTTCGAGTTTAGGTAGGAGTCAGCTGAAAGTTAGGAGGGAGGAGTTAGGAGTTTATTGGGTTCAATGCTGAATAAACTCCCGGCACTCGTCCGCCCTATCGACATACCGGAACTTTGCTCCATATGCTATAATGGGATTAACCAAAAGGCAACGGGCGCACATTGTGCGCCCTACGGAATTTCTAATTGCTAATTCCTAATTGCATCAACTCCTCACTCCTACCTCCTAACTACTCTCCCCTCTCTGCCAACTATGTAGCTCAAACATTGGAGGATTCCACTATGAAGCATACTGCACAGGATATCCTGAACTATGTCGAAGATAACGACGTAAAATTTGTACGTCTGGCGTTCTGCGATATTTTCGGCAATCAAAAAAACATCTCTGTCTTTGCCGGGGACCTTCCCTATGCCTTCGAGCAGGGCGTCTGCTTTGACGGCAGCTCCATTGCCGGGTTTATGAACACTGAGGAGAGCGACCTTGTGCTTTGGCCAGACCCGGACACAATGACCATTCTGCCCTGGCGCCCCACCGAGGGCCGTGTAATGCGCATGTACTGCGATATCACCCTGCCCAATGGCCGCCCCTTTGCCGGCAACAGCCGCGGGTACCTGCAATCGGTGGTCAAGCGCGCCAAGGCCATGGGCCTGCGCTGCGATGTGGGCTGTGAATGTGAGTTCTATCTGTTCCAGACCGACGAGCACGGCAACCCCACCCGCATTCCGATGGACCACGGTGGCTACTTTGACATTGCCCCTTTGGACAAGGCCGAGAACATCCGCCGCGAGATCTGCTTTGCCATGGAGGATATGGGCCTGCGCCCCCAGCACAGCCACCACGAAAGCGGCTTTGGCCAGAACGAAGTGGACTTTATGTATTCCACTGCGCTCAAATCGGCCGATAACCTGAACACCTTCAAAAGCACCGTCAAAGCTATTGCGGACCGCAACGGCCTGTTTGCCAGCTTTATGCCCAAGCCCATGCAGGACCAGGCCGGCAGCGGCATGCATGTGAATGTTTCCATCCACCGGGATGCAAAAACCTGTTCCAGGGCGACATTGCCCCCGACAGCGAGGCCGGACATTTTATTGCCGGTATTCTGGCGCACGCACGGGAGCTGACCTGCTTCTGCAACCCGATTCCCAACTCTTACACACGGTTTGGCAGCTGCGAAGCCCCCAAGTATGTGAGCTGGAGCCGCCAGAACCGCAGCCAGCTGGTGCGCCTGCCTTCCGCCACCGGCGAATTCTGCCGCCTGGAGCTGCGCAGCCCCGATCCCTCCTGCAACCCATATCTGGTCATTGGCCTGATTCTGGCCGCCGGGCTCGACGGCATTGAAAAAAAAGATGCCGCTGCCCGCTCCGGTCAACCGCAATCTGTTTCACAAGAGCGCCGCCGAAGGGCTGGAAAGCCTGCCCGAAAGTCTGCGCGAAGCCATCACCATTGCCGCACAGAGTGACTTTATCGCCAAAGAGCTGCCTGTGCCGCTGATGAACAAATACTTTGAATACCAGACCCAGTTGTGCCATGGTTACGAAAGTGCCCCCGACCCCCAGGCATGGGAACGTGAAAACTGCTTTTTGAAGATTTGATGTTTCCCAAAGCAGGGCAGATTTTGTAATTTAACAGATGGGCGGTGATGTGTTTGTGCCTTCAGCTTTGATTGCCTCTGCGGGGAACAACGCAAATGAATACCTGGCAAAGCATGTAGCGGAGCTGGGTTACCTGCGCCCCACCATTGTGGCCAGCGGCGGCGAAGCCCGCCGCCGCATGGGGGATATTGATTTCGAGGTCGTGATCATCAACACCCCCCTGCCGGACGAGTTTGGCCACGAACTTTCGACCTATGCGGTAGAAAAATCAAACGCCGGTGTCATTCTGCTTGCCAAGGCGGGCACCGCAGACCAGATTTCCGATAAATTGCAGCAGCACGGTGTGTTGGTGTTGGCAAAGCCCTTTACCGGGGTGCAGTTCCGCCAGGCCGTTCAGATGGCCGCCGCCTGCTGCCGCCGCCTGGACTATCTGCGACAGGAAAACGACAAACTGCGGGATAAGATTGCCCAGATCCGGCTGGTGGACCGTGCCAAGTGCTATCTGATCGAGCACAAGGGCATGAGCGAAGCGGAAGCCCACCGCATGATTGAAAAGACCGCCATGGATACCCGCCGCGACCGTGCAGAGGTTGCCGCAGAGATCCTGGAAGAAGAGTAACGCAAATGCGGCAGGCGCAAAAACCTGCCGCATTTTTTCAGCCTATTTTCAGCTAATTGTGGTATACTGTATCTATAAGTTGAAGAAAGCCGAAGGAGATTTGCCGGTGAATATCCTGATTGTAGCGGACCGAACCCCGGCCTGACCGGTGCAGGGGGCTTGCCGCCCTCCCTGGCATCGGTTGGCGGTGATCCTGCTGGATAATGCCATCAAGTACGCGGGCACCGGCGGCGCCGTGACCCTGCGGCTGGCCGCAGCGGGCAGCCAGGCGGTTTTGACGGTGCACAACACCGGCACGCCCATCCCACCGGACCGGCTGCTCCATATTTTTGAGCGCTTTTACCGCGCGGACCCATCCCACAGCGGAACCGGGCTGGGGCTGGCGATTGCACAAAGCATCTGCCAGGCACACCACGCCGCTATCCGGGCGGAATCCGGGCAGGATGGCACGACATTCCGGGTAGAAATCAGGAAAGAGCAAGGTGAACACCATGGAAATTGAACGCAAATGGATGGTGCAGGGCTGGCCCCAGGGGCTTCCCCTGCTGGAAACTTACCGCATGGACCAAGGGTACATCAGCGTGCGCCCCACAGTGCGCATCCGGCGCGAAGCATTGCAGGGCGGCCGCACCGCGCTGGTGCTCTGCTTTAAGGGCGCACCGGACAAAACCGGCTGATGCGGGAAGAGATTGAAACCGAGATCACGCCGGAGCTGTTTGAAAAGCTGGAACGCCTGATCGGCAAACCGCTGATTGCCAAGGAGCGCCGCACCTATGCCCTGAAGAACGGCCTGAAGCTGGAAGTGAACGATGTGGACGCCGGGCTGCCCAGCCATTTTATGTATGCCGAAGTGGAATACCCCGATGAACCCACCGCACGCGCCTGGACCCCCGCCGATGATGCCCTGACCCATTATCTCTCCAATGAATGCACCGGCCAGCCGGGAGCAAGCATGGGAGAGTACTGGACCGAGACGAGAAAATAAGTTAGGGCAACACCGCATAATTCTAAGTGCCGATACGGCGAGCGAGGTGCGGCAGATGCTAAGCCAAAAGCGCAGATAATACTGGATGTCTTATCGAGCATTTTGGCAACGCAGACTGCCGTGCCGCAGCCGCCGGAGCGGTGCTTTAAGCCGTAAGGCGGGAA
>ENA-OQCF01000229-OQCF01000229.1-human-gut-metagenome-genome-assembly--contig:-NODE-229-length-21583-cov-3.623509_pt1 | contig 21583 bp, 29 predicted proteins | sample MGYA00242756_ERZ504573 | MGnify/ENA primary metagenome ERZ504573 (study PRJEB26092, sample SAMD00036240) | human gut metagenome | host: Homo sapiens | study: EMG produced TPA metagenomics assembly of... | reverse complement strand
GACCAGATTTCAGGATTGTGATTATCCCATTTGATTTCAGGATGTTTTTCTTCAAGGGCTTTTTTTAATTAGTTGTACCGGTTGTTACCCGTACAATAGAATTTATGTCCTATCAGACGTTCCGAGTTCCAGAGAACCCACTCTATCATGTCTTTTTTCATTGCATCGTGTGCAACAAGCCCAATTCTTCGAACAATTGTTTTCATAAAGCTAAATTATTTTTATATGATAAATTATAATAACAAGAAAAAACTAATTCTATTGAAGGCCGGAGGATGACCGGATAAGTCTGAGCAATTCTTTGTTTGCCCGGCTATCCATGATGGTTTCCCGTTTTTCTTCAAAAAGATTGAGTGTTGTGGAGCATTCCCCACAGATGTCAATGCCCACTACCTGTTCTTTCTGAAGAATAACAGCCAGCAGTTTCTCCAATTCCCATAAGCTGAGAGAACCTTGATCCCAGTTTGTTGCTGCCGAAGCCGGATTCAAGACATCCTTGTCTATGGAAATGTAAACCGGCCCGTTGATATGTCCGGAAGAAAAGTCCTGCCAACCCTCTTCGTGCATGAGCGTAGTTTCACTGTAAAACCGGACTTGTCTTTCATATCCTTTCGGCACAGCCTGTATCAGTTTGTCTGAAGCACCTACGATAATTACTTTCTTGCAGTTGTTGTTATGGTCCAATATATCCTTTACCCAACTTCCGCAAGAAAGTATGTTGTCAAACAACGGTGGCTGCATATCGGGATGGTGGTCGAACACAATCAGCGAAAACGGAGTTTCGAGTTTGTCTGTCCAGAATTTAGTCAAATAATGATAATTGCCTGAATCGATGAAATGGACTCCCTCCGCCGGATAATCAGCAATCATCCGCTTCAAAGCCAAAGTACCATCCCTGTCACAGTAGCCCTCTGTACCATAAAGATGACGACAGTCCAGCCATATAACTTATTGTTCCGGGCAAACGCCTCGTAGTCATACACTCCCGTGAAGTTCATGATGATGATCGGCCATGCTATCCGTTTATCTGTTTTTTGATTTTGCCCGCTCATACGTTGTTTTTGCATATCCTTTTACTGTTCATTAAAACCATCGTACATAACAGAAATCTTGCCGGTGAGGTAACAAAGCATTCTTGGGATACATACGGAAGGCCTGCTTGAAGCTTCCGGCGTTGAAAATGCCGGATGTCGCCTTAAAGGTATATAAATTCCCATTCTTGGAAACTGACGAAAGGGGAATTACCTCATATATGTGATCCTGACCGCCTTCATGCCTGATAATGACCGATTCTATTCCGATTGCGTCATCCAGGCCTTTCTCATCAACGACAACCGTCACCTCATATTCCTTTCCGGCTTCAACCGTGGCATTCAGCCCATTCCCAGCTCTATGGATTTGATTTCTATGGCATCCCATCTGCTCCGGACGTTTGCTTTCCAGTCAGCCATCATTTTCGCCTTCGCAAAGTTGTCGGCTGCCAGAATATGGAAATGCTCTGACAGCTTGTTATAGAACCTGTCATAGTAGTCGTCCAACTGTCTTTTCATGGTAAAATGGGGAGCGATTTGTGCGATTGAGTTCTTGATATACTTGACCCAGTTTTCCGAATAGTTCTTCCCCCCATGCTCGTAATATAGTGGCAGGATGTCATGCTCCAACAAATAATAGATGGCTTCGGCATCCAGCTGGTTTTGGTACTGTTCATTCTGATAAGTACTTTTATCGGTCAGTGCCCATCCGGCATCCTTGCGGTATCCTTCATACCACCAACCGTCCAGCACGGAGAAATTAAGCACACCGTTCATCAATGCCTTCTCGCCCGACGTACCCGAAGCTTCTGCCAACCGCGTAGGGGTATTCATCCAGATATCCACACCCGAGATAAGATGGCGCGCCAGGTCCATGTCGTAATTCTCCAAGAATATGATTTTACCTAAAAATTCCGGGCGCCGGGATATTTCCACGATTTGCTTGATCAGTCCCTGCCCGGCACCGTCATTGGGATGGGCTTTGCCTGCAAAGATGAACTGTACCGGATATTTCGGATTATTCACGATCCTAGCAAGTCGGTCTATATCCGTGAACAGAAGATGAGCCCTCTTATATGTAGCAAAACGGCGTCCGAAACCTATTAGAAGGGCATCGGGATTGAATCTCTCAAAAATGGAAACGCTCAATGCCGGATCAACCTGACTCCTGAGCCAGTCCTTGCTGCATTTGCTTTTGATATAGTCCAGCAATTTTGCTTTCTGTTTTAACCGGGTATTCCATATCTCTTCATCTGGGATGCCATAGACAGCCTCCCAGATTTTCTGATTGGACTGGTCACAGAAAAAGTTCTCATCAAAATTGTCCTTGAAAAGCTTTTTCCATTCTGCCGCACACCAGGTAGGCAGATGTACCCCGTTGGTTACATAACCCACATGGTTCTCTTCCGGGAAGTATCCCTTCCAGATCGGCGCAAACATTTGCTGGGATACCGATTTATGTAACTTGCTGACGCCGTTTACCTCCTGGCAGGTCTTGCAGGCGAAGACAGACATGCAGAAACGTTCCTCCTTGTCTCCCGGATTGTGACGCCCGAGATCCATCAGGTTATCCCAGGTTATACCCAACTTGCCAGGATATCCCTTCATATATTTATTGAAAAGCCCTTCGTCAAAATAATCATGACCAGCGGGTACGGGAGTATGTACGGTATAAAGTGAGGAAGCACGTACCAGCTCCATGGCCTGCCCAAAATTCAAGCCGCCATTTATGTAATCACAAAGCCGCTGGATATTGATCAATGCGGCATGCCCCTCATTACAGTGATATACATCCTTCGTTATACCCAAAGCTTTCAGCGTCATCATCCCGCCTATGCCAAGCAGAATTTCCTGTTTTAGCCGATTCTCCCAGTCACCTCCATACAGATGGTGAGTGATAGGGCGGTCAAACTCGCTGTTGAGTTCATTGTCCGTATCCAGCAGATAAAGGGGGATACGCCCCACACTGGCTTTCCAAACATTGGCATGTACCACAAAACTGTCGGCATAGGGGACGTGGATTACCAGTTGTTTCCCATCCGGTTGCATTACCTTTTCAATCGGGAGCTGCCCGAAATTCTGCGCTTTATAATTGACTGTCTGCTGGCCGTCCATGGAAAGCGACTGGTCAAAATAACCGTAACGGTACAAAAGTCCTATGGCACAAAGGTCCACATTGCTGTCCGACGCCTCTTTCAGGTAATCCCCCGCCAACATTCCCAAACCACCGGAATATATCTTAAGAACTTCATCCAAGCCGTATTCCATGCTGAAATAAGCTATTGACGGGCGCTGGTGGTCCGGTTCCACATCGATGTATTTTTTGAAGGCGGAATAGACGGCATCCATTTTATAGACAAAGTTCTCATCATGTGCCAGCGCTACCAGCTTTTCATAATTTATCCGCTCCAGAAACAATACCGGATTCTGTTCCACCTCTTTCCAAAGTCCCGGGTCCAAATCACAATACAGTTTCTTTACGTCATCATTCCATGTCCACCAGAGATTATGTGCGATTTCTGCAAGCTTCCGCAGTTCTGCAGGAAGATGTGAACCTACTGTAATCTCCCTCCATTGAGGGGTATTTACATTATAACTTGAATATTCCATGACATTTTATATTAAATTAAATAAGTTCTAATCTTTATTCAATCCTTTTATTATTTTTCGTTTACCGACAATCCATACCGTATCATTCTCCTTGAAAATTGTATCAGGGTCTGGATTCATAATATTCACGGTACTTCTCTCTATTCCGATAATGATGCTATCCGATATGTCTGCCTCCCGGATCGTCTTTCCGATCAATGGTGAACCTCCTTCGACAGGAAATTGCCCTATTTCCATCTCATCCTGCGAGGATGTTCCGTTCCCGTTCCTTTCTACCTTCTTTTGCTCCATGGATGTCCGGAAGCTTTCCAACTGCCGGTCCGTACCTACGACCGTAACCTTGTCATATGGATAGAGATGCTCTTCCCCTTGTGGTATATCCAGGCGTTTTTCTCCACGGGTGATTGAAATCACATTTATCTGAAACAAGGTGCGCAGGCTGCTTTCTTTTAATGTTCTGCCCACATATATGGAATCAGGGGATACTGTGAAATCCGCCAAATGTAATTCCTTGAACGGGATATTGCTGCCAAGGGTGGAGCCTGTATCACTTTCTGTAGAAAGTCCATTCCCATCCGTCCCTTGAAAGTTTGCCATAAATTGTCTCTCTATAGTCAGCGACCGTTTCTTGATCCGCTTGGAGAAATAAATGACGGCAATGATAAGGGAAGAAACTACCAGCCCGGCTCCCAAGGCAACATTGAAAAGATGGGTAATGATACTCATCATGATAATCGTGCAAATCAGTATTTTGACAAGTACGATTGATACCAAAGGCCCTCTGTTGAACTTGTTGTCCGTCCAGAGTTTACGGAACTCGGCTGAATTGTTCTTTTTCATGATGATGGCCCATAGAAACGGGGATATGACAAGAAAGATGATGATGAAGCCCAACAAGTTCCCTTCCATTCCCGGCAGACTTTTCCTAATCAAAGGATGCACATAGGAAAAATATAAAGTGATGAAAAAAACGCATACGACCAGATAGAGTGTGACAGACACCAGCATAGACCGGATCAGTTTATGCCAAGTGCCCTGGTGTTTTACAGTCATTGCCCCGGACGTATAGTGTACGAGATAATCTTTCAGGAATCCAGGCATGTGGATGTCTATAAACCGGTATGCCGGTTCCGAAAGCCGTATCATATAGGGGGTAAGAAAAGTCGTTATGACAGATACGGCCACTATAACCGGATAGAGATACTTGTCCGTGACATTCAGACTGACGCCTAAAGATGCGATGATGAATGCGAACTCACCGACCTGTGTCAGTGAAAAGCCGGACTGTATGGCAATTTTCAACGGCTGGCCGGAAAGCAGGACACCAAAGCTCCCGAACAGGACCTGACCGGACAGTACCAGCAATGTCAGGATAAGAATAGGGACGGCATATTCCCACATCATGCAGGATCGATCATCATTCCCACCGACACGAAAAATATGGAAGCGAACAGGTCTTTTACCGGCTGTACGATATGTGCGATTTTTTCCGCTTCAACGGTCTCTGCCAGCAGGGACCCCATGACAAAGGCTCCCAATGCGGCAGAAAATCCCGCTTTTGTCGCAATCATCACCATTCCCAGGCAAAGTCCCAGAGAGGTTATCAATAAAATCTCGTTGCTGGTGAAACGGCGTATCTTCTTCAGCAGGGTAGGTATCAGATAGATACCCAATGCCGACCAGAAAATCAGGAAAGCGGCCAGCTTCAATATACTTTCCAGCATCTCCTTCCCTTCAAAATGTTTGCCTACCGCCAACGTGGAAAGAATAACCATCATCACTACCGCCACCAGATCTTCGATGACAAGAATCCCCAAGACAATGCCGGTGAATTTCTGTTGGAGAAGTCCCATGTCATTGAAGGCCTTGAATACGATGGCCGTGGACGACATGGACAACATTCCACCCAGAAAAATACTGCTCATGTGGGAGAACCCCATTGCATTCCCCGCTGTATAGCCTATGAACATCATGCCACATACAATAGTGACAGTGGCAACGATAGCCGTAATGCCCACATTTATCAATTTCTTGAACGAAAAGTCCAGTCCCATCGCGAACAGCAGAAAAATGACACCGATGTCCGCCCATATTTTGATATTGGCAGGATCGGAAACAGTCGGGACCAGGGAAACGGAAGGACCCGCCATAATACCGGCTACAATGTAGCCCAATATGACCGGTTGCTTCAGCCACTTGAAAATGACGGTTACAATACCGGCAATAATCAGAATTATGGCAAGATCCGATATTAAAGGAGCAACTTCTGACATATTAACGGTTATTTTAGATCGATAATTCGTTAAGGACCCGGATCAGGCTTTTGTCAATAGGCTTGTCCTTTTTGATTGCCTGGACAAAAGGAACATAAACAATCTCGTTGTTCCGTATGCCTATCATAACATTTCGCTGGCCTTCCATTAAGGCCTGGATTGCGGCTTCACCCAGCCGGCTTGCCAGTATGCGGTCATTGGCACTCGGAGCGCCACCCCGTTGCAGATGGCCCAGGATAGAAACCCTGACATCATATCCGGGATATTCCTTCTTTACCCGGTCGGCGTAATACATGGCACCTCCATTCTTGTTTTCAGACTTTCGGTCACAATTACGATGCTGCTGTTTTTCGTCTTTCTGAATCCACGTCCGATGAATGTTTCCAACTGGTCCACGTCCGTCCGGTCTTCCGGAATGATGGCCGCTTCAGCACCGGAAGCTATTGCGCTGTTTTGTGCCAGGAAGCCCGCATCACGCCCCATCACCTCGACAAAGAAAATGCGGTCGTGCGAGGTGGCCGTATCCCGGATTTTGTCCACACACTCCACGATGGTGTTCAGGGCCGTATCATATCCTATGGTAAAATCGGTGCCGTACAGATCATTGTCAATGGTGCCGGGCAATCCTATGCACGTCACATCATACTCCTCCGCAAAGATCCGGGCTCCCGTCAGGGAACCGTCTCCACCGATAATTATCAATGCATTGATGTTCTCTTTCTGTATGATCTCATAAGCTTTCTTGCGTCCTTCGGGAGTGATGAAAGTCTCGGAGCGGGCTGTTTTCAGTATGGTACCTCCCCTCTGGATAATGCTGCTTACGTCTTCCGTAGTGAGTTCTTTCACTTCACCGGCAATCAGCCCCTCGTAACCTCTATAAATTCCTTTCACTTTAAATCCGTTAAAAATAGCGGCGCGGGTCACGGCACGGATAGCCGCGTTCATTCCGGAAGCGTCCCCTCCGGAAGTCAGAATTCCTATATATTCATCTTTTTTCATCTATCTCAGTTCTTGTTTTGTTTCATTCTGCCAATATAGCTTTCAGTTTTTTCCGGCAGTGAAAAATACGGCTCTTTATAGTTCCCAAACTCACGCCGGTTCTTTCCGCTATCTCACGGTATTTGAATCCTGACAGGTACATCTCAAAAGGTATGAAATGTGACTCCGGTACACTTTTGATGGCATTACGTATCTTTTCCAGGTCATAGTTCTTGTCCACCTCCTCTGTACGGGACTCGTCCATGATCCGCGAATAATATGCAGGATCGGAGGATATGTACAGGCGGGTATGACCGACCTCCGCCCGGTAACCGTTGATAAACGTGTTGCGCATGATGATAAACAGCCACCCTTTGAAATTCGTGTTCTTGTTGTAACTTTCTTTGTGAAGCATTGCCTTGAGCAGGGTATCCTGCAACAGGTCTTCCGCCTTCTCCCTGTTAGCTGTCAGTTTGTACGCAAAACGGAACAGTTCGTCCTGTACGCCAAGTAGTTCTTTTTCAAAATTGAATTCCTTCATCGGTTGTGCCGGTTCCCTGTTCCGGAAGTGTCTGTTAAAGGTCGGACGCTTTTCCGAACAAGAAAAGCCTGTCCGACCTTACGACATTCCAGATCTGGAATTATTTAACCTCGATAGCCTTGAAAGTTTTTTGTTTTTCTTCCTCCTTCATTTTCGGGATTTCAATGGACAGAATCCCGTGTTCGACTTTTGCGGAGATCTTATCCTTCTCCACATTTTCAGGCAGCAGGATGGTCTGCTGGAACTTGGAATATGAGAATTCGCGGCGGAGATACTTCTTGTCTTTCTTCTCCTCCTTCTTCTCTTCTTTCTTTTCCATGCAGATTGTCAGGTTGTTGTTCTCGTCAACATTCACCTTGAAATCATCCTTTGTCATTCCGGGAGCCGCCATTTCAACCTTGTAGTCCTTGTCATTCTCAATGACATTGATGGCAGGAGCCGTAACTCCCGTTTTTGCCAGCCACTCATTCTCGAAGAAATCGTTAAAAATACTCGGCAACCAGTTTGAGTTTGTTTTTACAGGTACCATTTTTACCTCCTTTTTTAATTGTTAATAAATAAAATATTCAAAAAGACAATACAATCCAGTCTGATTGACTGACTTTTATCGTCTGATCATACCTTGTTCGGCTACAGCCTTTGTCCGTTTCCGTATCTCTTCCGGGTTTCCAAGGTAGTAGTCCTTGACAAGAACCAGTCTGTCGTCAAATTCAAAGACATAAGGAACCGCCGTAGGCAGGTTCAGGTTGGAAATATCCGTATCGGAAATCCCTTTGAGATGCTTGATGATTCCGCGCAGGCTGTTGCCATGGGCGACTACCAGCAGGCTGTCCTTATACATCAATGCGGGAAAGATGATGCATTCCCAGTAAGGCATGACACGCCCAATAGCATCTTTCAGGGATTCCGTACGGGGAAGTTCCCTATCTGGCACACCGGCATAGCGGATATCCATGCCCGGATTACGGGGATCATCTTTGCCTACCGGAGCGGGAGCCACGTCATAGCTTCTTCGCCAGATGTGTACTTGTTCTTCACCATATTGGACCGTCGTCTCACTCTTATTCAGTCCTTGAAGCATGCCGTAATACTTCTCGTTCAGCCGCCAGGTCTTTTCAACCGGAATCCAGTCTTCATCCAGCCGGTCCAGGACACAGTTCAACGTTTTTACGGCACGTTTCAAGTAAGAAGTGTAAGCTGCCTCAAAAGAAAATCCGGCCTCCCGTAATGCATCGCCTGCCTTGCAGGCTTCTTCGACTCCTTTCTCGCTTAAATCCACGTCCGTCCATCCGGTAAAACGGTTTTCTTTGTTCCATAGCTTTCGCCATGACGTAATAACACTATTCTTTTCATGGATACTTCTCCTTTATGCAATGGTTATTGAAGAATCCAGATATACGTCCTGAATGGTGTTCAGAAGTTGAACTCCGTCTTTCATCGGTTTCTGGAAAGCCTTACGACCGCTGATCAGCCCCATACCACCTGCACGCTTGTTTACTACTGCCGTTACGACGGCATCATGCAGGTCGGATTCCCCATGGGATTCCCCGCCCGAGTTGATCAATCCGACACGTCCCATATAGCCATTCGCCACCTGATAACGACAAAGGTCTATCGGATGGTCAGTGGTCAGTTCCGAATACATACGCTCGTTTGTCTTTCCGAATCCGATAGCCTTGAAACCGCCGTTATTGGATGGGAGCTTCTGCTTCACGATATCGGCTTTGATGGTAACCCCGATATGGTTGGCTTGTCCTGTTAAATCGGCAGCGGCATGATAGTCGGTTTCATCCTTTTTGAAGCTGCTGTTTCTCAAATAGCACCATAAAATAGTAGCCATTCCCAGTTCGTGGGCATATTCAAAAGCCTGTGACACTTCTACTATCTGGCGGCGGCTTTGTTCCGAACCGAAATAAATGGTAGCGCCGACAGCTACAGCACCCATGTTCCATGCCTCTTTTACCGTACCGAACATTACCTGGTCGTAGCTGTTCGGATAAGTCAACAGCTCGTTATGGTTCAACTTCACGATGAAAGGAATCTTATGGCGTACTTACGTGCCACAGCTCCCAGAACTCCGAATGTGGATGCCACGGCGTTGCATCCTCCTTCAATGGCCAGCTTTATGATGTTTTCGGGATCGAAATAAAGCGGATTGGGGGCGAAAGACGCTCCTGCAGAATGTTCTATCCCCTGATCCACCGGCAGGATGGAGACATACCCGGTATTGGCCAAACGCCCGTGCCCGTACAGGCTTGTAGGCTCTCCAAGGTGCGTATATTCCTGTCGGAATTCATCCATACCTTATCTATCATATCCGGTCCCGGAATATGGATAAGTTGTTTGTCTATCGTCTTACATGTATGGTTCAGGTAGTACTCAGCCTGTCCTCCCAATAAATCTACTATTTTCATCTTATTTATTTTTATTGATTATTCTGGTTTATGACTCCCGTTCACCCAGTTTTGCATCCATAAAAAGGATAGCACTGTCTCCGGCTTTCCTTAGCCGACTAACAATATTGAGTACATTCGCTTCTTCTTCTACCTGCTCACGAACAAATTGCCACAAGAAGTTCTGAGTGGCATTGTCTTTCTCTTCGGATGCTACCTGTACCAATTCATCAATCAGTTTGGAAACATGTTTTTCATGCTCCAAAGCATGTTCGAATACTTCAACAGGGTTACCCCAACCTTGTGGAACCACATCGACCTTGTCCACTTTCGGGGTTGCCTCACGCTTAATCATGTACTCAGCAATGGCATATGCATGCCCGATCTCTTCTGCAGATTGTTTCTGCATCCAGCGAGCCATTCCGGAAAAGCCCTCTCTTTCCAGATAAAAAGACATCGATAAATACAGGTTGGCAGACCATAATTCTGCTGTGATTTGCTCATTCAGGGCATTTTTGCAATTTTTCAGTCATGACGAATCAAACTTTTAATGTTAATAATAAATCCAAATTATCTCTCTTCTTTAAGAACAAGCATGGGCTTGTTTCAAAATTTCAATTAATACCGGACGTATCCCGCTGATAAAACATTCCACGGCGATCACCATCAGAATAAGTCCCATCAGTCTCATCATTACATTGTTTCCCGTCTCTCCCAAGATTTTTAAAAGCTGGGTGGACGCGCACAGAATAAAGAATGAAAGAATGCAGACCAAAGCGATTACGCCAAGCAATACTATTTTGAAAGTATATTCCGAAGCATCTTCCATCAATGTTATTCCACTGGAAATCGCTCCCGGACCGCATAACATCGGAATGGCAAGAGGTGTGATGGTTATATCTTTGGAATATTCTTTTCGTTCAGTTTCATTCAGTTTCACATGGGTGAAATGTGCCTGCAACATATCATATCCGATTTTAAAGATGATGATACCTCCCACAATCCGGAATCCGTCTGTTGAGATGCCGAAAAAATGAAACAGGAACCTGCCCGATAATGTAAAAAGGACTAATATGATAAATGCAATGGTACATGCTTTCAAGGCGATACATCTGCGTTCTTTCGTATCCATTCCATCAGTCATTTGCAGGAATACCGGCATCACTCCAAGCGGGTCCATCAAGGTGAATAGCGAAGTGAAACACAATGTTATATATACAAATATATCCATGATGACATATATTTTATTGTCGATTATTATATCGCAAAAAACATACCAGATAGCATTCTGCAATATTAAATTTTGCAGAATATCAATCTTAAATCCATACCGTCAAAAATAAGGTAGTCTCCGTTCGTTTTCCTTGGCGAGGATACGTAATAATTCCATAAATACCGTACTTACATATATACGGTCTGCATACAGCCCGCTGATGAAAGAATGGAAGGACATGTTCACATTCCGGCATAATATGAGAAATGTGTTTACCTGACATGATATGTACTGCTCGTGTTCAAGCAATTCATTCAGGGCATTCAATGGCGTTGTCCATTCATGTGTATCCCGTTTCATTTCATTGATTGCAACACATCCTCCATCATGGCATATCCGATTCATCATCTGATAAACCTTGTTCATATTGTCCTGTGCTTGGGAGTTTAGCCAGGAGCTAAGTATTGGAAGCCGTTCATCTTCAAAATAGACCTGCAATGACAGGTATAAACCGGTTGACCATATTTCTGTATTGATCAACTCATTCATGGCGTTTTCTATTCGTTTATCCATTATCACTCTGAATATTGAAAATCCATTACTAATATTATGTGTTATTCCCTGTATATAAAAATTCCATTCGATTGTGGGTAACCCATAAAACGGAATTCTTAAACGAGGCTTAAATAATAGGATACTTATCCGCATAGACAAATTGTCACAAAAATAGTGCTATGGTGTCTTTTTGTCTTGTCTTCCTTGCAGAATATCCAATAAGATATCCAGTTCTCTTTCTATTCCTTCAATCTTATCGGAAATACAGTCCAAAGTATTATGGTGCAGACTAGCTTTACAGTCCTGCAACTCTCTTGATAGAGAAAGTACCTGCAACCAAAGTTCTTCCTCTGTGTGACAGGGGGAGTTACTATTATCTAGTACCATAGAAGGAGAAGGCAGAAAAGTGTCTTGGCATGTAATTTGTATGATTATGATAATGAACGGTATGTCCCGAAAGAGACAGGATGGAAATGAAAGGATAGAATATTCCACAAAAGACAGTAACAAACGAAGGGGGGAAGTCGTTGGAGACAGTTGTCTCGCTTTTAAAACAAGTTGCTTTCATAATGTTTATAATAAGCCAACCCTGTTCCGTGGAGTTGTGTTTATATAAAGTCAAGCGTGGGAACTTTGGTATTACCGTTCAGAAGTATCCCCATACTCAACAATATATAATACACAAAGCCCCACGCCTATATATAACAAAAATCTATATAAATAGTACGTGGAGCGTCCAATGTATTATCCAATTGTTGTTTCGAAATTGGGGATTTCCTGAACTTGGATAATGCCTTAACGCTTTACTATAAATCTTCTATTTTTAAAAGACTAATACAAATGTAATAAAAGAAATGAATTCTTTCAAAGGAAATATCTCCTTTTTTAAGGGGTGGCTTAATTTTTCTTCATTAAAAGTCTTAGAATTACTGCCTGCCAAAGCCCGTCACAATTTTTTTGAAATCCTCAAGCTGTACATTAAGCTCTATATAGTACAAGCAGAAAAACAGACCATGATCCGCAGGCAGTATAGGCCATAACCCACTCTTCCGTGAGTATCTTATCTATTTGACAATAATAAAAATGTAAAGGAGGATAATGGCATGGACAATATTCGTATCCCAATACATATAGGTTAACATATAAGGGAAAATGGTCACGGAGCCCACAAACCGTAGAATGAAAAAATATATTTCCATCGTGCACGGTTTATGCCTCTATCCGGATATTTGGCCGGTGCCGCAAAATGCACAATGTATACTCCATAAAAAACACCAGGGAGGAAAAATAAGTCATACTGAACAACGCCTGTCTGTAATGGGTCATGGATACAAATGGACTACAGATAATGGCTGCAATGGATATAACGATACAATCAAGCACAAAATAATGTACGAACGTGCCTATCAGTTGCATTTGGATGAAGCAGTACCACTTCATGCGATGTTTGGTTAGATTGAGTATGGATATAGGGGCTTAAAAATTAGACAGATACAAATTTACTAAAAAAGGAGAGGCTGTCTCAAAAGAGGTGTTTACAAACTTACTTTTGAAGATTTCATCCTTTCAAACTGCTTTTTCGTTGCCATAAGCCTCCTAAGAGGCTACTTTTGCAAGATTATATGCTATGGCTAGCAGGGCGAACTCAATTTCAACCTTCTTAAATCCACGAAAGATGGAACCTCTTGAAGTGCTTGTTGTTCTTGAGGTTTCCAAATACGGCTTCCACATCCTGTGGTCGCTGACTGCGATATTTCAGACCTTCATCAGAGAGTAGCTTTTCACGTTCTCTTTCCTTGATTTTCCTCAGACGGTGATTTACCTGTACAATCCTTTCCGAGCGGCTTCTGTAGCACCGGCATCTTAACGGGCAGTCCTTATAGTTACGTGCCTTGTATCTTGATATGGTCTGCACAAAACCGTTGTTTGTTACCCGCCTTGCATCGGAGAGTCTTTCCATTCTCTGTCCCGTAGGACAATACATGCCGTCGGTTTCTTCGTTATGAAAATAATTGTACTTTATAAAGGTTTCAATGCCATGTCTGAAAGCATACAGATAGTTCTCTTCACTTCCGTATCCGGCATCACAGACAGACACGTCAGGGTATCTGCCGTAGAGGGAATGGAAATCATCCATATGCAGAGGATAGGTGGAGGTATCGCCCAACACTGATGGATGGTATAGTTCAGAATGAACTGTTTATTGGTACTGAACTGGGGATTGTATCCGGGTTTGAGTTGTCTGTTCTTCATATGGTCATCTTTCATGCGCATGAAGTAGCATCATTGTCTGTCTTTGAGTAGCTGTTACGTCCGTCAAGTATCTTTCCCTGCGATTCATATTTCTTGAGCTGTTCAGGCCATGACTTCCTTACACGTCTTACCTTCGCTTTCATCTTCTTGTCAGCATCCACTCCATTCAGGGCATCATCTATCTGCCCGAGTGCCTTTTCCACTTTCTCCGGGGTGATATCCTGATAGGCAACCGGAGCGGAATCACGCAGTTCCTGCTTGGTGAGGGACTCGGCGTATTGCCATATCTCCTCAAGCTGTTCCGCGATTCTGGATATGCGGGTATGTATAGATTTGCCCCCCAGACGAACGTATAACGGTTGGCGTTCACCTCCATCTTCGTCCCGTCAGTACAGGCCACATCCAGACTTACAAAACCTTCCGCCACGAGAAACTTTACAATGGTTGCAAATATCGTCTTCAGCACATCCTTTAGCCGGCTGCTGCGGAAACGGTTGATGGTATTATGGTCAGGAGTTACATTGCCGGTAAGCCACATGAAGCGTATGTCATTACGACAGAACTCTTCTATGCGACGGCTGGAATAGATATTACGCAAATGCATAGACAAGAATCTGAAGCATCATGCGTGGGTGGTACGCAGAACAGCCTTTAGGGGAATACTTACGGTAAAGTGCTTCAAGGTTTATCTGTTCAATGATGCGGTGAACAACCCGGACCGGATCGTTCCGGGGAATAAAATCGCCTAAACATGGAGGTAAAAGCAGATTATCGTTGGATGTGTAACTTTTAAACATTATCTTTGGGATATCTTACTTGATGCCCTAAGATACAAAAAATTAGGGAGATGGGCAAGTTCTGGCTGAGCGAAGTTAGGGCTTACCCGATTTTTTGCAGACACAAAAAAGGCCATCCCAAAGTTTATTTGAGACAGCCTTGTTTATTTTATGTGCAAATGTAACTGTTATCCTAAATAACCATTCAGAATTATTTCAGCATTTCACCTTTTTTCGTTGAAAAACACAACGCTTTCGGTTCCGACGGCATCAACCAAAGTTACTTTATAAGTCTTTACGCCATCTTCTGCCACTTCTACGGCTGCTTCCTTAATGGTGGATTCAGCATAGTCTTTCTTGATGGCGTCCTGAACTGCCTGCGGGAGTTCCTTTATATCAATCGGTTTAAACTCGTTCACCATTGCAACGATTTCAACATCTGATGCCATGTTGTTAGCGAATGCTACTGAACTACCTAATCCCATTACCAGTGCTACTGCAAACAATACCTTTTTCATAATGCTAATTATTAAATTGTTAAACATCTTATCGTCTTACGCTAAAGAATAGACAATCACCGTGCCAAATAAATGGATATTTATCATATTGCTGTAAAACAGACCCTTATGAATTATTCATATTGCATAATGCAAATGTCTGATGGGCATTTTTCTACAATGATGTGGAATGCGATACACATGGCTACACATGGTCTAACGACTGTGAATAAGAGAGTTGAGACGTTAAAATCATGCAGACGGCATGCGAAAGGAGTCGTAACGAAAGTAATCTCTCCATTACGGCTCCTGGTTATTATCCTTCTACTGTTAAAAAGTAATATCCAATTTCACCATGAATGTTATCGAACGATAGCCGCACTCCTTGCTCAACAGGTTGTTCACCATAAACTGGAAAGCGACTCCCTTTGTCACTTTCACGCCGAAGTAATTGCGTATATGTTCGTAAAGGAGATAGCCCATTCGCTGGGATTTGAAAATACGGCGTTCTTCACCCAATTCTTTAAACGGTTCACCGGCTCTACTCCGCAGGAATATAGAAAACATTAATCTGCCAGATACCTTTTCATTCGCGGCGAGTACTCTGTCCGGTAGTTTCCGCAACTGTCCGTATAGATAATGAAATTGTCAATTTCCGGATGCTCTTTCTACAACTGACGGGCTTTGCGGCTCCCCAACGTCATAAAGGCCGTTGCATAGGCATCAGCAAGCATGCACTGATGGGCAATAATTGTAGCACTCAATATATCCTTTTGAACCGGATATCCTGTTATCGGATTGATGGCATGAGCGTATTTCCTTCCATCTTTCAGATAGAAATTACGGTAGTTGCCGGAAGTTGCGAGTCCCAGCCGTTCCGACAGTTGCACAATTTGTTCAAGCTCGGAGTTTGTTCCGGTACTGTCATCCTTCGGTCTGACAATGCCAATGCACCAATTCCACCCTTGCGGGTTCTTTCCTTTCGCTATCATTTCGCCGCCGATGTCTATCATATAGTTCGATATGCCTTTGCGGTCGAACAAACACGCGATTATGTTACAGATAGTACCGCCGCCGAGCACCGAGAAATTGAGCAGGATGCGGGGATCGTCTTTCATCACACGGTTGCCCTGTAAACGCACTTTTCGGAAGCCTACAAAGTGGCGGATACTGTCTACGAGTTGCGGAGTGATGCTGTCAAACTTTGTAAAGCCAAATCCCCACAGGTTGATAAGCGGTGCACAAGTTACGTCAAATATCCCGCCTGTTTGTTCCGACGCTTGCATGGCTGTGCGGAAAGGATTGCATCAAGTTATATATCTTACGATGTTTTTTGTGCCAAGTGTATCTCTATGTAGAATACATTTCTAATTAGCTAAGCGATATATGAAACTAATCTTATCGAAAATTTTGTCCGTATCTTCTCCGACCTTTGGGTTAATCAGTTCAGCATATATCTGCATAGAAAAGATTGATTTTGTGTCCTAATACTTTTGTAAAGTTTCTTATGGCACGCCTTTTAATATACCCGAAACAACAAAGGTATAATGTCCGATATGAAAAAAACTGGATTTTTATTGAAGCGAATCAATTCTTTTATTATTTTTACCTTTCTTTCCATAACCAACGTGGTGCGCCGTTGCGCCCTGCAGCTGCTCATGTCGAAACAGAAAACACTGGACAAGCAGACGCTGAAGGAAGCCTTACAGAAAGAAACACAGAAAATGTGAAATTATTACGTGGACTCCGACGGACCGCCCTGCTTGTGTTACCGGCTGCCTTGCCCGGGATGAACCTTTGAGATGCAACCGCCAGACAAAGGGGAAGAGGAACACTTCCATACCCGTAACCCGGCAGGACAGTCTTATGCCAGGGACACAACTATAGAAAAAAGGACAGACCTGATAGTAAGATGCGTTTGGCAAAAAAGGAAATGATGAATATTAATAATAGAAAAAGACATTTGTTCCGCAAAGCATACGCGGATATGTACATAAAAGAAGAGAAATATCTTCAAAAGGAGGATTGTTTTCCAGCCCCCCATTATTGGTAGTTTTTAGGAGATAAAGCCTAAGGATATTTTGTTCTTCTCACTTGAAAACCTTATTTTTGCATAACAAAAACGTCCTTTGAATGTATGCAAGATGAAACAAGCCGCTGAATTTCGCTCGTTTCTAAATAGTTACCTATTAAATAAAAATAACAAGAGAACTATTTAATTTTCAGTTAGATAGCAAAAGCATTGTGTTTCGGCGTGTATGAACTGAGCTTTACATCAGGCAGTAACAATGTCGCTATTTTTTCTAGCTTCAAGTTGAAGTTGCGCAGTACTCGGAGATAGTTCATATATAGCTCTTTATCTTTTTTTATTTTTCCATTTTTCTGACTCTGTTCCTTTGCTGCGTTTTTTTTGTCTAGAATCGGAAATAGATAAATGGAATCATAATTCATATTCTTGAACTTCTCTATCAGTTTCATTGCTTCTTTAGGAATGCGCACTGTTATCTGTCGTCCTGTTTTGTGACGGCTATATACAATATATTTTCCTTTCACATCTTGTTTTCGTAGATGGGCAAGGTCAATGAATGGCATTCCCCGGAATAGAAACATTAGTAAGAAATATGCCAATGCACATTGCATCTCTTTGGGCAATTTTTCTATATCGGTGTGCAGTAGTGTATTCATTTGTTTTGTATCCAGTGCTCGTTTGGTCTGTGATTCTACCTTTGTGTATACATTATCGAATAGCTTCGGGTTATAAGGCAGTATTTTTTTATCGGCAAGTCGGTTATATACAGCTTTCAGGGTTCGCATATAGGTTGATATAGTATTCAAACTCAGGCCTTTCGGTACTCCATGTTTTCTATCTGACCTTTTCTTGTCGGTCTTTCTGTTTCTTGTTCCTTCCAGTCTCATCCATTCCTCATACTCTTTTAACCTGCCAGATGTGAAAGCTTCATCTATTGGCACAGGTGTTCCTTTTCCTCCGTAAAACTCCGTAACGGATTTCAGTGTATAAGTATATGTATGTACTGCTGACCATTTTTTGTCTATTTCCAACTGTTTGATTACTACTTGCATGTAAGATGCCAAGTCTGGTAATTTTATGGCTTTTGCCACTTCTGCATTTTTTTCTTTGTCATCCATAATACTTTGATTTTAATTTCGCATCGTTGCATAATTTCTGTAACAGCTGTGCCGATGGGAAAGTTTTGGGATGCGAAATTTTTATTTTGACCTAATGAATTTAGAATATCACTGGTTGAATATATCGAAAGATAAGCATATATTCTCCGGAAGTTATCTTTCTTTTTGATTAAGGTATAGAAGAATTTCTCTAAATGTATTATTATGAGATGAAATAATCTTCGAAATCAAATAAAGAAAGTCTGAATCTATAATAAAAGTAGGCTTATTTTTTTTGATTCTCCCAAGAGAAGTATGCGTTTTTTTTATTCGTTTATTCCAGTGAATTTAATTACCTTTGCATTTCATTGAAGTTGAACTGAGGTAAATAGATTAGGCATTGAATTACAAAGATTTATTTAAACGAGTAATATCGCTGATTTCATCTCCGGCAAAAGCATGGGAGGAAATTGGCAAGGAAGAGGATAGGCGTAAAGTGCTGGGAGCATTTGTTTATCCCATGATAGGTTTATGCGGATTGTCCGTTTTTATAGGTACATTCATTGGGAATACGGCAGGGGTCGCTGCTTTCCAGATAGCAATGACACGATGTTGTGCTATATTTGTATCCTTGTTCGGAGGATATTTTTTGGCGGCATACGCCATAGACCAGTTGGGCAAGAAACTGTTAGGACGTGAAGACCAGTATGAACTAAATCAGCAGTTTGTAGGTTATTCTATGGTAGTGACTTTTGTGCTCGATATTGTCAGTGGGTTGTTCTCTATTTCCATTCTCCATTGGATATTGCAATTTTATACTATATTCGTGGTGTTCGAGGGGGCGCGTACCTGATGAAGGTAAATGAAGAGAAACTGACACGATACACCTTGATTGCTTCAGTTATTATAATTGTTTGTCCGGCATTGATTGCCGCTGTGTTTAATGAGTTATCTGTTATTTTAAATTAATGAAACCGACTCCTATTAATATAAAGAATAAGCGTGCATCGTTCGATTATGAATTTATCGATACGTACACGGCAGGTATCGTGCTCACGGGAACCGAGATAAAGTCCATCCGTTTGGGCAAAGCCAGTCTGGTAGATACCTATTGTTATTTTGTGCAAGGCGAGTTGTGGGTGAAGAATATGCACATAGCCGAATACTTTTACGGCTCATACAATAACCATTCTGCCCGTCGCGAACGTAAATTGTTGTTGAATAAGAAAGAACTGCGGAAATTGGAAGAAGCCGGAAAGAACCCCGGTTTTACGATTGTTCCTGTCCGTCTGTTTATTAATGAGAAAGGACTGGCGAAGCTGGTTGTCGCATTGGCTAAAGGTAAGAAACAATATGATAAGCGCGAGTCATTGAAAGAGAAGGACGACCGTCGCGAAATGGACCGTATGTTTAAAAGGTAAGTGAAATCCGTGTTATCCGTACCCCAAAAATAGACTTATGGCTACATTAAAACAACTAATTGACGAGAGAGTTCTCATTCTTGATGGTGCAATGGGAACTATGATACAAAGGTATAATTTGTCTGAACAGGATTTCCGGGGAGAGCGTTTTGCTGAGATGCCCGGACAGATGAAGGGCAATAATGACTTGCTTTGTCTTACCCGCCCTGATGTGATAAAGGATATCCACCATAAATATCTGGAAGCAGGGGCTGATATTATTGAAACAAATACGTTCAATGCCCAACGGGTTTCGATGGCAGATTATCATATGCAGGATTTGTGCCGTGAGATTAATCTGGCCGCTGCCGGACTTGCTCGCGAAATGGCTGACGAATATACCGCGAAGACCCCTCATAAACCTAGATTTGTAGCAGGTTCGGTAGGTCCTACCAACAAAACTTGTTCCATGAGTCCGGATGTCAATAATCCGGCCTTGCGTGCTTTGACATACGATGAACTGGCCGCTGCCTATCAGGAACAAATGGAAGCTTTGCTGGAAGGAGGAGTGGATGCGCTTCTGATAGAAACCATTTTCGATTCCCTGAATGCCAAAGCGGCCATTTATGCTGCGGAAACGGCAATGAAGAAGGTAGGGCGTGAGGTTCCTCTTATGCTTTCTGTTACTGTTTCGGATATTGCAGGACGTACTCTTTCGGGGCAAACATTGGATGCTTTTCTGGCATCCGTACAGCATGCGCCTATTTTTTCTATCGGCCTGAACTGCTCGTTCGGAGCGAAACAATTGAAACCTTTTCTGGAAGGGCTGGCTGCACGGGCACCTTATTATATAAGTGCCTATCCCAATGCCGGACTTCCTAACAGTTTGGGACAGTATGACCAGACTCCGGAGGAAATGGCTTCAGAAGTGAAGGAATATATCGATGAAGGATTAGTAAACATTATCGGTGGTTGTTGTGGTACAACGGAGGAATATATTGCAAAATATCAGGAATTGATCGTTTCCGGTTCTGCCTGGGTATCTCCTCATATCCCTGCCACCACTCCTGAGAGGCTGTGGCTTTCCGGGTTGGAGCTGTTGGAGCAGACTCCCGAAATGAATTTTATTAATGTAGGCGAACGGTGCAATGTGGCCGGATCCCGTAAGTTCCTCCGTTTAATCAATGAAAAGAAATATGAGGAAGCGCTAAGTATCGCTCGCAAGCAGGTGGAAGACGGTGCTTTGGTGATTGATGTAAATATGGATGACGGTTTGCTGGATGCCCGGGAGGAGATGACTACTTTCTTGAATCTGGTCATGTCCGAACCCGACATAGCCCGTGTACCTGTTATGATTGACTCTTCCAAGTGGGAAGTCATTGAGGCCGGACTGAAATGCCTGCAAGGAAAGTCCATTGTCAATTCTATTTCTTTGAAGGAAGGGGAGGAGATATTTATAGAACATGCCCGTCTGATAAAAAAACTGGGAGCTGCCGTTGTAGTGATGGCTTTCGATGAAAAAGGACAGGCAGATACTTTTGAACGTAAGATTGAAGTCTGTGCCCGTGCTTATAAAATATTGACAGAACAGGTGGATTTTAATCCTCATGATATCATTTTCGACCCTAATGTACTGGCTGTGGCTACGGGTATTGAGGAACATGATAATTATGCGGTGGATTTTATCAAGGCTACCGGATGGATCAAAAAGAATTTGCCCGGTGCACACGTCAGTGGTGGCGTGAGCAACCTGTCGTTCTCCTTCCGTGGAAATAACTATATCCGTGAGGCGATGCATGCCGTGTTTCTTTATCACGCTATCCGTCAAGGTATGGATATGGGTATTGTAAATCCTGCTGCTTCGGTGCTCTATACGGATATTCCTGCTGATGTGCTGGAACGGATAGAGGATGTGGTCCTTAAACCGTAGGCCCGAT
>ENA-OQCF01000228-OQCF01000228.1-human-gut-metagenome-genome-assembly--contig:-NODE-228-length-21626-cov-2.984139_pt1 | contig 21626 bp, 27 predicted proteins | sample MGYA00242756_ERZ504573 | MGnify/ENA primary metagenome ERZ504573 (study PRJEB26092, sample SAMD00036240) | human gut metagenome | host: Homo sapiens | study: EMG produced TPA metagenomics assembly of... | reverse complement strand
TCGCCGTTTAATAAAAACCGTTTCAATTATACCTGTTATCTTTCAATTCATAAACATACTTTTCAGTATCGCTTACTTTTATAGACTTTTTTTGTTGATATTGATAGATTTTCTTTGTGAAATGGCTGTTTATACAATTCCGTATATAAGGCTCTTGCTTTATCCTCTCCAATTACTTCCGACATTTCTTTGTAAGTAAATCCGTATGGGTCATTCAATATTTCCGTAGGTGTACTTTTAGGTAAGTGTTTCATTTAAATATCCTTCCTTTTCAAAATTAAAAAGTTTGTTTTTCAGAGTTTTTGATTATGATTTCTAGTTTTTCAACATCAACGATATGCGTTAATTTACATTTAGGGCAGAAAAGAGGAAAATTTCTTAATACCGTATTATAAAATACTTGAACCCTCGTCTTTCCGTTACAAATTGGACATTTTATCCAATATTTTTCAAGCATAATATTTCTCCTTTTGCGCAAAAAAATGCAGGTCAATTCTCAACATGAGCATTGACCTGCATTTATACATATAATACTACAACAAAATTAAGGCATAGTTTTTATACTATGTCTATACGTCGTTAGTTTTGTTGTATAGCATACGCAAAATAAGCATGACAAAAAAGCCCATATTGAAAATGGGAAAAATCTTTTTTGATTTCAATGCTTATCGAATACGCATGCTATGTAACATAAACATTCCCCCCCTTTTATATAATATTATATACAAAGCAGCTTGTTGTCAACATATATATATGAATTATTTTGGCTAACTGATAGAACTATGTAGACATATCCAAGAAGAAAGGGGAACAGTAAAATGTAAGAGGGTGAATAACTATGGCAAAAAGACCAGTACCAAAATACGACTTCAAGGCTTTTGGGGCAGCGATAAAGGCAGCGCGTGAAGGACGCAAGGAAAGCCGCAAGAAAGTAGGCGACGAAATGTTTATCTCGCCGCGCTACCTTGCGAACATTGAGAACAAGGGGCAGCACCCAAGTTTACAGATATTCTTTGAGCTGATACAGCGTTACCATATATCCGTAGACCAATTCCTGTTAGACACGCCCGCTGCAAAGGACACAAAGCGGCGGCAGCTTGACGCGCTCCTTGACGGTATGAGCGATACAGGCATACGGATTGTGACCGCAACGGCAAAAGAGATTTCCGAAGTCGAAAAAGAGGGCGAATAGGAATGTCCGGCTTAAAACTGAACAGGATTTAGAGAGCGTTGTAATCTTTTTTGAGGTTGCAGCGTTTTTCTTTTGCGGAAGTTTGGCAAAATCGCTTTTTCTCCGTAGTAAGGGATAAGAGCCTAAAGGATAAAAACATTCGTAGCAAGCATAGGAAGCGGGTACCCACTTCCGTATTTTCGCCCTCCCGCGCTGCGGCGCGTCGGTTGAAAATTGCTTGTTGGGAAGTGTCCCAAACCCTCGGAACGGAAAGGAAAGGAGCGAATACATGAACGGACGCAAAAGAACGGTGCAAATCAAATTCAGAGTGACGGAAGCGGAACGGGATTTAATACTGGAAAAAATGAAGCTCGTACCCACCCGGAACATGGCGGCGTATCTGCGGAAGATTGCCATTGACGGTATATCATTCAGATAGACCACGCCGATATAAAGGCAATGACAGCAGAGATACAGAAAATCGGTGTCAACGTCAACCAGATAGCACGCCGCGTAAACGCGACGGGGAACGCATACCAAGAGGACATAGAGGAAATAAAGGGGGTGCTTGCAGAGATATGGCGGTTACAAAGATTAAGCCTATTAAAAGCACTCTAAGCAAAGCCCTTGACTATATCGAAAACCCGGACAAGACGGACGGGAAAATGCTTGTGTCCTCTTTTGGCTGCTCCTATGAAACGGCAGATATTGAGTTTGAATATACCTTGTCCCAAGCACTCCAAAAGGGGAACAATTTAGCCTTTCATCTGATACAATCCTTTGAGCCGGGGGAAGTAGATTATCAGAAAGCCCATGAAATCGGAAAGCAGCTTGCCGACGCGGTAACAAAGGGGCAGCATGAGTATGTACTCACGACGCATATTGACAAGGGGCATATCCACAATCATATCATTTTCTGCGCCGTAAACTTCGTAGACCACCACAAATACAATTCCAACAAAAGGAGCTATTACGGCATACGGAACATGAGCGACAAGCTGTGCCGGGAAAATGGCTTGTCCGTCGTCGTCCCCGGCAAGGGCAGCAAGGGAAAGAGCTATGCGGAGTACCAGGCAGAAAAGACGGGTACAAGTTGGAAAGGCAAGCTGAAAACCGCCGTTGACGCACTTATCCCCCAAGTTTCCAGTTTTGAGGAATTGCTAACGCGGTTACAGGCGGCGGGCTATGAGATAAAGCCGGGGAAATATGTATCATGCCGCGCCCCCGGACAGGAACGCTTCACCCGCCTAAAAACCCTCGGCGCAGATTATACAGAGGAAGCCATAAGGGAACGGATAGCGGGCAGACGGACAAAGGCGGCGAAAGCTCCCAGAGAGCAGCGCGGCGTATCGCTGCTTATCGACATTGAGAACAGTATCAAGGCGGCGCAGAGCCGGGGCTATGAACAGTGGGCGAAAATCCACAATCTGAAACAGGCGGCAAAGACTATGAACTTTCTCACCGAAAACAAGATTGAACAGTACGCGGATTTAGTTAGCCGGATTGAGGAAATGGCAGCGGAAAGCGGACAGGCGGCAGACGCATTGAAGAACGCCGAAAAGCGGCTTGCGGACATGGCGGTGCTTATCAAGAATGTTTCCACCTACCAAAAGACAAAGCCCGTCTATGACGCATACCGCAAGGCAAGGAACAGGGAGAAATACCGCGCCGGACAGGAACAGGCGATTATCTTACATGAAGCCGCTGCAAGGTCATTGAAAGCAACGGGCATTGCAAAGCTCCCGAACCTCGCCGCGCTGCAATCGGAGTATGAAGCCCTTCAAGCGCAGAAAGAAGCCCTTTACGCCGACTATGGGAAGCTGAAAAAGAAAGTCCGGGAATATGACATTATCAAGCAGAACATTGACAACATTTTACAGGCAGACAGACAGCCGGAACGGGAAAAGGGAATGGAACACTGATTAAGCAAAAAAATGATTTTCGTATAGAAACAGAAAGCGGTATGTGGTATAATAAAATTATCTACAACTTTTGAAAGGATTTGATAGTACATGACAAAAGGAACACCAGCTAATATTAGTCAGCTTGTCAAAGACGCAAACAATAAATCATCATGGAAAATTAGGCTTGCTGCGTTGAATGAACTAAAACAATATGATTGTCAACAATCAAGAGATGTTATTACTCGTCTTGCTCTCCATGACAAAGTTTATAAAGTTAAAGAGGAAGCATTTAGAGCAGCACAAGCTATGGGGATTACTTACCGCGGAAATCCTATTCGCTTAGGACGTAAAGATATTGGTTTTAAGACAAAAGACTTTACTAAAGTTTTTCTACGTATCAAACGTGAAAAATCAATGGAAGAATTAGATTTACAATTATTCAAGGAAGCGTTCAAAACAATCGCGGCAGAAATGTATGATGTAATGGAATTTGAAAAGGGTCAAAAATTTGATGATTGGATTACAAATACATACAAATGTTTGCCAAAGAAATAAAAAGAACAGGGCGCGGAAATCAGTATATTGACTTCCGCGCCCTGTCTTTTTGTGGGTGCTGTTGTGGTAAATGTTACGCAATAGAACGCCATTTTCGGGGGAAAAGGTATAAAGTATCGCCTATCCGATTTTCCCGCCCGGAAAGCCTTGCAAATCAAGGGATTTTCCGCGCCTACTGCGTAACAGGGGCGCGTCTTTTCCTCATGCGCTCGGCGGCCTGTCTGCGGGTGATACGCTTCCGGCAGTCGGGGCAGTATTTGACGCTGTTAGAGCTTGACGCAAAGGACGTGCCGCACTCGGTACATTTCTTCCTGTCCCCGGTTTGGTAAAGCTCCGCATAGAGCAGCTTATCAGCGGGAAGCACCGCAACCTTAAACCACTTGCAGAGAAGCGAATAGGAAATGAGCTGCGGACATACGCACTCGTCCCCGTCGTCCAGTAAGATACAGTTTCCATTATCGCAGTTGCAGCACGTCCGGCGCACAAGGGCGTTGACTTTCCGGCTCTGGGGCGGCGTCAGCCGCTTGACCTCGCTCATACTTCATCAGCGGCGTAAATGGAAGCCCCGCAAACTCCGCTTCGGTCATGGCTTCCACTTTGGAGAGGGTACGGGCAGCAAAGCCCCGCATTTCCCCGTCCATAAAGGGCAGCGCGGCGTTCATGGCGACGATAAGCCCCTGTCGGCTCCCGGTCTTGTAAATGCTCAAAAGGTTTGTTTCTTCTACGGTCAGTTTTGTCATGTTCACACCTCCAAATCGTGATTTTTATTCTTTGCCGCCGCCTTTTTCGGGGCGGTCTTTGCCTTGTCTGTTTTAAGCTGCGCCCGGATAGAGGGGCGGGGCTTCCGTATCTCCCTGTCCCGGTTCTCCCTCTTGTCAATCAGCGCATACGTCCCATGTCTGCCCTCGATTTTGGAAAAGGAAAGGGTCTTGTAGGGCAGCATGGAGAAAAGACGGTCAGTGTCCTTTGTAGCCGCAAGCTGCATGAACGCCGGGGAAAGCTCTACCATGAAATGGGTCTTGTTTGGGCTGTTCGGCGTGTCGTGCCGCTTCATTTCCCACACAATGCGCCGCGCTTCCGTTTCAATCAGCCCGTCCCGCAATGCGGCGATATGCGCCTTGAAATCTCCCGGTGGAAGCTGCTCCCGGCTGCGCCGTTCTTCCTGTAAGAGCGATTGCAGCGCGTCCGGGTCGTTGGGTACGGCTTCAAAGCGTTCAAACTTCCCAAGCTGCGGGTCTGGGGTTCCGTCAAAATATCTCCCGGCTTTCTGTACCCTTTCCCCACGCTCATAAAACAGCTTCACCGTATCGGCGGGCAGCTCCTTTTCCTTGACGCGCTCATAATGGCGGGAATAGTCAAGCTCATACAGATTGCCCTTGATTTTCCCGCGCTCCTTTCCCGTCAGCTCGATTGCATAGGCAAGTACGCGGTCGCTTGTCTGCTCCATGTAGAAACGCCATGTATTGTGGGGCGCGGTGTCCTTTAGGAAAACGTCGCGCTCCCTAAAGCAATGCGTCCCGGACGGGCGGCAGAACCACAAAAGGGTCTTGTCCTCCCTGTGGGGGCTTGCCGCCGCCTTTGCGATAATCTCCTTGTCAATCTCCAAGTCGCTCTGGTAAAAGCCTGTATTCTGCTTCATAATCGCTTCAAGGGAAGCGAACAAATCCACGTTTTCAAATCTGCTCTGTTCCGGCATGGGTCAGCTCCTTTCCAAGTCCTGTGACTTCTGCTTTGCGTTTTTCTTCTGCGCCTTTTCCTTGTCGGCTCTAAGCTGCGCCCGGATAGAGGGCTTCTTTTCCGGCTTCGCTCCCTTGACGCGCTCCTTGTCGGCTTTGACCGCATTAGCCAGGTCAACAAGGGAAATCGTTTCTCCCGCCTTGACCTTTGCTTCCAGTTCGTCAACGGTAGGGGTGTTGTTGATGATACCGTCAAAGTTGTTGTCGTTCTGCTCTACGGTGTCCTCGACGTGCTTCAAAGGGTTTGCCTTTTCCGGCTGCTCTGCGGCAACGGCAAACGCCCGCGTCCCGTTCCCCATAATCAGATACTTTCCGTCGTCGGATTGATGATGAAAGCCATATCCGGCGGCTTCTATCTGCTCCCGGCTCATGGCGGTTACATGGAAAGTCCCTCTCGGTGTTTTGACAGTTTCGCCCGTTTCCAAGTCGTCCGGGGTAAGCTGTTTCTGCTCCTGTAAAAACTCCGGCACTTGCCGGAAGCCCGCGCTGTCAACATAGTGCGCCGCGTCCTGTCCGTCCTGATGAAGCACTACCACGTCGGAAACGGAAAGGCTGTGTCCCTTAAAGTCTTTGGGGTGGTCGATATTGAAACGGGTATAAATATCTTCAAGGGAAGTCCCCGGCGCAAGGGCGCGGAATAGACAAGCTCATAGTTCGCCCTGTCAACCACATTCCCCGCCGCCTGCAGGCGGTCGTAAGGCTCAAAGCGCAAGTCCCTTGTTTCGTCCCCGCCTTTTATCTGGTAAATGGAAAAGGTGTCCTTGTCCGGCTCGGCGGTCTTTGCCGTTTCCTGTGCCTTTGCGTAGAGCTGCTTTACGTCGCCCTCGGTCAGCTCCCCGCTTTTGAGCTGCCCCATAAGCTCGCGGCATTTCTCCGGCGTTCCGGTGAAAAGAACGTCGCCCATTTTCGCCCGCCCGTTCTCCTGTGTCACATAGGCTTGCAAGAGGTAGCTGTTTTCCCGGCTGTCGCCGTAAGGGTTCCGGCGCACTCTGTAAATCGTTTCCGGGGTAAAGGCTTCTTTCGGGGCTGCGTCCGCTTTTTCCTGTGCGCCGGATTTCCCCGGTGCGTCTGCTTCCGGCTCCGGCTTCTCTTTCCCGGCTGTATCTGCCTTTTCCGGGGCTTCCGGCTGCGGCTGCTCCGGCGCGGCTGCCTGTTCCTCTCTGGTGGGCTGCTCCTGTCCGGCGGTTTGCTCCTTGTCCTGTGCCTTTTGCAGTTCCGCAAGATTTTCGTCTATGGAATTGATAATCTCGGCGGCTGCGCTGCGTATCGTTTCAAGGGAGCTTTTCAGTTCGGACAGCTCCCGCCCGCTGCTCCACCCGGCGACGTAGCCGAAAGAGTAGTCCGACGTGTCAAGCCCGTAATGTTGGCAGACGGTATAGGCGACGCTTTCCGCTTCGACTTCGCGGGTGCGGCGGTCAACGCGGGGCTGCTGTTCATCTTTGGGCGCGTTGAGGTCAATGTCGTGCAGCTTCGCATGGGCGATTTCGTGAATGGTGGTCTTTAAGGTCTGCAATTCGCTCATGCCCTCGTTGATAGCAATGCGCTTGTCCTCCAAGTGGTAGTAGCCATGAGAGCCGCCCTCGATATTCTCAAAGGCGATAGGGACGGGGGAAGTCTTTTCAAGGGCTGCGAAAAAATCCTTGTAGCGGTCAACGTCGCCCGTCAGCTCGTCCACCGCAATGTCCGGCAGCTCCTTTCCCTCGGTCTGGGAAACGTCGAAAACAGACACTACCTTGTAGGCGGGTATCTTGATTTCCTTTTCCTCGGTGACGGGCTTTCCGTCCTTGCCGATAATGGGCTTTTGTGTGTGCGGGTCTATCTTCTCCACTTCCTGTCTGATTTTGAACGGCGACGGGGCAATGATTTTAATCCCCTTTTGCCCTTTCATCACGTTGCGCCCGAAATTATTCTTCCAAGCGGAAAAGCCCGCCACAAGGGAAGCGTCCGGCTTCTGCATGGCGATAAGCAGCGTATTGTTGAAGCTGTAATTATGGAATTTTGACATGACGCGCAGATATTCCTTGTAACGCTCGCTGTCAAAGAGTTCCGTAATGCCCTGTTCCAGACGGTCGGTAATCTCTTTGAGCTTTTCGGCGGGCTTCTCGCTCGTCAGCACGATAGGGATAACCGGGCGCGGCTCCTGTGGCTGCTCTGCGGACTGTGCCGTTCTCTGCCCCGGCGCGGCTGCGTCCATTTCTACCTTTGACGGGTCGGGGCGTTCTGCCTGTGGGAAGCTCATTACTTTATACTCTTTGGGAATATCGCTTTCGCGCCCGTTGTACCACTCCGTAAAGGTGTTCTTGTTGTTGTAGATATAGCCCTGGTCGGTAAAGCGTCCCCGTCATTGATAGCTGCGTCCCGCCCGTATTCCTCATACATGAAATACTTTTTCGCTTCTTCGGGAAGCTCCAATTCGTCCAGCTCGTCGATAAGGTAATAGCCGTAATCTTCCTCGCTCTGTACGGTAGGATAGAGCCAGTAACAATCAAGGTTCTGTGCAAGGTTGATAAGGTCTTTGATGTTCCCGGCGCGTTCCCCAAGCGTCACCGCCGCCGTAAACTTGTCCCTGTCCTCGTCGCTCTGCATTTCCAAGAGCTTCCCCAGATAGTTCAGCTCGTCAATCCCCGCGCTCTGGATAACGGCAAGCGGCACGTCAAAGGGCTGCTGCTCGGTGTTGGCAAATCCATTGATGAAAAAATCCTGTGGGTTGTCTGCGGTAATGCCGACGCTTTCCATAGCCGCGTGAAGCTGCTGCGTTGTAGTCGGCATGGGAAGCCACACGCCGCCCGGTTCGCCTGTTTCAAAGCGGGTGCGGCTGTCAATCAAAATCGAAAACTGCTCGCTCATTTTTTCTCTCCTTTCCTGTTCCATCATGCGGTGCATAAGCTCAAAATCTTCAATGCTCATGCTCCGTCAAATACATAGGGGTTAAAATCCTCCCGTCCCGGTAGGGGTTTTCGGAAAAGGGAAGCCCCGCTTCATGGGCGGTGGCTCTTGCTTCCTCGATAACCTCCGGGGGAAGCCTGTCGTCATGCGCCCCGATAAAACCGTCAATATCGTTCATGCTGTTTTCGTAGTGGTAGCGCACTCCGGCGGTCAGCTCGTCAAGGCTCATATCCTCGCCTAAATGCCCGCAATAGTAGCCGTTAAGGATAACGGCGGCGGGGTCGGTGCTTTTGATTTCCTCTAACCGGCTCCTGTCCTCCGGGTAGAGCGTATCGTCCATATCAAGATGAAAATATTCCGCGTTCCATGAACGCCCCTGTTTCCAGAACGCCACCCATGCGATACCGTCCCTAAGCTCGTCCTGATAGTCCTTTACGGTGTCCCGTAAACTTGCCATAGTTGAAAAACCTCCTTTCTCTGGGGCAGCGTCATAAGCTGCATTTTTTGGCTGCATAGCCTACTACGGCACACCCGCATTTCTGCCAAAGTTTTTTGAAGATTTTCAGAGGGTGAAGCCCTCCGCAAAAGAGGGTTTGGGAAACTTCCCAACAAGCAAAATCCCCGTCCGGCGCGTCAGCGTCGTAACGGGGATTTACGGAAGTGGGTACCCGCTTCCTATGCTTGCTATTCCAGTTTTTAGTTCTTCTGCACTTCGATACGGTAGTTGACGTATTTCCCGCCAGTGTCAGCTAAAACGATAGTCCCGTCGTAGGTCTTGCCTGTTTTCGGGGAATAGAGCTTCTTCACATTCGCCTTGCCGGATTTAAGGAGCGCGGCGGCAATCTTCGCGGAAAAAGCGGTCTTGCGTTCCTCAAAGAAACGGTCGTTCTTCCACATGACAAAGGCACATTCCCTGTTGCTGCAATAGTAGTTTTTCTTCCCCTCATGAACGGGGGAACCGCAACGGGGGCATTTCCCGATAGAGGGCTTTTCCTCTCTGAATAAATCCTTTTTCCCGTCCAGTGCTGCGGCGTGTGTCTGCACAAGCTCCCGCGCCATAGCTTCAATGCCGGACAGAAATTCTCCGGGGTCTGCGGCTCCCTTTGCTATCTGCGTCAGATTGCTTTCCCATTCTGCGGTAAGCTGCGGGGAAGTGAGCATATCCGGCAAGATTGATATAAGGGCGGCTCCGTTCTGTGTGGGGATAAGCTGCTTGCCTTACGCTCCGCAAAGCCGCCCTTTACCAGTTTTTCAATGACTGCGGCGCGGGTGGCGGGAGTGCCAAGCCCCCGGCGTTCCGCGTCCGGGTCGGTGTCCCCGTTCCCGGCGCGTTCCATAGCAGAGAGAAGCGACGCTTCGCTGTGGGGCTTCGGCGGCGTTGTGGTATGCTCCGTTACTTTTGCGGCGGGTTTTTCAAAGCTCTGTCCCTCGGAAAGCTCCGGCAGCGTCACACCCTCATTTTCCCCGTCCTCCGGGTCGGGTTTGCTTTTCAGCGTCGCCCGGTATCTGCGTTCAATCTCTTTCCAACCGTCCGAAAGTACGGTCTTTCCCCTTGCGGTGAAGTCTGTCCCGGCGCATGAGAAAACCGCCGTAACCGCTTCAAAGATATGTGGCTCGGCGGTAGCAGAGAGCAGACGCGCCCCCGCAAGGGTGAGGATATTCCTCTCGCTTTCCGGCAGCGCGGCAAGTTCTGTCTTTGCAAGCTCCATAGTGGGAATGATTGCGTGGTGGTCTGATACTTTCTTGCTGTCTAATACCTTTGCAATCCCCGGTGTGAAGCCCACGCCCGCCATAAAGGGGAGCTTTTCACAAAGCAGCGTGATAATGCCCGCTGCGGTATCGCCCATGTCGTCGGTGAGGAAGCTGCTGTCCGTCCTCGGATAAGTCAACAGCTGCTTTTCATAAAGGGCTTGTGCAAGGTCAAGGGTCTGCTTCGCGGTGTAGCCGAAAATGCGGTTCGCTTCCCGCTGCAAAGAGGTAAGGTCAAAGAGCTTTGGCGGGGCTGCGGTTTTCTTCTCTCTGGTGAGGGAAACGCATACCGCCTTTCCCGCTTCGCAAGCCCCTTTCAGCGCGTCGGCTTCTGCCTTGTCGGAAATCCTCTCGCTTGCCGCTTCCGCGCCGGATAAGTCAAGACGCACATGGTAATATTTCTCTTTCTGGAAATGGGAGATAGCCGCGTCCCGGTCGGTGAGCATTTTCAAGGTCGGGGTCTGGACGCGCCCCACGTTCAAGGTCTTTCCATACAGGCATGAGAAAAGCCGGGTGGCGTTAATGCCGATAAGCCAGTCAGCCTTTGCGCGGCAGAGGGCAGACGCAAAGAGCGCGTCATATTCCCGCCCGTCTTTGAGGGAAGCAAAGCCCGCCTTGATTGCCCCGTCCTCCATTGAGGAAATCCACAAGCGGCGCATGGGCTTCTTGCAGCCCGCCACTTCGTAGACAAAGCGGAATATCAATTCTCCTTCGCGCCCCGCGTCGCAAGCGTTCACCACTTCCGAAACGTCGGTGCGGTGCATAAGCTCCTTTAAGGTCGCAAACTGCTTCCCCTTGTCCGGGTCAACGGCGTACTGCCATTCCTCCGGCAGAATGGGTAAGCTGTCAAGCTGCCATTTCCTGTACTGCTCCCCGTAGACGGCGGCTTCCGCAAGCTGTACCAAATGCCCGACGCACCATGAAATGAGGTAGCCGCCGCCCTCGATATATCCGTCCTGTTTTCCCTTAACGCCAAGCGCGGCGGCGATAGTCTGCGCCACGCTCGGCTTTTCTGCAATCACAAGTCTAAGTGCCATGAAAAAATCCTCCTTTCAGCGTTCCGGCGCGGTATGCTTCTTCTCCTGTGCCTGTTTCAGACAATAGCCGATACAGGGGGATTGCGCCTTATAAGGGCAGCGCATACACGCCGGGGATTTTGGAACGGGCGGCGCATTGTCACGCCGCCCGGTGGGTCTTTGTATCATCATTCTTTCTAAAGGGTTCTCGGTGAAAAGCGTCATGCGTCCCTGTCCTCCGCTTCTTCATCTTCGGGAACGTCCAAGCCCTCCCCGTCGTCCGGCTCCGGCTCGTCCTCGTCGTAGTCGTCAAAGTTGAAATCTTCAAGGTCGGTGCCGCCCTTGACGCTCTGCTTCGGCTTCATAAACTTAAAATAGTAGAGTGCGCCCCCGCCGCCAAGAAGTGCCACGACAAGGAAAAGCACAAGCCCGCCCGTATTGCTTTTCTCTTTGGGCTGCTCCGGCGGTTCCTCGGTTTCCGGCTCCGCTTCCTTGCCGCTGCAAGCGGTCATGTTGTCCTTGCAGACGGGGCAGCTCACATTCACTTTCCCGGCCTCGCATTTATCGGTGCAACTGCAAACAGCGGGCGGGGCTGCTGTTTCGGTGCTTCCGTCCTCCATGAGTGCCATAAGGTCGCTTCGTCCACTTGATTAAGGAAATGTACGGTGTTCTCGCCCTCGTCGTCCCGGTCAATGAGGATATAGAAGTAATTGCCGTTTTTGGTCGTCACTGTGATAAGCTGCTTGTTGCCGCCGAAATCGTCTACAAGGGTCGCGTTCCCGTCCGGGGTAAGGGGTTCTTCCTTTTGGGGTTCCTCATAGACAACGCCGCTGTCGTCGGTGGCGTCCTCGCCTCCGGGGTCTGTGCAAAGGCGGTGACGGAAAAGCCGCCCGTCAGCATGAGGGCGGCGCAGAGTGCGGTCAAGGTTCTAAGGATTTTCTTATTCATTCTCGGTGTCCTCCATTTCTTCGGTGTCGTGGTCTGCGGGTTCTGCGGGGTAGCCCGGCGCGGATTCCATGCCCGGAATACCGCCGTCTTTCAGCATAGCGGAAAGCTCATGCGGGGAAAGGCGCATGGAGCGCACAAGCTGTACGATTTGCAGATTTTCCGCTTCGGTTTTCTGCGCTTCAAGCCCCTTAATTTATTCTGGTACTCGGTGATTTTCTCGCGGGTCTTTGCAATCTCCTTGTCGATACGTTCAATCTTATTCATAGCCATAAATCAATTTCTCCTTTCAGATTTTCAGTTTTTAGTTCCAATTCATTAAGCCGTAGCCCTTGATACAGCCATAGTCAACGGGATAGCTCTTTATCTTGCAAGCGTCGCCGGAATTGCCCTCGACGGTATAGACGCGCTCCCCGTCAGTCCCGATAACAAGCCCTACATGGTCTGCGCTCCCGTCCCCGTCCCAGTCGAAAAAGATAGCGTCGCCGGGGGCGATATTCTCATAGCCCCTCGCGCCCCATTGCCCGCGTGACTGGAACCACGGTACGCCCTGTGACTGGCACCCGGCAAAGCGCGGCTCCGATAGCCCCGCCTGTCCGTAGCACCACGAAACGAAACAGGCGCACCATTCCACGCGGCTGTTGAAGCCGTACCAGCTCCAATAAGGCCGCCCGCCCACGTTTCCGGCCTGCCGCTTCGCAAGCTCTACAATGGCGGTGTTGCCGGGGCTGTGCCGTTCACAAGCTGTACGCCGCTTAAATCCTCGGACGCGCCGTATCGGGAGAACCGCCGCCGAAAATCAGCGGCTTGTTGCCGCTTGTTTCCAGATAGACGCGGTACATTTCAAGCTGCTCCGGCGTAAGAAGTTCCTCCGCAATCTCGGAAACAGGCTTGTTTGTCAGCTTCACGTTGAGAATGTAATAGTTATAGGCAACGTCAACCTCGTATTCGTAGGTTTCCGTAGAGGTTTCTCCCGTTTCCGGTCGGTGACGGTGCGTGTGCCTGTGCGGGTTTCCGTCCTGTGGCGCACTTCGATTTCTTCCGTCAGCGTCAAAGTGTACTGCATATCAAAGACGCGGTTTATTTCTGCCTGTGCGCTCTGCGGGGTGTAGGTCTGGAAAAGCGCGGTGAGGTAGGACGCTAATTCATGGGGGTTATGCCCGATACTGTCAAGGTCATAGCGGTATTCGTCATAGCCCGGATTGTCGCGCTCGATATTGTCAATCCGCTGCTGAAGCTCGTTTTCCTTTGCGGCGTAATTGTTCTCCGTCGCCACAAGGTCGCTGTCCTCCGACGTGTAGGAAGTCCCGACAATGCCGTTCATCAAGCTGGAGAACATAGAGCCGCAAGAGGAAAGCCCCGCCGAAATCATAATGAATAAGAGCAGCGCGGCAACGGCGATACAAACGCCCGCCGGGTGCCTTGCCACAAACGCCGCCGCTTTCTTTGTTTCCTCGGCTGTTTTCTTCGCTGCCTTGCGGGTGTTCTCTGCGGCTTTCTGTGCCGTTTTTGCGCCGTTTTTCCTTGCCGCCTTTGCATACTGCCGCTTGATTTGCTGCTTCTGCATGAAGCGGGAAAGGGGGTTGCCCCCAATCTGCGGATTGTCATGTAGGCTTTGTGGTACTGGAAATCCACATTCGCCTTGAACGCCGCTTTCTCTGCCTTTGCTGCCGCCCGGTAGGGTTTGAGCTTGTGGCTGCGGTAGCCCTCCTTGACTTTCCGCGCCCCGTACTTTGCGCCGCGTTCTGCCAGTTCTTCGGATTTGTGCGCCCCCTCAACGCCGGAATTGTCCTTTTCAACGGAATGTATTTTGTTGTGGACGAAAATACCCGCTTCCTGTGCGGGGCGGGATAGCGGGTTATTGTGGGGCTTGTTCTTTCCTATGGGCTTTTCCCGTTCCTCAAAGCGTAGGCGGGTCTTGCCTTTCCCGGTGGCTTCGTCAAAGGTGCGCTCCCCCACAAGTTTCTTTTCTTTGGGGATAGCTGCCTTTGCCGCGTCCAGACGGTCGGCTGCTTTGTCCGATTTTCGGATATACTTTTCAAGCTCCGGCGTTGCCCGTTCTTCCTCGGTAAACTGCAAGCGGGAAGTACGGGTGCGGGCTTCGGCTTCTGCCTGTGCTTTCCTCGCCGCCTTTTTGCTCGTCTTTCTGGTATGCGCCCCGTCGATATGCTCCATGACGCGCTCGGCTGCGGCGGTGTCCTGTTCCCGTTCTGCCCCCGGTGCATGGGGAAGCGTCGGCGCGTCGGCTGTGGGCGCGGGAGCTGTGCCGCCCGGTAGGGGCTGCGTCTCCTGTTCCGGCTGCTGTGGGGGCGGCTTCCTTTCTGGTAAGGTCAGCGTCCCTTATGCGGTTGCTGATACGCTTCTTCTTGCCTGTGGCGGCGTTTACCTCAACGGCTCCTCGCGGGTCATTTTCTGCGTGACTTTCTCACGCGCTTTATACTGTTTTATTTTTCTGTCCCTCCAATCCGCGCCCTTGCAAGGGCGCAATATTCGGCGTTTATCTCAATGCCTATATAATGCCTGTGAAGCTGCTTTGCGGCTGCCCCGTCGTGCCGCTGCCGAAAAAGGGGTCAAGCACAACGCCGCCTTTCGGACAGCCCGCCTTGATACAGGTTTCGGCTAACTTCGGCGGGAACGCGGCGAAATGCCCGCCCTTGTAGGGAACGGTATTGATAAGCCACACGTCCCGCCTGTTCCGCATGGTCGGCATGAGGGCTTCGTCGTAGTAGCTGCCGCTCCTTGCCCGGTTAAGCCCCTGTACTTTCCCCTGTCCGGTACTTCGTCCGCATATTTCTGTCCCGCGCTGCGCCCGGTGCGGTACCGCGCCGCCGTTGTAGGGGCTAACGGCTCGGCTATGGCGGCTGCGTCATAGAAATACTTCTTTGACTTCGTAAGCAGAAAGATATGTTCATAGCAGCGGGTAGGGCGGTCTTTCACGCTCTCCGGCATGGGGTTCTCTTTCTGCCAGATAATATCGCTCCTTAAATACCACCCGTCAGCGCGTAGGCAAAAGCCAAGAGCCACGGAATACCGATTAAGTCCTTTTGCTTGCAGCCCGCCGCCTGTCTTGCGATTGATACGGCTTGACCGTTCCTCCCTCTGGGGTTCTTCGGGTCTGCATGGTAGCCTTTATTCCCTGTGCCGCAGTAGGTGTCCGCGATATTCAGCCAGAAAGTACCGTCGGTACGCAGTACCCGGCGCACTTCGCGGAAAACTTCGGTAAGCCTGTCAATGTACTGCTCCGGCGTGTCCTCCCGCCCAATCTGTGCGTCAAGCCCGTAATCCCTAAGTGCGTAGTAGGGCGGGCTTGTGACGCAACAGTGTACGCTTTCCTCTGGAAGCTCCCGCAAGGCATAGAGCGCGTCCCGGTTGATAATGGTGTCTATGTTCAGCTCTGTCATGCTTCGCCCACTTCCTCCGGCTTCGTCGTCATTACCCGGTAAAGCTCGGTATCTTTCGGGAAGCGGTCTACAAAGGGCAGCACCACGTTCCCGTAGAAGATAAGCCCCTCGCCCGCTTCGGTGTGGGTGACATACTTCATCTGCTGCGGGGAAATGTTTAACTGCTTCGCAAGGATAGCCCGGTCGCCCGCCGCCTGATTGAGCATGAGGACAAAATCAGAGTTTTCAAAGATATTCTCCACTTCGCGGGAAGCAAGCAAATCTTTGACGTTCTGCGTAATGGCTGTGGGTATGCCGCCCCATTTACGGAAACGCTTCCAAATCTCCACGCTGTACGCGGCGGTCTGTTCCTCTTTCAAGAGAAGATGAAATTCGTCCATGTAGTAGCGGGTGGATTTCCTCTCTGCCCGGTTGATAGTGACGCGGTTCCATACCTGGTCTTGCACAATGAGCATACCTAACTTTTTGAGCTGCTTCCCAAGCTGCTTGATGTCAAAGCAGACAAGGCGGTTTGAAAGCTCTACATTCGTCCTGTGGTTAAAGACGTTAAGGCTCCCGGAAACATACAGCTCCAACGCCGACGCGATACGCGCCGCTTCCGGTTCCGGCTGCTTCAAAAGCTCGTCGTAGAGGTCGCCCAAGATAGGCATTTTCTCCGGGTCGGGGTCTGCAAGGAAAGGACGGTACACGTTCCTAACAGCGCGGTCAATGACGGTCTTATCGACGGGCTGCAAGCCCTCCTTGCCGCCTATGACAAGCTCGCAGAGGGAGAGGATAAAGTCGGATTTCAGCGCAAGCGGGCTGTCGTCCTCGGAATAGTTGAGGTTAATATCCATAGGGTTCACATACTGGGGCTTCCCGTCAATGCCCTTGCCCGTAGGCGACAAGCGTATCACTTGCCCGTCAAGCCGCTGCACAAGGGAAAAATACTCTGCTTCCGGGTCGCAGATGATAATGTCGTCGTCCGTAATGAGGAAAGCGTTTGCCATTTCCCGTTTGGCTGCAAAGGATTTCCCGCTTCCCGGCGTCCCCAAGATTAAGCCGTTGGGGTTTTTTAGCTGCTTGCGGTCGCAGAGTATCATGTTGTTAGACAGGGCATTTAAGCCATAGTACAACGCCGCGCCTGTCTGAAAAAGCTCCTGTGTGATAAAGGGGATAAAGATAGCTGTGCTTGACGTGGTAAGCCCCCGCTGTATGGGGATAAGGTTCTCCCCAAGCGGTACAGAGGACATAAGCCCCGCTTCCTGTTGGTAGTCAAGGCGGGTGAGGGCGCAGTTGTTCTTCTGTGCAATGCCCGCCGCCGCGAACACGTCATTTTCCAGTTTCCGCTTCGTATCTGCCATGTTCACCACAAGGAACGTCAAAAGGAACATTCTTTCATTCCGGCTCTGCAAGTCCTGTAAGAGGTTCTTCGCTTCGCTGCCGAATGTGGCAAGGTCGGACGGTATAATATCCATGTCATAGCCGCTGCGTACCGCTTTCTTCTGTTCCTCAATTTTCATTTTGTCAAGGTCGGTAATCTTGCGCTTGATTGTCTTTATGGCTTCGGTCTGGTCGATACTGTGGATATGCAGATTGACGATAACGCCCGTTTCCAAGTCCAGTATGTCGGATAAGATACGGTCGTTTAATTCCGGGGCAAGGATTTCAAGGAATGAAACCGCGCCGATTTTGCGCCCCATGCGGAAGTAACGCCCCTCGCCAAAACGGAAAGAGGACGGGGCGATAAAGTCCTTTGTGGAAAGCCCAGACGGGGCAAGCCATGAAAAATCAAAGGCAAACTGCCCGCTCCGGGTGGAAAATCCCATGCAGCATTTTAAGGCGTTCATAGCCTGTCATGGGGTGGGCAGACACGCCCAAGAGCTTGAAGTTGTTCAGTACGTCCGTTTCGATACGGGCAAGGCGGGATTTCGCCGCGCCCAGACTGTCGGCTTCAATGGCAAAGGTGATATATTTTGCTTTGACAAGCCCGTTGTTGCCTTTTGCAAGCTGGTTTTTGAGCATATCCCGGTATTCGCTGCGGATAGAGTTGAAAGCGTCGTCCTGTGCCGGGATATGGATAGATTTCTCCGCTTCGCCCCGCTGCGTCCCCTGATTGATGAAAGAGAGCTGCACCGAAACGGAAGCGTCAAAGTAGTTGAGGAAGTCGCACCAGTTTTCAAAAATGGCGGTCTTGTCGTCTGCCTGTGCAAGCTGATAGTTAATATCTTCAAAGGCTATGGTCTTTGAGTATTTCCGTTCCGTAACCTTGCAGATACCGTCCGGGTACATCTGGATATAGGGGATTGTCTGCTGCGCGGTGTGCGCTTTCCCGTCGCCCTTTGCCTGTCTGATGATTTCCGCAATCTGTTTCTTTTCGGCGCGGGTGAGCTTGTGGGGCGGGTTAGCCTTTGCAGGCGCGTTTCCCGCCACGCTGTTTCTTCGTGTTTCCTTTTGCAATCGCTGATACCTCCTTTTCAAGTTTTCGCTGCCGTTCAAGGTCAGCATATAGATTTTCAGTCCTGTATGGTCGTTCCTTTGGGGCTATGAATTTCGTCCGTATGATGTTCCTCACCACCACTTCAAGGGGCTGTCCATGCTTCTCATACATGGCAAAGAGGAAACAGGGCAGCATGACCGCAATCATAGCCATAGACGCAAGGCTTGTGCCTGTGCTGTCTTTGAGCAGAAAGAAAAGCGGCAAACCTATAATGAGAGCCGCCGCAAAACATACAATCTGCCGTTTGGTAAGGTTGAACGCTACTTTTGTCTTGACTTTGGATAAGTCTTTGGGTACGGGTACATACGCCAAGTGAAAACCTCCTTTCGTTATGTTTTGTGTTGCTGTAACTTCCCATAGGGGCAATCAAGGCAAAGGTCAATTTCTGCCCTTTGCCCGTCCCTATTCTATGGGGTTTTTCCCGCGTCAAGGTCGGGTAGTATTTTCGCCGCTTTGCTCTGAAAATCTCCACCCTACCCTTGACACGCCGCTAATGCGCGGAGAAAATCGACTTCGCCAGTGCGCCGGATTTGAACAGGGAGAAACAGAGGATAACGGTATAGGCTGCAAGGGAGAATATCGCGCTGTGCAGGTTGTCCGCTATTATCATGTTGTTCACCAATACGGCGTAAATGCCGACGCATATCATTATGAGGAAGCCTTGAAAGCCAAGGGCGAACAGGGATTTTAGGTAGTTGTTTCCTATCTGTCCCCATTCCCGGTTAGTGAATGTTGCAAACGGGATAGGCGATACCGAACAGTAAAGGTAAATCTCTATCATGCGCCCGTAGAGGATAACGGTTATCAGTACGGACATTATCTTCATGCACAAGCTCACAAGGCTTGTTTCCATGACAAGTAAGAGCAGTTCGGGGATTTCCATAGCGTCAAGCCCGCTCTGCATGGAAGCAAGGGCGGCGGCAACATCAATATTTGTGCTGCCGCCGATTACCCCCGCCGCGCCGGAAACAACGTGTTGCGCCATATCGAACACCGCCATAGTGATGTCAAAGGTATGCGTCACAAGGTAGACTGCGACGTAAGCCTTGAATACCCACTTGAAGAACATGGAAGTGTCAACGTCGTGCATATTGTTCTTTTCCGTTACCATGCTGATAAGCTCATAGCATAGGACGTAGGTAATGACAAGCCCCGCAATGGGTACGATTACATTCTCCGATAGCGTCCGTATCATGGAGAAGATACCCGCGTTCCACCCTTGCGGGGTCTGCCCTACCTCTGCGGCGATAGTGCCGACTTTCTCGTTCACGTCCCCGAACATAGTTGACAGATTACCGTTTATGGCTCCTATGAGGATTTCCTTTATCCATTCGTTAATCGCGTCAAGTATGCTCTGCATAAGCCTTTACCCGCGCTTCTTAACCGAACAGGCCGGAAAGCAGCGGTACAAGGGTCATGCCGATAAGGGCAACGCCGCCGCCCGCCATGAGCTGCTTCATGCCCTGGCTTTTCGCGCCCGGATTGTCGTTGCCGTAGCCCTCCATGAGGTTAATCACGCCCCAGATACCAAGGCCAGCTCCAAGAGCGATAACAAGGGTCTGCAAAACGCCTACTGCCGAATTAAAAAATGCCATAAAGTTCTCCTTTCTTGCCGCGTGTGCGGCTGCCCGAAAAAGGGCATAAAAAACGGCGGCCAGTTTTGGTAACTGCCGCGGTCATAAGCCCGCCGGGGTTCGGCGGGTTCCCCACGCCGCCTAAATGTCTGCGGCGCGGCGGTATTCAGTTGTAAGGGCTGCGGCTTCTGCCGCTGTGTGCTGCGCCGGGGGAGTGGGGGCGCGTATCATGTAGCCTGTGTTTACGTTTCTGATAGTGATACCTCCTTTAAGGTTTTTTGCTTTTATGAATGAAAGAAAGAGAGGGTGCGGTTTTCGTCGTAGCAGTCGGCATTGTGGGAATGTGTATAACTGCCTTGCTCATGGAGTTGTGGGAAACGCTGTTTGCAGGACGTGGGAAAGCTGCCCTTTGCTTTTCCATGTGCTGTGAACGGCGTTTCCCATGACGGAATAGGCAGTTATGCACATTTCCATAATGCAAAGGTCTTTTCCCTGTCCTTTTCTTTTACGTTTCCGTATCTTCCGGCAAGTCTGCCGCGTCAATCTCGTAATAGTCAAAGACTTCATCGGGCTTGACGACTGCGGGGCGGCGTCTTAGGTGCTTTTCCATGTCAAAGGCGTTCTTCGGGTCTGCGTCGGACAGGTACTTGTATTTCGGGTGCTTCGTTATGTCGAATTTGTCCGAAAAGAACGGGCGCACTCCGCGTAGCTGCAAGATACATTTCCCTCCGTCCATGACGGCGATTTCGTCCTGTGTCATAAGCTCCTTTCCCAATTTCTGATAGTTCAGCCCGTGGGAAAGCTCCCGCCCTCTGGTTTCGGAAGTGTTGAAGCTGTCTATCGTTTCCTTGCCTAAAATCTCCGATATTTCTTTGAGGGTCGTTTTCTCCTTGCCGCCCAAGAAAAGCGTGGTGTCGCAGTTGCCGACTATGGTATCGGCGTTGTCCTTGTAGATTGCCTTTAGCTGTGACTGGCTCTGCAAGATGATTGACGCGGAGATTTCCCGGCTCCGTATGGTAGCAATGAGCTTTTCAAACTTCGGTATCTGCCCGATATTCGCAAATTCATCAAGCAAGCACCGTACATGGACGGGAAGCCGCCCGCCGTACACATCATCTGCCTTGTCGCATAAGAGGTTGAATAGCTGTGTGTAGAGGATACTCACGACGAAATTAAAAGTGTCGTCGGTGTCGCTGATAATGACGAAAAGGGCGGTCTTTCTGTCGCCTATGGTGTCAAGCTCCATTTCGTCGGTTTCCATAAGCTCGCGCAGCTCCTTAATGTCGAATGGGGCTAACCTCGCGCCGCATGAGATAAGTATGCTTTTCGCCGTTTTGCCCGCCGCAAGTTTGTATTTTTTGTACTGCTTGACCGCGAAATGCTCCGGGTCTTTTTCTTCCAGACGTTCAAACATGAGGTCAACCGGGTTCTGGAAGTCCTCGTCGTCCTCGCGGGCTTCCGACGCATTTATCATTTCAAGCAGCGTCGTAAAGTTCTTTTCCTCGTCCGGGGCTTCGTACCAGATATAGCCGATTAGCGCGGTGTAGTAGAGCTTTTCCGCTTTTACCCAAAAATCCTCGCCGGATTTCTCCCCGTCGCCTTTGGTGTTGGCGATAATGGTATTGACTAACTTCAAAATGTCCTTTTCGCTCCGCAGATAGGCAAAGGGATTGTATTTCATGGATTTTTTGAAGTTAATCGTATTTAGCACTTTGATACGGTATTTGTACCGCTGTAACATTTTCCCGGTTTCCAAAATCAGTGTTCCTTCGGGTCAGTGACGATATACTGACGTGGAAAATCCTTTGACGTACATTGCATGAGCGACGGTTTCACAAAGAACCGGGTCTTGCCGCTGCCGGAACCGCCGATTACAAGGATATTTTTGTTTCTTGCGTATTTCGGCTGCTTCGGGCGGCTGTTCATGGTGAGCCGTTCCGTCTGCGTTAAGGGGATATTGTTCTCAAATACCGGGTCTGTGTACGGCTTTATGTCGTCAGCCCCGCCCCAACGCGCCGAACCGTATTCTGTCCCGCGGCGGTATTTCTTCGCGTTCTTGCCTTTGGTGTAGATAATCAGCCGGACAATGACCGCCCCCGCAATGCCTAAAGCTAAGTCTGCCGGGTGGAAGCTCGGCGCGATACTGGAAAAGGCGGCGGTAAAACCGTCCCCAAGATGTAGCAGCTTTGCGCTTGCGTCCGCGCCGGGGG
>ENA-OQCF01000224-OQCF01000224.1-human-gut-metagenome-genome-assembly--contig:-NODE-224-length-21734-cov-5.744666_pt1 | contig 21734 bp, 16 predicted proteins | sample MGYA00242756_ERZ504573 | MGnify/ENA primary metagenome ERZ504573 (study PRJEB26092, sample SAMD00036240) | human gut metagenome | host: Homo sapiens | study: EMG produced TPA metagenomics assembly of... | reverse complement strand
TTTTTACGGCAAGCTGCCGTTCCCGATTCGTGTAGATAGTTTGTAATATCAAAATCATATTATGCCCGAGCAGCGCATAAAATTGAAAATTGAAAATGGAAAATGAAAAATTGTAAGGGTGTTCATCGGACACCCGCTCGTGTGCAACGCACACCATTGCACGCATTGCGTACAAAATTTGAATACACATTTTTCATCACATAAAAAATATGTGTTTAAACAAATTCTATCATTAAGGCGGGCGCAATGTGTTGCACTTGACACAATGAGCGCCTCTGCAATTAAACAGTTAAATTCATATAAAATAAAAATTGCATCAATGCCGTTTCGGGCATCAATGCAATTCATTTATCTCAACTATCTTCTCGAAAGGTCTGCGGTGGCACACCGCCGACCATAATTTTCCATTTTACATTAACTACTAAATCCGCTCATCATGCCCGTAAGCATTACAACAAGCGGCATTGTTGCAAGTGAAAATACCGTAGTTGCGGCAACGATACTAACCGACAGCTCAACATCCTTGTTGAACTTTGTTGCAAACATAGTTGTTGTTGCGGCGGTAGGGGCTGATGTGGCGATTACGCAAGCCATGGTAATTATGGGTGTGACACGGCACAATGACATTACAACCGCTGTAATCATCGGCAAAGCAATCAGACGGACTGCCGAAGAAAAATATACGCCCTTGTCAGTAAACGCCTTTTTAAAGTCAGCCTGTGAAAGGTAAAAACCGATAATAAGCATCGGGAGCGGAGTGTTCAGAACTGCAAGATATTCAACCGGTTGACTGATTATGTACGGAAGCTTAAAACCTGTAATAAACAGGATAATTGCAAGAAGAACACCGATAAGACCGGGGTTGAGAACAAGCTTTTTGAATGAAAGCTGTTTTTTGTCACCGCTCATTGAAACAAGTCCGTGCGTCCATACAAAAATGTTGAATACGGCAACGAAAATTGAGCCGTAAAACCAACCGTCATCACCGAGAATTGCCTTCTGGAGGGGCAAGGACATAAATGCACAGTTTGAATAGATTGTTGCAAAGCGGATAACAGCCTTACGGCTTTCATCTTTATCATGAAAAATCAGGTTACAGATAAGTATTGACACAGCGAAAATAAGTGCAGAGCAGGCAACGCAAATTATAAGTCCGCTCAAAAGTTCAAACGAGAACTCCCGCTGAAAAGCAGATATCATTACGCAGGGCGTCACAACATACAATACTATATCGGTCATGTGACGGGCGGAAAAATCGGTGATAATTTTCTTCTTACCGCAAATAAAACCGACTGCAATCAAAATGAACAGTACAAGCACCTGTTGTGCAATAATGATGAAATTCTCTCCCATAAATCATTCTTCTCTCTTAAATTAATCGCTATCATTTTAGCACAGTTGCAAGAGGTTTTCAAATGATGATGTGCTTTTTTTCGTTTTTTTTGACAGAAACGACATAGTTCACAAATATGAGTTAATAACATTGTGCATTTCAACTAACAGGAATTTTATTTTTTCGCAAATATGTATTAACCGCCGAATTTTTGTACAGTTTATTGACATTTTTTACTCTGAAATGTATAATATTTACAAAAGATAAAACTTTTATTTCTGCAATATTTTATTACTTTGAAAGAAGGATTTATTATGGCAACAACAAAGAAAACAACTGCAAAAACAGCCCCTGCAAAAACTGCTCCCGTTAAGGAAGAGCCTGTAAAAAAGACTGTTGCAAAGGCTGAGCCTGCTAAGACTGTTGCTGCAGCTGCAAAGAAGGCTGAACCCACAAAGACAGAAAATGTAAAGGTTGAAACTGTTAAGAAAGCAGAACCCGTTAAAAAGGCTCCTGTTAAGAAAGCAGCTCCAAAGAAGGTTGCTCCAAAGAAGCCCGTTCCGGTTGAAACAAAGGTTAATTTCTTCGTAGAATATGCAGGCGCACAGGTTCCTGTTGAAGAAGTAATCAAAAATGTTAAGGCTACATACGGCAAGGATGCAAAGGAAATTTCAATCTATCTCAAGCCCGAAGAAAGCAAGGCATACTTTGTTGCCGACGGCAACGCAGAAGAAATGGATGTATTCTTCTGCTGATTGCAATAGATTTTGAATTTAAAACACAAGCTTTAAAGACCGCTCAAAAGAGCGGTCTTTTGTTGTTTTAAGATGAATGTTGCGAAAAATCGTAGTGCGGATATTATTCGCCCCACGACCAAACAGTTAATTTCATATATAAAAAACGGTCGGGCGACAATGATTTGCATTTTGCAAACTGTCGTCCGACTTTGATTTTTAACTTTCAATTTTCCATACGCTCGGGCAATTTAACCCTCGCACTTGTAAAACTAACTTCTCGAACGGGGAACGGCGGTTCGCCGTATTATCTGTCTTTCAAATCAACATATTCCTTGTTTTCGGAAATGCTCATATATGCAGGACGGATAATCTTACCGCAGTTGATAAGCTCCTCAAGTCTGTGTGCGCTCCAACCCGTAATACGAGCTGTTGCAAAAAGCGGAGTATAAAGCTCACACGGAATATCAAGAAGGCTGTAAAGAAGTCCGCTGTAAAAATCGACATTTGCGGCAACGCCCTTATAGATTTTACGCTTTCTGCCGATAACCTTCGGAGCCAGTCTTTCAACTCTCTCATAAAGATCAAATTCATCATTGTGACCTTCGGCAAACGCAAGCTTTTTAACAGCACCGTGAAGAATCTGCTGACGGGGGTCGGAAATTGTATAAACTGCGTGTCCCATACCGTAGATAAGACCTTTTTTATCAAAAGCCTGCTTGTCAAGGAGCTTCTCAAGATAATCTTCAAGAGCGTCCTCGTCCTCCCAGTCCTTAACATGCTTTTTGAGATCCTCAAACATATAGTAAACCTTAACATTTGCACCGCCGTGCTTAGGACCTTTGAGTGATGCAAGTGCCGCAGCTACTGCCGAGTATGTATCAGTACCCGAAGATGTTACAACATGTGTTGTAAATGTTGAGTTGTTACCGCCGCCGTGTTCCATATGGAGAATGAGCGCCATATCAAGAACCTTTGCCTCAAGCGGAGTATAGTGTCTGTCGGGACGAAGAAGCGACAGAATAACCTCGGCTGTTGACATTGTAGGCTCTGCACGGTGGATATAAAGGCTGTTATCACGCTGATAGTGATTATATGCGTGATAGCCGTAAACCGACAAAAGAGGGAATACGGAGATAAGCTGTATACACTGTCTTAAAACATTGTCGATTGATGTATCGTTAGCGTTCTTATCATAGCAGAAAAGTGTGAGAACACTTCTTGCTATTGAATTCATCATATCGTTACTTGTGGCCTTGAGGATAACATCACGAACAAAGTGCTGAGGAAGGTTCTGTACTGAACGAGAAGCTTCTTAAAATCTTTAAGCTGTTCTTCGTTAGGCATATCGCCAAAGAGAAGAAGATATGTAACCTCTTCAAAACCGAAACGGTCATCCTCAAGAATACCGTCAACGATATCCTTTACATTATAGCCCCTGTAACGAAGCTCACCCTCGCAAGGAACAAGCTTTCCGTCAACAAGCTTATTCTGTGTGATTGTAGAAATATATGTAAGACCTGTGAGAACACCCTTACCGTCAAGGTCACGCAGACCTCTTTTTACATTGTACTTACTGTATAAATCTGTATCAATAACGGAGTTATGCGTCATTTTCTGAGCCAGAGCATGAATCTGCGGTGTAACATCCGAATACTCGCTGTTTGTCAATAAAAACAACTCCTTTTTAAAATTCACAATAAATTTAAACTATATTTTATATTATTATAGCACATTTTTTAAAAAAAAGAAAATGTACAATTCTTGCAGAAGTGTCATAACGATTTTAAACCTTATATGTAGAATTTGCATAATTTTCTGTCTTTTTATTCATCATTATGCAACTTTCGGGATGTTTATTTATAAATGAAGTATAATTTTGACGGATATAAATCTGCAATCCGTCATTTGAGGGTTTAGGGCAGAAAAATACGGAGCAGGAAAAACCTGCTCCGTAAAAAACAACATTATTTTATTACTTGAGATATGCGCCGTTAGTGCCGATCTGACCGTCAATTCCGGTGAAACCGTCTGCACAGCAAACATAAACTCTCATATTAGCCCTACCAACAGAAGATACTGTAAGTGTGCCGTCTGTGACATACTTAACATCGCCTGTAACTGCATCAATGTACTTGCCGTTAGGAAGGTTCTTGAATGTAGCACCGCCTGAGATAGTTACACAAGCAAGGCTGTCTGTAGCGCCTGTGTGTAACGGCGAACGAATGCCATATTACCGTCAACATAAGTCTTGCTTCTTGTATACTGACCCTTCTGAAGTGCAGGAACTGCTCTTCTGATTCTGTTGAGCTGCTGAATATGAACAGCGAGAGGTGCTTCAAGTGTGCTTGCAACAGCACCGCTTGCGTTAGAATATGTACCAAAGTCTGTTGCTGTTACGTCGCCCTCGAGGTAGTCACCGAAGTATGCACGACCTGTTGTTGCAAGAGGTGCGTTAGGACCTACGTCCATAGGAACACCCTTCTGGAACTCAAGCTCAGAACCGTAGTAAAGACACGGAATACCACGGAAAGTAAAGAGTACATCAAGGTTCTCAGCCCATGACTGTGTACCGCCGTCGTAACGGCTGTCCATATCAGGACCGTAGTCGTGAGAATCAACATATGTTACATTCCATGATGAGTCATTGTAGTACGGATCTTCTTCACAAGCACGGGTAAATGCGTTGCTTGCATTTGAGAAGTTCCAATGCATCGGGAAGTCGATTACGCTTGTGCCGTTTGACTTGCTGTAATCAGGTGTGTGATACTTAAGACCGTCAAGATAAACATTATCAGATGTGGGCTGATTTGCTGTACTTGCGTTGCTGTCATAGTGCTTAAGTGTAAGATTAATGTTTGCAGCCTGATCATTTGTAAATGAATCGATGTACTGGCTGTCTGATTCAGCCCATGTATAGAACGGAGCTGAAATTGCAGGAATGTTGTGGTTCCAGAATTCACTTACACGAGTACAAACCTCACCAAAGATGAAGAAGTTTTTACCGCCTGTCTTGAGCCATGACGGGAAGTAATACTGGTTAAGTGTAAGTCTTGAAACGTGCTTTTCAGTATCAAGTCTGAAAGCGTCAACGCCCATGTTGATATAGTTGTTATAACGTCGTTAAGGTAATTAGCAACTGTAGGATTCTCTGTGTTGATATCAACGCAGTCACCGGCAATCTGACCTGTCTGTACAGTCGGGCTTTCCCAGCTGAGGTCTTTGAAGTGGTGATAGTAGTTTTCAGTGTCGTGATTACCGGAGTCAAGCTCCTTAGTATCCTTCATGATATTAAGTCTTGCAGCATACTGATACTTAGGCTCAAGGTCATTGTAGTTCGGGAATGTTTTAGCAAAGTCGCTTCCCTCAATAACCTTCATGCAATCTACAGAAGCAAGATCCTGAATTGAGTCGTATTCCTTTGTAAACATAGGAGCAAGAGTTGCCTCACCGAAGTTACCTGAATGGTTAACTACGATATCCTGAACAATCTTGATGCCCTTTTCATGAGCGGCATCAATAAGATCCTGATATGTAGCGCCGTCGCTCTCATAACGAACATCAACTGTTGAGAAGTCCATTGCGTGGTAGCCGTGGTAATCGTAGCCAGACGCATTTGTTACAACAGGAGTAATCCAGATTGCGCTGAATCCGAGAGCCTTGATGTAGTCAAGCTTGTCGATAAGACCTTTGAAGTCACCACGCCATGCGGGATCGCTGTCGGGGTTGTTTGCCTGTGAGTCGTCCCAGCAATGAACATCGTTACCTGTGTCACCGTCATAGAAACGGGTTGTGATTACAAAATAAATTGTGTCTTCACGCATGTCAACACGGTCAAATTCCTGCATATCTTCAGGATTTTTGCTTGACCATCTCTTATTTTTGTACCACCACTCGCCTGTGTTTCTTGTGAGTTCCGCAGACTGCTTTCCGTTTGTAACAAACATCATATTGATTTTTGTTACATCGTTGAAAGTATACTTGTAGTAGTTGTTTCCCTCGGAAGTCATCTTAACACCGGGGTACTCCGTGCTGATGTTTTTCGGAAGACTGTTCCAATAATAGATTGTGGGCGTGCCTTCCTCACAGTAGTAGTGTACTGTGATTGTGCTTGATGCCGAAGTGTCGTTATCGTCATCTGTATTAGCCGCACTTACGGACATAACAGATACCGTGCAAATTACGCAAATCGACAAAATCAAAGCAAGCAATTTTTTGATTTTTGCCATAGATTTTCCTCCTTTTGTTATACTTTGTACAACATAACATACAATTATATTATAATTTAGACAGTCTCATATATTTTTCTTTTAAAGAATTATTACAACTTTGATGCCGCCAAAGATTAAGCCCTCAATTTGGCTATTATATACAAAAAGGAGCGACAGATTCTGTTTTTTCAACTCTTTTAAAGGGTTATGTCAAATCTGACGCTCCGTTAAATTATATTTTATATTTTCAAGCTTATATTAGGTTCAAACTTTGCGACTATTGCTTTAAAACGAATTTATCAAGTGTGTTTGCAATACCGTCGTTATCGTTTGATTCGCAGATGTAATCGGCAATCTTCTTTACATCGGTTTCGGCATTACCCATTGCAACGCCGAAGCCTGCATAACCTATCATTGTCATATCGTTGTAGTTGTCACCGAAAGCGGCAAGCTCTTCCCTTTTAATCTTGAGTTTATCAAGCAAAAGCGGAAGCATTGAGCCTTTTGTAACACCAAATGGCATAATCTCAAGAAAATAAGGTGCGCTTTTATATACATCGAGCAAGCCGTCATAACGGTCTGCAAGAATTTTCTGATACTTATCAAGCTCATCGGGTTCGCCTGCAAGAAGAATTTTGTTGATATCAAATCTTACAGATGAGATAAAATCGTCAACAACAACCATTTCAGCCTTGATAACGTCCCTTTCAACATAGGTATAGTCATTAACCTTATTATCCGAGATGATTCGCCTGTCATCGTATGTGTTGATTGTAATGTTTGAATCCTTCAAAACATTCACGATGTCGGGAAGATATTCAAGCGGAAACAGCTTGCTCACCATAGTTTCGCCTGTTTCGCAGTTGATAATCCTGCTGCCGTTGAAAGCCATAATAAAACCGCCGAAACGGTCAAGCATAAGGTCTTTTGCTATCGGCATAATTCCTACGGGATGTCTGCCTGACGCAAGAATAATTTTCCTGCCCTGCTTCTGCGCCTCCATAAGAGCATATCTTGTACGGGGAGTAATCTCCTTTTTGGAGTTTGTCAGCGTACCGTCAATGTCAAGCGCTATTAATTTGTAATCCATGAAACCACCCTTAACATATCAATTTCTAAACACAATCAGTATGTTACGGTCAAATTAGACCGTATAAAATATACCACAAATCCCCCAAAAATGCAACTAAAAAGCCGTTTTTATCCCATATAAAAGCTGTTTTCACCATTTTTCCGCTTTATCTTTTTCGCCAACAAAAAACGGACGAAAAGAGAATTTTCCTTTCGTCCGAAATTAAATATATTCAGCTTTTATTTATTCTTCCGATTTTGTATCGTTGTCGGATTCAGTCTTTTGCTGTAATTTTTCCTTCTGCAAACGGTCTATAATTTCGTTGATGTCGCTGTCCTTCAGTGATTTGTCATGTCCCGTAAGTATTCGTATTATAACGACAAGCTCATCAATGAATATCAGCAGCAGCGCCGCAATAAAAATCAGCAGTCCCCACGGAGAGAGGAAAAGGTTGTACAGAGTGTCAATGAATCCGAGCTTGCACACCATAATATAAAGCACATCTTCGGTCGAAATTTCAGGGTCGGGAGCATCGTTTGCAATGCCCTTTGTCTGTAGCTTGTATGTGCCGTCAGCGGTTTTATACGGTGCAACTACAACCTTATGAGTCACGAGAAGTCCCTCGGTCTGCCCACTGCCGCGATAGGTGATAATATCGCCGACCTTGAGGGCGGTCGGATTGTCAACGCACTTTCCGAGAATAACATCGCCGATCATAAGCTCGGGCTGCATACTGCCCGTTGAAACTCGTAGCACGGAATATCCGAAAAGCGAAGGTGTTTTTCCGTTCACCTTTGAACCCATAAACACAATTACGGTCAGCACAAGTATTGCAAGCACTCCCCAGCAAATTATATTTTTAATTATCCGCAAAGTTTTATGCAGCTTTGATTCATGCCTTTTCTTTATTCTATTTTTTGATTTGGGGTGTTCGGTTGTTACAGATGTCACTTCAACCGCATTTTCAACATAGTTTTTTTTATCCATAAATTCCTCCACGGTGTGCCACCGTTCTCAGTTCGTGTAGATTGTTTGCAATGTGCGAAACATATCCGCCCGAGCGTTGTTTTGTGGTTTGCGTAATTATTCGTGGCGGTGTGCCACCGTTCTCAGTTCATGAAGACAGTTTGTCAAATTTAAAACACATTTCGCCCGAATGTAACATTGTAATTGTTCGTACAAACACAAGCTATCCGTTAATTAACATATTTTATATAACGAAAATGCGTATATATTCGTCAAAACTGGCGGATTTTATTCTCTGCTACCGATTATAAATTATAATAAAAAAGGGCTGTAAAAACAACCCTTTTGTAAATTTAAAAATCTAAAATTTTAAAGCGAGATGTAAACATCGTCAAGCGTGTATGTTATTGTTGATGACGAATCATTCTTGATGTACCAATACACCTTTGAAACCGTAGGTCCGTCAGTAGCTTTCGGCTTGATTTCAAGGTTTGTCACAATAGGTGTGTCAATTGAATCTGTGCTTGCAGCTGTAATACTGATTTCCGTGGTTACGGAATAGGTATCTCCATATGCACTGCCCTTAATTGTGGTTGTGAGCTTTGCAGTACCTTTAGCCATAGGGGTAATTACACCTTTTGCATCGACTGTAAACACGCTGTTTGATGATGACGAATAACTTATACTGCTACCTACATAATCTGTTCCTGCAACAAGACCTGCGTTGAATGTTGAGCCAAGAGGAATGCTGATACGGTTGTAACAATTGATAAAGTTAGCACCTTCTTTAGCAAAAGAAGATGTATCACAGTTATGGTTACCGAAAGCCCCTGTATTGGTCTGCAAGGTAAACTTATAGCAGTTATCAACAGGCAAAGTCGGACAATAATCTTTCAATAGCATATACGGTGTAGCATTGGCACCGGTAACAACATCGTTAGCATAAAATTGGACAACTTTTGCAGTTTAGGTACATCAACATACAACACTCGTGTGCTCTGACCGCTGATTGGTGTCATAACAATAGGTTTGCCCTGCCAATTTGGATTTTTGACATCACCTGTTCCATAACGGATTTTGATTGTTGTAGTGGAATCTTTCCAAGAAGATACATTGTTTGTATCAAAATAAAATCTGTATTTTCCGTACGAAGTTTTCGTATATGTACTGCCACTACCGACAATATCATTATAGGATCTATATGTCTTGAGCGGTTTGTTGACGCCGACATAAAGTCCCGAAGCAGATGCCGTACCGCTTGTTTCCAGACCTTTTATAAAAAGCGAAACATTCTGTTCGGCATTGCCCGAGTTAGAAATTTCAGTGCAAAAATATCTTCTCTCACCTGCCTGCAGAGAACCGCCAAAATTAGTAACTGCATTCCCACCGAAAGTAGAGCCGTCATCACCTGACTCAACGGTTTTGATGCTGATATTTTGACCGTTGCTGATTTTGTACTGACCGTTCCAGCTGAGAGAGTTGCCCGATTCCTCACGAGGACGGCTGAACCATGAAAAAGTCGTGGTCACACCGCAAAGCAGACAAAGTACAAGTCCGAGTGCGATTACAATTGCAAATTTTGATTTCTTCATGGTTTCACCTCCGTATAATTAATCTCTTTTTTGTTCGGTTACAGTATATGCTCCATTGCCACCGCCACTTACATAATATGCGTTCACACTATCTTTCAAAGTAATATCAACGGTCTTTTCGTTATCGTTACCGTTGTTGAAGATAACTTTCGTAAAACTCTTATCGATGTCAATGTAGTAAACGTCCTGTTCCATTGTACCATACTTTTCAAGAAATGTCATTTTAACACCTGGATATTCTGCATTTTTACTGCTACTATCATTCCAAGCGTAGCAATGAATTGTGCCATTCCACTTGTAACTATTTGTAAAATACAATCTTCTTGTATTGGCTTTTACAAACTTTGCATAATAATGAATCGAAGAATTTACTGAAATACTGAGTTCGGCATTATCTGCAACCTTATGTATGCAGTCACTGTCGGAATACCAGCCGGCAAACTGATAACCTTCATTGCAAACAGCTGTTGCTGTAACGGTTGTCTGGGCGGGATATGGATTTGTTACGGCACTTGTGTGCACAACACCGCCAACGCTGACTTTACCGCCTGTAAAGCCGTTTGTTTCCTTAGAGCCTGCCGAATTATAGCTTACGGCATCAAGAACAACGGTAAATGTATCAAACGGATATTTTACCCATTCACCTATCGCTTTTCCGTCATTCTGTTTACCGGTAATCTTAAAACAATCTGTATTATCTGACTGAGGCGGTAATGTTAAGTCTTTAGTCTGAGCATCAACACTTCCCCATCTCTTATCTACGTCTACGTCAAATATAGATGTAGCTTTAACCTTTGTAAAGATGATATTTTTCTTAGAAGCCCATGTTCCCGTAATATCAGCACTATAAATATTACCCTCAACTTGTTTCATCTCGAACCATGTGTAAGTGTCTTTATCAACCCACATATATACGGCGAAACTTGATGTATTTGCACCATGGTTATATGTTTTCCAATCATCCGGAACTTGCAGATATACAACACGCTTTTGTTCAACTTCAAATTTAGCATAAACAGTTGTTTTAGTCTTGATAACCGTTGTCAAAGGATTGTTTTTGTAATCGTCTGTATACGGTTGTGTACAGCCAAGGTCTGTGTACCAACCGCTGAACGAATAACCCGGCTTTGGAGTAGCTGTCAGCGCAACACTCTCGCCCCACTTTGCAACAGTAGAAGCTGTGCTTGCGGCTGTTGTGTCGCCTGCCTGAACAGTACCGCCTGCATCGCTGACTGCTCCGTTAAGTACGGCTGAAGCCTTTACCTCAAATTCTTTAAGCTTGAACCTTGCACGTAAAGTAAAGTCATCTTTAATGTTATTACATACATAAATTGCCTCGCTGCTGACGGGAGTATCGCTTGAATCGTTGTACCAACCGTCAAAGTCATAACCCTCGGCAGGCTCTGCAACAAATGTTGCACTTCCGTCATAATCCACCGAAACTGTAACTGCAGTTGACGGTCCGACTTCTTCAGGTGCGGCAAACTTTACCTTACCTACTGAACCATCGTCAACAACTGCGGTGACTGAAAATGACTGCAGCTTAAACAATGCATAGTATTCACAATCGGCATCGACATTTGTAAGAACAAGCTGTTGTTTCGATGCTACTAGAGAGGTTGTACATTCCCTGTCGGAATACCAACCCATAAACTTATAATTTGGCTTTGTATTTGCAACAAGAGTTACGCTATTACCGTTGGTAACCACCGCAGTTGATGTTGCACCTTCCGGCGAATCGCCTGCCATAACAGTACCTGCTGTATCGACAATATTTCCGCCGAACACGGCATTAGCGGTAACTGTGCGAGAGGATACATCCGAAAACTTTGCATACAGAGTCAAATCCTTCTTTATCGCCGCAGTTTGCACTGCCTTTTCTGTGTAATGACAATTGTTAAGAATCTTGTTGTCCGCCTGTGTACTGCATTGCGGATCGGTAAACCAACCCCTAAACTCATAGTTGGCATTTGCTTTAGCCGTGAGTGTGGCAAGCGTACCCCACTCAACAGTTGTCTCTATCTTTGCGGCAGGGGTATCAGCTCCAAGCTGAACCGTACCGCCCGCTTCGTCGATTTTTCCCTCTGTTACTGAATAAACTTTGAGATTAAGATTGATAATCTTGAATTTTGCATACAGAGTACAGTCAGCCTTTATGCTGCTTACTGTGTACGGAGTCGTTTTGTTGACGAGTTTCTGACAGTTTTCGTCCGAATACCAGCCGACAAACTCATAACCCTCGCCTGCATTCGCAACAAAAGTTGCAGAACCGTTGTAGTTTACCTTGACGGTAACGCTTGTATCAGATGCCTCGGATAACGGTGAAGAAAACTGTACTGTGCTGTTTTTCTTATCATTCGGATGATTTGCAACCGCTGTTACCGAGAACTGCTGAATCATAAATTTGGCATAATACAAATGATTTGCCTGAATATTATTAATTGAAAGCGTAAGATCCTGACTTTCCAGTTTTGTGCAATTCTCGTTAGAATACCAACCCATGAAGTCATAGCCCTCTTTTGGAGTGGCTGTTATTGATGTATTCTGCCCCTCAAGGTACGAACCGACAGCATATGCACCGGCTTCGCCGCCTAAAATCTTAACAGTACCACCTGTGCTGTTTTGAACAGCCCCGTCCGAAACAGCTTTTGCCTCAACCTTATACTGTCTTTGGAATTTCGCATAAAACTTATGCTCGGCTGATGTATCATTTGCTGTGTAAGTACCGTTGCTGAGGGTAACGGGAGCTTTAAACTCGGGGTCAGAGTACCAACCGATAAATCTGTATTTGTTACCGTCGGTCGGAGTTGCATTAAGAGTAACGGTTGTACTTTGTAACCTTAACTCTTGTTGCGCCGTCCATACCGCCTGTTACGCTTACTGTGCCCATTGTTGCATTATTATCCTTATCATCCTCACATGTAGAATAAACGGAAACAATAGCAGGAGGTGCCCAGTAGCCTGTGTTTTGTGAAGTAATAACATAGTTCACCGAAGAATTTCTGTTCGGTGCGCTTACGCTGTAATTTTTGCCGTTGTAAGTAAATTTGAATGTAATCGAATGTGCGGCATCGCTGTTAGGATTGGGCAAATATGCAACCCAACCGCTGAGTGACGCATTTTCATTCGGTTCAAAAGTCATTGCTATCGGAGTTGAACTGCCCTGAACATACATATCAACCGCAAGATACTTTCCGTCAACCTGTGTCATCGGCAATGTACTTGAATCTTCACTTGAAAGGAGAATTTTCTGAACCTCTCCCCATGTGCCGTAGCCGTTATTTGACTTATCCTTATATCCGTAGGCTGTGAATGTCTGTGAATCGGCATCAACACCAGCTTGCAGAGTTGTTGTCCATTTTGCAACATAGCTGTTCTGCGGATTTGATGTTACTGTTGATTCACAGCTGTAGAAAGTAACTGTTGCGTTAGGCTTATCTGTATAGTCTGAACCGAGTTTAATAAAATAATTACCGCTCGAATCCTTTGAAAGCTTTTCATACTCGCTTTTGCCATCCTGGTTAATCCAGATTGCACGATTGTTTTTGGTAGCCCAACCCGCACCGAGTGACGGATCGCCCGTTGTTTTATCGTAAAAAGTCAATTCTCCTGCCTGGGGACTCTGAGTGATAAGCTTGAAGTTGTCAATTGTAACAGTCTGTCCGGCATACTTTGTATTTCTGCTGTCATCCTGTAACCACACACGCATTGTAACCTTATGCGGTTTTGAATCTGCCGGAACGGTAAAAAGAGGACTTTCTGCTGTTGAACCCGTGTATGAACCGAAAGATTTTACATTTTCCTGTTTTGTAGTATTCAGGTTTGTACCGGCAACAACCTCTGCCGTGCTGTCGCTCTTACCGCAGACAACCGTATTACTGCCGTCACAAACGAATGAAACACGGAGCTTTTCCTCATCTGCATCAGCATCGTTAACCTTGATTGTTGGAATCTTTTCAAAATAGAATGACGCCTTTGTTCCCTTTGCGGTAACATTGAAAGAAAAATCAATGTAGTTGACATTCTTATCGTTTACAGTAGCCTTTCTGTATGTAGCAGACGCTCGCCGTTTCGCAGTTAAAGTCGGAAAATAAACATCTGTGCCGTTTGCGCTTGTTGCCGAGGCAAGGTGAACATCGCCTGCCTGACGAAAATATTTTGTAAGATCAATTGTCTTTCCGTCATAGCCGTTACCGTAGCCGATATTAGCGTTGGTAAACACATAGTTATCAATTGTACCGTTGTTCAAATCAAGCTTAATGGTTGAAATTGTTTCCACCCAAGCAGAAACCGACACGATAGCGATTGCCAACACTTCAACAAGTGCCACAATGCTTAAAATCAAGCTTTTTCTCTTTTCTTTGCCCGACTTTTTGCCGATTGCAAGCTTTTCTTTAAAATAAGCCGCCAAAAGAGCAAATCTTTCTTTCATTGTGACACCTCCTTTTTATATTTTGCATTATTAATGATACGTTGCGGTATCATCGTTGTTTACTTCATAAGAAACATTGAACGGAGTGGAGAATATATATTCATTCTTTGCCGGAATAAGCAGAGTGTGTGTACCGTTCTTGTTCACAAACTTAAATCCGATAACTCGTGAGCCTCTCGGCGCACTGCAGTTATCAAGTGTACATCTTGCACCGTCAGAATCAAACTGCATCAAATGCTCTGATTTTTTGCCGTCATAATTATAAATTACAGAAGGTTCATAATCTCCGCTTGTAAGATAATTTCTGAGCCACTGTTTACTCTCCGGAATGTTGAGATATACACCCGTAATTATTTCAGGATCTTCGGAAGAGCCCCCTCCGCTTGTTGGAGTTGTGGGTGAAGGTGTTGTTGTTTCAACAGTTGAGCCGCCCGGACTATAATCCAGTATCCGATACAAGGGGAGAGTCTTTCAAAAGTACTGTCGGTTTTACCATAACCGTTACCTCTCTTGGCAGTGTAAACAAGGCTGCGATTACCGTTTACAATTCTGCTTTCCTGTAACGGATACAAATCTTCGTCGTTTTTTATCCAATTTTGTGCCGTCGGGCTCAATTCGCCGTTCACATTATCCTTGGTGTGCCATGAGTTATAGATTATATTATTCGTTGTACTGAATCTGAAAAAGCTTATATCTGTTGTTACATCTTTTGGCAACGCAGCTGTCCATGTGTTATATCCGTCTACCGAACCAAGATATTTCATAACGACAGTTTTCTGAGTTGTATCAGTATCTTTATACTGCATGGTAACTATACAGTCATCTGTTTTAATCCACGGAGTATTTTCGCCCTTATCACCTCTTGTTTTATCAATAAAGGTGATAGCCTCCATATCATTGTAGTTACTTTCGAGTTCAACATCAATTGTAACAGATGCACCTGCATACTTATCATAAACAGACTGATCTTCATACGCACCCTCAAACCATGCTACCAATGTTACATCAAGAGGTTTCTGACCTAAAAGCGTGAACAAGCTTTCGCCTGAATAGAAATAGAAATCAGAAAATGTCTTGCATGATGAAAGCTTCGTAGCAGGAGAGCCGTCCATATTTGTTGAGCTTACTGCATTATAATTTTTAGCATGCTCGTCAATCAGCGCACTTGGATCAATTACAGTAGGAGTTTTACTGCTGTCGGTAATAAACGCAAGTCTTAACGGACAAGGATCATAGACCTTCTGATTGACAGGAACGCCTTTATCGTCACGAATAATCTCGGTTGAGCCGTCAAACTTACCGAGAACAGTTTTACCGTCTGCCGAAACAATTGTAATATTATAACCTTTGATATAAACATTTGTCATATCTGAATCGGCATTAAGCTTAAAATCCTTATATACATATGTTTTATTCCTGTCGCCTGCCGTTCCTTCTCGGAATTTCATGGCAGATGTTGAATCCTTAAAGTTGCCCTCTGACGGGAAGAACATATTCCTTCCGTCAACGCTTGAAGCCTCTTCAAGCTTAAAGCCTTTAACAACAAGGTGGTTTGAAAGATCTTCCTGACCGTCATTGACACGGAGTGCCGCACTTGACTCAAGTGAAAACGGCTGAGAATTAATACTTGCCCTATCTTTTACGGTAAACCATGCCACCGTTGTCACAAGCACAAGAGTAAAAACAAGGAACAATGATACATATGAAATTGCGAGCTTTTTTCTGCCGAGAAGTCTGTTATCGGAAAGTGCAAAAAACGAGTTCTGCATTCTTTCTTTCAGTTTCATACTTCATTGCTCCTTTCCTGATTTTTATTTATTGTTGTACATCGCCCTTTGAGAGAACAAGGTTTGCTTTAAACTTTCCGTTTACAAGGGCAAGTCTTGCCTCTGCGTCTTCGCCGTCAACCCACATATTACAGGTTACCATTCCTGTATATATGCCGTTTTGAGTTGTGTCCCTTTCCAAAGACAAAGTCATAATTTTTTTCTTTTCACCAAGCTCATATGTGTAATCTCCGTTGGATGTAAAGCCGTTGCTGTTTGCAACAAAAACCTGGCTGAGTGGTGAACCGTCGCCAGCGGAAACGAATTTTTTAACCCATCTACCGTCTTTTTCATAATAACCATGCGAATATGATTCGCCCTCACTCTTGTCTGTGTCTACAGAATACTGTGTTGTATCTGAGCTTACATTAAGAAAAATGTTCGGAGCAGGAATCCACAAAAGCTTTGTTTCGTGAGTATTATAATTTGCAACCGAAAACCTTACCGCACCGGTTACGCAATCTCTTGAAATTCCCTTTGAGTCACCGCTTTCACCGAAATCACTCTTATTATCTGCATTTTCACCTGTCAGATTATTTGCATTCGGACTGATTTTAGATTTACTGTCCAGATAAATATCGAACTTGGATTCTGAACGAACATACAGGTCAAAAGAAAGGTAGTGAACCGAACTGTCTGCACGATCCCAATTGTCAACATCAAGAATAGGAGAAGCAACTCCGTTTTCCTGTTTGAGGGGCGGCTTATAAAATGTGTATCCGTCGCTCGAAACCTCAGTCATCTTGATATCATCAATAAACGAATAATTTTTGCTGTTCAATTCAATCGTATTTTTGTACGCTTCTTTATTCGTCGGAGCAGGATCGCCGTGCTTAACAACAGCAATTTCAATACCGTCAGGCGCATGACACTCAATGTTGATGCCGTCGGCATCTGATGACTGTTTATCAGTGAACCACGCCTGAATGCCATAAAAGGCGGCAAGTGCAACAGTGAACAGAACTATTAAATTTTTAGCAATCATTCTGCCCGTTTTTCTGTTGGGCGCAGTAGAATTTTTCATTTTTGCCCCTTATTCTACACTATAGTAAACGGCAACAAATCCGTCAGCCTTCAATGTTTTGTTATGAACAACAGTTGTTTTTTTGCCTGTTGACTCACGAACAATGTTTTCAAAGTTCATTGCAAACGGTCTGTCAACTCCTGAGAATGTTATCACAAGCGGAAGCCTTCCGGCACTTTTCAGCTTTGAACACAAATCCGAAAAAGCGACTTCAAGGTCTGCCTGCTTTTTATAGATTTTGTAAACATCTGCACCGTTACGGGAATATCCTGCAAGCATAACACCCTTTTTGCTTCTGCAAATGCAAAGTGATCTTACAGACTTTTGAGCGTCCATAAGCTCGTCTGCGATTGAAAGCTTGCCGAATTTTGCAAGCTCTTCGGCATATTTAGAAACGACAGCAACACTGCCGAAGCCGTAGTCACGAACGAACAAATCGCCGACATCCTTAATCGACTTGACTTCTTCCTTTGCAAGGCTGATTTTTTCGCCTGCTTTCTTTTCGGCTTTGCGAATTTCAGCCTGAGCCTCTTTTTTAATCTCGGCAACCTTGGCTTTCATACGCTTTTCGCAAGCTTTTTCTGCCTGCTCAACCTTTTTGTCAACCGACTTATAAGCCTTTTTAAGCTCTGACGCATGAGTGGCGTCATTTGCGGCTGATGATTTAAGGTTGGCTTCCTTAATTTCAACAAGCTCATTCCTGTGGGTCTCTTCCTTATCGGCAAGTTCTTTAAGATGCTTTTGCTCTGTTTCATTTGCCTTTGCCGCAAAATCCGCATTCAGCTTTGCTACATAAGTGTTATGTTCAGCCTCTGCATCGTTGAATTTATGGTTAAGCGATTCAACCTCTGCCGAATGAGCATCGTTCATCTGCTGTTTTTCTTCAGCAAAATCAGCATTCATTTTGTTGACTGTTTCCTTATGCTGAATGCGTTCGGTTTGGAGAGTATCAGTGAGCTTCTCATTTTTGTCAGACAAATCGGTAATCTTACGAGCGTCCTCTTCAATCTGCGCATGACATTTTTCAAGGTTTTCCGTAAGAGCCGTAATCTTTGCAAGCTGTTCGGCAACCTGAGTTTCAAGCTCTGCAATATGAGCTTTCTGCTCGGCGATAACAGTTTCCTGCTCTTTCACCTTTGTCTGCAAACGAGCATTCTCCTGCACAAGCACGAGAATTCTGTCATTTAATTCTACTATTTTTTTTATTGAGTGTGTCAATAGTCTGATTGAGTTCATCAATCGTTTTATTCAACTCTTCAATAGTATCTTTTAACTGCTGATTTTCTTCCTCAAGCTCGGCAATTCTCTTTTCTGCCTCCATCAACTTGAGTTTTGTCTGCTGGAGTTCAGCCTTAACCTCTTCAAGTCGGTCTTCAAGAGCAGAAACCTTACCTCTGAGTGTGAGAATCTGCTGTTCTTTCTGATCGATTATAACCTTTAAATTTTTGATTTCACTTGTAAGGTCAAGAATTTTCTTTTCACGGTCACGGATTTCACGAAGGCGGATTTCCATTTCCTCTTTACGAACAGCCTCAAGCTGTGCCTTCATAACCGCCTCACGGGTTTTTTGAGGTTTTGCCGCCTCCTCAGCAAGACGGGCGTTTTCTGCGTCGTACTGTTCCTTGAGAATTACACGAAGTCCGGGGTTGGTTGCTATAGACATCATAAAATGCTCAAAGCCCATTGCAAAATAAACATCCTGCTGAACCGTGTCCGTCATCTTACCGTCATAATCCTCGGTAACAACCTCAAAGCCCTTGCGCTTGTAGCTGTCAAGGAAGTTCCACAGTTCAATAGCCTTTTTGAAGTTAGGGTTCTTCTTGAGAAGGTTGGTCTGCGTAAGCGGCGGGTGAACCTCAGGCTCATTTGCGATTTCCTTCATCAACTGAGTGTTCAAAAACTCATTGAGTGTTGTTCTGATTTTTCTGATTCGGTCAAAGTCCGAAAGCTGTGTAACATCAAGAACATCAAGGTCATCGGCAAGAGTTTCATGCGATTCATTTATATAGTTAAGATTAAAATCTACTTTTTTCTCGTTAAAATTAATGTGACGAACCATTGAAATATCGTTATAACTGTCGTTCGGCACATCCTTCATCTTTGAATACTTGTCATCAACAAAGTGAAGCGCTTTGCGAATGAGCGTCATAAGAACACGGTTTTCGTAAATTGCAAAGCTCTCTTCACGCTCAATTGTGAGGATTTTATTGGGTGTTACCATATCACCCTCAACCTTGGCAATGAAGTTAGTATGCTGCGAAAGGTGTTTAACCGACTCGGGGCCAATCTTTTTTGCAAGCTCAACTCTAACAACATTGTCAACCTGCTTAATAAAACGGCGCTGTTCGTCTATTGCTTTCTGAATGTACGGAAGTGTTTCCTCAATAGCAACAACCCATTCCATGTCTATAACCTTTTCGTTGGTCTTACCGTCGAGTCTGTCCTCGCCCTTGTCGCCGTCTTTAAGGCCTTCCATTATGTAGTTGTAAGTAAAATCATTTTTCAGAATATCCTGCATATTCATATATGCTCTGAAATATTTACTAAAATCAGCCATTGATTTTTCTCCAATCAGATAGTTTACCGTTTATAAAAGGCGCAAAGTCCTTTCACCAAGCAAAGGGCGAACAGAGTTCGCCCTGAATTGCTAAAATTATACAAGCTTTTTAAGCATACGGAGATAATCCTTGCTTTCGTTCATGTTTTCTTCACCGAAAAGCTCGTCAATATACGCACAAAGGCCGTCAATCTCGTCACGGATGTATGAAAGGTTAAGTGACTCAAATTTTCTGAATACTTTACGGGCAAGAACATAATCAAGACCGTCAAGCTCGGTTCCGCCTGTACCGACATAGGCAGGAACAAAGTCACGAAGCTGTTTAACAATACGGTTACCGAAAGCTATACGGAAATGCTCAATAACATAATCGTCAAGGAGAGTAATCTTCTTGATGTTTTCTTCGGAAACAACAAATTGAACCTTAGCGGCATTGAGGATGTACTCAAAATGTTTGTATGAAATGTAAACAGGATCTGTGAGAGGTGCGTCAAAAGGAACACCCTTTGTGTCAATGTTAATCGGCATAGCACGGTCGTAAACCTTATCGGTAATGGCAAAGGTCGAGTCATCGTTATTGGCAGTACCGATGTACCACATATTCGGCGGGATTCTGAGCTGACCGTTTACAATATGCTTAGGGTCGCTCGGCCATGAGTTCGGGATAATATCAACAACCCACTCGTCTCTTGATGGCATTTCAAGAATTGAAAGCATTTCTGCAAAGTAATACTCAACTCTTGCGATGTTCATTTCATCAAGGATTACGGCGTAGATGTTATCATTGTAGGAAGCCTCGTACATTGCACGGAGAAGCTCTGTTTCGTTAAACTTCTTAGTAAATTCGTTGAAGTAACCGAAAAGCTCTGTTCTGTCACGCCATGACGGCTGAACAGATGCAACGATGGACGGGTTGTTTACAAACTTACCGAATGCATATGCAAGTGAAGTTTTACCTGTACCGGAAATACCCTGAAGGATAATAAGTCTTGTTGATGCGAATGACGCAACAAAAAGTCTGATAAGCTTAATATCGTAGTAAAGACCAAGCTGTGAACAAGCAAAGAGTCTGAAACGCTCACAGAACTCGGGAAGTGTGATATCGTTGTCATAAACCGGCGGAACATAATCTGCCCAAAGCTGGTCGATTTCCGTAAGCTTGTAGAAACGGCTTTCGCCTGTGTCCTCTTCTTCGCCGTTGTTGAGCGACTCGATTTCTTCGCCTGTAAGCTCTGAAATCTCGTTGGGGTTAAGACCAATCTGTGAAACCTTCATAGAGAGAATCTTATCCTTTTCAAGGTTGAGTCTCATAACCTCTTTGTTGAGTGCCTGAACCTCTTTAACAAGAGAATCTGTATCTTTTCTTCTTCTGTGCGAACGAATAAACTTTTTTACAGCGACGACAATAAGCCATACGCAAAGTGCAAGCACAGCAACCAGAAGCACAATGGCAATAATTGCAATTACCCATGCGAGGCCGCCAAGCTCCGTGTATAGGCATTAATAATGTTTACATAAGCGGAAAAATCAAAGGCATTGCCTACTCCGCCAAATAACCCGGTGATTATTGACCATAATGAGCCAAAAAACTGACCGAGAAATTCAAAAAGAAATTTAAATACTGTATCCACGGTACTTCGTCTCCTTAAAAAAATCTACTCTCATCTTCTTTAGGCGAAATTTCATCGCCTTATGTTGTGGCAATCAGCGACTGCCGTTCTTTCCGACGGAAACGGTTTTGTGTTAATCTGTTGTTTTTGTATTATCAGAAAATCAGTATTTCAGATAAAAAACACGGTTCACCGTTATAAATTAACTGATAATTTCTGTTGTGTTTTTACTGTGAGCTGTAACTGTATTTCTTTCTCAGCTCTGAGACTGAGAAAGAAATATAACCGTTACGATAAACGCTATTAGTGCGTTTAGGGACAAATTTGTCATAACTTAATCGGAATTATCAGCGGAATTATTGCCGTCAGCAGGTGTT
>ENA-OQCF01000222-OQCF01000222.1-human-gut-metagenome-genome-assembly--contig:-NODE-222-length-21805-cov-7.387951_pt1 | contig 21805 bp, 13 predicted proteins | sample MGYA00242756_ERZ504573 | MGnify/ENA primary metagenome ERZ504573 (study PRJEB26092, sample SAMD00036240) | human gut metagenome | host: Homo sapiens | study: EMG produced TPA metagenomics assembly of... | reverse complement strand
TTGCCGCTTGGAAGAAAACTGGATTCCAATCAAGCGGGCATTGACTACCACATCGACAGCTATTTTTGTTCCATTTACGACGCAGGAACTGTTTATGGGTGGGAATCTATCTATTATGGGTTAAATGCCCTGTCTAATAACTTAATCATGGCAGATCGGAAAAAGCTGAAAAATCCCAATGGTCTGATACTTGGTACTCCTGGATCTGGTAAATCCTTTGCGGCAAAAAGAGAGATTACCAATGTATTTATTGTCACAAAAGACGACATTATCATCTGTGATCCGGAGGGTGAATATTTTCCGTTAGTCCGGGCATTTAACGGGCAGGTTATCCGTATTTCTCCGACCAGTCATGATTACATCAATCCAATGGATATTAACATCAATTATGCGGATGATGACGATCCGCTATCGTTGAAATCAGATTTTATCCTTTCGCTTTGTGACTGGTAGTAGGAGGAAAAAACGGTCTGGAACCAGTGGAAAAAACAATCATTGACCGATGTGTGCGTCTGGTATATCAGGACTATCTTTCAGAACCGGTTCCGGAGAAAATGCCAATCCTGGAAGATCTATATAATCTGCTTCGCAAACAGGAAGAGGCTGAGTCGCAGCGGCTGGCAACGGCACTGGAAATCTATGTAAATGGTTCCCTGAAGGTGTTTAATCACCGTACAAATGTAGAGTTGAACAATCGTCTGGTATGTTTCGATATTAAAGACCTTGGTAAACAGCTTAAAAAACTTGGTATGTTGATTGTTCAGGATCAGGTTTGGAACAGGGTAACAGTCAACCGTTCTGCTCATAGGTCTACCAGATATTACATTGATGAGTTCCATTTGTTGCTGAAAGAAGAACAGACAGCAGCATACAGTGTAGAAATCTGGAAAAGATTCCGTAAGTGGGGCGGTATCCCGACTGGTATCACGCAGAACGTAAAAGACCTGCTTGCTTCAAGGGAAATCGAGAATATCTTTGAAAACTTAGATTTTATCCTGATGCTCAACCAGGCATCCGGTGACAGGCAGATTCTGGCAAAACAGCTTAATATTTCAACACACCAGCTTTCCTATGTAACAAACAGTGGAGAGGGAGAAGGGCTGATTTTTTATGGAAATACGATTATTCCATTTAAGGACAGATTCGATAATACCCTTATGCTTTATGCGTTAATGTCATCGAAACCGGAAGATGTAGAGAAGCGTGAAAAACTCGGAATCAAAGGCAGAGATGATAGTTAAAGGGGCAATGGCAGAGCATGAGAAAATGGGTGGCAGGATTATTACTTTCTATATCCGTTATATTGCTTACGATCAGTCTGTATTTCCTGATGGGATTTTTTGTGCAGGAAAGACAGGATAACCAGTTACAGCAAGAGTTACAGGAACTTATGCAGAAAAAAGAGGATGAACCAGAAGAAGATGCCTCCGGCGATTCTTTGATAGAGGTAGATGCTGGAATTTTGGCATTGCATGAAGAAAATCCAGATTGTATTGGCTGGCTGACCATTGATGGGACGAGAATAGATTATCCGGTCATGTACCGTCCGGAGATAAAAATTATTATCTGCATCGGGATTTTAACGGGGAATATTCTGCAAATGGCTGTTTATTTCTGGCAGAGGAATGTGTACCAGGAAATTCGGACAATCTGATCATATATGGACATCACATGAACAGTGGAAAGATGTTTGCTGACCTTGAAAAATATAAGGACGAAGGATTTTACGAAGAACATCCGACAATCCTGTTCCGCACGATATGGGGAAATGAACAGTATCAGATATTTGCAGCATTTACAACACCCGTTTATACAGGGAATGATTTTGATTATTACAGTTTTATCAAAGCGGGAACAGTGGAGGATTATAAAAAATTTGTTGCTTCCGTTAAGGAAAAATCACTTTATCAGACAGGAACAACAGCAAAATACAGAGATAAGTTACTTACACTGTCTACTTGTGAGTATTCCCAGAAAAATGGGCGTATGGTACTGGTTGCAAAGAAAAATAACGGAAAATTACCATAGATCAGGAGATGATGACCATGCAGGAGCATGAATATAAAGCAAGGGACAAGACTGTCCAGAAGATGAGCCGGGATGGACTCCGGGAAAAAAATCTCCGCAGTAAAAAGGAAAAGCGGATTACCGGGCGTGAGGCAGATGAGAAGAAAATAGCCGGACACAGGGAACAGGAGCTGGACTTTGGAAAGGTCAGAAAAACTCATACTGCAGAAGAAACAGTTGAGGGAGTGAAAGAAGGAAAACACAGACTGCAGTCCAGACACGCTTTTCTGGAACAGGAAGAACTTGCGGAAGCGGAAGAAATGGAAAACTCAGAAATGAGTGATGATAAAGCAGGCGGGGAGAAATCTCCGTCTGTTTCACGTTCCAGACTTCGTAAAGAGAGTATCCGGGGACATCCGGGACGTGATGCTGAAACATCGGAACCGGACAGGCAGAGCCGAAAGAAAAAGATGGTCGTAGCTTATGCAGCGAAAGAGCAGAAACGCTGCCATGAAAAGTCAGAAGTTGATGAAAAATCAATGGAAGATTTTCGGGAAGAGATTAAAGGAAAGACGAAAAGGGAACAGACGCTAAAAGAACAGACGCTAAAAGAACAGAAAAAATCAAAATCCCGTCTTTCCTTTGAAGATGAAAGTAAAGGTATGATTCCCGGTAGCGGAATGGCAAGAAAGGGGGCAAACGTTGTTTCAGAAACGGTATCTGCCTATGGTCAGAAAAAAATCAGAGAGGATACCGATGATAATGCTGCTCTTGATGCAGCAGATCAGATGGAATTTGCGGGAGAAAGCCTTGCAAGAAAGTCAATTTACGTTCGGGAACGGTTGAAAGAAAACCGACAGAGAAATAATCGGTTGAGGGAAACCGTTTTGGAAGAAACAGAAAAATCTCGCCTACAGTTTAGCACCAGTGCTTCCAATGAAGCAAAAAAGGCGGTTCAGAAAGAAGCAGAACAGAAGAAACAGTCTGCATTAAAGAAATTATTGCAGAAAAAGCGTTACCAGAAGCAGTATCAGGCTGCGAAACAGGGAAAAGCTGTGAAAGACGCAGTGCTTGTAAACGCACAGCGATTTACGGAAAAAGCCAAAGCTGCGGTCAAGGAGCTTGTGGCACAGAACAGAAATATCCTCCTGTCCATAGGAGTTCTGGTGCTGCTGTTTGCGTTAATGGCAACGAGCCTGTCAAGCTGTGCTGCGTTATTCCAGGGCAGTTCCAATGCTATTATTTCTACCAGTTATTCCAGTGAGGATGAGGATATTTATGCTGCGGAAAATGCTTATGTGGCATTGGAAAATGCACTGAATGAGCAGATCAATCAGATGAAAGCAAACCATTCCGACTATGATGAGTTCCAGTTCCAGATTGATGAGATCGGACACAATCCGTATCAGCTTATTTCTTATCTGACAGTCAAGTATGGCGGTTTTACCTATGCTGAGGTTGCAGACGAGATTCAGGAGATTTTCAGAGAGCAGTATGGCTTATATACAGATTCGACAAGAGAAACTGTAACAGAAAAGAAAACAGTCAGGGTTGGAGAATCACTGGGACAGGTTGTGACCAGTGGATATTGCAACTGTCCGATCTGCTGCGGGCAGTGGAGTGGAGGCCCGACTGCAAGTGGAGCATATCCACAGGCAAATCACACGATTGCGGTGGATGCTTCCAATCCATTTGTGCCAATGGGAACCCATGTTGTTATGAATGGAGTGGAATATGTAGTAGAAGATACAGGAGCATTTGCAAGATATGGTGTTCAGTTTGATGTATTTTACAGCGATCACGCTTCTGCATCAGCACATGGACATCAGACCTGGGAAGCATACATAGCAGACAGTAATGGAAGCCAGGAGGTGGAAGTAACTACAACAAGAGAAGTAAACCGGCTGGACGTAACACTTACGAACCATAACCTGGATGCAGTTTTAAGAAACCGTATGACAGATAAGGAACAGGAGCAGTATGACGCTTACAATAAATACTATGGAAATCGTGATTATCTGTTTGACCTTAATACAATTCCGACAGGCGGGGCAGGTTTTGGATATGATATTCCGGCAGAAGCACTTTCTGATCCGCAGTTTGCCAAGATGATCAGGGAAGCGGAAAAATATCTGGGTTATCCGTATGTATGGGGTGGTGCATCGCCATCTACCAGTTTTGATTGCTCTGGTTTTGTATGCTGGGTAATCAATAATTGTGGAAATGGATGGAACGTGGGAAGAACAACAGCGGACGGACTTCGTTCTTATTGTTCCTATGTATCTCCATCGGATGCAAAGCCGGGCGATCTGATCTTTTTCCAGGGAACTTATGATACGCCGGGAGCGAGCCATGTTGGAATTTATGTAGGAAATAACATGATGATTCATTGCGGGAATCCGATTCAGTATACAAGCATTGCAAGTTCTTACTGGCAGCAACATTTTATGGCATTTGGCAGACTTCACTAGAAGGGAGTAAATAAGAGATGAATATGCGGTTAAAAAAGGTTCTGGATGACATTCAGAAAACTGAAAACAAGATTCTGGAACTGCAGGAGCATGTAAGGCAACTGAGAATCCAGAAAAAACAGATGGAAGATGCAGAAATCATTAAGGCAATCCGTTCCATGAAGATGGACAGCCGAAAGATGCTGACTTTTCTGGACGGGATTCAGAATGGAACAGTTACCATGCAGTTTGATGAAGAGGGCAATCTTTCTATGGATAGTTCTGAAACAGGTATAAAGAAAGAAAATATGGACAGAGAAATGTCAACCGGACTGATAGAAGAAAGAGAGGATTTGGAAGATGAAGAATAAAGTAATGAAAAATATTTTGATGATTATGTTGTCATCAACAATACTGATGGGTTCTGCCAGTGTGACCGCTTTTGCACAGGCAAATGAAAACGCAGAGCAGGCTGAAACTGCGGAACAGGTGATAAAAGAACAGCCGGCGGAGCAGCCTGCCGCAGAGGGAACACCGTTTTCCACATCGGGAAACGGACAGCTTGTGGATGATAAGGAGAATGACAGTTCCAAGCAGTTTCTGACGGTACAGACAAAGAATGGAAACACCTTTTATATGGTCATTGACCGTTCCGGTACTTCCGAAAACGTGTACATGATGTCACTGGTAGATGAAAATGATCTGGCAGAGTTCTTAGGCGAAAACGAGGAAATCGAGAAAAAAGAGGAACCAGCAGTTGTTCTTCCGGAAACGACTGCAGCACCAGAACCAGAAACTACCGTACAGCCAGAAACAGAAGTAAAACCGGAATCCGGTGGTAATAAAATGTTTGGCTCTGCGATCCTGGGCGGCGGTATTGTACTGGTATTCGGTGGTTTAGCTGCTTTTGCTTTAAGTAAATTCCGAAAGAAAAAAGAGGACGGTATTGCAGAGGAAGGTCTGGAATTTGCTGATGACAGTTACATCAATGAAGATGAAGAAAATGCGGAAGATCAGCAGAAATAACAAAAAAAGCATAAGGTATGGAGAAAGGGCGGTTCTTTATGGACTGCCTTTTTGACAGGAACAGGAGGAAAACATGGCGAAATTTTTAGTGATCGCAGAGAAACCGAGCGTGGCACAGAGCCTTGCAAAAAATTTATCTGCTTATCAGAGAAAGGACGGGTATCTGGAGGGGAACAGTTGCATCGTCAGTTGGTGCCTGGGGCATCTGGCAGAGTATGTCCCACCGGAAATCTATGATGAAAAATATGCAAAATGGCAGTTTGAGGATTTACCGATTATTCCGGAAGTATGGAAAATTCAGGTATCAGAGGATAAAAAGAAGCAATTTGATGTGATATGCAGCCTGATGAACCGGGCAGATGTAGCATATCTGGTGAATGGCTGTGATGCCGGAAGAGAAGGAGAACTGATTTTTAAAAGAGTTTATGATCTGGCAGGCTGTCAGAAACCAGTGAAGCGTCTGTGGATCAGCTCAATGGAAGATGAAGCCATTCAGAAAGGATTTCAGTCCCTAACTGACGGGAGAGAATATGCAGGGCTTTGTAATGCTGCGGTATGCAGGGCACAGGCGGACTGGCTGATCGGAATGAACGCAACGAGAGCTTACACAACCAGATATTTTAAACGTCTGGTAGTTGGCAGAGTGCAGACACCAACGCTTGCTATGCTGACGGAAAGAAAAGAGAAAATTGAGCATTTCAAGAAAGAAGCCTATTATAAGGTTTCCCTGTCAGATGGAAGACTTGCGGTAATTTCAGAAAATATTCAGTCTGAAACAGAAGCGGAAGAATTAAGAAAACTCTGTGATGGGACAGAAGCTGTTGTGACCAGAGTGAAAAGAGAACAGAAAAAGACTTCTCCGCCCAAACTTTATGACCTGACCAGTCTGCAGAGGGAAGCAAACCGATTTTTCGGATACACTGCACAGAAAACATTGGATATGCTGCAGGAACTGTATGAAGAAAAGATGGTTACTTATCCGAGAACAGACAGTCAGTATGTAACCGAGGATATGAAAGAAACGGTAAAAATGCTTGACGAAGGCATGACAGATTTTCTTCCGTTTCTGGAATCTGGACAGATTAGGGGAAACATAGATCGTGTGGTTAATAATGCAAAGGTATCTGATCATCATGCAATCCTACCGACAAAAGAAGCAATGGAAAAAGGCATGGGAGGACTTTCCGGTGGAAAGAAAAATCTGCTGATGCTGATCGGACAGCAGCTTGTTCAGGCAACAGGGGAAGAGTACCTTTATGAGCAGACAGAAATTTCCGTACAGTGCAAAGAACATGAATTTACTGCAAAAGGAAAGCTGCCTGTGCAGATGGGCTTCAAAGAAGTGGAAGAAGCCTTTCGGAAATACTGTGTAAAGGATAAGAAATCTGATGAACCGGATAATAAGACAGAACTTCCAGAAGGATATGAGGAAGGAATGACTCTTGCCTCTGTGAAAGCAGAGAAGAGTACACATTACACTTCTCCGCCGAAGATGTTTACCGAAGATACTCTGCTTGCTGCAATGGAAACAGCGGGAAATAAGGAATTTGATTCTGAAACAGAGAAAAAGGGATTGGGGACACCGGCAACCAGAGCCAATATTATTGAGAAGCTGGTATCTTCCGGGTATGCAGAACGTAAAGGAAAACAGATTTTTCCTACGGTGGCAGGCTGTGAGCTGATTCATGTAATGCCGGAGAATCTGAAATCCGCAAGTCTGACAGCAGAATGGGAGAATCAGCTTCTGATGATGGAAAAGGGAAAAATCCACGATGATGAATTTATGGATGGGATTGTATCTATGATTACCGATGTTCTTTCAGTATGCAGGGCGATTCCAGAAGAAGAACGGAATCGTTTTCAGACTGCAAGGGAAGTAATTGGGAAATGCCCGGTATGCGGTTCCGATGTATATGAGGGTAAGACCAATTATTATTGTTCTGACAGAAGTTGTCCGTTTGCTTTATGGAAGTCAAATAGGTTTCTGGAAAGCATGAAAAAATCAATGGATAAAAAGATGGCAGTGGAGCTTCTGAAAAAGGGACGTACCCATGTAAAAGGACTGTATTCCAAGAAAAAGGACAGCAAATTTGATGCTGATCTTGTACTTGGGGTAGAAGATGGAAAAGCCAGATTCAGTCTGGAATTTCCTAAAAAGAAAAAATAAAGCACAGTCAGAAGGAGGAATAGGTTATGGCTCGTTTAGATGAGATACGTGGACTTGCAGAATATCATGCAGCCCATATCAGCAGTTCACCAAGGGACTGGATGAATTATCTGGATACCGCAGCCAGGTTATACAGGTATCCATTTATGGATCAGCTTTTGATCCACGCACAGCGTCCAAAAGCAACTGCCTGTGCTTCGCTGGAATTATGGAATGAAAAAATGCTGCGGTGGGTAAACCGAGGAGCAAAGGGAATTGCTCTTTTGGATGAAACCATGCAGAAAACAAGACTCCGATATGTATTTGATATTCAGGATACTCATAAGGTAAAAGGTGGAAGAACCCCTTACCTGTGGCGGTTGCAGGAGAAGCAACAGGAGGAGTTATTAAACCATTTAGAAGAAGTTTATGGACTGGAAGCTAAAGATACAGGAAGTCTTTCTGATGCACTGATGGCAACAGCGAAGTATATGGTAGAAGAAAATCTGGATGAATACCTGGATGGCTTGACATATGTGACGGAAGGAACATACCTGGAGGAGCTGGAAGAAGATACCATACGCAGCGAATTTCGCAGTCTGTTGACAGACAGCATTTATTATACGCTGGCTTCCAGATGCGGACTTGATCCGCTGGAACGGCAGGAAGAAATGGACTTCGTACATATCACAGACTATAACAGTTTATCGGTGCTGACATTTATTGGAAATGCGACGAGCATGGCCAGTGAGTCTGTGCTAGTGGATATTGGAAGATTTGTACACCGTATTTCATTAGAAGAAATGAAAAAGGGTATTGAAAATTCGGAGGAAAGGAATTATAATAAATTTAACACGTTAATTCGTGAAAGTGAAGAAAACAACAACAGAATCATAGAAAACGAATATTCACAGGAAGATGAAGGAGGAAATGAGCATGGAACTGACATATCATCGCAAAGGGGATTATCTGTTTCCGAATCTGACAATCCAGGAGACAGAGGTACAGATCGGGAAATACGGAATGCTGCGGAGGACATTTCTGAAGGAACACAAGAACAGCCTGTATCAGAGCCTGTTACTGACTGGGAAACTGAACAGCCATCTGGAAGAGATCGAGAAAACAGCACAGAAGAGATTGGAAGTACAGATAGCGAAACTGTTGGAGAAGAATCCGGCACCATCGAAAGAGGAGAACCCGATGGCGTGGACAGCACATATGAACAGTCTGACGGCAACAGCGGAAGAGAGCATCTTGACGGAATTGGTGTACAGCTAATTGAAGACACAAGTGAAGATCAGTTAAGTAAAGCAGAGGAAGAAATTGCCTCTGCTTTATCTTTGCCCGAACTTCCATCTGTAAATGAACAGAAAAGGGAAATCGAAAACAGAATAGCTTCCCTCTATGCTGGGGAGATTGCCATTCCAAGTGAGGTGGTCGATGAGGTTTTAAGAACCGGAGGAAACCGAAGCAAGAGCCAGCTTCGTATTATCTATAATTTTATGAGTGAGCAGACACCGGAAGAATATACGGAGTTTGTGAAGCGGGAGTATGGAATTGGTGGAAAAGGCTTTGAAATCAATGATATGGAATATTCTGTCTGGTTTGACGAAAACGGATTGCAGATTGCACTAGGGCATACCGTTACCGATCAGATTCTGGATAAAGCGTTTTTGTCCTGGAAAGATGTGAGTGGCCGTATCCATCAGCTTTTGAAACAAGGCGAGTATGCACCGCAGTCCGTACTTGATGTTGCAAGGAAAAATGCGATAAAGGAACATGCCCAGGCACTTGCTTATATGAAAGCGGATATGGCAGAGGGTGTAGCAGAACTTGTCTTTGATGAAGAGGATTTACCACATCTTCACAGTATTTATCCGGAAATTACTGATTATCTGGAAGAGAAACTAACAGATCGCAGTGGCTGGCAGATCTGATCGAGCGTCTGGAAGGACTGGCAATGGCTTATGAGGAAGATAAAAGCATTATGCGGTTCCGCACCTATAATCCAATCAGAATATCCGGTCAGTTTCAGAAATTTGCTGCAGAAGTAATTCCATACAATGCCAGAGATGAATTCGCATGGCAGCAACATAAGGTATTTATTACTCAAGACGAAATAGATGCTTTTCTTGCCGGTGGAGGTCCGTATTCGGATGGAAGGCTTTCTACCTATTCTTTTTATCTTCTGAATGAAGATGATAAGGCAAGGACAGATTTTATCAAGGAAAAATATGGGATAGGCGGTCAGAGCCATGCTTTATGTGGAGCAGACAATTCACATGCAGATTATGATGGGAAAGGTTTGAAGCTGGAGAGAGGGGACTATGGGAATCCAGATACTTCGGTGTTGCTGCCCTGGGCAAAAGTTGCAAAAAGAATCGGCTATCTGATTGATAACCAGCAGTTCTTACGTTCCGCAGATTATTCCCGTATGCCGGAATATGAGAGGGAACGGATTGCAGGAAAAGTGATCAGTTTTTATGCAAGGCTGCCAGAAGAAATCGAGCGCCCGTTCAAGCAGGATTTCTTTAATGAAGAAGCAAGAAAAGAACTTCCTGTTATGCTGAATGATTCGGAGCAGTCGCAGAAATTGTTACAGGCGATGGATGATGCCCTGGCGATGCTGCCATTGGATTTTGAAGCAGTAAATGAAACTTATGAGAAGAAATTACAGCTTTTGACGGAAGTACATCAGTATGTGGAAGGCAGCTATACGATTTTCCCGGCACAGGAAGTACCAGATCAGGTAGATGGTTTAAATGGATACCAGATGTCTTTATTTGATATTGTGAGTGCTTCCGAACCAGAAGAAAATACAGAAGAACCAGAAGTGGAAGAATCGTCTGCAGAAATGGAGGAGGTACAAAAAGGGGAATCAGAATCTGAGCCAGAAGATGTAGTTGTACAGGAACAGTGGGACGAGAATGTATTTGAATATCAGGGGTATCATTTTGAAGCAGTGGGGATTCTTCCACAAGGTCTGGAAGGGAAAGAACTGGTAAACCAGACAAGAGGAAATACAGAACTGCACTTGACTACCTACGAGCGAGAAGATGATATTTTATATTCCTATGCAGGATTCTACGAAGCGAGTGGTTCCTCAAAAGCTGATATTTTCCGGTGTATGGAAACCGGACGAAATTATATTCCAGGGGAGAACGAATTGTTTGGCTATGAGGGAGAATTTTTGCCATATCTGCAGAATGAACAGGTGCAGGAACAGGAACCTCATAACTTCCATATTACGGACGATGACCTTGGGCTGGTGGTCCGAAAGCAAAGTTTAAAGCAAATATGGAAGCTATCAGGCTGCTGAAAGAACTGGAACAGGATCAGAGATTGGCAACACCGGAAGAACAGGAAGTGTTGTCAAGATATGTTGGATGGGGCGGTATTCCACAGGCTTTTGAAGAAAGAAACAGTGCCTGGGCAGAGGAATATACGCAGTTAAAAGAAGTCCTTACGCCAGAAGAATACAGTGCAGCAAGGGCATCAACGCTGAATGCCTTTTATACTTCTCCGACGGTCATCAAGGCTATGTATGAAGCACTTGGAAATATGGGACTGAAGCAGGGAAATATCCTGGAGCCGTCCTGTGGAGTAGGAAACTTTATGGGACTTTTACCGGAAAGTATGGGTGCTGCAAGTATGTATGGTGTAGAACTTGATCCGGTTTCCGGGCAGATTGCAAAACAGCTTTACCAGAAGAACAGGATTGCAGTACAGGGATTTGAGGAAACCAGTTACCCGGACAGCTTTTTTGACTGCGTGATTGGAAATGTACCGTTTGGGGCATATCAGGTCAGTGACCGCAAATATGACAGATACCATTTTATGATCCATGATTATTTTATTGCAAAATCCTTAGATCTGGTACGTCCGGGCGGAGTGGTGGCAGTTGTTACATCAAGCGGTACGATGGATAAGCAGAATCCGGAAGTCCGACAGTATTTTGCAAATCGGGCAGATCTGCTTGGGGCAATCCGCTTACCGAACAATGCTTTCCAGAGAAATGCCAATACCAGTGTGGTTGCGGATATTCTGTTTTTCCAGAAAAGGGACAGGGCTGCAATCACAGAACCAGACTGGGTACAGTTGAAAACCACACCAGAAGGTTATACAGTCAATTCCTATTTTGCTGACCACCCAGAAATGGTGCTTGGAGATTTCAAAACAGAAAGTACCCAGTACGGAAAACAGGAAATGACGGTAAAGGCAAAAGAGGGAGCAGATCTGGCAGAACAGTTAAAAGATGCGGTACAGCATATCCAGGGAACTATCACAGAGCAGGAGATTTCGGACACGGAACTGGAAGAACAGGTGGTATCCATACCGGCAGATCCGGATATTAAGAACTTCAGCTTTGCACTTGTCGGAGAGGATATTTATTACAGGGAAAATTCTGTTATGAATAAGATGGAACTTCCTGTTGTGACAGGCGAACGTGTCAAAGGCATGGTTGCCATCCGGGATGCAACAAACAGGCTTCTGGAACGGCAGTTGGAAGAATGCAGTGATGAAGAGGTTGCCAGCTTACAGGCTGAATTGAACCGGGTTTATGACAGCTTTACTGCAAAGTATGGATTACTCAACAGCAATGCAAATAAAAGGGCATTCAGCATGGACAGCAGCTATTGCCTTTTGACTTCCCTTGAATTTCTGGACGAAAAGGGCGAGTTGAAGCGGAAAGCAGACATATTTACGAAAAGGACGATCCGCAGGGCAGAACCGGTAACATCGGTGGATACTGCAAGTGAGGCACTGGCGGTATCTATCGGGGAAAAGGCAAAAGTAGATATTCCTTATATGATGCAGCTTACCGGAAAAACAGAGGAGGAGGTCACAGAGGAGCTTACAGGCGTTATCTTTAAGAATCCGCTTACAGATAAATGGGAGCCATCCGATGAGTATCTTTCCGGAAATGTCAGGGAGAAGCTGAACATTGCAAGGCAGTTTGCAGAAAACCATTCAGAATATATGGTCAATGTGCAAGCACTGGAACGGGTACAGCCGAAAGACCTGGACGCTTCCGAGATTGAAGCAAGGCTTGGTGCAACTTGGATTTCTCCAGACTATATTACAGAGTTCATGGCAGAAACATTCCATACACCACGACAGCATATCAATTATGAGCGTATCAAAGTACAGTATGCGGAAGTGACCGGACAGTGGAATGTAAAAGGAAAGAACGTGGACAGCAGCAATAACCCGCTTTCCACCGCAACTTACGGAACACAGAGGCAAATGCTTACAGGCTGTTGGAGGATGCACTGAATCTGCGTGACACAAAAATCTATGACACGATACATGATGCGGATGGGGAACATCGGGTACTGAACCGGAAAGAAACTACCCTGGCACAGCAGAAGCAGGAACTGATCCGGGAGGAATTTAAAGAGTGGATCTTTAAGGATATGCGTCGACGGGAAGCACTTTGCAAAATTTATAATGAACGGTTTAACAGTGTAAGACCAAGAGAATATGATGGCAGTCATATCCAGTTTGTCGGAATGAATCCGGAAATTAAGCTGATGGAACATCAGAAAAATGCGGTGGCACATATCCTTTATGGAAATAATACCCTGCTCGCACACTGCGTAGGTGCAGGCAAGACGTTCCAGATGATCGCAGCCGGTATGGAGAGCAAGCGTCTGGGACTGGCACAAAAGAGCCTTTATGTGGTTCCAAACCATTTGCTGGAACAGTGGGGAAGTGATTTCTTACGCTTATATCCGGGAGCAAATATTCTGGTAGCAACGAAGAAAGACTTTGAACCGGCAAACAGAAAACGGTTCTGTTCCAGAATCGCAACCGGGGATTATGATGCGGTCATTATTGGACACAGCCAGTTCGAGAAAATCCCGCTTTCCAGGGAAAGACAGATCGTATTGCTGGAAGACCAGATCGCAGATATTACCTATTCTATTGAAGCGGCAAAAGAGGAAACAGGACAGCAATATACGGTTAAGCAGATGGAAAAAACAAAGAAAACCCTGAAAGCAAAACTGGAAAAACTGAATGACCAGACACGAAAGGATGATGTAGTGACTTTTGAGCAATTAGGCGTGGACAGGCTGTTTGTGGACGAGTCACATTATTACAAAAACCTTTTTTTATACACAAAAATGCGGAATGTGGCAGGCATTTCACAGACCGATGCACAGAAAAGTTCAGATATGTTTATGAAATGCAGATACATGGATGAGATTACCGGGGGAAAGGGAATCACGTTTGCAACGGGAACACCCGTATCAAACAGTATGACTGAATTATACACCATTATGAGATACCTCCAGTATGATACTTTAATGAATATGGGAATGGGACATTTTGATTCGTGGGCAGCAACTTTTGGAGAAACAGTTACGGCAATCGAATTGTCACCGGAAGGGACGGGTTATCGTGCAAAAACACGATTTGCCCGTTTTTTTAATCTTCCAGAGCTGATCTCCATATTTAAAGAAGCTGCGGATATTCAGACTGCGGATATGCTGAATCTTCCTGTACCGGAAGCAGAATATATCAATGAAGTGTTAAAGCCGAGTGAGAAACAGAAAGAAATGGTGGAAGCCTTTTCGGAACGTGCAGAACAGGTTCGTGGCGGTGCGGTAGATCCAAGGTAGATAACATGCTCAAGATTACCAACGACGGAAGAAAATGTGCATTAGACCAGAGGCTTTTAAATGATATGCTTCCAGATGCAGGGGAAAGCAAGGTAAATGCCTGTGTGGAGAATGCTTTCCAGGTATGGGAGGACGGAAAAGATACACAGGCTACCCAGTTAATTTTCTGCGACCTCAGCACACCGAAAAATGATGGAACATTCAACGTGTATGATGATGTAAGAAACAAGCTGGTGGAACGGGGAATCCCGAAAGAGCAGATTGCATTTATCCATGAATACAATACGGAAGTAAGAAAAGCGGAGCTGTTTGCAAAGGTGAGGGCAGGGCAGGTAAGAATCCTGATGGGTTCCACTCCGAAACTCGGTGCTGGTACCAACGTCCAGGACAGATTACTTGCACTGCATCATCTGGACTGTCCCTGGAAACCATCTGACCTGGAACAGCAGGAGGGACGTATTCTCAGACAGGGAAATCAGAATGACAAGGTAAAAATCTTCCGGTATGTAACGGAAAATACATTCGATTCGTACATGTGGCAGATTCTGGAAAACAAGCAGAAGTTTATTTCGCAGATCATGACCAGTAAATCCCCGGTTCGTGCCTGTGAAGATGTAGATGATACAGCTCTGTCCTATGCAGAGATCAAAGCACTGGCAACAGGAAACGAGTACATCAAGGAAAAAATGGATCTGGATGTGCAGGTAAGTAAGCTGAAACTTTTGAAGGCAAACCATACCAGTCAGATCTATCGCCTGGAATCAGATATTGCAAAGAGATACCCAGTACAGATTGCAGCATTGAAGGAGAAAATTGCCGGTATGCGTGTGGATGCAGATGTAGTAAAAGGAATAGATTTACAGGACAATGACCACTTTGCAATGACAGTCGGCGGAAAGCTGTATACCGATAAAAAAGAAGCGGGAGTTGCACTCATTTCAGCAGCGTCCGGTTTGAGGTCCGTAAAGTCAGCCGGGCAGATCGGTGAATATTATGGTTTTGCACTTTCTTCAGAATATAATTTTCTGTCGAATACTTATACCATGACGATCAAGGGAAAATGTTCTTATAAAATTGAGTTTGGAAAAGATACTCTGGGCAATATCCAGAGGATTCACAATGCACTTTCTGCAATCGAGAAAAAGCTGGCAGATAACGAGCAGAATTTGGAAACAGTACAACAGCAGTTAAAAACTGCACAGGAAGAGGTACAGAAGCCATTTCCGAAAGAAGCGGAACTGAGTGAAAAAATGGAACGTCTGGCAGAATTAAATGCCATGCTCAACATGGATGAGAAAGGGGGAGAAAATCTTCTGGCAGATGAAGGAATCGGGGAAAACCCGGAAGTAAACGTGCCGGAGGAACGACAGGACAGAATTGCTGACAGTGTTCATAAAACGTCTATTCTGGAAAGACTGAAAGAACAGAAACAGCAGGAACAGACAGGCGAAACACAGCAGAAACCAAAAAAGAAACACGAACAGGAGTTATAAAGGGTATCCCGTCAGAGTGACCAGAGCTTTGACGGGATTTTTCTATGGAGGATTTGATTATGGCAAACAGAGAAGAGCAGTTAAAGCAGATTACAGAGCAGTTGGAACAGGGAGTTGCAGAAATATTCACATCAGAAAAGTATACCGAATATCTGAATACAATGGCAAAGTTCCATAATTACAGTTTTAATAATACATTGTTGATCGCTATGCAGAAACCGGAAGCAACACTGGTAGCGGGGTATCAGGCATGGCAGAAGAAATTCAACCGGCAGGTAAAAAGAGGGGAAAAAGGCATCCAGATCATTGCCCCGGCTCCGTATAAAGAGAAACAGGAGATTGAAAAGACTGATCCAGACACAGGCGAGATTGTGATCGGGGAAGATGGACAGCCGGAAACAGAAGTGGTAGAGCGTGTCATTACAAGATTCCGGGTTACGACAGTATTTGATGTCAGCCAGACCACAGGGGAACCGATTCCAGAGTTTGAGGTATCAGAACTGGATGGTGATGTTCTGATCTACCATGATTTTATGGAAGCATTAAAAATGGTTGCCCCGGTTCCTATCCGCTTTATTGAGATTGATGGGGAGACGAAAGGCTTTTATCAGCTTGTTGATAAATATATCGCTGTTCAACCCGGCATGAGTGAAGCACAGACTATGAAAACAGCAGTGCATGAAACCGTACATGCAGTATTGCATGATCGTGACCAGATGGAAGCAGAGAACATCGTAAAAGACCAGCTTACAAGGGAAGTGGAAGCAGAAAGTGTTGCCTATGTGGTATGTAACCATTTTGGACTGGATACATCAGAATATTCCTTTTCCTATATTGCGAGCTGGTCTTCCGGTAAAAATATGAAAGAGCTTCGTGCTTCTATGGACACCATCCGTAAGACTTCTGCTGATATGATCGGACAGATTGAGGAAAAACTCAAAGAACTTCAGATCGAAAGACCAGAGCAGGAAGTAACTGCTGTGGAGCGGACAGAAGAACTGAGTGCCATGCAGTATGCGGAGCAGACCATCAACCGTCTGGAACAGGAACGGACAATTTTCAGCAATGACCAGAGAAATCTTATCGTAAATTTTGCTTATAAACTGGATGACAGGGATGCAATGGAAAAACTGGCAGAGAATCTTGCAGAATCTATTCTGGATGGAAACAGGGAAGCGGTACTAAAACTGATTGGAGAAGTGGAGGAACAGATTGACAGTCTGCCGGATTCTATGATCGGTTTATCAGAATTGCATGAAGCCGGATTTTATTCAGAAAGTATGCTTCCACTTACCAGGGAACGGGCAGTGGAACTGCATCATGAGGGAGTAACGGTTTATGGGCTGATCGGAGCAAGTGGCGGTCAGGAGCAGTCGCAGAGGGTTATGAATCTGGAATTGGATATTTTAAAGCATGATGGGTTATTCGGAGTGACGAAATTTGAATGGGAAAATTACCGGAGAAGTCTGGAAACAGTTATGACACCGGAAGAAAAGGCAAAAATCAAAGAAACGCTTCTTCTGGAAAGTGATGGAAACCGCTATGGAATTTACCAGATCAACAGCGGGCAGGAAGAAAGAGGGTATCAATTTTTAAGTCTGGAAGCAGCAAAAGAAATGGGATTTACCGTAGATGGCAAAGACTATCAGATGGTTTACAGTGAAAGACTGAGAGATGCTACGACACTGGACAATCTCTTTGAGCGTTTTAATATAGAACGACCAAACGATTTTACCGGGCATTCCATGTCAGTCAGTGATGTGATTATTATGAACCGGGGCGGCAGGTTAACCGCATACTATGTGGATTCCTTTGGGTTTACAGAACTGCCGGACTTTGTGGCACAGAGAGTCGAGATGTTAAATGCCAATCCTGTAAAAGCGTATCCGGAAGTTATATGGGAACTTTGGAAAAGGCTATGCAGGAGAGAAATGTAGATGCTTACCTGGATTCCAGAAAACTGAATATTGACTGTAAAAATGCAATCGAACAGGCAATCACAGAGGGATTCGATGGTATGCGTTTAAATCCTGATGTTGCAGTAAGCGTGGTCGAGAAATACGGGGAAGAACGGGTTGCTTTTGTTCTGGCAAATACATTGAAACAGCTTTCCCATGATGGAAGATTTTCTGATGGCAATAAACGATGGGCATATGGCATTGATATTCCGGAAAATATCAGTCGGGGAATGGATCTGAACAGGGACTATATTGTGGGCAGTCATCCTGCAGTCCTGAATGGATTCATTGATATGGCAAGAAAAGAAATCCGTACCCGAAAACTGGAAGAGGTGCTTGGTGTGAAAAATCAGCATATCACTGAAACTACAAGAGGGTATGAAGCAGACGGACATACAGGCACCTGGTATGCGATGGGTATGAAAACGTATCATGGGGAGCGATTCTTCCAGATGCGGAGCGAGGAATACGGTCAGGACGTGGCAGATATTATTGTATCGGAAAATGGGACACTGGTGGCAGAGGACATCTGGCATGGATTTGATGAAGGAGCCAGGGAAACTATTTCAGAATATCTGGAAGAAAATGGTGCAACGGTATATGACCTGATGGATATTCCAGACCAGGCAACAGTCATCTTAGCAGACGGAACAGTTATGAAAATCATGGAACAGCAGCCAATCAGTACAGATACATGGGAGCCGACACTGACCGGACAGAATCTGCGGGGTGAAGAACAGAAATTCAGTTTTTTTGAGATACATAAAGTTAGAGAAAATAATGGCATTAACCTGAAAATGCCAGAAAATCATTATATTGACCAATATTATGTGATCGAAGATCTGGCAGCAAAAGGTGGAATGAAGATTGAGCGATATAAGGATCTTGGAGCTGCCCTCGGAGCATATTACTCTCTGCCTAATCATAAAATGAAAGCTCTTGGAATTGAAAATACAGCACCGTTGCGAGGTAGTCTTGATTTTATCCAGTGTAAGAATGGAATAGATACATTGATTTATGATTGCCAGGAAGTGGAAGGATGGCTGAATCCGCAGATATACAATACTTTTAAAGAGATAGTAAACAGTCTGGCAGGACATGATACAGAGATAGCATACCAGATTGGAGAGCAGTATTTTACAATCCAGACAGTAGAAGATGGTTATGATTATACATTCTATGATAAGGATTATCTGGAACTGGATGGCGGTGTCTACGATAATCCGGATATTTCTATTTCAGAAGTAATGGAGAACATTTTAGAGGAAGAAGGATTGCCCCTAGAAGATGCAAATGTGATGGATTATGAAGAACTGTATGCCGAAATTGAATATGCAGAAGAAGAGAGAATGGAGAAGATACAGTTTGAACGTAATTGTCCAAAGGCTTTTTTTGATGGTTATGACAGGGAAGCGGCATTAAAAAATTATGAGGGAATAACCGTACAATTTAAAAAATCTGGTATGTATTTAACAGTGCAACCGACGGAGGATGGCTATAAATACCTGGTTTATGATCAGGAACTTCATGAAATTTCAGGAGATGCTTGTGGAAATCCAGAAGATTCTATTCAGAAAGCAATGTATGCCAGCTTGAAAAATGAAGGATTGGAAGATGTTGAATGTGTAAAAGTTGATGACAGGGAGTTTCGGGATAAGGTAATCAGTCATTCTAAAGAAGTGCTGGCTAGTGGAGATATTCGATTCACTTCGGAACTTGGCAGATGTGAAACAGCATTGAATGGAATGGGCAGGGCAGAAATTGAATATGAAGTTTTATTTCATGCAAGAGCTGTTCTGGAAGAAATGGGACTGGAAAATGAAGTTACATTGATTGGGGCGAGAGTACATGGTTCCAGAAGTAGAGATGACCTGTATCGTGCAGATTCTGATCTTGATGTGGTGCTTTCTTATCGAGGAAATATTCGAGAGGATAGTTTTTTTAACGAATTGAATTCGTATGGTATGGCAATAGCAGGCATTAAAGTAGATATTACCCCAATCTTAGAAGAAAGAATTACTTTGGCAGAGTATATAAAGGAATCGGAAGCCTATCTTGATCAGCAGGAAATCAGGAAACTCGCAGTGGACTTGGATAATTTTAGTTATGAATATGATACTTATGAATATAAAGATACCGTTGAAAATAGGGAAGAACAGGTTGAGAAACTCACAGAGGATATTTTGAACAAGGAGACAGCAGGTTTAAAAGACTGGCTGACTGAGGTGGCAGAAGAATCGGATATAGACAGCGATGTAGTCACTGCCCAGTCATTACTTTCACGTCTGAAAAATGCAGAAACACTTTCTGTTTTTACCAGACAGCCAGAGCAGAAACAGCCGGAAGACACGATCACTTTTTATGTTGCGGAGTGTATGGAATTTCCTGTTATGGGTGAGTATCATGAGAACCTTACCCTGGAAGAAGCCTTACGCATTTATGAATCAATTCCTGCAGAACGCATAAATGGAATAAAAGGTGTTGGATTTGAACTGCATGATGGAAGCGATTATGACGGACCGTATGATCTTATGCGACTGGGAAAAGTTGACCGGGAAGGTGTGGAGATGATTCAGCATTATAAGGAAAGTCCATTAGTGCAGAAAGCAATGGATGATGTAGAAAAATATTTTGACTCAAAGCAGGAGATTACGAAAATAGAGGAAAAAGCAGTTGAAGATAAGTCTGTACCAAAAGAAAATCTTCCGCAGCCAAAGAGTAGAAAAGAATCTGTCTTCAAGCACTCAGAGAGCGTCAGGCGAAAATAAAAGAGCAGGAGCAGAATATGTCGAAAGAAAAATCCAAGGCAAATAAGAAGGGAGATGTAACATTATGATGGTAAGGTTTGAGGAAGATGAATATATAGCAGTGGCAATTTTTGATGCAGGAAACCGGGTACAGACAATGGAAGCAATGGATGAGATTTTTTCATATCTGGACGAAGATATGAAGCTGCTGATTTTCACGACGATTCAGAAACTCTATTATCTTAGCGATGAGGGATATGAAGAATTGCAGAAAACGGTAGAAATTTATAAAGCAGATCTGGAGGTGGATGGAGAATGAGTAGAAGTCAGTTTGCAGTTTACCAGTTAAAAAAGAAACCGGAATTGAGAAATCTTCTTTTCCGTACCTATGAAGAACTTGCACAGGATCAGATTCCTGTGCAGGTGGCAAATTATGAACAGGTGTATCTGGGAACAATGAAGCCGGGAGAAACACCAGAGCAGATAAAAAAGGAGCTGGAGAAGAAACAGCCGCACAATTATAAAGGTCATGCAGTCAGTACCAGTGATGTGCTGATCCTGAATGATGAGGGTGTCATGACCACTTACTATGTAAACAAAGACACTTTTATAGAGATTCCTGATTTTATGAAAGTCACATCTTCAGAAAGCGGTGGACTTACCAAAGATACAGTTGGATATGAAATAGAGGGAAAAGACGGAACATGGGAAGTAATAGATTATCTGTTGGTAGAGGGGAAAAATTATTTTCTTATGGAGCATGAACAATATGGGAAAGATGTTGCGTATGTAGTCTTAGATCAGAACGGGAATGTGCTTGTAGACGGTACTTACAATGGATTTGATGATGTAGTAAAACAGAAGATTCTTGATTCGCTTCATCCGCCAGTGCAGGAGCAGACAGAAGGCTATAAACCGAAACTGGATAACTGGCAGAAGTATATGGAGAATGGAGAATACCTGCGAAGTGCGGAAATCACAGAGGAAGCAAATTATAATATGATTGACGGACTTAAGAATAATGCTGCACCAAAAGATAAAAAGAACCGTCAAAAAGAATCTGTCCTTGCAAAACTGAATGAGAAAAAGGAAGAAGTTGCAAGACGCACTGGACAGAAAGCTATGCAACAGGTAATGGAATCTGAGGGAGAACGTACCAAAAAATAGAGCAAGTAGAAGAGAGGCTGGTCACATAATTGTGGCTGGCTTTTTCTATGTAAGGTAATAATTTAATATACACCATAAACTTTAAATAGATAGGGATATATGATATTATAATAAAGCAAGACATAATTAATAGAAGTATGGAGAAACTGAATATAGTGTGGATAAAAAAATGGAAATAAAAAGAA